>OGQA01000069.1_pt1 | contig 60250 bp, 47 predicted proteins | sample 1553011 | NCBI WGS metagenome assembly OGQA01 (sample SAMEA2580256, study PRJEB22360) | human gut metagenome | biome: human gut; feature: human-associated habitat; material: faeces | place: Denmark | collected 2008/2010 | reverse complement strand
GATGTACAGCGGCCGCCGGCGTTACAGCCTTGCCAGCCCCGCCCGCAGCCGGCGGAGCGACTCCTCCCGCCCGAGCAGCGCCGCGATTTCGATGGCGCCGCCGGGCGTAACCTGCCTGCCGGACAGCGCGATGCGCACCGGCCAGAGCAGCGTGCCGTTCTTCATGCCCTGTGCGGCGGCCAGGCCGAGCAGCGTTTCGTGCAGCGCCGCCTCCGTCCAGTCCGGCAGCGCCGCCAGCGCCGGGACGACCGTCTCCAGCACCGCCTTTGCCGCCGCCGGATCGGTCTTGAATTTTTTGTTCACAAACAGCGCCACGTCATATTCCGGCAGCGCGGCGAGAAAATCCACCATGCCCGGAATCTGGGAAAAGACCTCCGTGCGCGGCTGGAGGATGCGGCAGAGGATGCCCGCGTCCATGCGCGCCACGCCGGCCTGCTCGTAGTAGGGCATGGCGTGCGCGGTAAACGCCTCCGGCGTAAGGCGGCGGATATATTCGGCGTTCATCCAGGTGAGCTTGTTCACGTCGAATATGGCGGGGGACTTGCTCATGCCGTCGATGGAGAAAGCGTCCACAAGCTCCGGCAGCGTGAAGAACTCGCGCTCGTCGCCCGGGTTCCAGCCCAGCAGCGCCACATAGTTGACGATCGCCTCGGAGAGGTAGCCCTTGTTCAGATAATCCTCATAGTAGGCGTCGCCGTCGCGCTTGGAGAGCTTGTGCGTGGCGTCGCGCATGATCTGCGTCATGTGGATATACACGGGCTTTTCCCAGCCGAACGCCTCGTAGAGGAGATTGTACTTGGGCGTGCTCGCCAGATACTCGTTGCCGCGCATGACGTGCGTAATGCCCATCGTATGGTCGTCGATGACGTTGGCGAAATTATAGGTCGGCATTCCGTCGGCCTTGATGAGGATCATGTCGTCGAGGTCTGCGCAGTCCACGGCGATGTGCCCGTAGATCACGTCGTCAAACGAGGCCTCACCATGCGCCGGCACGTTCTGACGGATGACATGCGGCTCGCCGGCGGCAAGGCGGCGGCGCACCTCCTCCGGGGACAGGTGCAGGCAGTGTTTATCGTATTTGAAGGTTTCGCCGCGCGCAGTCGCCGCCTCGCGGCGCTGCTGCAGTTCTTCCTCCGTGCAGAAGCAGTAGTAGGCCTTGCCCTCGCGCACGAGCTGCTCGGCGTAGGGCAGATACATCTCCTTGCGTTCGCTCTGGACATACGGCCCGAAATCGCCGCCGATGTCCGGCCCCTCGTCCCAGTCCATGCCGATGTCCCTGAGCGTGCGGTAGATGACCTCGACCGCCCCCTCCACATACCGGCCCCGATCCGTGTCCTCGATGCGCAGGATGAACCGCCCGCCCCGGCTGCGCGCATACAGCCATGTGTACAGGGCGCTGCGCAGGTTGCCAAGGTGCATGTAGCCCGTCGGGCTCGGGGCAAATCTTGTTCTTACCATAACCGTTCCTTTCCGCTGGTCTGTTCGTATCCCGGCTCAGGCCCGATACCCGTCCTTGAGCCCGACGACACGGTTGAACACGGGCGCGCCGGGGGCGGAATCGGGATCGGTGCAGAAGTACCCGACGCGCAGGAACTGGAACCGGTCGCCCGGCTGCGTCCCGGCCAGCGCCGGTTCGGCAAAGCCGTGCCGCACGGTCAGCGAAGCGGGATTGAGCCGTTCGGTGAAGTCCCGCCCGTCGTCCGCCTCCGCATCGAACAGCAGCGGTTCGTAGAGCCGGAACTCGGCGGCGACGGCTTCGCGCGCGGGGACCCAGTGCAGCGTGCCCTTGACCTTGCGTTCGCACTGGCCGCTGCGCGTCTCCGGGTCGTATGTGACGTGGACGCACGTCACCCGGCCCGCTTCATCGCATTCGTGCGCGGCGTAGCGCACGATGTAGGCGCCCTTGAGCCGCACCTCGCCGCCGGGCTTGAGGCGGAAGAACTTTTTGGGCGGTTCCACCGCGAAGTCCTCCCGCTCGATGTACAGCTCGCGGCCGAAGGGCACGCCGTGCGTGCCGGCGATCGTATCGTTCGGGTTGTTCTCCACCTCGACCAGTTCGGTTCGATCCGCCTCATAGTTGTCGATCACCACGCGCAGCGGGTCGAGCACGGCCATGCGGCGCGGGGCATGCGCGTTCAGATCCTCGCGGACGCAGTGTTCCAGCATGGCGGTATCCACGACCGAATCCGCCTTGGCCACGCCGATGCGCTCAAGAAAGTCGCGCACGGCGGCGGCGGTATAGCCGCGGCGGCGCAGGCCGCACAGCGTCGGCATGCGCGGGTCGTCCCACCCGGAGACGAACCCCTCTTCCACGAGCCGGCGGAGATGGCGCTTGCTCATGACCGTGTTGGTCAGGTTGAGCCTGGCAAACTCGATCTGCCGCGGCCGGTGCGCAAAGCCGCACTGCTCCACCACCCAGTCGTAAAGCGGGCGGTGCGCCTCGTACTCAAGGCTGCACAGCGAGTGGGTCACGCCTTCGATCGCATCCTGGATCGGATGGGCAAAGTCGTACATCGGGTAGATGCACCATTTGTCGCCCGTCTGATGGTGCGGAATGTGCAAAATGCGGTACATGGCCGGGTCGCGCAGGTTGATGTTGGGCGAGGCCATATCGATCTTGGCGCGCAGCGTGCGCGAGCCGTCGGGAAACTCCCCGTTCTTCATGCGCTCGAACAGGTCGAGGTTTTCGGCCACGCTGCGGTCGCGGTACGGGCTGTTGCGCCCCGGCTCCGTGAGCGTGCCGCGGTATTCGCGCATCTCGTCCTTGCTGAGGTCGTCCACATAGGCAACGCCCTTTTTGATGAGCTTGACGGCCAGCTCGTAGCACTGATCGAAGTACGACGAGCCGAACAGCACCTGATCCCACTGGAAGCCGAGCCAGCGGATATCCTCCTGGATGGCGTCGACATACTCCGTATCCTCCTTGGTGGGGTTGGTGTCGTCGAAGCGGAGGTTGCAGGAACCGCCGTACCGCTCGGCCATGCCAAAGTCGATGGACAGCGCCTTGGCGTGGCCGATGTGCAGGTAGCCGTTCGGCTCCGGCGGGAAGCGCGTCCTTACGCGCGGATCGGCCTCGCCCGCCTCGCGCCGGGCCTGCAGATCCGCCTCGATCTGTTCCTCGATAAAGTTCCTGTTGCGGGTCGTTTCCTCCATCCCCGGGCACCTCCTGCCGCTCTAAACAGAATTCAATTTATTATCGCCGCAACGGGCAAAAATGTCAACGCGCCATTTGCGATTCAGCCCGCCATATGATATACTTTTTCATTATGGCAACAGGAGGATGATACGGGTATGAAGCAGATCGCCTTCATCGGCCTCGGCGTCATGGGCGGCCCCATGGCCGGGCACCTGCTTGACGCGGGGTACGATATGCACGTGTATACCCGCACGCGCGAAAAGGCGCTGCCGCTCATCGAGCGTGGCGCCTTCTGGCACGATACGGTCGCATCCTGCGTGGCGGACGCGGACGCGGTCGTCACGATCGTGGGCTTTCCGCCGGACGTGGAGGCCGTATACTTCGGGGCGGACGGCATCATCGAAAACGCAAAGTCCGGCGCGTTGCTCATCGATATGACGACGACGGCGCCGTCGCTCTCCGTGCGCATCTATGAAGCGGCGAAGGCCCGGGGCCTGTATGCGCTCGACGCGCCGGTGTCCGGCGGGGATGTGGGCGCGAAGAACGCGACGCTCTCCATCATGGCCGGCGGCGACCCCGCGGCGTTCGAGCGCGCGCTGCCGCTGTTGCAGCGGCTTGGCAGCAGCGTGCGCCATACCGGCGCAGCCGGGAGCGGGCAGCACACCAAGATGGCCAACCAGATCGCCATCTGCGGGGCGATTGCCGGCGTATGCGAAGCGCTGACCTATGCCAAAAAAGCGGGGCTCGATCCGGAAAACATGCTCGCCTGCATCAGCGGCGGGGCGGCCGGCTCGTGGCAACTGTCCAACATGGCGCCGCGCATTCTCAAAGGGGATCTCAACCCCGGGTTTTTCATCAAGCATCAGGTCAAGGACCTGCGCATTGCGCGCGCCGAGGCGCAGGAGAACGGCGCGAAGCTGCCGGTGCTGGACCTGGTCGCGGATCTGTATGAGCGGCTGCTATCCGATGGGGACGGCGAGTTGGGGACGCAGGCGCTCATCAAGGCGTATGCCGACTGAGCCACGCACGCAAACAGCGGGAGGAAAAAACGTTGCGCGACATCTTTGACAAACGCAAAAACGAATATGCCGAACAGGCGCGGCAACTGGGCATCTACCCGTATTTCCACGAGCTGGAGTCCCGCCAGGACGTGGAGGTCATCATGGAGGGCAAGCGCCGCATCATGCTCGGCTCCAACAACTATCTGGGGCTCACCGTGCACCCGCGCGTCATCGCGGCCGGCAAGGCGGCGCTCGACCGGTACGGCTCCGGCTGTTCCGGATCGCGTTTTCTCAACGGCACGCTGAACCTGCATACGCAGCTCGAGCGGGAGCTGGCCGAGTTCCTCGGCAAGGAAGCCGTGATGACGTTCTCCACAGGCTTCCAGACCAATCTGGGCATCATCTCCGCCGTGTGCGGCAAGGATGACTATATCCTGAGCGACAAGGAGAACCACGCCAGCATCTACGACGGCTGCAAGCTCTCCTACGCCCGGATGCTCCGCTACCGCCACAACGACATGGCGGATCTTGAAACCCGGTTGCAGCAGGTGCCGGACAGCGCCGGCTGCCTCATCGTGACCGACGGCGTGTTCTCCATGGGCGGCGACGTGTGCAACCTGCCGGAGATCGTGCGCCTTGCGCGGCGGTACGGCGCGCGCGTCATGGTGGACGATGCGCACGGCCTCGGCGTCATCGGCCCCGGCGGACGCGGTACGGCGGCGCACTTCGGGCTCGAGAGAGAGGTGGATATCCTCATGGGCACGTTTTCCAAGTCGCTCGCGTCCATCGGCGGCTACATGGCGGCGAGCGCCGACGTGGTGGATTATGTGCGCCATGCTTCACGGCCATACATCTTCTGCGCCTCCATCCCGCCCGCTTCGTGCGCGACGGCCATCGAGGCGCTGCACATCCTGCGCGAACAGCCGGAGCTGCCGGAGCGGCTCGCCGCGCTGGCGCGGTACATGCGCGAGGGGCTCAAGCGCCGCGGCATCGCCATCCGCGAAAGCGCCACCCCCATCATCCCGATCTATACGCGCGACGCGTTGAACACGCTGACCGTCGCCAAGGAGCTGTACGACGAGGGCGTGTATGTCAACCCCGTCCTGCCGCCGGCCACGCATCCTCTGGAATGCCTGCTGCGGACAAGCTATATGGCCACGCATACCGAGCCGCTGCTGGACGAAGCGCTCGAAATCATCGAAAGGGTGGTGAAACGCCATGTCGCAGGATAAACGCGTGGCGCTGGTCACCGGCGCATCGAGCGGCATCGGCCTTGCCGCGGCAAACGCGCTGCTCGACGAGGGCTATATCGTGTTCGGCCTGAGCCGCCATCCGTTCCCGGCGGCCCGGCACCGGCATCTGATTGCGGATGTGACCGACGAGGCGCAGGTGCGCGCGGCGGTGGACGAGGTGCTTGCCGCGCAGGGGCAGATCGACCTGCTCGTGAACAACGCCGGTTTCGGCATTTCCGGTGCGGTCGAGTTTACCGGGGACAGGGAGGCGCGCAGCCAGTTCGACGTCAACCTGTTCGGCACGCTCAACTGCATCCGTGCCGTCGTCCCGCATATGCGCGAGCGGCGCGTGGGCATGATCCTCAGCATCGGTTCGGTCGCAGGTTCGATCCCGATCCCGTTCCAGGCGTTCTATTCGGCGGCCAAGGCGGCCGTCGCGGCCGTGACGATGGCGCTGCAAAACGAGCTGCGGCCGTTCTCCGTCAACGTCTGCGCCCTGCTGCCCGGCGATGTCAAAACCGGATTTACCGCCGCACGGTGCAAGAACGAAACCGGCGCCGCCGCCTATCCGGCGCTGGCCCGGTCGGTTGCCGGCATGGAGCGCGACGAGCAGAACGGCATGCCGCCGGAGGTCATCGGCCGCCGCATCGCCGCCATCGCGCGCAAAAAACGGCCGAAGGCGCTCTATTCGTGCGGATTGCAATACCAGTTTTTCCTGCTGTTGGCGCGCCTGTTGCCCGTGCGCACGCTCAACTGGCTCGTCGGGCTGTTGTACGCAAAGGCATAGTTCGGACCACCATCGGCCGGCCGCAGGGCCGGCCGTTTGTTTGCAAGCGGTCCCGGGTCGGAACCGGCTGCCGGAAACGCAGGAGCGCCGGAACCGGCTGCCGGCGTATGGGCGGCCAGTTGCAGCGGTTATACGCCCCCCAACGAAACGGGATCCATGCGCTCCCCCACATCCGGGGATTGCTTGGCAGGGCGCTCGTCAACCGTGCGTGCTCCCGCTCGCGGCAGAGAGTTGACAATTATATTGAAAGAGCCCGGGAACCCAGGAATTCAAGGATTCCCGGCTGTCTGGGGGGATCGCCCGGCGGGGAGTCCTTTCCATGCGCGCCGCATCCGTGCGAGCCGTGAAACCGTTCCCTGTCGGGCCGCCGCAGGGGCGGCAGGACGCGCCTCCCGCGCCCGCAGGGAATGTATGCCCGTCGGGGAACGGGGCCGCGCCCGGACGAACACGCGTCGCGCTCGCCAGGCGGCAGCGAGCGCCGGTCAGCTGCCGCAACGGGCAGGGACGATCGAACGATTTGAAAAACGCGGATGCGCCAGGGCGCATCCGCGTTTCCGTTTCGCTGTGCCGCTCCGCGCGGCGCAAAAGCACCCCGCCCGGTTTGGAAAGGGCGGCGAAGGCTACCGGCAGCGCGCGCTTCAGGCCCGCTGCTTGAGCTGGTTGGCGCCGACGACGTATAGAATGGGGAGTACGATGCCGATGGTCGCGGTGACGCCGTTCGTCCCGCTGCCCAGCAGAGCGAGCAACAGGCTCAGCGAGGCCAGCACGAGCAGGGTGACGCCCCACCCCATGCAGGCATGCGCCTTGGCCGGGTTCGCCCAGTTTTTCACGGCGACGATGCCGGCGACAAATTCGAGCACGGCCCCGGTAAAGAACAGGATGTACCCCAGCACGATCACCAGCATCAGCGCGCCGACGCCTGCCATCGCGCTGAGGGTCAGCAGCCCGAACAGGCCTATGAGGCCAAAGACGAGCGTTATGGCGGAAAAAATGATCATCAGAATGCCCGTCACCCTGAGAAGCGAGGAGCCGACTGGGGCGGACGGATAGTTTTGATAGGATTCCATGGTTGAAATTCTCCTTTTATCTTCTGTACTGTCGCGCATACGCAGCGGCGCCGCGCAGGCGCCGTCCACGGCCTATGCGAGCGGGGAAAAACCGGCCAGCAATGCGTCGATGCCTTCGGCGGACTGGGACGATGCGGTGATGAGCGCCATCCGGTCGCCAATGCGGCGCACCAGATAGCGCTGATAGACGGTGACGCCGTTCGTCTCGAGCGCGCCGTCCAGCGTCTGATAGGTCTGGCCGCACAGTTCGGCGGTTCCGGCTTCCCCGATCGTAAAGCCCAATGAGGGCAGTTGCAGCTGCAGGGCCGATACGTAGAGCTCGGCGCTCATGCCCTTTATGGCGGTGTCCTCCGCAATGATCTGCAGGTTGTCGCCGTCGGTGGAAATGGCCATCATCTCATAGATGATCTGGACGAGCGAAGCGTCCAGCAGGCTGCCGTCGATGTCGAGCATCTCCGCGCCGATGTTCATGGCGGCGTTGATCTGCTCGTCGGTCGCCATGCTCATGCCCTCGGGCAGCGTGTAGCGCAGGCCGAGCCAGGTGCTCTCATATGTCGTTTCCGTACGCGTGCCGGGGGTATAGTTGACGGGTTCGGCGGTCGGCTCCGCCGTGGGTTCGGCGGTCGGCTCCGCCGTGGGTTCGGCGGTCGGCTCCGCGGTGGGCTCGGCGGTCGGTTCCGCCGATTGTTCCGGCGTGGGGGTCGGCTCGGCGGACGGGGTCACGCAGCCCGCCGCCAGCGCGGCAAGCAGCAGGGCCGCCAGCAACAGGGCCGGCAAACGGTTTTTCATGGATAGATTTCCTCCCATCATCGTATTGCGTACTTACGCGGCAATATTATCGTGCAAAAGACGCGGTGCGTCAAGCGGAAACGGCGGTTTTTTCGCCATCTTTGTTTATTCGTCCGGATGCGGCGCTTTTTGCCTGCGGCGGCGGGACAGACGCTCCATTATCCGCACGAGCAGGAACAGCAGCGGATATCCCAGCGCCGCAAGCGGCAGCAGCACGGGCAGCATCTGCGGCGTGGGCAGCGCGATGCCGAGCGGCGCGCGCAGCAGCGCCAGCGCGGCGAACAGGCAGGCGCCCATCGTGATCGATAACATCGCCCGGTTGCGGTCAAACGGCCGGCAGATGTGCAGCAGCACCAGCATCCCGGAGACAGCATAGGCATAGACGCAAAGCGTAACGCCCTCCGTCCCACTCAGGCCAAGCGGGCCGCCGGAAACCATGGCGGCCAACACGCACAGCAGGCTCAGCAGCGTACCGGGTACGGCTTCCAGGAACACGCTGCGCACAAAGTGCCCGTGCGTGGGCGCGCTCTCCCGCTCAAACGTGAACGCCAGCGCCGGCAGACCGATCGTAAACAGCGCCACGATCGAGAGCTGCCGCGGCGAAAACGGGTATTCCAGCGGCGTGATCAGCGCGATCAGCAGCACGATCATGGAGGTAAGGCTCTTTTTGACGAACAGCTCCGCCGTCCGCGTCACGCTGCCGATGATGTGCTGCGCTTCGCGCACGATGTCCGGCAGCGCGAGCAGGTCCTCGTCCAGCAACACGAGCTGCGCCGCGCTGCGCCCCGCCTCGCACCCGTGCAGCAGCGCCACGCTGCAGTCGGCCGTGCGGAATGCCGCGATATCGTTGACCCCGTCGCCGACCATGCCGACGCAACGGCCGTCGGCGCGCAGCGCGGCGATAAGTTGCGCCTTCTGCCCCGCAGTTGCGTTCGCAAACACGCCGCCAAAGGCCGCGGCGTCGGCGAGAGCGTCTTCGTCCGGCAGCAGTGCGCAGTCCACAATCGGCCCCGGCAGGTGCAGCGCGCGCGCGATGGTTTCCGCCGCCTGCGGCGTATCGCCCGTGAGAATGCGCACATCGACGCCGGCAGACTGAAAATAGGCGACCGCCTCGCGCGCCTCGCCCCGCAGTACGTCGGCCGCCGTGCCGCACGTGAGCGTGCCGGTCTTGTCAAGGCAGAGCGTATCGATCCGGCCGAACATCTCCACGCTGTACAGGTCGCGCGCAAGCACCTGCCGCCGCCGGAGCAGCACCGTGGAGAGCAACATCGCCGCCGCAGCGAGCAGCAGCATCGCCGCCGGCAGCATGCCCATCAGCGACCCGGCGGCGGAGGCGGCGGCATGCGCCGCAGCGTCCCCATGCCGCACATACAACAGGTATTTGAGCAGGCACAGCGGGAGCGCGAGCACCGTCAGCACGCGGATCAGCCGCGTGATCCCGCGCGCCATCTCCGAGCGCGGCTCGGCGTGCCCGCGCGCTTCGCTCTCCGCCTGGTGCAGCCGGGTCCGCTCGCCTGTGGCGGCGACGACCGCCTCGCACGCGCCCTGCACCACCGTCGCGCCGGCGGGGAGCGCGTCTCCCTCGGCGAACGAAACATGCGCGCTGCGTCCGTCCAGCAGCGAGACGTCCGCCAGCACCGCGCCGTCCGTCACCGTGCAGTCGGCCGGCACCGGGCTGCCCGCGTCCAGGCGCAGCCGGTCGCCCACGGCGAGCGCCTCGGCCGGCCGCTCCTCATGCCCCTCGCCGTGCAGCACGACGGCCGGCATTTCCGGCGTGTTCAGCGCGTCCATGTTGCGCCGGAAGGCCAGCTCCGCGCCGATGCCCAGCGCGGCGTTGAGCACAACCAGCGGCAAAAAGGACAGATGAAAGCTGTCCCCTGCGAACAGCAGCACGGCGGCGCAGGCGAGCGCGATGGCGTTGTACAGCGTTGGCAGATGGGAACGAAGGATCTCCCTCGTGGTGCGCAGATGGCGCACCCGTGCCCTGGGGGAATGGCGCATGGTTCGGTGCAATCCCTTTGACGTTGGTGGGGGCCGCCGGCAAGGCGGGCGGAGGTCCGGCGATGCTGGATCGCGGGAATATAAATACAGTATACGGGAGAATCTTGCTCTTAACAAGACCGGAATCCTTTGCTATAATGAAAAAACCTGATGGAGAGGGAGGAAGAGGTATGGAGTTCCGCTTGGCGATCGCAGAGGCGCTGTGCGCCACACCCGGCTGGGACGGGGCGTTCACCGCGGAGGAGACCGCCGCAATGCTGGAGGCGCCCCCCAACCCGGATATGGGCGACTTTGCGTTCCCCTGTTTCAAACTGGCTCGTACGATGCGCAAGGCGCCGCCGCTCATCGCCGCCGATCTGGCCGGGCGCATCGTTCTGCCCGCCGGCGTGGCGCGCGTGGAGGCCCTGAGCGGCTATCTGAACTTTACGCTCGACCGGGCGGCGCTCTCGCGCGCCGTGCTCGAGCGCATTGCGCACGAAGGCGACCGTTACGGCGGCAGCGATGTGGGCGGCGGCCGCTGCGTGTGCATCGACTATTCTTCCGTCAACATCGCAAAGCCGCTGCACATCGGGCATCTGCCCAGCACCGTCATCGGCAACGCGCTCTATCGCATCTACAACCACCTCGGCTATCGCAGCGTGGGGATCAATCACCTCGGGGACTGGGGCACGCAGTTTGGCAAGATGATCTATGCCTACAAGACGTGGGGCAGCCGTGAGGCGGTCGAGCGTGGCGGCGTGGACGAGCTGGTCCGGCTGTACGTGCGCTTTCACCAGGAGGCCGAAAACGACGAGGCCATGAACGACGCCGCTCGCGCCTGGTTCCGCCGCATCGAGGAGGGCGATGCGGAGGCGACCGACCTGTTCAACTGGTTCAAGGAGATTACGCTCTCCGAGGTGCAGCAGGTGTTCGACCTCATGGACATCCGCTTCGACAGCTATGCCGGCGAGAGCTTTTATAACGACAAGATGGGCCGCGTTGTGGACGAGCTGCGCCAAAAGGGGCTGCTCAAGCTCGATCAGGGCGCGCAGATCGTCGATCTTTCCGCCTATAAAATGCCGCCGTGCATTATCCTGCGCAGCGACGGAGCGACGCTGTACGCCACGCGCGACATTGCCGCCGCCCTTTACCGCAAGGATACGTACGATTTTGCCAAGTGCCTCTACGTTGTCGCCTACCAGCAGAGCCTGCACTTCCGGCAGTGGTTCAAGGTGGTCGAGCTCATGGGCTACCCGTGGGCCAAAGACCTGGTACACGTGGCCTTCGGCATGGTGTCGGGTACGGACGGCGCATTTTCCACCCGCAGGGGCAACATGGTCAAGCTGCGCGACGTGCTGCAGGCCGCGATCGATAAGACCGGCGCGATCATGGCCGAGAAAAGTCCCGATCTGCCGGAGCGCGCCGCCGTCGCCCGCGATGTGGGCGTGGGCGCGCTCATCTGGAACAGCCTCTACAATGGCCGGATCAAGGATGTGGTGTTCGACTGGGACGCCGTGCTCAACTTTGATGGCGAAACCGGCCCCTACGTGCAGTACACGCACGCGCGCGCCTGCTCCGTGCTGCGCAAGGCCCGGCCCGCAGGCGAGGTCGATTATACCGCGCTCGACGACGGCGAGAGCCGCGCGCTGCTCTCCGCGCTCGCCGCATTCCCGAGCGCCGTGGCCGAAGCCGCCGAAAAGTACGAGCCGTACCTCGTTTCCCGCGCCGTCATGGCCGTCTGCCAGGCGTTCAACCGCTTCTATTATGAACGGCGGATCATGGCCGACGACCCCGCCGTGCGCAACGCCCGCCTTGCCCTGACCGACGCCGCCCGCCGCGTCATCGCCATCGGGCTCGGGCTGCTTGGCATGAAGGCGCCTGAGCGGATGTAACGGCTCCCCTTCTTTTCTTTTTGAAAAAAGAAAAGAAGCAAAAGAAAACCGACTGGCGGCCGGGGGGACGGGAAAAAATGTTTTGGGGTTCCCTTTGCGGGGGTTCTCTCCTACTTTTCTTTTTGAAAAAAGAAAAGTAGCAAAAGAAAACCGTCTGGCGGTCGGCAGGGAATTTCCCCCAGCCAAAACACCGTTTATCGTTAAGTTTCTTTTTCGCTTCCTTTTTCTTTTTCAAAGAAAAAGGAAGAAGCAAAAACCACAGAGGACGGGGAACAAATGATCGACATAAAATTGCTCCGGACGGAACCGGACAAGGTGCGCGAGAACATCAGGAAGAAATTTCAGGACGACAAGCTGCCGCTGGTGGACGAGGTGATCGAGCTGGACGCCTCATACCGGGCGGCGAAGACCCGGTGCGACGAGCTGCGCAACCGGCGCAACGTGCTGTCCAAGCAGATCGGCGGCCTGATGGCGCGCGGTGAGCGCGAGGCGGCGGAGGCGACCAAGGCCGAGGTCAAGGCGATGGCCGACGAGATGGCGGCGCTGGAGGCGCAGGAAACGACGTATGAAGCGGAGATCCGCAAGCGGATGCTGGTCATTCCGAACCTGATCGATCCGGCGGTGCCGATCGGCCGTGACGATACGGAAAACGTGGAGCGCGAGCGCTTTGGCGAGCCGGTCGTGCCGGATTTCCCGGTGCCATACCACGTGGACATCATGGAGGCGCTCGGCGGCGTCGATTTCGACAGTGCGAGAAAGACGAGCGGCAACGGATTCTACTACCTGCTCGGGGATGTGGCGCGCCTGCATTCGGCCGTTTTGAGCTATGCGCGCGATTTTATGATCGACCGCGGCTTTACCTACTGCATCCCGCCGTTCATGATCCGCGGCGGCGTGGTGGACGGCGTGATGAGCTTTGCCGAGATGGAAAACATGATGTACAAGATCGAGGGGGAGGATCTGTACCTGATCGGCACGAGCGAGCACTCCATGATCGGCCGTTTCATTGACACCATTCTCGACGAGGAGCGCCTGCCGCTTGCGCTGACGAGCTATTCGCCCTGCTTCCGCAAGGAGGTGGGCGCGCATGGCATCGAGGAGCGCGGGGTATACCGCATCCACCAGTTTGAAAAGCAGGAGATGATCGTGGTCTGCAAGCCGGAGGACAGCGCCGCCTGGTTCGACCGGCTTTGGCGCAACAGCGTGGATTTCTTCCGCTCGCTGGACATCCCGGTGCGCACGGTGGAGTGCTGCTCCGGCGATCTGGCGGATCTGAAGGTGCGCAGTCTCGATGTGGAGGCATGGTCGCCGCGGCAGCGGAAGTATTTCGAGGTCGGCTCCTGCTCCAACCTCGGCGACGCGCAGGCGCGCCGGCTTGCCATCCGGATCAAGGGACGCGAGCGCGGCAATTATCTCGCACACACCCTCAACAATACCGTCGTCGCGCCGCCGCGCATGCTCATCGCGTTCCTCGAGAACAACCTGCAAAGCGACGGCAGCGTGCGCATCCCCGAGCCGCTCCGGCCGTATATGGGCGGCAAAGCCGCATTGAGCCGTTGACGTGCCGCCCTCCTCTTCTTTCGAGGGATGGGGAGGCTGAAAGAAAAAGATGGGACGACGGGGAGGATGGCTTTCCCCGCGTCCCGGCCTTTGCCCCCCTTTCGGGGGCTTTTTCTTTTGCTTTCTGAAAAACCGCCAAAAACAGGGCGGCGGCTACGCCTCCATGCGGCGAATGATGGCGTTTGCTTCCGCGTAAATCCGCTCGGGGTCACAGCCGGTGAAGAACGCGCCATCCTCATAGAGGATGCGACCGGCGACCATGGTCAGTCGGACGTTTTGTTTGGAGCCGCTGTACACGACGTTTTTGAGCACATCGTTTTCGGGCTGCATGTTGGGCTGATGCAGCTCGAGCAGGACCAGATCGGCCTGCTTGCCGGGGAGCAGGTCGTCGCAGTCGACCAGACCCATGGCATGCGCGCCATTGACGCACGCCATCCGCAGCACATCGAGCGCGCCGCAGGCGGCGGCGTCCCGCTCGGCAACCTTTTGCAGCCCGGTAACGAGGAACATTTCCCGGAAAAAGTCGAGGCAGTTGTTGCTGGCGGGGCCGTCCGTGCCGATGGCGACGGGGATCCCCCGGCGCAGGAATTCGCATACGGGCGCGACGCCGGACGCGAGCTTGAGGTTGGAGGCGGGGCAGGTGACGGCGTAAAGCCCGCGGCGGGCGCACAGGTCGAGATCGTCCGGGCTGAGGTGCACCATATGGAAGCCGCCGCCGCCATAGGGGCGCCCCCCCCCGCCATAGGCGAACGCGCCGAGCGAATCGAGCTTTTGGAGCGGGCTCATGCCATAGCGCGCATAGCAGCCGTCGACCTCGGCGCGCGTCTCGGCCAGATGGGTGAAGAACGGTTCGTGCAGCTCGCGCGACAGCGCCGCCATATCGATCAACAGCGGCTCGCTCGTGGTATATTCGGCATGGATGCCGATGCGGTAGTTCACAAGCGGGTGGAGCGCATTGAAGCGGTGGTACTCGGCCTCGGTCTGCCGGGCGCTGCCGCCATAATCGTTCGTCGCCCCCACGAACGACAGGCGAAACCCGGACGAGATGGCGGCTTCCGCCGCCTCATCGAGGTGGAAGTACATGTCGAACATGGCGGTCTGTCCGCCGGAGACGTATTCGAGGATGGCGAGGCGCACCAGCGTGCCGATATCGCGGCCGGTGAGCTGGCGCTCATACGGGAACACCTGCTTTTCGAGCCAGTCTGCCAGGGGCAGATCGTCCGCATGGGAGCGCAGGAACGTCATGCCGGAGTGCGTGTGCGCATTTTTGAAGCCCGGCAGCAACAGGCCGCCGCGGCAGTCGATCTCGCGGTCGAATGCGGGGCGGGGCGCGGCGGGGGCGGGGCCTGCATGCGTGATGCGGCCGTCCTCCACCCAGAGCTCGCCGCCGATCACGTGCGGCGTGCCCGAAAACTGTGCGATCTTTGCGTCAAAAAACCGGATTTTCATGCCAACAGTATAGCGGATATGGTATGATAAGGCAAGGAGGCGACAGACATGGACGAACAACTTGCAAGGCTTTCGGAGATGCTCGACCGCGCCGGGCGGGTGGCGTTTCTCGGCGGAGCGGGGCTTTCGACCGAGAGCGGCATACCGGATTTTCGCAGCAGCAACGGCGTCTATGCCGCGCTGCGGGCCTACGGCAAGCCGCCGGAGGAGCTGCTGAGCCACGGGTTTTTCCTGCGGCATACGGAGGTGTTTTTCGATTACTACCGCAAGTATCTGATCTGTCCGGAGGCGGAGCCCAACCCGGCGCACCGCGCGCTTGCGCGGCTGGAGCAGCGGGGCAAGCTGACGGCGGTGATCACGCAGAACATCGACGGGCTGCATCAGAAGGCGGGGAGCCGCCATGTGCTGGAGCTGCACGGCAGCGTATACCGCAACCACTGCATGGCGTGCGGCAGGAGCTACCCGGTCGACGCGGTGCTGGCGGCCGAAGGCGTGCCGCGCTGCGCCTGCGGCGGAATCATCAAGCCGGACGTCGTGCTCTACGGCGAAGGGCTGGACCCGTCGACGCTGTCGGCCGCGGTGCAGGCGGTGGCGCAGGCGGATATGCTGCTCATCGGCGGCACGCAGCTTTCGGTATACCCTGCGGCGGGGCTGGTCGACTATTTCCACGGCCGGGATCTGGCGGTCATCAACCTCAGCGCCACGCCGCGCGACGCGCAGGCCGCGTTGACCATCCGCCGTCCCATCGGCGAGGTGCTCGCAGCCGTCGTGCCGTAAGCGGCGCTGCGATTCCCCAAAAAGCCGGCCGGGGCAGGCGGCTGTGGGGGACAAGGGATAGAACGCCGTCCCTGCGGGCGGCAACGGGTTCGGCGGGCCGCCGGCGTATTCGCCGGGGTCCGCCGCTCCTATTCGGGAGCGCCGCGCAAAGCGCGGGGGCCTTCGACAGGCAGCCGGGCCGGCGGGCGCGCCGCCGCTTTGAAAAGCAGTTGTAAGATTTTCCGTTAAACGGCGTCTTATAGAGGAAAGGGGGTGACGGCGCAGATGGATATTGAAAAGATCTATGAAGCCTATTTTGCGGATGTTTATTTCTATGTGCGCCGGCTCTCCGGCAGCGAGCACATCGCCGAGGAGATCACGAGCGAGACCTTCTTCCGGGCGCTGCGCTCGGCGGCGGGATTTCGGGGCGCATGCGACATTCGCGTGTGGCTGTGCCAGATCGCAAAGAACTGCTATTTTTCCTATTGCAAAAAGGCCGGGCGGACGGTCAGCCTCGATGCCACGGCGCTTGAGGCGGTGGCGGACCCCGCCGCCCCGCCCGACGAAGCCGTCTGCCGGAAGCTGGAGGCGGAACGCCTCCGCAGGCGCGTACATGCGCTTCCGGACCCCTACCGGGAGGTGCTCATGTGGCGCATGTTTGCAGAGTTGAGCTTCCGGCAGATCGGCGCCATCTTCCACAGATCGGGCAACTGGGCCTGCGTCACCTGCCACCGGGCCATCAGGATGTTGAAGAACGGATTGGAGGGCGAATGCCATGAAACATGAATGCAGCATCGTGCGCGACTTGCTGCCGCTGTATCTCGAGGATCTGGTGAGCGCCGAAACGGCGGCGTTTGTCGGGGCGCATCTTGCCCGCTGCGCCGCATGCGCGGCCGAACGGGACGCCATGGCGGCGGGCGCCATCGCGGCCGGGCCCGATGCGGCGGGCGGCGCGCAGGACGCGCATGCCGCGCACGCTTTGACAAAAATCCGCCGGAGGCTGCGCAACCGGGCGCTGCTCGTGATCGCCATAACGGCCGCCCTCGTCGCGGCGGGGGCCGTACTGCTGCGGTTTTTCCCCGTGTACCGTATGGCGCAGGTGCAACCGCTCGCCTATTACAGCAGCGAAGAACTCGGCCGGCTGGCGTACATTGGAAGCGCGGCGGACCGGGCGGCGGCGCAGGCAGTCCTGCGGCTTGCCGACATGGCGTTGGGCGACTGCACCCACACCCGGGTCGAAAACGAGGCGCGCTACGGCCTGCTCGCGCGGTACGCCACGCCGTCCGATCGGGGCGCTTCCCGCACCGAGCACGCCCTGGAACTGTGGTCGGCGCATCTGGAGGAGGCGGAGGGTTATCTCTGGGTTTGCTATTCCGTTGAAGCGTTCGACAACGAGGGGAACACGGTCTCGGGCAGCCGGGAGATCCCCTCGCTCTGGAAGGTGGAGCGCAACGACGCAGGCGAATGGGTCGTCGTTGCGATCAAGGAGCATCCGTAACCCGGCCGGGACTGCGCCCTGGCGCGTCTCCCCCAGCCGCCTATTGCGAAACCGTGTACAGCGAATAGAAATAGCCCCGCTGCCGCATCAGTTCTTCAAAGGTGCCGCACTCCTCCACGCGGCCGTTTTTAAGCGCCAGAATGCCGTCGAAGCGGCGCAGCTCCTCCGCATCGAGCACGTGCGTCACCACAACGCGCAGGATGCCCGTAAGATTGAGCAACGTATTGACGATATGGCGCGCCGTCTGCCGGTCGAGCGAGGCGGTCGCCTCGTCCACCAGCAGGACGGGCGTGCGCCGCAGCAGACATCGGGCGATGGCGATGCGCTGCCGTTCCCCGCCGGAGAGGTTGCAGCCGTTTTCCCCGCACAGGTAGGCGTCGCCACGGTTCTCCACCAGCGCCGACAGCCCGGCGCCCCGGATCGCCTCCTCCACCGCTTCCGGCGGAAACGGACGGAACATGGTGATATTTTCGCGGATCGAGGCGTTGAAGACAAACACCTCCTGCTGGATGATGGAGACGAGGCCATAGAGCGATTCACAGCTGATGTCGCGCACGTCGTGCCCATCGAGCAGGATGCGTCCCTCGTAGCGGTCGTCCATCCCGATGCACAGGCCGAGCAGGGTGGACTTCCCGCTGCCGGAGGCGCCAACGACCGCGTAGCACCGCCCGGCCTGGAGCACGGCGGACACATCGGACAGCACCGCCCGCCCCGCGCCATAGCGGAAGGTCAGGCCTTCCAGGGCCAGCTCCCGGTGAAGCACGGGCGGCAACTGCGCGCCCCGGTCGCGCACATGCGTCTCCAGCGCGGCGGCCAGCTTGTCCACAAGCGACAGCGCCGCCCGCCGGCCGGCCACATCCCGCGGGATCTCCGCAATGGGCTGGATGACGAAGTTCATCAACTGCACGAACACCATCACCACGCCGGGCGTAATCCCCTTCCCGGAAAGCGCAAAAGCGGCGCCCGCCAGGAATACCCCCATCTGCGCCGCCATGCCCGCCACGGCGCCGATCGTGCCGAGAATGTCCGCCAGACGCCGTTTCCTGCACTTGACGTCCTCCGTCTCCCGGTTCATCTGGCTGAAAGCGCGCAGGATCTCCCGCTCCGCCTGAAAACTCTTGATGACGGAAAACCCGTTCAGACTGTCCTTGAGTGTGGCCAGCAGGCTTTCGTTGCGGTCGGACACCTGCCGTTCCGCCGTCTTCAACCGGTCGCCCACCAACACGGATGCGAGCAGCGGCAGCACGGACAAGCCGACCGCCACTGCCGTGAGCAACGGGCTGTACAGCAGCATCATGGCGAACGCCCCGGCGAACACCACGGCGTTGACGGCAATGGAGAACTGTTTTTCCAGATAGTTGGTCTCAAGGCTCGCGGTGTCGTTGGACAGCGCCGAGATATAGGTGGCGGTGGCCTCCTCCCGAAAGGTGGACAGGTTCTTTTGCAGCAGCTGTGCAAAGGACTCCTCTTTGTACTGCCGCATGGCCCGTCGCAGGAAGGCCGGCTTTGCAACGCAGTTTATGCCCTCGACGGCAATGACGGCGGCGGCCAGCCCGGCGGTCATCCACGCCAACGCCGGCAGGGGCAACACATCCGCTTCTCCGGAGATGGCATCGACGAGCTGCTGCATGAGGAAGGACAGCGCGAGATTGATCGCCGCCATGAGCACGGCACAGGCCAGCGCCACGCAAAAGCACAGCCGGTTGCCCTGATAAAACCGGGACAGCAGCGCCCGCCGCTTCTCCCGCACGGCCCCCTTTTCCATGGGAACGCCCCCTCTCCTGCCGGTTGGTGCTCCAAGCATAGCATCCGGACGGCGGTTGTACAAGCGGCGGGCGGTTGTATCCGCCCGCCGCAGGTCGCCCGCTCGTTGTACGATATCACCCGCCGGTTGTCCCCGCCGGTTGCGCGCCTTCCCGCCGGGCCGGCCCGGCGATTGGAGGGCGGAGGGGGACCCCGCCGGCTCTCGCCGCGACCTTTTGTTGTTAAGGTTTCTTTTCCGGGGAGAAAGAAAGCGCGCTTCCGCCCGGCCTTTTCTTTTCGACAAAACGGAAGCAGGGGAAAGCCGGCGAAGGGAAAGCGAACGGGCGAACCCGTCTTTTTTGTCAGGGCATTGTTCTGATTTTCCTTTTTCCGGGAGAAAAGGGCGGGGGATCTTTGGAAAATGCGTCCCGCTGGCGGCCACGGCCATGGCGTGCAGCGGCGTCCCCTTCCCGGCCCCGGCCCCCGTTCTTGTCGGCGGCCCTTGGCGGGAGGAAGGGATGCGCGCTTCCGCCCGGGCTTTCCTTTTCGACAAAACGGAAGCGAAGAAAAGCCGGCGAAGGGAAAGCGAACGGGCGAACCCATCTTTCGGCAAAATGGAAGTGAAGAAAAGCCGGCGAAGGGAAAGCGAACGGGCGAACCCGTCTTTTTTATCAGGGTATTGTCCTGATTTTTCTTTTTCCGGGAGAAAAGGGCGGGGGATCGTTGGAAAATGCGTCCCGCTGGCGGCCACGGCAACGCGGCGAAGGCGCCCCCGTCCTGCGGTTCCTGCCGGAAGCGATTCCCGCATCGCGCTTGCGCGCGCATTGTACCGGACGCATCGTCTGCGGCGCCGGCGCTGTCGCCGGAGGGCATGCGCCCGGCGGGATTTGCCGGATGGCTGCCCCGTTTCAGGTGGACTCCCGCTCGATGATTTCGGAACAGATCATCACGCGCCGGTTGGCATGTTCGCCGGCCAGCACGGTGCGCAGCGTGCGCACGGCGGTAAGGCTCTGATCATAAAGCATATTGTCCAGGGACGTCAGGCGGGGCGTGCACAGTTCCGCAAAGAAGGAATTGTTCACCCCGATGACCGCCACATCCTCCGGGATGCGGCGATCCATATCCAGAAGCGCGCGCATGCCCACCGCCGCCAGCGCGTCGTCCGAGTAAATGATGCCATCCACTTCGGGATGGGCCTGTAACAGTTGCTGCGTTGCCGCATAGGCGCCGTGGCGCGTCCTGTCCGTCTGGGACACGAGCGGCGCATCCTGATGCAGGAAGCGCAGCGCCGCGTACTCAAACCCCTGCCGCTTGGCAAGATTGCTCGGCGTTTGCCGGTCCATGATAAACGCCGGGCAGCGCTTTCCCTTTTGCGCAATCGGCAATAAAAAAGGAGAGGCGTGCCTCTCCTTTTCGGAAGGGGTGGCGCCGCGGGCATGCGCCCGTCGGCCGTCACTGGGCGGATTGCCGGTCACTTGGCGACATAGGAGCCGCAAAGGCTTTCGTGCTTGTCGCCGGTGTGGCAATCGCAGCAGGGTTTGATCTGGATACGATCCAGGTTGCATTCGCAGCCCTGCCGGTTGAAGCGACAGCTCGTCACTTCACAGCCGATGGTCTGATTCCCACTCTTGCTGTCCATGTTGTGTCCTCCTTCCGGTGTGTCTGCCGCCTGATGGCGACGTTCCTATTCTGTTCCGCATTCCGTGTCTCCATCCAGGCAATTTTTCCCAGATTTTTTGCTAAAAACGGCCTTGGGGGCGACACGCCCGACCTGGCCCGGAAGGCCTTTCGCGGGCCTTACGGGCCCTGTCTGCCCTGGCAGGAGGCGGATTTCGGGGGCGGGTGGTATGGACAGCGGTTTCGATGGCATGGGTTTCACGGGGGGAAAGCGATATGGAACGGGCCGCCCTTCGGGCGGCCCGTCTCCGGTTGTGATCGTTGGACAGGACGGATCGTTCCGGACATGTCCGGCACAAATCAGCCGTTGCCGCCGTCCTCTCCGGTCTCGTCCGGTTCCTCCTCCTGATGCGGCACGACGGCCACGGCCGCGATGCGGGTGCCCTCGTCCACCCGCATGAGCCGCACGCCCTGCGTGTAGCGGGAAATGACGGAAACCTGCTCCACCGGCATGCGCATGACGGTGCCGTCGTCCCGGATGAGCATGAGATCTTCGTTGTCCGCAGCCATGCGCAGGCAGGCGAGGTCGCCCGTCTTGTCGGTAAGTTGCATCGCCCACACGCCCTTGCCGCCGCGCCGGTGCTGCGGGTACTGATCCTCCGGCGTGCGCTTGCCCATGCCGCGCTCGGTCACGGTGAGCACGCTCCCGCCGCGCGCCACCTTGACCATGTCCACGACCTCGTCGTCCGCCTCGAGCAGCATGGCCCGCACGCCGGTGGCGGTGCGGCCCATCGGGCGCACGTCGTCCTCGACAAAGCGGACACACTTGCCCTTGCGGGAGGCGACGAGAAACTCGTCCTCCCCGCGCGAAAATTCCACGGCGATGAGTTCGTCGCCTTCGCGCAGGTTCAACGCGATGATCCCGCCGCGCCGGATATTGTCGAACTCCTCGACCGGCGTCTTCTTGATGACGCCCTGCCGCGTGGCCATCACGATATAGCCGCCCGCCGGGTAGCGCGGCAGCGGGATGGTCGCCGTGACCTTTTCGCCGCCCTGCAGCTGCAACAGATTGACAATGGGCAGTCCTCTGGCGCTACGACCGGCCTCCGGGATCGCATAGCACTTGATCTTGAGCACGCGGCCAAGGTTGGTAAAGAACATGATGGGCGCATGCGTGCTGGTGACAAACAGCGACTCCACAAAGTCCTCCTCGCGCGTACCCTGCCCGATCACGCCGCGGCCCCCGCGCCGCTGCGCGCGATAGGTATCCGGCGAAAGGCGCTTGATATAGCCAAAGTGCGTCATGGTCACGGCCATGTCTTCCTCCTGGATCACGTCGTCAAGGTCGATATCGTCGATCATCTGCGTGATCTCGGTGCGCCGCGGATCGTTGTACCGCTCCCTCACGGCCAGCGCCTCCTCGCGGATGATGGAAAGCAGCAGGCCCTCGTCGTCAAGGATGCTCTGCAGATAGGCCACGCGCTCGCGTAGCTGGCGATCCTCCTCGAGGATCTTGTCCCGTTCCAGTCCGGTCAGCCGCTGCAGGCGCATGTCCAGAATGGCCTGCGCCTGCTTTTCCGAAAAGCCGAAGCGCGCCATCAACCGGTCCTTGGCCTCCTGGGGATTGGCCGCTTTTTTAATCAGGTCCACGACCTCGTCGATGTTGTCCAGCGCAACGATCAACCCTTCGAGGATGTGCAGCCGCTCTTTGGCCCGGTTGAGGTCGAAGCGCGTGCGCCGCGTGACCACCTGCTTCTGGTGTTCCAGATAGTGGTACAGCAGATCCTTGAGCGTGAGTATCTTTGGCTCGCCATCCACCAGCGCCAGCAGAATGGCGCCGAACGTCTCCTGCATGGAGGTGTGCTTATACAACAGGTTCAGCACGACATTCGCATTGACATCCTTCTTGAGCTCGATCACGATGCGCGTGCCGTTGCGATCCGTCTCGTCGCGCAGATCGGAAATGCCCTCGATCTTCTTCTCGTGTACGAGCTCCGCAATGCGCTCCACCAGGCGCGCCTTGTTCACCTGATACGGAATTTCGGTCACGACGATGCGGCTGCGGTTGGCCGCGTACTGTTCAATCTCCGCTTTGGCGCGCACGACGATGCGGCCGCGGCCCGTGCGGTAGGCGCTGGCAATGCCCATCTTGCCCATAATGATGCCGCCCGTCGGGAAATCCGGGCCGGGGATGTACTGCATGAGCTCGTCGATGCTGATATCCGGATCGTCGATCAGCGCGCACAGCGCATCGATCGTCTCGCCCAAATTGTGCGGCGGAATGTTCGTTGCCATGCCCACGGCAATGCCGCCCGACCCGTTGACCAGCAGGTTCGGAAACCGCGCCGGCAGCACCTGCGGCTGCATCAGCGTTTCGTCAAAGTTCGGGTAGAAGTCCACCGTATCCTTGTCAATGTCGGCCATCATTTCGGTCGCCATCCGGGAGAGCCTTGCCTCCGTGTAACGCATGGCAGCCGCGCTGTCGCCGTCCACCGAACCGAAGTTTCCGTGCCCCTCCACCAGCATGTACCGCATGTTGAACGGCTGCGCCAGGCGCACCATCGCGTCGTATACCGAAGAATCCCCGTGCGGATGGTATTTGCCCAGCACGTCGCCCACGATGCGCGCGCTCTTGCGGAACGGCTTGTCCGGTTGCAGTCCCAGCTCGTCCATGGAGTACAGAATACGGCGATGCACCGGCTTCAGGCCGTCGCGCACGTCCGGCAGCGCCCGGTCGATGATGACCGCCATCGCATAGGCGATGAAGCTCGTCTTCATCTCCTTTTCCAGGTGCATCGGCTCAATTCGTTCCAAACTGTTTTCGCTCATGTTGCGCTCCTTTTGTCGCTCTTTTCTCCTTCCCGGAGAAAAAGATGCCAGAAAAAACCTTTCGTGGGCGGGGGAGGGGACGGGTCCGGCCCGCGCTCACCCCGGGAACGGGCCTTCGACCCCTTTCCCATTTATATAAAGAAAAGAAGCAAAGCAAACCCGCCTGCGGACGGGAAAAGCCCCTCAACCAGCGCGCCCCTCCTTGTCCCCGCTTCTTTCCTCCCGAAACGGGCAAGAAGCGGGGGAAACCTTCCGCGGGCGACGGCCCGTACCCCCGGAGCGGCCCGGCGCGAACGGGAAACGTCCCGAAGGGGCCGGGCATTCCGCTCCGCCGGACGTGCCCTTATGAAAAGGCGACGCCCGCCGCGCGGGTCACACGTCGAGATTGGCGACGAGCTTGGAGTTCTGCTCGATAAACTCGCGCCGCGGCTCGACCTTGTCGCCCATGAGCAGGGTGAACAGCTCGTCGGCAGCCATGGCGTCGTCCACGGTGACGCGCTTCATGACGCGCTTTGCCGGGTCCATGGTCGTTTCCCAAAGCTGCTCGGGGTTCATCTCGCCGAGGCCCTTGTACCGCTGGATGGTGGGCTTGGGATCACGGCCGATCTCGGTCAGCGTCTCCTCCAGCTCCTCGTCGGAATAGACGTAGCGCTCAAACTTGTTGCGCTTGACCAGGTAGAGCGGCGGCTGCGCGATGTAGACGTACCCCTCCTCAATGAGCGGCCGCATATGGCGGAAGAAGAACGTGAGCAGCAGGATGCGGATATGGCTGCCGTCCACATCGGCATCGGTCATGCAGATGATCTTGTGATAGCGGAGCTTGGCGGTATCGAAATCCGCATCCAGCCCGCCGCCAAAGGCGGTGATCATCGCCTTGATCTCCGCGTTTTGCAGCACGCGGTCGAGGCGGGCCTTTTCCACGTTCAGGATCTTGCCGCGCAGCGGCAGGATGGCCTGAAACATGCGGTCGCGGCCCTGCTTGGCGCTGCCGCCTGCGGAATCGCCCTCGACGATAAAGATCTCGCACTTGGCGGCGTCCTTTTCCTGACAGTCGGCCAGCTTGCCGGGCAGGGCGGTGGAGTCAAGCGCGGATTTGCGGCGCGTCAATTCCCGCGCCTTGCGCGCCGCGTCGCGCGCGCGCGATGCGGTCACGCATTTTTCGACGACCGTCTTGGCGATGGCCGGGTTTTCATCCAGGAAGGTGGTCAACCCGTCGCTCACCGCGCCCGATACGAGCGGCCGGATATCCGCGTTGCCGAGCTTGGTCTTGGTCTGCCCCTCAAACTGCGGCTCCACGAGCTTGACGGACACGATGGCGGTCAGCCCTTCGCGGATATCCTCGCCGGAGAGAGAGGCGTCCTTTTCCTTGAGCAGTCCGGCACGCTTGGCGTAATCGTTCACCACGCGCGTCAGCGCAAGGCGGAAGCCCTCCAGGTGCGTGCCGCCCTCGTGCGTGCCGATGTTGTTGGCAAAGGTGAAGATGCTTTCGGTATAGCCGTCGTTGTACTGCATGGCCACCTCGACCGAAGCGGTCTGCACGCCGTCCTCTTCGCGCGTGGCGGTGAAGTAGATCGGCTCGGGATGCAGTACCTCCTTGTTCTTGTTCAGGTGCTTGACAAAGGAAACGATGCCGCCCTCGTAGCAGAATTCCCGGCGTATCGGGCTGCCCTCGGCGCGCTCGTCCACGGCGGTGATATGCACGCCCGCGTTCAAAAACGCGAGCTCGCGCAGGCGCATGAGCATCGTGTCAAACTGAAAGTTGACCTCGTCGAAGATTTGCGCGTCCGGCAGAAACGAGATCGTCGTGCCCGTCTCCTCCTCCGGCGCCATGTCCCGCACGACCTCCACCTCGCTGGTCTCCTTGCCGCGCGAGAAAGCCTGCCGGTAGACGCGGCGGTCGCCGCTGTAACGAATTTCCGCGATCATCCATTCCGACAGCGCATTGACGCAGCTCACGCCGACCCCGTGCAGGCCGCCCGAAACCTTGTAGCCGCCGCCGCCGAACTTGCCGCCGGCGTGCAGCATGGTGAGGGCAACCGTCAACGCATTCTTGCCCGTCTTTTCATGGTAACCCACCGGGATGCCGCGGCCGTTGTCGCGCACGGTGACGGAATTGTCCGAATGGACGGCGATCTCAATGTGCGTACAGAAGCCGGCGAGCGCCTCGTCGATCGAATTGTCGACCACCTCCGTTACGAGATGGTGCAGCCCGCGCACGTCCGTCGAGCCGATATACATGCCCGGCCGCCGCCGTACCGCTTCCAGCCCTTCGAGCACCTGAATCTGCGAAGCGTCGTATGTCTGCTGTTGTTGCTGCTGCTGTTCCATGTTCGTCCCTTTCCTTGTCCTGCCTGGCGGCGCAATGCGTCCGCCCCCATTCGCGGCGTCGGCTCATTCCGCCGCCGTCACCGTAAGCACGGCTTGCGCGCGCACCTGCGCAAGCGGGTGCGCCTCGCGCCACCGCCGCTCCAGCGTCGCCGCCGCAACGGTCGATTCGTACACCGCCGTATGGCCCGCCGCGTCCGTGGCGATCAGATATGCCCGGGGATGGCCGGCGCAGGCCGTATAGCGCCGCTCGCGCCGCGCATGCTCAAAAAGCCGGCGCGTTTCCGGGCCGAGTTGGCGCGCATTCAAAATGCAGACCACCCGCTCAAGCGGGAGCCCCATGCCGCCGCCGATCTGTAAAAGCATCGCCCTCCGCCTCCTTTGCGTGGACCCGCCGCCGCCCCCTGAAGGCGGTGCCAAAGGCCGCGTACGTCCCGGGCGGCGGGAATGCCCCGTCCCCCAGGCAAGCAGCGCCCTGCCGCCGCATGGCCGGCGCCATGCGGGCGCGCGGGAAAACCCGCTACACCTCGACCACGTTGCCGCCGGAAACGTGATACACCTGCATCCGCAGCGCACCCGCCGCCTCAATCTGTTCGAGGTGGGTGGAGGTGATAAACGTCTGGCAACCCTGCACCGCCTCCAGCAGCAGGCGCTGACGGCGGCGGTCGAGCTCGGAAAACACATCGTCGAGCAGCAGCACGGGCGTCTCGCCGCGCAGGCGCTTCATGGTCTCGAGCACGGACAGCTTGAGGCTGAGCACGACCGTGCGCTGTTGCCCCTGGGAGCCGTACACGCGCACGTCACTCCCGTCCAGCACCAGCGCCACATCGTCCCGGTGCGGGCCGACGGAGGTGCTGCCGCGATAAACGTCCCGCTCCGCGCTGTCAAACAGCCGCTCGCGCATGGCGGCGGCGAGCCGGTCCGGCGCAACGTCGGGCAAGTTGGGCTGGTACGCCACGAGCAGCGTCTCCCGATTGCCGGAGAGCCGCAGGTGCGTCTCCGACGCCAGCGCCGCCAGCTGCGAAAGGAACTCCGCGCGTTCGACGGTGATGGCCGCCCCCAGGCGCGACAGTTGCTCGTCCCACGGCTCCATCAGCCCGGCGGACAGACAGGCCTCGTCCTTGAGCAGGGCGTTGCGCTGCTTGAGCGCCGCGTTGTACTGCTGCAGCGTGTAGTAATACGCCGGCTTGAGCTGCGAAATCTCCATATCGAGGAATCGCCGCCGCTCGCCCGGCCCGCCCTTGACCAGCAACAGATCCTCCGGCGCGAACATGACCACGTTCAGGCAACCGAGCAGCTCGCCCGAGCGCGACAGGGGCGCCCCGTCGATGATCAGCCGCTTGCGCTCGCCCGCCATGAGCCGGCAGGAGATCGTGCGCGTGCCGCCGCGCGTTTGCAGCGTCAGCGCCACGGCCCCCGATTGCTGCGCCTCGCGCACCAGCTCCGCGTCGCGCGTGGTGCGATGGCTGCGTCCCAGCGCGCAGAGAAAGATCGCCTCGAGGATGTTCGTCTTGCCGGCCGCGTTATCGCCCGTCAGGACGCAAAGCCCCGCGTCCGGCTGCAGCGCAAGCCGCGCGTAGTTGCGGAAATTCGTCAGTTGCAGTTGCGAAATCCACACGCCCGCTTCTCCCCAACATATAGTATGATTATACCATGTTGCGCCCGCCATTGCAAATAATAAATAAGAAATAACCCCCGTTTCGACCATCTTTGCAGGCGAAAACGGGGGCGTCGGACCGGCGCGCCGTCAGTCCACGGGTACCAGTCGCCCGTGCACAAGGATGCGCGGGTTGTCGTCGTGTTCATAGACCGAGCAGGTCACGAGCGTGAGCGTCGCATAGCCGCGCTCAATCGGGAAGGGCGGCTGCCAATAGGAGTCGCTCACCGCGCCCGCCAAATATCGAATATATGCCGCCTCATCCGCAAACCACACCTCAAAATTGGTGAGGTCGTTAGCGGTCACGGTGCGGCACGCGAACACCTCCACCCGATAGTTCTGTTCCTCCGTAAGCAGGTACAGCACGGGGTGTTCCTCCCGGTAGCTCTCCTCCGTGTACCCTACGATCGAGCCGAACATGGACTTGTCCTTCATGCGATGGCCATAGATGATCAGATGTCGGTCGGTCAGCGAGCGGCTGTTGCGGCAGTCGAAGAACAGCGTGCCGGCATTGTCGTCGCTGCCGTCAAACGCCCGGTACAGATAATAGCTGTTATCCGCCGCCAGCATCACCGGATAGTTGATCGGCGTATCCGCGCTGTACAGCCATGCGACGGCGTCCGGATTTTCCGCCTGCAGCGCGGCAAAATCCACCTGGATCGGGACCTCGGACGGCGCGTCCGTCGGGCCTGCCGTCTCGCCCGGGGCGGTCGGGGCGGCGGGGGCTTCGGCGGGCTCCGATGTGCTCACGACGAGCCCGGCAAGCTCGTCGTACCGCCTGGCCGAGCGGCGATAATCCACCAGTGTGAGCACAAGGCGCACCAGCGCATAGATAAGCACGCAGAGCAGCACAAAGTCGATCAGCAGCAACCATCGCTTGATCCGTTTGCGCTTGCCGGCTTTTCTTCTCTCCATCGTTCGTTCCTCCAGCGCAGGCGTTCAATCCCGCCGATACAGGTCGCGCGTATACACACGATCCGCCACGTCCGCAAGCTCGGGGCTCATGCGGTTGGCGATGATGACATCGCTGATGCGCTTGAACTCGTCGAGATCGCGCAGCACGCGGCTGTTAAAAAACCGCTCCTCCCGGCAGGAGGGCTCGTATATGACCACCTCGACGCCCTTGGCCTTGATCCGCTTCATCACGCCCTGGATGCTGCTGTGCCGAAAATTGTCGCTGCCGGCCTTCATCGTCAGCCGATATACCCCTATCACGGGCCGCTCTCTCTGCGGGAAGCCGGCGAGCGACAGCACGCGGTCCGCGATAAAATCCTTGCGCGTCCGGTTCGCGTCCACAATGGCGGCGATGATATTGTTCGGCACGCGGTCATAGTTGGCGAGCAGTTGTTTGGTATCCTTGGGCAGGCAGTATCCGCCGTAACCGAAGGACGGGTTGTTGTAGTGGTCGCCGATGCGCTTGTCCAGACATACGCCCTCGATGATGGCGCGCGCATCCAGATCCCGCACCTCGGCATAGGTGTCAAGCTCGTTGAAAAAGCTCACGCGCAGCGCCAGATACGTGTTGGCAAACAGTTTGACCGCCTCCGCCTCCGCCGCATGCATGGTCAGTTGCGGCACCGCCGGCTCCTCCGCGCAGGCCGCCAGCAGCCTGCAAAAGCCCGCCGCTTCCTCCTGCAGGTCCGCCGCCGCACGCGGCGCGCCCGCAATGATGCGGCTCGGGTGCAGGTTGTCATACAGCGCCCGCCCTTCCCGCAGAAATTCCGGCGAAAACACCAGCCGCGCGCCCGTCTGCGCATACAGCCGGTCGGTAAATCCAACCGGCACGGTGGATTTGATCACGATCAATGCCGGTGCCGCCGCCGCATGCGCCGTGGCGACCGCCCCCTCAACCGACGAGGTGTCAAAAAAATTCTTCTGCGGGTCGTAATCCGTCGGCGTGGATACGATGATCAGCGCCGCCCCGCGGCACGCCGCCGCCACATCCTCCGTGGCGGTGAGGTGCAGCGCCGGGTCCGCCAGCGCCTCAGCCAGCTCCGGATCGGCCAGCGGGCAGCGTCTCGCGCGGATGGCCGCCGCGCGCGCCGCCGAAATGTCCGCCGCCACGACCTCGTGTCGCCGCGCCAGCAGTACGGAAAGCGACAGCCCCACGTATCCGGCGCCAATGACGGCAATCTTCATACCGAACCCTCCCCGTAATAGGCGCGATACCAGGCTGCAAACCGGCCAAGCCCCTCCGCGATGGGCGTGTCCGGCCGGAACCCGAAATCGCGCTCCAGCGCCGATACGTCCGCGTACGTCCGGTATACGTCGCCGGGCTGCATCGGCAGATACTCCTTCTTCGCCTCCCGGCCAAGCGCCGCCTCCAGCGCGGCGATAAAATCCGTCAGGCGCTCCGGGCGGCTGTTGCCGATGTTATAGACAAGCGCCGGGTCCTCTCCCGCCGGTGGGCAGCCCAGCAACCGCACGAGGCAGACGACAATGTCGTCCACATACGTAAAATCGCGGTACAGGTCGCCGTGGTTGAACACCCGGATCGGTTCGCCCGCAAGGATGCGCCTGGTAAAGCTGAAATACGCCATGTCCGGCCTGCCCCACGGCCCATATACCGTAAAAAAGCGCAGCCCGGTGGTCGGGATTCCATACAGATGGCTGTAGGTATAGGCCATCAGCTCGTCCGCCTTCTTCGTCGCCGCATACAGGCTGATCGGCCGGCTCACGTCATCCTCCACCGAAAACGGCGTCTTGCGCTGGTTGCCGTATACCGACGAGCTGGATGCATACACCAGGTGCCGCACGGCCCTGCCGCAGAGCGTCTCGCTGTGCCGGCACGCCTCCAATATGTTGAAAAACCCGGTCACGTTGCTCTCCAGATAGGCCCGCGGGTTTTCTATCGAATAGCGCACGCCCGCCTGCGCCGCGAGATTCACCACCACATCCGGCGCATACGCCGCAAAAGCCGCCTCCACCGCCGGCATGTCCACAATGTCCGCGCGCAGGAACGAAAAGCCCGGCCGTCCCTCCAGCCGCGCCAGCCGCGCGGCCTTGAGCGCCGGATCGTAATACCCGTTCAGATTGTCGAGCCCCGCCACGCGCGCGCCGCACGCGAGCAGCGCATCGCAGAGGTGGTAGCCGATAAATCCGGCCGCCCCCGTCACCAGCACGGTTTTCCCCTTGAGTTCAAATTCCGGTGACCGCATGGACACCTCCCGTCGGGTTGCTTCGGCGGCCCATGTGCGCCGCCCCTGTTTCTGATTATAGCAAGCGCCGCGCCGCAATGCAACGCCATGCCGCAAAACCGCGTCCGCCGCCCTTCGCCCCCGCCCTGCACGCTCCGGCGCGGCCCGGGCGCCGCTGGCCCCGCCGCTTCGGTTGTGCGTCCGGTCCCCCTTCCGGCGCCCACCCGCGGCTCCGGCGTCCCGTCGCGGCGCGGTGGCCCCTTCATGCGCCGCTGTCGGATTCGGTCATTTTTGCAGGATGCGGCAGCATGAATACCAAAACTTTCGCAACTTTTCCTGCGGATTTGTGCGCAACGGCAAAAACCGGAATTGTGGATAAGTTGTAAAAATGCCGCAGAATGGGACAGGCCGACTGTGGATAACTATGTGGACGATGTGGATAGGTCGCTGATTTTACGCAATTTTGACTGGAATAACATGCAAAGTGGGGGAATACACTGCAAAAAGCAGGCGTATGGGAGGCATCGGCGATGGCGAAACGATGGATCGGTTGGGCGCTCGCATGGGTGGCGGTGGCCGCCTGTGCCGCTGCGCTGCCCGCCCTGCTCGCCGCTCCGGACGACGGCCCCGCCTTGGAAACGACCGCCGCCGCGTTTACCATCGTGGTGGACGCCGGCCACGGCGGGTCCGACGGCGGCGCCGTCGGCTCCGACACCGGCGTGGCTGAGGCCGGGCTCAATCTCAGCGTCGCCCGCCTTCTTGAAGCGGAGCTCACGGCCCGCGGCGCCAACGTCATCATGACCCGCACCGGCGAGGACGCGCTTGCCGGCTCCAAGTCCGCCGATATGGACGCCCGCCGCGAGATCCTGCGCGCATCTGTGGTCGATCTGGTCGTCAGCATACACATGAATGCGTTTTCCGACCGCTCCGTCTCCGGCCCCATGGTCTATTATATGGCCGGCTCCGGCGAAGGCGAGCAGCTCGCCCAATGCGTGATGAACGCGCTGACCGACGCCCTCGGTCGCAATCGTCGCGCCGCCAATCCGGGCGACTATTTCGTCATACGCGAATGCAGCGCTCCCGCCGTCATCGTGGAGTGCGGCTTTTTGAGCAATTCTGACGACGAACGTCGCCTGCAGGACGCCGCCTATCAACAAACCCTCGCCTGTGCCGTCGCCGACGGCGTGTTCGCCTACGCCGAGGGTACGCAATAGCCGCGCCGGGTGCGGGCGGCAACCGCGAATCGTTTCTTTGTGTGTGTGCTCCTTCTTTTCTTTTTCGGAAGAAAAAGAAAAGAAGCAAAAGAAAAAGTCTTCTGTAAAGAAGAAATGGGGGTAATACCATGCAGGCCCGCCCCTTTCGGGGGCGGGCCTGCCGTTCCTTCTTTCCCTTTACTCGATGATGCTCGTCACGACGCCCGAGCCGACCGTCCGGCCACCCTCCCGGATGGCGAACCGCAGCCCCTGCTCTATCGCGATCGGCGTGATCAGCTTGATCGTCATCCGGATGTTGTCTCCCGGCATGACCATCTCCACGCCCTCCGGCAGCTCGATCGTTCCCGTCACGTCCGTCGTGCGGAAGTAGAACTGCGGCCGATAGCCCTGGAAGAACGGCGTGTGCCTCCCGCCCTCCTCCTTCGTCAGTACGTATACCTCGGAGTTGAAGTGCGTGTGCGGATGGATCGTTCCCGGCTTCGCCAGTACCTGTCCCCGCTCGATCTCGTTCCGCTGCACGCCGCGCAGCAGCACGCCGATGTTGTCTCCCGCGATCGCCTGGTCCAGCAGCTTCCGGAACATCTCCACGCCCGTCACGACCACCGTCCGCGTCTCGTCCGTCAGGCCTACGATCTCTACGCTGTCCTGCACCTTCACCGCGCCGCGCTCCACGCGCCCTGTCGCTACCGTCCCGCGCCCCGTGATCGAGAATACATCCTCCACCGGCATCAGGAACGGCTTGTCCGATGCCCGCTCCGGCGTCGGAATATACGAGTCTACCGCGTCCATCAGCTCAAAAATGCACTGGCACTCCGGCGTCTCCTTCGCGTTCTTCCCTGCCGTCAGCGCCTCCAGCGCCAGCAGCGCCGATCCCTTCACGATCGGAATGTCATCCCCCGGAAACTCGTAGCTCGACAGCAGCTCCCGGATCTCCATCTCTACCAGCTCCAAAAGCTCCGGATCGTCCACCTGGTCCGTCTTGTTCATGAACACGATGATGTAATGCACGCCCACCTGCCGCGCCAGCAGTATGTGCTCCCGCGTCTGCGGCATCGGGCCGTCCGCCGCCGATACCACCAGGATCGCGCCGTCCATCTGCGCCGCGCCCGTGATCATGTTCTTCACGTAGTCCGCGTGCCCCGGACAGTCCACATGCGCGTAGTGCCGCGTCGCCGTCTCATACTCCACGTGCGCCGTGTTGATCGTGATCCCGCGCGCCTTCTCTTCCGGCGCCTTGTCGATCTCGTCGTATCGCATCGCCGCTGCCTGGCCGCTCTGGCTCAGCGCCATCGTTATCGCCGCCGTCAGCGTCGTCTTGCCGTGGTCCACGTGCCCGATCGTCCCGATGTTCACGTGCGGCTTCGTTCTCTCAAACTTTGCCTTTGCCATTACAGGGGAACCTCCTTCAAATCGTTTGTTACCCGCCAGCAGAAGTTTGTAACGGCAGCGGGCATGGTCTGCCACCGTGAACGGTGCTGGAGCGGGTGATGGGAATCGAACCCACATAGCCAGCTTGGGAAGCTGGAGCTCTGCCACTGAGCTACACCCGCACACTTCCACGATAGCAGTATTATTCTAATGGTTTTACCCTGTGGTGTCAAGTAAAACCAAAAGATATCCGTTTGTTCGTCCAAACCCGGCGCGCGTATTTTCAAAAACCGCCTGCACGCCGACGCTGTTTCGAAAGCCGGATAAAACTGGAAAGCAAGCGCGCGCGCCGGCGGGGCAAACTAATCGCGGCGGCCGGAGAACGACACGCCCGCTTGCGCAACCGTCCGGTGTGCCGCGCATGCCGCGCGCCGCAGCGTGTCGCTGGACAAAATCTTGGAGGAAAGGAGCGGATACGGTGAGCTTTTACGACGAGAACACGCCGAACCGGCAGAACGACAAGACCCGGCAGAAGCAGCAGAAGCAGAAGCGGCAGTCCCCGGGCCAGGACTCGAACGGGCAGGGCTGGCAGGATGAACAGCAGCAGAAAAACCAGAATCAAAACCAGTACCGCGTCTGACGCGGCGCATCGGACGCCGTTGAGCAACCGCCGGCAGGCCGACGCGTCGCCGGCGTTTCAGCCGGGTATGGGCTCCGTCCCGTCCGACGTGCAGGGCAGCTATACCGGCACGGGCGCGGACGGGACCCCGCCCGTACAGGACGCGGACGACCTCTGAGCCCGGCAGGCGCAACGGAACGGGCCGGAACCATGCGGTTCCGGCCCGTTTTCCTGCATTTATGCAATCCCGGCCACGCGGCGGGCGACTGCGCGCATCACTTGCCGATGGAACGGTAGACCTCTTCGTGGTACACGACCATGGAGTCGTCCTCTCCCCACGCGGCCTCCTGCTCGGTCCAGACGCTGTCGCGCTCGGCCTCCAGCGCCGCGGCCTCGACCGCATCGTGCACCTCGTCAAGCGCGCGGGTGCCGGCCGCCTCGCTGCCCACGCGATAGAGGATATAGTAGGCGTCGCCGGCCTGCAGCACGTCGGAGTAGGCGCCGTCCGCAAGCGCAAGCGCTGCGGCGCGCAGCGTTTCATCCCAGTCGTCGCCGGCCTCCTCGCTCATAAGCTGCCCACGCTCGGCGATGAGGGTATAGTCGGTAAAGGTTGCGTCCTCCCCGTGAGAGGCGAGCACCTCGTCGAAGGCGGCGCCGCCGTCGAGCAGCGCCCTGGCCTCCTCGATCTTGGCCTTCGCGTCGGCCATATAGGCGGTATACATGGCGTCCGTTTCGATCTTCAGCGCATCGTAGAGCGTCTTGATCTCGGAACAGCGCGCTGCGTTGTCCGCCGCGCTCTCGAGCATGAGCCGGCCGTATTCGGCCTCATATTCGGCCATCTGCGCGATCTTGTCCTCGTACGTCTCATCGATCGCTTCCTGTGGGAAAACGGCGATGGCTTTGACGCGCAGGAAGCCCTCCGGCACGACGACGGACGGATCGCCGCCGTTCATTTCAAAGCTCTCCTCCTCATCGAGATACAGCAGCGGGTCCTCCGCATATGCCGAGGTCTGCGACTCAACGAGCTGGTCGTAATACGCCTGCACATCCGCTTCGTCCACGGTGGCGGTGTCTCGAATGTGCATCTCAAGGTTTTCGATGACCTTCTGCTCGGCGTACATCTCATAGAGATATTCGCTGTACGCCACATGGTCCATGTTCATCTCGTAGGCGGCGAGCTCCTCGTTGAACAGCTCATAGGCGCGCGCCTCCACGTCCTCGGCGCCTTCGCTCTCGGCCGTGGCGCGGAACTGCTCGAGATAATAGTCCATATCCTCGTCGACAAGGGCCTGCACCTCCGCCTCATCCTCCTCGGACAACTCGCCGACGCCGAGCTGATCGGCAAAATAGAGCAGTTTGCGCGTTTCGACGACCATATCGAGCGCCTGATCCTGGTACGACTCGATGTCGGCATCCGCCGTCGGCGCCGCCATGCCGTAATAGGACATCATCTCCACAAGGTAGTTGTAGGCTTCCTCCACCTCGCCGTATGTCACGGTGAGGTTGTCGCCGATCTCTACGGCCACGGCGTCACGATCCGGCGCCGCATCCGGCGTCGGCGTGGCGGACTGGCCGGCGGTCTCACCGCAGGCCGCGGCGCCAAGCGCAAGCAGCAGGCACAGCAGGGCGGCCACCGCCCGAAGCGTCCGTTTCTTCATCTTCTTCTCTCCTTACCGAATTCGTGCACGAGCACCCTTGCATTATAGTCTGTCCAATGTGTCAGAACAAGACACGATTGTGTAAATAAATTGTGGCAGTTCCTGCAACCAGGCTTCCGCCGTGACGTCCGGCCGGCGCAGGCGAATGGCGGGCGGGTCGGTTGCGGTCAACTGCGCGCCGCGCATGCCGGACACGGCGGCCAGCAACCGCGCCCCGTCGATCTGCGCGCCCTCGCGGAACGTCAGCAGCGCCTCGCCCTCCCGGGCGGTCACGCCGGCCAGCTGCGCCCGGGCGGCGGATTGTCGCAGCCGTGCCAGCTGCAGCAGGTTTTCCACCGGCTCCGGTATCTCGCCGTAGCGGTCCTCCAGCTCTTCACGCATATCCAGCAGCGCGTCGCCGTCCGCCGCGTCCGCAATGCGGCGGTAAGCGGCAAGCCGCTGCACCTCGCTAGCGATAAACGTCTTGGGGATATGCGCGGAAACCGGCACGTCTACGGCAACGTCCTGCTGCTCCGGCGGCGGCGCTTCCCCGCGCACCTGCGCAACGGCGCTGCGCATGAGCTTGCAATAGTATTCGTATCCCACATCCGCAATATGCCCGTGCTGCTCCGCGCCGAGCAGGCTGCCGGCGCCGCGGATCTCCAGGTCGCGCAAGGCGAGCTTAAACCCGGCGCCAAACTGCGTAAACTCCCGAATGGCCAACAGCCGCCGGTGCGCCTGTTCGTTCATGGCCACGCCGCGCCGCACCGTAAAGTAGGCGTACCCAAGCCTCGTGGAGCGCCCGACGCGCCCGCGAAGCTGGTATAGCTGCGCGAGTCCGAACCGGTCCGCCTCCACCACCAGCAGCGTGTTCACATTCGGGATGTCGAGCCCGCTTTCGATGATCGACGAGCACACCAGCACGTCGTATTCCTTCTCCAGAAAGGCCAGCATCGTGCGCTCAAGCTGCCCCTCGGGCATCTGTCCGTGCGCCATGGCGATGCGCGCCTCCGGCAGCAGTTCGCTCAGATGGCGCAGAAAGCCCTCCATGCCCTGCACGCGGTTGAACACCACGTACGCCTGCCCGCCGCGCGCCAGCTCGCGCGTGAGCACCTCCGTCACAAGCGCATCGGTATATTCGAGCACAAAGGTCTGCACCGGATAGCGCGCCTCGGGCGGCGTCTCGATCACGCTGATGTCGCGGATGCCGGTCATGGACATGTTGAGCGTGCGCGGGATGGGCGTAGCCGTGAGCGTCAATACGTCCACATCCGCCTTGAGCGCCTTGATCTGCTCCTTGTGATTGACGCCGAACCGCTGCTCCTCGTCCACGATCAGCAGTCCGAGATCCTTGAATCGCACGTCCTTGCCCAGCAATGCGTGCGTGCCCACGACCACGTCGATCTCGCCGGAGCGAAGCTTTTCACGGATCGCCCGGCGCTCCTGCGGTGGCGTAAAGCGCGACAGGCAGGCCGTGCGCACCGGAAAATCCGCAAAGCGGGCGGTCATGGTGTTGTAGTGCTGCTGTGCAAGGATCGTCGTCGGCACGAGAAAGGCGACCTGCTTGCTGTCCTGCACAGCCTTAAACGCAGCGCGCAGCGCCACCTCCGTCTTGCCATAGCCCACGTCGCCGCACAGCAGCCGGTCCATCGGCCGCGGCCGTTCCATGTCCGCCTTGATCTCCCGGATGCTCTCGAGCTGGTCGGGCGTCTCGCGGTAGGGGAAGCGCGCCTCCATCTGCGCCTGCCAGGGGGTATCCTTTGAAAAGGCGAACCCCCTGCCGTCGATGCGCCCGGCGTACAGCGCCGCAAGGTCCACCGCCAGTTTTTTCGCCGACTCCCGCGCGCGGCTCACGCGCGACTGCCACTCGTTCCCGCCGAGCCGGGACAGGCCGGGCGCAGCGTCCTCGTCGCCGCCGCCGATGTATTTCTGCACCCGGTCGAGCTGGTCGGTCGGGATGTACAGCCGGTCGCCGCCGCGGTATTCGAGCAGCAGGTAGTCCCGCGTATGTCCCTGCACGGTCAGCGTTTCCACGCCTACAAACCGGCCGATGCCGTACGCTTCATGTACGACGTAATCGCCCGCCGAAAGCTCCGGCAAGCGCAGCCCGTCGCGGCGGCGCGTTCCCCGGCGCGCCGGCGCCTCCTTCCCGAACAGCTCCTGCGCGCCGAGCACGGTGAGCCGGAGCTCCGGATAGCAGAATCCCCGCGGCAGCGCCTGCGCCACGATCAGCGCCTCTCCGTGAACCGGCATCCGCTCCAGCGCCGCCGTCTCCGCCGTCTCCACGCCCAGGTCGAGCAGCTGCCGGTGCAGCCGCCCGGCATGTTCGCCCGCAAACAGCACCGCCGCTTCGCCGCCCTGCTTCCACAGCCGCAAGTCCCGCGCCAGCTCCTCCATGCTGCCCATGTACTGCGGCGCGCTGCGGCCCAGGGGCTGTATGATCTCCTTCGGCGCAAACGCCGGGTGCGAGCGCGCCAGCGTGTACAGCGCCATGGTGCGCCCGGTCGCCAGCCGCCCGAGCGCCTCCTCCGCGCTCATCTGCAAATCGCCCTGCTCCGGCAGCCCCTCGCCGCGCTCCAGCATGGCGGACACCGTTTCCGCAAATGCAATCTGCGCCGCCTGCGCCGCCTCTTCCAGCCGGTGGGGTTCGTCCGCAAGCACCAGCGCGCCTTCCGGCAGATAGTCGGTCACCGCTGCCGGCGCCGCATACAGCAGCGGCAGCAGCGCCTCCGCACCCGCGCAGGCGCGCCCGCCGCGCCACGCCTGCTCCTGCTCATAGAACTCCTCGCGCCCCGCAATCCTTTGGAGCGCGCGTGCCGTCGCCTCCGGCGGCTGCGGCATCTCGAACGCGGGGGCGAACACCGCCTGCGTTACCTGCTCCACGCTGCGCTGCGTCACCGGGTCGAACAGGCGCATCTGATCCACCGTATCGCCCCAGAACTCGACGCGCACCGGGTAGCGCGCATCCGGCGCATACACATCCACAATGCCGCCGCGCAACGCCGCCTGCCCGCGCCCCTCGACCATCTCCACGCGCTCGTACCCCGCCTCGCACAATCGCGCAAGCAGCGCCCGCGGCTCCGTCTCGTCGCCGGTGTGCAGCTCGATGCGCTGCCGTAAAAACGCCTCCTTCGGCGCAACGCGCTGCATCAGCGCCGCCATGCTCGCCACGACCACGCCCGGTTGCCCCGTCGCCAACTGCATCAGCGCGCGCACACGCTCCCCGGCCCGCTCGCCGGATGCGTTCATCACGCGCACCAGCGGCGTTTCCCGTTGCAGCAACTGCGACGCCGCCACGCCCAGCGCCTCCGCATCCGCGCGCATGCGCACCGCCGCCGTATCCGTCGAGGTAACCAGCAGGACCGTGCGCGGCGCGCCCGTGCCCGCGGCCGACAGCGCCGCCGCCATATGTGATTTGTGCGCCTCCGGCAGCCCGAAAGCCGCGACCGGTCCCCTGCCCGCCGCAAGCGTCGCCGCTGCGCGCGCAAGATCCGGCGCGGTAAACAGCGCCTCCAGCAAGGGTTGTTTCACCGATGCCCCCTTCTGTTCGTTACTATGTATTTATACTTGCTTCCCGCGCTTCTTCGTATATAAATGGAAGGAAGCGGAGGGGAGGGCCGGGCGGAGCGACGGCCGCATTACAGGCCCTCGTGCTTTTTGTTATACAGCGTCTGCGCCTCGAGGAGCCGGCCCGCGATGATGCGCTGAACCGCGTCGGCCGCCCGGCGGCAGGCGTCTTCGATGGCCGCCTGCTCCTCCTTGCCGGGCTTTGCCAGCACAAAATCCTTGAGCTCGCCATGGCGGGCCGCGCCGACGCCGATGCGCACGCGCGGAAAATCCTCGCTGCCGACACAGGCGACGACGGAGCGCATGCCGTTGTGCGTGCCCGCGCTGCCGGACGATCGGATGCGCAGGGAACCCGCCGGAAGGTCGATATCGTCATAAAGAACGATCAGCCGCTCCGGCGGGAGCTTGTAAAAGTGCAGTACGCGCTGCACGCAGTCGCCGGACAGATTCATGTACGTCTGCGGCTTGACGAGCAGCACGCGCTCGCCCCCGACGATCCCTTCGCCGCACAGGCCCGACATGGCGCGCCGGTTCACCCGGATATGAAGCGCCTCGGCCAGCGCGTCAAGCGCCTGAAAGCCGGCATTGTGCCTTGATTTACGGTATGCAATTCCCGGGTTTCCCAGTCCTGCCACAATCCACATGATAGCATTAGTTTACCACGCCCATCCCCGCTTGACAATCACCATGGGCCGGTGTTATGCTCGACATCAAGGGTTTTTCGTTTCTTTTCCGTTTTTCGCGGCGTGGAGGGGCGGAGGACCGGGCAATCTATTCAGGGGCGGCAGCCCCGCATCCGGGCGGCGCTTCCCGCCCAGCGCCCGATGCGGCGCACACAACACGAGCTGGAGAAGAACGATGGAACAGAAACCGAAGTATTATCTGACCACGGCAATCGCCTACACCTCGGGCAAACCCCACATCGGCAACACGTATGAGATCGTGCTGGCGGACAGCATCGCCCGCTTCAAGCGCATGCAGGGATACGATGTGTTCTTCCAGACGGGCACGGACGAGCACGGGCAAAAGATTGAGGAGAAGGCAAAGGCGGCCGGCGTGAGTCCAAAGGCGTACGTGGACGGCGTAGCGGCCGAAATCCGCCGCATCTGGGACCTGATGAACACCTCCTACGACAAGTTCATCCGCACGACGGACGCCGACCATGAACGGCAGGTGCAGAAGATCTTTCGGCGCCTGTACGAGCAGGGCGACATCTACAAGGGCTACTATGAGGGCCTGTACTGCACGCCGTGCGAATCGTTCTTCACGCCGTCGCAGCTCAAGGACGGCAAGTGCCCGGACTGTGGACGCGAAGTCCAGAGCGCCCGGGAGGAGGCCTATTTCTTCCGGATGAGCAAGTATGCCGACCGGCTGATCGCGCACATTCAGGCGCATCCCGAATTCATCCAGCCGGAATCCCGGCGCAACGAGATGATGAACAATTTCCTGCTGCCCGGATTGCAGGACCTGTGCGTGTCCCGCACGAGTTTCAAATGGGGCGTGCCGGTGGACTTCGACGACCGCCATGTGGTCTACGTCTGGCTCGATGCGCTCACCAACTACATCACCGGCATCGGGTACGACTGCGGCGGGGAAAGCGACGCCCGTTTCGCCCGCCTGTGGCCCGCCGACCTGCACCTGATCGGCAAGGACATCATCCGCTTCCACACGATCTACTGGCCCATCTTCCTCATGGCGCTGGGTCTCCCGCTGCCCAAACAGGTGTTCGGCCATCCGTGGTTGCTGCAGGGCGACGGCAAGATGAGCAAGTCCAAGGGAAACGTGCTCTATGCGGATGATCTGGCCGCCGTGTTCGGCGTGGATGCGGTCCGCTACTTCGTGCTGCATGAAATGCCGTTCGATAACGACGGCGTGATCACCTGGGAGCTGCTGGTGGAGCGCATCAACTCCGACCTGGCCAACACCCTTGGCAACCTGGTCAAGCGCACGGTGGACATGAGCAACAAGTACTTCGGCGGTACGGTCACCCATACGGGCGCAACGGGGCCGGAGGACGCGGCGCTCGAAGCCGTTGCCACCGCCGCGGCTGCACGGGTAACGGCGCACATGGACGCGCTTCGCGTGGCCGACGCGCTGACGGAGATTTTTGCGCTGTTCAAGCGCTGCAATAAATATATCGACGAGACCACGCCGTGGCTGCTCGCGCGCGACGAGGCGCAGCGGGACCGGCTCGCCGAGGTGCTGTACCATCTGGTGGAGAGCATCTCCATCGGCGCCTCCCTGCTTGAGCCGTTCCTGCCGGAAACGGCGGCGCGCATTCGCGCGCAGCTCGGCGCCGCGCCGCGTACGCTCGATTCGCTCGCATCGTTCGGCGCCTATCCGTCCGGTGGCCGCGTGACCGAAGCCTCCGAGGTGCTCTTTGCCCGTCACGACCTGAAGGCCGTGCTCGCCGAAGCGGAGGCCATCGCCGCCCGTCAAGCCGCCGCGCAGCAGAAACCGGCGGAGGAGGCGGGGGAGCCGCCGCTGCCGGAGATCGAATACGATGATTTCGCCAAGATCGACCTGCGGCTTGCAAAGGTCGTCGCCTGTGAGGAGATCAAGCGCTCCAAGAAGCTGCTCAAGCTGACGCTCGATGTGGGCGGGGAACAGCGCACGGTCGTATCCGGCATCAAGGCCTGGTATACGCCGGATGCGCTCGTGGGTAAAACGGTCGTGCTCGTGGCCAACCTCAAACCGGTCACGCTCTGCGGCGTGGAGAGCCGCGGCATGATCCTGTGCGCGTCGGACGCGGCGGACGAGCGGCTTTCCGCGCTGACCACCCTCTCCGAGATGGAAAGCGGTCTTAAGGTGCGCTGACGCACGGCTCGTAAGCCACAGGGGCGGCAATGTTTTCCGCCCCTGTTTCGTTGCGCCGGCGCGCTGCCCCGGCAAATGTTTCACGTGAAACAGTCATTCGTCCACGATCCGCTCATAGATGCGCTGCAGGTCGTCCGCGGAGTAGTACTCAATCGTGATGCGCCCCCTGCGCTCGTCGCCGGCAATGCGCACGCGCGTGCCAAGCCGGTCGCGCAGCGCCCGTTCCGCCTGCGCAAGGTCGCCGCTGTGCGGCGCGGGGGCGGCCTTCTTCGAAGGCTTCTTGCCCGCCTGCAAATTGCGCACGCGTGATTCCAGCGCGCGCACGGAATAGCCAAGGCGCACGCATTCGTCCGCCAGCCGCTCCTGTGTCGCCGCGTCCGTCACGGCGGCAAGCGCGCGGCCGTGTCCGGCGGAAAGCGCCCCGGTGCGCACCAGCTCCAGCACGTTCCGATCCAGGTTCAGCAGACGCAGCGCGTTGGCGATGGCCGGGCGGCTCTTGCCCAGCCGTTCGGAAACCTCTTCCTGCGTCAGATCGTGCTGCTGCATCAGAAAGCGAATCGCCGCCGCTTCCTCGACCGGATTCAGATCCTCGCGCTGGAGGTTTTCGATGAGCGCAACCTCCTGCATCTGCGCTTCGTCATACTCCGCCGCGAGCACCGGTACCGTCTCCAGCCCGGCCAGCCGCGCGGCACGGAACCGCCGCTCGCCCGCAACGATCGTATACCGGCCGCCGTTGGGTCGGACCAGCAACGGCTGCACCACCCCGTGCACACGGATGGAGTCCGCCAGTTCCCTGAGCGCCGCCTCGTCAAAGCTCTTGCGCGGCTGTGCCCGGTTCGTATCGATATCCCGTACGCTGATCTCCAGCACACGGTTGGCCGCATCCCGATCCGCTTCCGGCCCGGCGTACGGCTCCAGCAGCGCGTCCAGCCCGCGCCCCAATCCTTTTTTCATTCCTGCCATGCGTTCCGTTCCCATTCCTTCGGTTTGTTCGCCCGTTGCGCGCCGCAAACGCGGCGGAAGCGGGGCCGGCGGCCGCCCCGGCGGCGTTACGCGCCGCCCTCCTTGGCGAGCAGTTCCTCCGCCAGCGCCGTATACGCGGCCGCGCCGCTGCTGCGCGGCGCATACCGGATGATCGGCAACCCAAACGAGGGCGCCTCGCTGAGGCGCACGCTGCGGGGGATGATCGTCTCATAAACCTTGTTGCGGAAAAACTTCTTGACCTCCTCGACCACCTGGACCGAAAGGTTTGTGCGGGAGTCGAACATGGTAAGCACCACGCCCTCCACATCCAGCGCCGGATTGAGGTTCTTGCGCACGAGCCGCACCGTGTTCATCAGCTGGGACAGCCCCTCGAGCGCATAAAACTCGCACTGGATGGGCACCAGCAGCGTGTCGGCGGCGTTGAGCGCGTTCAGCGTCAGCAGGCCGAGCGACGGCGGGCAGTCGATGAAGATATAGTCATACCCGTCCCGCACGCTGCGCAACGCGTTCTTGAGCACCTGCTCGCGCGCCATCATGGTGACCAGCTCGACCTCCGCGCCGGCCAGCTCGATGTTTGCGGGGGCAAGCCACAGCGTATCGATCATGGTGGGCCGCACCGCGTCGGCCATCTCCCGCTCGTTGATGAACACGTCGTATGTGGAGACATCGATGCGGTTCTTGTCCACTCCCAGTCCGCTGGTCGCGTTGCCCTGCGGGTCCGCATCAATCAGCAGCACGCGCCGCCCGACGGCGGCTACGCATGACGCGAGGTTGACGGACGTGGTGGTCTTTCCCACGCCGCCCTTCTGGTTCGCAATGGCGATGATCCTTGCCATGCCGTCCTCCCGGTTTTGTTCTTGGTTCTATTATACGGGATGCGCCGCAGGTTTTCAACCCGGCCGCTGTTTCACGTGAAACAATGGCCGGCACGAGCGGCAGACAGCGGGCGGCGAGCGGGAGCAGACGGGCAGGAGCGGGAGGCGGGCGGCAGGCAGGAGCGGAAGGCGGCGACCGGCACGGGCGAGGGCGACGGGAGCAGGCAGAAGACGGCGAACGGGCAGGGGCGGGGAAAGACGCAAAACGGACAAAAGGAACGGCGGCGCGCCACCGTTTCACGTGAAACAGCGAACGGCGCGAGCAGGAGCAGGCGGGAGACGGTGGGCAGGGGTGGAGGAAAAGGCGCCGCATGCCGCCGCCGGGTCGCCCGCCGCACGGACGAAAGGGTCGTGCGTCACCGAAGCGCCATTGCCCCGACGCCGGGCCTGAACGGCGCTTTGCCGGGACACGCCCCCGTCAGCGGCACAGCAGCAGCGCCGTCACCACCCCGGCAGCCATGGCGGCAAGCGACACCGGCACGGCAAAGCGCGTGCGTTTGACGCCGACGGCGCCGAAATAGAGGGCGACCTCATAGAAGATCGTCTCCGAGCTGCCCATGAGCACGCTGGCGGTATACCCCACCACGGAATCAGGCCCGTGGCTCTCGAAAAGATCTGCGAGCGTCGCCATCGCCGCGCTGCCGGAAAACGGGCGCAGCAGCAGCAGCGGCAGCAGCTCCGCTTCCATGCCGACAGCGCCGCAGGCCGGTGCGAGCAGACCGGTCAGCCGGTCGATGAGTCCGCTGTCGCGCAGCGTGCGGATGGCGATAAGCATGGCAGCCAGGTACGGCAGAATCTTCAGCAGGACGGGCAGGCCCTCGGCCGCTCCCTCGACAAACGCCTCATACACATCGACGCGGCGAACCATTCCGTAGACCATCACCGCCACGAACAGCAGCGGCAGCAGCGCGGCGCTCACACTGCGCGCGCGCCCGCGCGGGGGCGGCGACAACCGGCGCGTCGCATCGTCAGCCGTCCCGTACAGAGCAGGCACAGCACGACGGCCACCGCCGTGCTGACGGCGGAAGCGATGAGCGACGGCAACACCACCGCCGCCGGTTCCGCGCTGCCTGCCGCCTGCCGCAGCGCGAGCAGGCCGGTGGGGAGCAGTTGCAGCGCCGAGGCATTGACCGCGATGAGCACACACATCTCGTCCGTTGCTACGCCGGGGCGGGGGTTGTTCGCATCGAGCGCCCGCATGGCCTCCAGACCAAACGGCGTAGCCGCATTGCCCATGCCGAGGATGTTGGCGGCAAAGCACAGTGCAATCGGCCCGGCCGCGCCGTCTGCCCGCGGGAACAGGAGGCGGATTGCCGGCGAAAGCGCGCGGGAGAGCGCGTCCATCAGCCCTGCCCGGCGCGCCACACCCATCATGCCCATAAACAGCAGGTAAGCGCCCGCCAGCTCCAGGCAGAGCGTCACCGCCTCGCCCGCGCCGGCGAGCATGGAGGCCGTCGCCGCATCGCCGCCCTGCCCCGCGAGCAGCGCCAGCACCCCGCACACCAGCATCACCCCGAATACGAACGACATCACGGCGCCCTCCATTTCCGCGCCGCAGACCGGCGCGCTTTTGTCTCCATTGTATGCATGCTTTGCGCCGCTTATCGCCATTATGCGCGCTTTGCGCCGCTGGTTTTGCAAAATCCGGCATCCTGCCGCCGGCGGACAACCTGAACTGTGGCGGTTTTATAAACTTTTTTCGGTTTTCGGGACAGGGCGCGCCTGCGTTTGTTATAATACCGTGTGCCGTAAGCGCCCGCCGCACGGGGGCGCCTGCGCGGGGTAGGGATGCCAAGGGGAATACTTTTCCGTGTGTTTAGGAGCGATGCCCATGAAACGAACGGTTGCGCTGTTGCTGGCGCTCATGACCGCGCTGTTGCCGCTGTTGAGCGGCTGCGCAATGATCTCCTCCGGCGGCGATTACTGCCAGCGCTTCCTCAACCTCATACAGGCCGGCGAGTATTCGCAGGCGTACGATATGGTGAGCCAGAGCGTCAAAAAGGCGGACGATCCGGATGTGACCGTCATCCCCGACGCCACGCCTACGCCCGAACCGGGCGCAACCGCCACGCCCACCGAGGCGCCGGAAGCGACCGAACCGGCGGACACCACGCCCGACCCGGACGCCACGCCTGACCCGGACGCCACGCCCGACCCGAACGCCACGACCAGTCCGGCGCCGACGGAAGCGCCGACGCCTTCGCCCACGCCGGATGCGGACGGCAACCCGTATGTGGACAAGACCATCTCCCGTACGGAGTTCATCAACAAGTATAAGAGCATCTTCGACGAGCTGCAGTTGCAGGGCATGGAGTACGAGGTGCTGGACGTGCAGGAGGGGGACAACATCGCCATCGTCAGCTATCAGCTGACCTACCACACCGGCCACGAAACGGACAACGGCAACGACCTCATCTATGACATGGAGATCACGGCCAGCCGCGAGGGCAGCCGCTGGGTAATCGACTGGTCGCCCACGCTCATCTTCCCGATGATGGACTGGGGGGACACGGTGCGCGTCGGCGTGCTGCAGTCCAAGCGCGGCGAAATCCTCTGCGACGGCGTGCCCTATGCGCAGAACGTAAACATCTACACGGTGTACGCGGTGCCCTCTTCCGTGGATGCGGCCGCCGCGGACGAAACATACATGCGCTACAACAGCCGGGAGGAGTTTGCGCAGATCGTGTCCTCGATTCCGCAGCTCGAGCTGACATATGACGAGGTCATGAAGGCGCTGAACAACCAGCGCAACGACTTTGCCAGCCTGCAGACCTTTTACCCGGATGAGGTAGATGAATCGCTCACCGAGATCGTGCTCGACATCCGTGGTCTGGGTCTCGATACGGCTAACTACGGCACCGTGCGCTACTACCCGTACGGATCGTCGCTCTCGCACATCGTGGGCTATGCGTCCATCATCACCCTGAAGGAGCAGATCTATTACGAGACCATTGGCGATACCCGCTACAACGGCGACAGCTGGGTCGGCAAATACGGCCTGGAGCTGGAATATGAGGACGAGCTGACGGGCACCAACGGCCGTTTCACCTATATTCAGGATGTGACGGGCGCTTCCAACGGCGTGCTGTATCGCACCGAGGCGGTGGACGGCAAGGACCTGCACCTGACGATCATTCCGGAGTTGCAGGAGCGGCTGGAGGATGTGATCGAAACGACCGTATACGACGACAACATCCACGGGGCGGTCATCGTCATGAACCCGACGACCGGCGCGATCCAGGCGATGACCTCGTTCCCGAACTTCGACCTCAACTATGTGTCCCGCGGTATGCCGGAGGCGGAGTGGGACGCGTATCTGGCCGAGGTGGACGGCAACGGGCAGGCGCTCAACCGCCTGTTCAACCGGGCGACGCAGGGCCTCTATCCGCCAGGCTCCACGTTCAAGCTGATGACGGCGGCGGCGCTGCTGGAAACCGGCACGCTGTCGCTCAACGACGTGTTCCCGGCTTCCGAAAAAGCGGGGCTGGTGGGCGATGAATGGTTCCCGTCCGAGTCGCTGGCCCCCGGCTATGTGGAGGCGTCCGTCAACCGCCCGATCCGCAGAACGAGCAACACCACGCGCGCCGCTTACCCGATGAACATGATCAACTCGATCATCACGTCGGACAACATCTACTTTGCCTACGGCGCCCTGCTGCTGGGCTGGGACAAGCTGTATGATTTCCTCGACCGCATGGGCTGGCGCGAGGCCATCGAGTTTGAGCTGCAGGATCAGGTGGCGGTGCCGCAGATCTATTCGGAAAAAGTGTATGTGGACGACGACGGCAACGAGGTCATCGAAAACCGCCGCCGCAGCCTTGTGCTCGACGAGAACGGCAACGCACAGCCGCAGCGCGAGCAGACCGTATACGACCTGGCCGTCACCGGTTACGGTCAGGGGCAGTTGCTCGTCTCGCCGCTGCAGATGGCCTGCTTCGCCTCCGCTTACGCCAACGGCGGCGACATCATGGTGCCGTATGTGGTGGATTCCATCTGGCACGCCAGCGGCACCGACTACACGATGATTTCCAAAACCGAACCGCGCGTCTGGAAACATGCACTGCAGGAGAACACCGTCAACCAGCTTCACGACGCACTCTGCCATGTCTGCCTCAAGGCGGGCGACGGCTATCCCGGCGGCACTGCGCGCAACATGACCACGAGCTTTCTCGTCGCCGGACGCAACTACGACCTTGGCTACGACATGGCCGGCAAGACCGGCACCGCCGAGCTTGGGAACGACAAGACCGAAGAACTTGCCTGGTTCATCTGCTGGCGCGACGGCGTTTCTTCCGAGGAAGCCCGCCTCGTGTGCATCATGCTCGAACTCGACCTGGTCGACGGCAAGATACCGGATACGACGGAGATCAGCCAGATGAAGTTCGACATTGCGCGCGCCGTTCTCCGCGAGGACGTGCTCAACGAGGGGCTGTCCCTCAACGTATCCGAGGAGTGACGCGCCCGGGCCACGATACCGGCGAACAGGAAACCGGCTGCGGGCCGACGCCCGACCGGTTTCCTTTTTGAGCGCAGGGCCAATCTTTCCATATTTTTCCGCCGTTTCCGAAAAAAGAGCGGCCCAAAATGGAAAATCGGGCGATACGCACGCGCTTTTTGCCGTATAATAGAACAAAAGAACGAAAAAGGATGGGAAAGACGGAACCATGCGGATCCTGTTTACGGGCGGCGGCACGGCCGGCCATGTCACGCCGAACATCGCGCTGATCAAACGACTGCTGGCGGAGGGCTGGCAGGTGGACTATGTCGGCTCCAAAACCGGTATCGAACGCGAGCTGATCGCCGGAGTGCCGGGCGTGACCTATCATGCGATCTCCTCCGGCAAGCTGCGGCGGTATTTTTCCTGGCAAAATTTTGCAGACCCGTTCCGCATCGTGCGCGGAGTGTTCGAGGCGCGTCGCCTGATCCGCGCGTGCAAACCGGATGTGATCTTCAGCAAGGGCGGCTATGTTTCCGTGCCCGTCGTGGTTGCGGCGGGCAAAACGCCGGTGGTCGCGCATGAATCGGACTTTTCGCCGGGGCTGGCCAACCGTATCGCCGCCCGGTATGCGGACAGGGTATGCGTTACGTTCGCGGATACGGCGCGACACATCAGCGGTGGGCGCGCCGTCCACACCGGCACGCCCATCCGGCCGGAACTGTATGGCGGGGATCGTGACCGCGCGCTTGCGTTCACGGGCCTCTCCGGCGACAAACCGGTGCTGCTCGTCATGGGCGGCAGTTCCGGCGCGCAGCGGCTCAACGAACTGGTGCGCGGCGCGCTGGCGCGGCTGCTGCCCTCGTTCGACGTGATCCACCTGTGCGGACGCGGCAAGGTGGACGCGGCGGCGGCGCGGCCGGGCTATGTGCAGTACGAGTATATCGACCGCGAGCTGCCGGATCTGCTGGCGCTTGCGGATATCGTGCTCTCGCGCGCCGGGGCCAACGCGGTGTTCGAGTTCCTTGCGCTCGCCAAACCGGCCGTACTCGTGCCGCTGCCGCTGTCGGCCAGCCGCGGCGACCAGATCCAGAACGCTAAATATTTTGAAAAAAAAGGGTACGCCGTCATGGTCGATCAGGACACCGCCACGCCCGACACGGTCGCCGATGCGGTCGCGCATCTGTATGAAAACCGGCTTGTCTACCATGCGCGCATGACCGGCGACGCCATGCTCGACGGCACGGACGAGGTTCTGCGCGAGATCCGCGAAGCCGCCGCCGGGCACCGCGCAAACGGCCGATGAGCGGCGATGCTGCCGGCCGCCTGCATGAGGCGGTCGCCCGGCAGGACTGGGCAGCGGCCGCGTCCGTGCTGTCGGAGCTGTGCGCGCTGGTCAAAAAGCAGGCGGACCGGGAGCGGCTCTGCGCCCGCTTGGATCATCGCGCCCTGTATGCGTCGCTCGCATGCGGCGAGCCGAAGGCACGCAAGAACGCCGCCCGGCTGTTGTCCGCCGTGGGTACGGCGCAGGATGCGCCCGCGCTGGCCACCGCGCTGGCCCGGGAGGGGACGCGGTTCGTCGTGCCGTCGCTTCTGCTGGCGCTCGGCGCCGTGGGCGGGGAGGAGGCGGCCGCCGCGTTGCGCGCCTACGAACCGCCACAACCGGCAGCGCCGGAGGAGGAAAAGCATTGCGCCGAAATTGCGGCCGCGCACAGCCGCGCGCTCGACCGCTGTTGCGGCGAACCGCCGCCGGCATTGCATGCGCTGCTTGCGCCGCGCCCGGCGCTGCTACGGCATCCCGCCGGGTTGCAGGCGGCGCTGCTGGACGAGCTGCAGGCGCTGGGCGTCGCGGCACAGGGCACGCCGGATGGCGTGTGCGTGCGCGCTTCCTCGCTCGACGCGCTGTATCGCGCCCGTTGTTTTTTTGAAGTGCTGCTGCCGTGCGGGACCGTCGAGGCCGAACCGCGCGCTATCGCGCAGGCGGCACGCGGGGGCTGGACGGCCCTGTGCGCGCCCATGCCGGGGGAGCCGGCCGCGCCGTCGCTGCCGTATCGCGTGGAGCTGCAGGGATACGCGGGCGACCGCGTCGCCATGATCCGCGCCGTTGCTACGGCGGTCGGCGGACGGAATTTGCCCGGACACTACGCCTTTGAACTTCGCGTGCGCTGCCATGCGGGCGCGGCGGACGTATCGGTAATCCCCACCGCCGTGCAGGATACGCGCTTTGCCTATCGCCGCGCCGCCCTTCCGGCGGCGATCCACCCCGTCACCGCCGCGGCGCTTGCGCGCACCGCGGCCATGCGGCTGCGCCCTCGCCGGCGGCTACGCGTCTATGACCCGTGCTGCGGCGGCGGCACGCTGCTGGTCGAAGCGGCGCAGGCGGCGGATTGCGCCGCGCTGCTGGGCACCGACGTCGCCCCGGCCGCCGTGACCCTCGCGCGGGAAACGCTGCGCGCCGCCGGATGCCGCGGGGCGATCCTGCAGCGGGACTGCCTCCGCTTTTCTCCCGGAGAGCCGCTCGACCTCATCCTCTCCAACCTGCCGTTCGGCAACCGCGTGGGCAGCCATGCGTCCAACGGCCCGCTGTATCGCGGCCTGTGCGCGCGCCTGCCGGCCCTGCTGCGGGAGGATGGCCTCGCGCTGCTCTACACGATGGAAGGCCGCCTGCTTGAAAGCGCGCTGCACGGCGTCGCCGGGCTTGTCGTGGAGGACGTGCTGACCACGGAGGCCGGCGGCCTGTATCCGCGCGCTTTCCTCCTGCGCCGCCGCCCGTAGCCGGATGCGCCCGGCAGCGAGTGTTTCACGATGGCGCGACCGACGAATGATTTCAAAAATCCTGCTGTCCTCGCCGCCGCTTCAGAGGCGGGCGTCGGTCCCACCAGGGGCTGTCAAGAGAAGGGGGACGCTTATGCGTCCCCCTCTACTCTTGCGTTCGGCGCCCGAATATTATTTTACCGCGTTTCTTCGCTTTGCAGCATAGGTCAGAGCCCCCGCCAGACACGCGGCAGCGCAGCAGCAGGCAGCGCCCCACAGGCCCGGCCGGGCGCCGTCGCCTGTCTCTGGCGGAAGCGCTTCTTCCGGGGGCTGCTCTCCCTGTTCTCTCCGATTCTCAAAGGAAATACGAATGGCCTGCCCCTCCATGACCACGCCCGTCGCGTTGGTGGTCAATACGGAATATCCCTCCGGCCCTTCCTCCACAATCTCATAGGAAACGCCCGCCGGAAGACCGCTTGCTGTCAGGCTCCCGCCGCTCTTGAGCGTAAACGACGCCACGCCGTTTGCAAACGTCAACCCGCCATAGCTGCCGTTGATCGAACGGTCCTGCAGGACGGCTGTAAAGCGGAACGCCCGGTCCAGCTCCGCGCCGTCGCCTGTCACGGTCAGGCACACCGTCAGGCTGCCGGAAGGGACCTCGGTTTTCTGCCATTGTGCGTAGACCGTCATGTCGACGTTGATGGTGGCGTCGGCGACGAAAGCCTGCCCGCTGTCGTCCGCCTGCGTGTTCCAGCCCGTAAATGCATGCCCGCTTCTCGCCGGTTCTGTCGGCAGCGTGGCGAGCGGGCAGCCCTTTCGGATATAGATGCACGCGGGCACGGGCTCGGTATCGCCCCCGTTTTTGTCAAAGAGGACCTGCAGCACTTCGCCCAGCGTCAGGAAGTGGACGTCGGTGGTCTCCGGAAATGAAACATATTGCGGCACCTGCGTCTCGTGCCCGGCGTAGCGGGGGATGGAGCCATCGATAGAGCCATCCTCAAACCAGCTTTCGACGCCGACAATGCCGAGCGTCCCGGCGTCCGGCAAGGTGAACGTGCTGCCGTCTTAGTTGGCGACGTCTGCGCCGGCGTCCCCCGCCAGGTTGTTGAACATCATGCCGCCGATCATGCGGAATGTCGCTTCGCTGTTGACGATGCCGCCGCCGGTGGAAGCCGCGGTGTTTCCCGTGACCATCCCGCCGGACAGCGTGAGGGTCCCGCCGGACATGTTGGCGGCGCCGGCGCCGTCGGCAGCCTGATTCCCGCTCACGGTTGCGCCGGAGATCTCGGTCGGGGAGGCGACGTTGACCAGACCGCCGCCGATACTGGCTGCCGAATTGTCGAGGAGGGAGACGCCCGCGCCCAGTACGGTCGTCGCGCCCATTTCTTCGAGGTACAGGCCGCCGCCGTATTTTTCGCTGGTGTTGTTCCGGATCACCGTGTTGGAGATGGTCAGCGTGGACTGCCGGGTCAGCAGCAGCCCGCCGCCGCCGCAATCCATCATGTCCCCGTAGATGGCGGCGTTGCCTTCCAGGAGACAGTCTGTGAGCGTGATGTCGGCATTGGTGCCGTAAATGCCGCCGCCGTACACGGCCGTATTGCCGGAAATCTTCGTTCCCGTTGCGGAAAAGACCGATTCCGTCTTGTTGAAAATGCCGCCGCCATAGCTCAGATAGGCCGTGTGGGTTTCGTCATAGAACGCCGAGTTGCCGCTCACCTCCCCGCCCTGCAGGGTGACGTTCCCGCCGTTGAAAATACCGCCGCCTCCGTTTCCGCTGCCGGTCATCGCTTTGTTCCCGGAAATAATCCCATCCTTCATCGTAAACGTGCCGGCCACATATACGCCGCCGCCGGAATACTGATAATATCTATACAGGCCGAAGTCCGTATAAAGGGTGTTGTCGGAAATCCTGGCAGGCGTTTCGGTATTGGCAGACTCCATGCGGAAGGCGGACTTGGAGCTCACGTAGACGCCGCCGCCGTGCCCCGCGCTGTTGCGGACACAGAGCGTGTTCCCGGAAATGTTCCCGCCCGTCATGTACAGGTTGGAGGCGCCGGCCAGGTAGACGCCGCCGCCGTCGCGCGCTTCGTTGTCGGAAATCGTCCCGCCGTTCATGTAGAAGGTGCTGCCTTCCACATAGACGCCGCCGCCCAGCGTGCTGCTTTCCCGCTGCCCGCTGCTGTTTTGCCCGCCCTTGCTGTTGCCGGAGATGCTGCCGCCGTCCATCTGGAAGATGGCCCCATCCAGAATCTGCACGCAGGAGGATGCCATGGTGTTGACGACCTTCGTATTGGTATTTCCGGTAATGGTGCCGCCGTCCATGATAAACCTGGCCCCCTGGCCGGAAATCCGGATGGCGGCGCCCGGGTCATAGCGGACGTTGTGCCGGTCCGCCTGCTTGTTCTGCGTCCAGCCGGAGACCTGGCTGCCCTCCACCATGGTGAGCGTTCCGCTGCAATCGATCAGGCTTTTGATAAACTCACCCTTTCGATCCGTATTCTGGTTCCCGTATTCCACATTGTCTGCGTCGGCCGTCAACTGCGCCTCCAGAAGCAGTTCCCCGCCGCTTTGCACCTGCACAAAGCTCGCCCCGTTCAGGTTTGTGTCGTGCGCGATGGTCATACTGCCCCGGAGCGTCAGCTTCGCGCCGGCAGATACGATAAACTCCCCCGTTTTGAGCGACTGCCGGATGATGCGGCTGCCGGACGCATGGGCGACGAGGACAACCTCCGCCGAGGCCGGCACGGTTATGGTGCTGTCCGCTTCGATAGTGGGCGGCAGTTCCAGAACAATTGCGCCGCCCGCTTCCACGGCGGCCTTCAGCGCCGGCCAGTCCGCAACGGGGACGGGGTCTCCTTCCGCGCCATGGGCAAGGCCGGGAACGCCCATTGTCAGGAACAGCGCCATACAGAAAAATATGATTGCCGCTCTTTTTCTCATTTTGTCTCCCCCATTTCTTCGCCTTTCCCGATTCATTCCTTTTTGGATGGAACAAAAAAAACATCAGCCCGCATGCGTGCAGGGCGGATGTTATCGCACAGGATTAGCCGGGATGGCGCACGTTGCCCATCCTCTTCCCTATAATTTGTGTCTGTCTGTCTGTCTGTCCGTCTGTCTGTCTGTCCGTCTGTCTGTCCGTCTGTCTGTCCGTCTGTCTGTCCGTCTGTCTGTCCGTCTGAATCATTATCTGTTTCTGTTGCACGGCTGTCAACCTCAGCAAAGGCATCTTTCAAAATTCAAATGGCTATATATAGAAATTATAACATATATTCAAAAAAATGAAAAGCGGGAACCATGGCCATTTCCACCATCGCCCTCGCTGCCGTTTCGAAAGCAACCGCCCTGCTTCCCTTCCGTCCCTTCCACCCCTTCCTTCCCGCCCTTCGGAAAGAACCGTTTCCCGGCGGCAAACACGGGATTTCCAAAACACGCCCGCCCATGGTATACTGTACGCAAGGGCCGTCCCCGGCGGAACGCAACGCCGTCGTCGAGGCCAACGCATCGCAAGGAGGGATTTTCATGACCACCGCCAATCTGACCCCCCACATTTCCTGCGCGCCGGAGGATTTTGCCCGCACCGTGCTCATGCCGGGCGATCCGTTGCGCGCCAAATTCATTGCCGAAACGTACCTGACCGATCGGGAGCTGGTGAACGACGTGCGCGGCGTGCAGGGCTATACGGGCTATTTTGAGGGCAAGCGCGTATCCGTCATGGCCAGCGGCATGGGCATGCCGTCCATCGGCATCTATTCCTACGAGCTGTTCAACATCTTCGGCGTGGAGCGGATCATCCGCGTCGGTTCCGCCGGCGCGATCGACCCGTCGCTGCAACTGTTCGACCTCGTTCTCGGGCAGGGCGCCTGCACCGATTCAAACTATCCCGGCCAGTTCGTCTCCCGCGGCACCTTTGCGCCCATCGCGGATTACGGCCTGCTCAGCGCCGCCGCCGCCGAGTGCGCGCGCCGGGGCCTGCGCCACCGCGTGGGCAACCTGCTCTCCTCCGACAGCTTTTACGGCGAGGCCGGCGTCGCCGGCACGCTCGAGTGGCGCAAGCTCGGCGTGCTCGCCGTGGAGATGGAGTCCGCCGCCCTCTATGCCAACGCCGCGCGCGCCGGCAAGCAGGCGCTCTGCATCTGCACCATCTCCGACCTGGTGGAGACGGGCGCGGTGACCACCGCGCAGCAGCGGCAGACCGCCTTCCACGATATGATGCAGGTGGCGCTGACCATCGCCTGACCGTCCTCTTTCCGGCGCCGGAGCCGCCGGGCCGGGATGGACGCGCGCCATCCCGGTTTGTGCCGCGCGCCCTTCCCCGCTGCGGGCGATGACCCCCCCGCGCAACGAAACGGCGGAGTAAAATAAAAAATGCGGGCGATGAACCCCCTCTGCGCGCAACGAAACGATGGAGTAAAACGAAAAACAGGGCCGTTCCCGAAGGGGAACGGCCCTGTGTCCGTATCGTTGCCGTGTGGCGTCACCGTCAGAGCGCGCGGCGCGGCGCCGCCGCCTTTTCGAGCGCGCGAAGCTTGGCCGCCGGGTCCTTGACCTTGGCGAGGAAGATCATCGCCGCAATGATGTACGGCTTGAACGACGCCTCGCGGTAGAGGGGATCGCGGTACCGGTCGAACACGGAGGCGTCAACCTCGCCGGCCTCGCAGGAAACGCCGGTGATATCGGCCGGCAGGCAGTGCAGGTAGAGCGCCTTGCCGCCGCGCGTGGTGCGCATCAGCTCCTCGGAACAGGTCCAGTCCTTGTGCGTGGCGTTCTGCGCAAGCAGGCGTTTTTCGAGCGCGCGGATGCCCTCCATGTCGCCCCGGCCGTACAGCTCGGTGCGCTCCTCCATGGCTTTGAAGGGGGCCCAGCTCTTGGGATACACGATGTCGGCGTCGCGGAAGGCGTCGGCCATGCTGTTGGTGATCTCGAACTTGCCGCCATAGGCCGCGGCGTTCTTCTTCGCCACCTCGACGACCCCGTCCATGACCTCGTAGCCTTCGGGGTGCGCAAGGCTCACGTCCATGCCAAAGCGCGTCATCAGCCCGATCACGCCCTGCGGCACGGACAGCGGCTTGCCATAGCTCGGGCTGTACGCCCACGTCATGGCGATCTTCTTGCCCTTGAGGTTTTCCACGCCGCCGAATTCATGGATGATGTGCAGCATGTCGGCCATGCACTGGGTGGGGTGATCGATGTCGCACTGCAGGTTGACGAGCGTGGGTTTCTGCTCCAGCACGCCGGCGCGATGCCCTTCGGTCACGGCGTCCACGACCTGGTGCATGTACGCATTGCCCTTGCCGATGTACATGTCGTCCCGAATGCCGATGGCGTCCGCCATGAAGGAGATCATGTTGGCGGTCTCGCGGACGGTCTCGCCATGTGCAATCTGGCTCTTGCCCTCGTCGAGATCCTGCACCTCCAGACCGAGCAGGTTGCACGCCGAGGCAAACGAGAATCGGGTGCGGGTGCTGTTGTCGCGGAACAGGGAGATGCCCAGCCCCGAATCGAAGATGCGCGACGAGATGTTGTGCTCGCGCAGGTGGCGCAGCGCGTCCGCCACGGTAAATACGGCTTCGATTTCATCCTGCGTCTTTTCCCACGTCAGAAAAAAGTCGCCCTCATACATGGCGGAAAAGTCCAGCTTTTCCAGAACGTCGGTAAATTGTTTCACATTGCTGCCCTTGCTCATAGCGGTTGCATCCTCCCGTTCAGATCGTTTCCGTTGTGGTCATTTTGCATCGCCGGTGCCGCCTGCGCGGAACTGGCACACGTCCTCGTCGCCGCGCCCGCGGTAGAACGACGGCGTCAGCGCATATACGGCCGCGCAGCGCACAAGGTCCTCTTTCCAGGTGATCTCGTTGGGCGCGTGCGCCTGCGATTCCGCCCCCGGCCCGAAGCCCACGCACGGGATGCCGTAGCGCCCCTGGATGGACACGCCGTTGGTGGAGAACGTCCATTTGTCGATCAGCGGGCGATGCCGCTTCTCCATGGCGGAGGGATGGCCCTGCCGCTCGTTCCCGTAGAGCGCCCGATGCGCTTCCGCCACGGCCTGCACGTGCGGCGCGCTCTCCTTGTTGATCCACGTGGGGAAGTAGCACTCCGTCTCGTACACCAGCCCCGTCCACGCCGGGCGGTCATAGCGGTACATGGTCACCTTCGCGCCGTGCCGACGGCAGGCCGGCAGCGCCTCGATCTCGCGCAGGCAGGAATCCCACGTTTCGCCGGCGGTCATGCGCCGGTCGATGGAGATGGCGCAGGAATCGGCCACCGCGCAGCGGCTCGGGCTGGTGAAAAAGATCTGGCTCGTGGTGCAGGTCCCGCGGCCGAGGAAGCGCGCGTCCTCATAGTGGTCGGGATTATACTTCGGGTCGAGCATCTTGACCAGGCCCTTGATCTCCACGTCGTCGCCGCAGCCGTTTTCGTTGAGCTGGCGCACCTCCTGCAGGATGTCCGCCATCTTGTAAATCGCGTTCTCGCCGCGCTCCGGCGCGCTGCCATGGCAGGAAACGCCGCGCACCTCGACACGTATCTCCATGCGCCCGCGATGGCCGCGGTACACGCCTCCGTCCGTCGGCTCGGTGGAAACGACGAATTCCGGCGTCACGCCGTCCTCGTTGTGGATATACTGCCAGCACAGGCCGTCGCAGTCCTCCTCCTGCACCGTGGCGGCGACCATGATCCGGTAGCCGTCGGGGATGAGGTCCAGCTCCTGCATGATCTTCGCGCCGTACACGGAGGCGACCACGCCGCCCTCCTGATCCGAGCCGCCGCGGCCGTAGATCACATCGTCGGTCTCGTACCCCTCGTACGGATCGTGCGTCCAGTTGGCGCGATTGCCGATGCCCACGGTATCGATGTGCCCGTCGAACGCGATGATCTTATCGCCCGTACCCATGTAGCCGATGGCGTTGCCCTGCGGGTCGATGAACGCTTCGTCAAAGCCGAGCCGCTCCATCTCGGCGATCGTGCGGCGCACAACGCCCTCCTCCTCGCAGCTCTCGCTGGGAATGGCGATGAGATCCCGCAAAAACTTGGTCATGTCCGGCAGATACCGCTCCGCCGCCTGTCGCACGAGTTCCACCCGGTCTGTCTGCATCATGATCCTTCCTTCCTTTCGTGTTGTTGCGCCGCGCCAAACGCCGCGCCGGTTATGCGTCTCTCTTGGCGTCGATATAGGAATATAGCGTATATTTGCTGATGCCAAAGTACTTGGACACCTTGTCGCCGCTCTTGGTCACGAGAAAAGCGCCGGCATTGTTCAAAAACTGGATGGCGTTGATCTTGTCGTCCTTGGTCATCATGGCCACCGGTTTGCCCACCAGCGCCACGCTCTGCTCGATCAGGTCGTCGAGCAGGTCGTTCACATTCTGCGGGATCCGCTCCGGCGCCTTCTGTTCCTCTTTATGGCGCAGGATCGCGTCGATGGCGCGCTCAGCCATGAGCATCTCCGTGATATCGTAGTTGATGGACAGCACGCCCTCCACGTCCCCGTCTTCCCCGCGCAGATACACCGTGCTGGACTTGAGGATGCGCCCGTCCTGCGTCTTTGTCAGATAGCCCAGCTGGTCGGCCGGCATGCCCCTCCGGTTTTTGAGCGCCTCGAGCACCACGCGAGAGGGGCCGTCGCCCACCTTGCGGCTGGATACATGCCCGTTTTCAATAGCGACGACCGTATGCTCCGCATCTCCACCGCGCAGATCATGGACGACCACCTCGCTGTTCCTGCCGAACTGCTCCGTGATCGCTTTGGCTAAGCGTTTTAACAGATCGAGATCCATGTTTCCTCCCGTGCTCCGCCGTGCGGGGCTCCTTTCGGTTTGCTGAGGTCCTTGTCCGGCGCCGCCGGATCAACCGCGGCGACGGATGGCCGTGACCGCATGCGCCGCCACCGCCTCGAGGCCGGGCAGGCGCGCTGATGGGGATTGTCGTGGGAGATCGGGTCGTGCTTTCTTTCCTTTATCATATCAGATATTATTGAAAATTCAAGACGTTTTTCAAAAAATTTTCATGAAACCAAAAAGTTTTTTTGCCTTTGGGTCGGACCGCCGCGTTCGTCAAACTTTGCGCCGGAAAAATTCCCCCGTAAGCGCCACAAACCGGTTGAACATTTGCCGCAAATCGGGTACAATAAGAACACTTTAGGAAAGGTGGATGTTACGCATGGAAGATGATCGAGATATCGTTGTGTTTTCCGACGACGACGGAAACGAGTTTGAGCTGGAAGTGATCGACTATTTCGATTATGAGGATCAGGAGTACGCGGTGCTCGTCGATCCCGACACCTGCGACTGCGACGACGACGATTGCGAATGCGAGACCGAGGTCTATATCATGAAGGTGCTCGTCAACGACGACATGGAGGAATTCCTCCCCGCCGACGAGGACAAGATGGACGCGCTCTCCGCCATCGTCGAGGAGCGCCTCGCCGCCATGGATGAGGAAGCCTGCGATTGCGACGAGGATTGCGACTGCGACTGCGACTGCGGTTGCAGCCACGACGAGGGCTGATCGGACAACCCCCGCCGGGGCGCCCGCGACGGCGCCCCGGCTTTTTTGTCCCGCCCCTTTGCGTCCGCTCCCCGTCCCGTTCGCCGGATTCGTGGCGCCTGCCGCCTCTGTTCCGCCGCGTCCGGCCCCCTGCCGGGGCGCGCCTTTGCGGATGCGGCGCTTGCGCCGGTCTTTGAAGCGGAGGCGCGGGCGTACGCGCCCGCCGACGCCGGGCTGGCCGAACGGCTGGAGGCTTTTGCCGGGCGGCTGGAACGGGCGTTTGATCGGATCGGGCGCGCCCGCTGAAAGGAGGAGCAGGCCATGTCGCAACGGTATTCCATCCGGCTGGAGATTGCCGCGCCGAAGGACTGTCCCGCCTGGATGCGGCGGTTGCAGGAAGCGTTTACCCCCGCCGCCGCGCAGTATTACGGGGTGTGCGAACCCGTCCCGTCGGAGGAGAGCGTCCGGCATTCCCTCCATGCGGCGGGCGCGGACGTCTATCATATCGTTTTGGACGGGCGGCGCCGTGGTCATCGCCGATCGCACGACGGGCCGCAGCACGCTGGAGTTGTTCTTCCTTGCGCCGGACTGTCACGGCCGCGGGATCGGGCTTGCCGCATGGCGCGCAATCGAAGCGCGCTATCCGCATACGGCCGTATGGCAGACCATCACGCCCTATTTTGAACAGCGAAACATCCATTTTTATATCAACAAGTGCGGGTTTCATATCGTGGAGTTCTTCAACGCGCACCACGTCGACCCGGCCCTGCCGCGCCCGGACGCCGGGACGGACGCCCCCGCGCCCGGTATGGACGCCTATTTCCTCTTTGAAAAAACGATGCGCCCTTCCGCAAGGGCGCATGGGCGCTGAACGCGCGGCGGCCGCCGGTTTTCGGCGGCCGCCCTCCCAAAAACGCCGCTACAGGCGGGGGGGCCCCCCCTCCCCCCCGCGCCTGCCACTGCAGTCATTACCAGCAGTACAACCGACATCTGGATTAACCGGATAAAAATATCACCGGTACGATGGATGACATTCAGGTCGAT
>OGQA01000068.1_pt1 | contig 60821 bp, 40 predicted proteins | sample 1553011 | NCBI WGS metagenome assembly OGQA01 (sample SAMEA2580256, study PRJEB22360) | human gut metagenome | biome: human gut; feature: human-associated habitat; material: faeces | place: Denmark | collected 2008/2010 | reverse complement strand
AACTGCGGGAATGGCCTATTTGCTCAATGTGTTCGGCTGAGATCGGAAATCAACCGCCGGGAGAGAGGAGACCGGCTCGTCCCTGGGCTCAACCTATGGGCGACAGGCCCTAGTCCTGGAAGAGTGCCGTGGACAGGTAGCGCTCACCGGTGTCGGCGAGCAGCGCCACGATGGTCTTGCCCTCGTTCTCGGGGCGCTTGGCCAGCTGCAGCGCGGCCCACACGGCGGCGCCGGACGAAATGCCCACGAGCACGCCCTCCTTGTGGCCCACGGCGCGGCCGGTCGCAAAGGCGTCGTCGTTCTCGACGGGGATGATCTCGTCATAGACCTGGGTGTCGAGGACGTCGGGCACAAAGCCGGCGCCGATACCCTGGATCTTGTGCGGGCCGGCCTGGCCCTTAGAGAGCACCGGGGAGGTAGCGGGCTCGACGGCGACGACCTGAATTTCGGGGTTCTGCTCCTTGAGGAACTCGCCCACGCCGGTCACGGTACCGCCGGTGCCAACGCCGGCGACGAAGATGTCGACCTCGCCGTCGGTGTCATCCCAGATCTCGGGGCCGGTTGTGGCCTTGTGGATGGCGGGGTTGGCGGGGTTCACAAACTGGCCGGCGATAATGCTGTTGGGCGTCTCCTTCTGCAGCTCCTCGGCCTTGGCGATGGCGCCCTTCATGCCCTTGGAACCGTCGGTGAGCACGAGCTGTGCGCCATATGCCTGCATAAGCTTGCGGCGCTCGACGGACATGGTCTCGGGCATGGTGATGATCACCTTGTAGCCGCGGGCGGCCGCCACCGAGGCGATGCCGACGCCGGTGTTGCCGCTCGTGGGCTCGATGATGGTGTAGTCGCCGCCGCGCACGAGCTTGCCGGCCTTCTCGGCCTCGTCGATCATGTTCTTGGCGACACGGTCTTTGACGGACCCGGCGGGGTTGAAGTATTCCAGCTTGACGAGCACGCGGGCCTTGAGGTCCTCATCGGCCTCAAAGTGAGTGAGCTCCAGAAGCGGAGTGTGGCCGATAAGCTGATCGATGGACGTGTAAACATTGCTCATGGTGAACCTCCAAAGTGTTCAAATGACTGGATACCGTGTGGTTTTACGGTGTGTGTAGCAGCAAAACCCATAAACCTTATAGGATGTTCGTCTTGCTGTTGGCAAGCATAGTAGACAGTAAAGCCTAGTAACGCAATAGGAAATAGAAGATTATTACGAGTCGATTAACCAGCTTGACAGGAATAGGTATTTTCAAAGCCAATTTTTCGGCTAGAATTTCAACGGACTAAAAGACCGAAAGGCAGCAATATATGTTGGTTTCCACAAAGGGCAGATATGCCCTGCGCGTTATGGTCGACCTGGCCGAGCACCAGGCGGCAGGCCGCATTCCCCTCAAAGAGATCGCCGCGCGTCAGGGGATTTCGGAGAAATATCTGGAGAACATTTTGGCTACGCTCGTGCGCGCCAATATGCTCTCGGGCATGCGCGGCAAGGGTGGCGGCTACGTGCTCACGCGCCCGCCCGAGCAGTACACGGTGGGCGAGATCTTGCGCCTGACCGAGGGCAGCCTGGCGCCGGTCGCATGCCTGGACGGCGACTGCAAGGGCTGTTCGCGTTCGGATGAGTGCCCCACGCTCGACGTGTGGAAGAACCTGGACAAGCTCATCAACGACTACCTCGACGGCGTGACGCTCGATGCGCTCGTCGCCCCCAGCGAGGGCTACGACTACGTCATCTAGCCCCACCTACCATTTGGGGACGGGGCAGAAATGGTAGATTTTCTCGCCCTCTGAGGCTTGACAAATGACAAGGCCGCCCATCGTTGCGATGGACGGCCTTCTTTTGGCATGTTGTGGCGGTCCGTATCCGGTCGCTTTAGTTCCTGGCGATGCTGTCGAGAATGCTGCGCATGATGGATACCAGGATGCTGCCCATAAAGGCCGATCCAAAGCCGGCAATGGAGATACCCGCTCCCAGCAGATTGACCGACAGGTAGCTGGCCAGCTCGAGCATAAAGCTGTTGACTACGAGCTGAAAAATACCAAGCGTGATAATAGTGAGCGGCAGTGAGATGACCGTCAGGAACGGCTTTACGAGCGAGTCGACGATGTTGAGGAACAGTCCCACGAAGGCAAAGCAGACCCAGGCGTCGGCCATGCCGAAGGGCTGAATGCCGGGGACGAGAAACGTTGCAATCGCGATGGCGATTGAGGTCAAAAGCCAGTTGAGCAAAAAGCGCATGGTGGGAATCCTTTCTTGCGCATGGCGTGGCAAAGAGGCGTGAGGGGCACATGCCTTTGTAACTTGGATGGGTGCGGGGCACGACCCTGTTTGGGCGCCCATTGTCTCAGATATTCGTGGAGCTTGCGTGCGCATTCGGTTTCAAAACGGCGTTCGTCCTAAAAAACGTGCCGCTGGCAGAGAGTCTTGTCGCTTTAGTTTGGTGGTGTGCTAAACTGCTACGGGCAAAAGCCACAGGCGTTGCCCTATTGCATAGAACGGGCGAACGATGCCCGATGTCAGTATCAACTTCGATGCCTTTTGGCGGGTTTGGCGGTGATCGATGAATATCGAAAACATGTTTGACAAGCCTGATGTCAAGCAGCTGGTCCACGCATTTAGCCTTTTGGACGACGAGAAAGATATCCAAGCGTTTTTGACCGATATCTGCACGCCGCGCGAGATTTGCGATCTATCGCAGCGTCTGCAGGTCGCGCGTTACCTGGACGAGGGCGAGCCCTATGTCGAGGTTCAGGCCCGTACCGGCGCTTCGTCCACCACGGTGAGCCGTGTGTCCAAGGCGCTCAACGGCGAGTACGGTGGCTATCGCAAGATCCTCATTAAACTGGAGGATGGCGAGTAAGCCGCGCCAAAAACGAATTGTGCAAAACCGCTCCTCCGGGGGCGGTTTTTTGATCCCTTGGGGACGGAGGAAAACGGATCACCGGGTTAGACTGACCCCCTCGATGATCCGTTTTCCTCCGTCCCCAAGGGATCAAATCTGTTGGCGTGGGGCAAATCTGTCCGCGTGGGCGGGTAGGATGGATGCATTGATTATTGCGAACAGTTTGAGCGGAGGACCATGCCTGTTCGAATCTATACCACCAATGCCGGCACGGATTTGAGCGATGCCGAGTCGGCGCTGCTTGCCGACCTTATTGCCCGCCACGGGCGTGCCGTGTTGCTGGCGCCAACGTTTGCCGAGCTCGACCTGTGCCGTCATGATGCGGCGGAAGCCGGCGTTTCGCTGGGTACCGACTACAAGACGCCTACATCGTGGCTTCGCTCGCTTTGGGAGCTTTTGGGCGACGGGCGCGGTTTCGTCGATAACCTGCAGCGCCAGATGCTGTTCTCGGACATGGTAACGCGTCTCGATGATGCCGACCTGCAACCGCTTTCGCGCAGCCAGGGCACAGTGCGCATGCTTGCGCGCATGGCCCGCGACGTGCTGCCGGGTGTTGCGGGGACGACGGTCGAGCGATGCGGTGGCAACAATTGCCAGCCTGAGCCAAAAAGCGATGCCGAGGCTCGTGTGCTCGAACTTTTGCGCGCCTATGCGGTCGGTTTGGACCGTCGAAATATGGTCGAGCCCTGCGAGGCAGCTGACATTATGGCCGGTGCCCTGGCCGATAGCCTGCCGGCGTGCACCCGCGCCGTATGCGTGCGCGGTATCACGTCGTTTACGCACGGCCTGCTCGAGCTGCTGTCTGCCGTGGCGAACAATGGGGGAGAGGTCGTCGTGCTGCTTGCCCGCGAGCAGGCGGCGATGCGCGAGGACCTTGCCGCGGCATTTGATGCCCGCGGTGTGCTGTTTGAGATCGCGCCGCTGGGGGAGGACGCCGTCGCGTCTGATGTCGCTTGCGGGACCGCCGCTCAGCCTGCCTTTATTGAGGTCGCTGGCCCTCATGCCCGTGCTCATGTCTATGCGGACGCCATCGATAAGTTGGTGAAAGCGCACAAGGAGTCCAAGGCCGATAAAGCTACTGCAACGCCCGCCGACCCCGTGCGCGTGCTCGTTGTTTCTGCCCGGGCACCCCAGCTGTTCGGTGAGCTCGCCTCTCGTCTGGCGGCTCGTCATATTGCTTCCGAGACAGTTGAGTTCACGGTGTTTTCCCAATCCATTGCGGGCAGGCAGTTTGCGGCGCTTGCCGGCCTGATCGAGCGCATGAAGGCCGCCGATGAGGGCATGGCGTCAAAGACCGAGTGGTGGCCCGCGCCGGAGCTTACCGACTGGATCTACAGTCCGCTTTCGGGCGCTGATGCCGTCAATGCCCGTACTTTCGATAAGAATATGCGTCTCTCGCGCAGCAAGACTACCGCGGGCGTAAAGAGCCTGCTACAGAGCGTTCAGGGCCAGGTGAGGGGCGCGCGCAAGGCGGCGAGCGACGATAACTGGTTTAAGAACGTACCGTGTGTGGTCTCGGACGTGTTCCAGGCGCTGTGGCGTGACAAGCCCGTGACGGCGCTTAAGGCCATGCTTGCCGTTGCCGAGGCGTTGCCCGATCGCTCGCTGGGCAGCTTGGATGGCCAGGCCCGTCGCCAGGCGGAGGTAGCCCTGCTGCGCCACGCCATCGACATCCTTATGAACGGCGCCCGCGCGCTCGACGTGTCGCAGGTCGCGACCGTGCCCGTGCTCGATGGCATTCGCACCAGGGTGGACAAGCGTAGCACCGCCTACGATTACGAGACCCACGAGGTCGACCGCGCGCCACGTGCCCAGGTCCGTTTTGCTTCGCTTGCCGACGCGGCGGCTCTGCGCCCCGGCAGCTACGATGCCGTGCTGTTTGCCGATGTCGATCTGGACAGCTATCCACTCTCGCACGAGGAGGGATCGCTGGCTACGCTGACGGCGAGCCTTGGTCGCGAGGGCGTGACGCTTGAGCCCGCGGCCCTGCTGCGCGTGCGCTTTGGTCACGCGATGCAGGCGGCACGCGGCCCGGTTGCGCTTGCGCGCGTGACGCACGATCGCCAGGCGCGCGAGTGTTACCCGGCTGCCGTGTGGACCGAGCTGCGGGCGCATGCCGAGGCCGCTGACGCTGCTAAGGCCGCAGACGCCGACAAGGCAGCTGACGACGCTAAGGTCGCTGACACCGACAAGGTCGCTGGCGCCGACAAGGCGACGTGCGTGGGTGAGGGCGATATCGTAAGGGACTTCGATCCCGCGGCAGGCGAAGGTCTCAAGCGCGAGCGCGTGATCTGTGAAGCCCCTCAGCATCTGAGTGCCGAGGCCGTGCCGTATTTGGTCCTGCGCCGTCGTGACGGCGAGGGCGAGGACGCGCCGCTTGTGCCGCGCCTGACGTCCGCCTCGCAGATCGAGGCCTATTCCACCTGCCCGCTGTGCTGGTTTGTCTCGTATCGCGTCAAGCCCCAGTCTATCGACGCGGATTTTGGCAACATGGAGAAGGGCAACTTCGTCCACGAAGTGCTGGAACACCTGCATGCCCGTCTGCCCCAAGAGGGCATGGAGCGCGTGACGCCCGAGAACTTGCCGCGCGCACAGGAGCTGCTGCGCGAGGTCTTTGCCGAGACCTTGGCCGAGCATGCGGGCAAGCGCGGTACCGAGGGCCCGCTGGTGCCGCTCTCCCCGGTGGAGGAGCGTCAGGTGGCCGAGATCTTGCCGCAGCTGGAAGGCGTGCTCGCCTACGAGTCCGAGGCGCTTGCCCCCTTTGCCCCGCGCTACCTTGAGTTCGCCTTTAATGAGCTTAAGGTCGAGTATGCCGGTTGGCCGCTCGGCGGGCGTATCGACCGCGTTGACGTGGATGCCGAGAATCGCGCCGTGGTGATTGACTACAAGCATCGTTCGGGTGTCGAGGAGTTTAAACTCGCCGACCCTACGGTGCGCGACGAAGAGTCGGGCGAGGCGCCGATCGACGATCCGCGCTGGCTGCCGCCGCATACCCAGACGCTCATCTACGCCCAGGCCATGCGTCGGGCGCTGGGCCTAGATACCCGCGCTGCGCTCTATTTTTCGACCAAGGGCGGCAAGCCCGCGCTGCGCGGCGCCGCAAGTGCCGAGCTGCTCGAGGAAGAGCGCGGCGACGGTCGCATCCCGGGCCTTAAGAAGGGCTTTCCCGGCGAGGGCGGCAACATGGACTTCGATGCGCTGCTCGATCGCGTGGAGACCGGAATTGCCGAGCGCCTGCACGAGCTCGAGGCGGGCGACGTTGCCGCCGTCGACCCGACGTCGGCGCAGGCCGCGCATGCGCGCTGCTCGTATAACCACGAAGGAACGTTTGTAAGGAGGGACGTGTAGACCATGGATCTTTCGACTTTGATGCCGCAACAGCTGCAAGTCGTCAAAACGCTCGACCGCCCGTTGTTTGTCTCGGCGGGTGCCGGCTCGGGCAAGACCTTTACCCTCACGCGCCGCATCGTCTATGCGCTCTCGCCCGAATCCGGTCCGTTTGTCGAGCATCTGGATCAGGTGCTCGCCATTACCTTTACCAAAGACGCCGCGGCCGAGATTCGCGACCGTGTGCGCCGTGCGCTTATCGAAGAGGGTATGGACGAAGAGGCCCTGACGGTCGACGACGCTTGGATTTCGACCATCCACGGCATGTGCTCGCGCATCCTGCGCGCGCACGCGCTGGAGCTGGGCATCGACCCCGAGTTCACGGTGCTCACCGATACCGACGAGCTTATGGATCAGGCTGTCGAGCATGTGCTGGGGCGCGCGACGGCGCCCGACGTCGCGCCCGAGCTCGCCGCTTCGCTTAAGACCCTCTACGCCTGGTATCCCATGGCGGGCGAGGGCGGGCCGTTTGGCGCCGGTACCACCATCAAAGGCCTGGTGCGCGACCTGCTGGAGCTATCGAGCCAGCTTCCGGGCGGCATGGACGATGTGCGCGTGGCGCGTGGCCAGGCCGACACCTCGGCGCTTGCCGATGCTTATCGTGCGGCGCTGGGCACAAGCAAGGCCACGACCGAGAAAGCGCAGGTGGCACTCGACGCCATCGACGCGTTTGAGGCGAGCGGTAAAACCATGGAGGATGCGGCGCGACTCATGATGTCGTGCAGCATGCCGCGCGCGAGCAAGGCGTATCCTAAGGAGCAGGTGGAGCTACTCAAGGCCGAGGCAGCCGATGCGTTTATCAATATCGTACTTGCCTGCGGTGGCCCGGCGCTCGATGCGCTGGTGGGCCTGGCCCGTTCCGTCGAGGCCGAGTATCGCGCATTGAAGGCTGCCCAGTCCGCCCTCGATAATAACGACCTGCTGCGTATGGCCTACGAGGCCCTGCGCGATTACCCAGCCATCCGAGCCGCCTACGAGGGCCGCTTTAAGATGGTCATGATCGATGAGTTTCAGGATACCGACCAGATGCAGGTCGATTTGATTCGCTATCTGACGGGCGCGGGGGAGCGCGCGCTGTGCACCGTAGGCGATGCGCAGCAGTCGATCTACCGCTTCCGAGGCGCCGAGGTTGAGGTGTTTCGCCGCCAGGAGCGCAAGGTGGGCTCCTCTGCTGCGCCCGAGACAGCTGTCGCATCCGATGCCCCCGCCGGCGAGCTCGTCAAACTCGTGCGTAACTTCCGCAGCCACGACGAGGTGCTGCGCTATGTGGCACGCGTCTTTGACGGCGATACCGGTGGTTTGATGCAGGGGTTCTTGGATCTTGAGCCGAGTGACGATCGCGAGGACAAGCTCAAGGCAAAGGCTTCGCGCCGCCAGGCGGTCTTCGTTGCCGGCGGCAGCACCCAGGAGCGAACGCAGGCGAAAGCTCGTGCGATTGCGGAGCGGTTCCAAGCGCTCGTTAAAGCGGGCCAGCCCCAGGGCGACATGGTGTTGCTGCTGGGTCGCATGACCAATGCCGACGTCTACGCACAGGCCTTCCGTGACCAGGGGCTCGACTGCGTCATCGCGGGCGGCTCAGTCTTTGCCCAAGCTGCCGAGGTGCAGACGGTGCGCGCCCTGGTGTGCGCACTTGCCAATCCGGCCGATACGGCGCAGGGTCTTATGCCGCTGCTGGCCTCGCCGATGTTTGCACTCGGCGCCCAGGAGTTCCTGGCGCTGGCGACCAAACTCGACGAGCAGACGGGCGAGACGTCGCGTCGCAACATCGATGCGGGCATCATGAGCGATTCCGATGTGCCGGGCTTGCAGGGCTTGCCGCTCGTAACGCGCGCCCGCGAGGTGCTGCGCTATGCACTACGTCGCGTGGGGCGTGATTCGTTCGCCGCCGTCGCGCGCGACGTGGTCAATGCCTCCGGCTGGTTCGTGCGTCTGGCGCAGCGCGGCCCCGAGGGCAAGGCCATTGCCGCCAACGTGCTCAAGGCGCTCGACGCCGTGGCCGAGGCAGAGACCGAGCTCGGCAATTCTCCGCGCTCCATTGCGCTCGCCTTCGACCGCTTCTTGGCGGGCAAGGAGGCCCCGGGCGCCCTCAACGAGGAGGGTGACGGTGCGGTGCGCATCATGACGGCGCACGCCTCCAAAGGTCTGGAATATCCGGTCGTGGCGGTCGCGGAGTGCTTTGGCGTGCGTAAGTCCTCGGGTGCGGCGCAGATGGGTCGCGTCGAGGGTGGAGCGCAGGTCGTGGCACTGCCGGCACGCTTCGACGGCGTTAAGCTCGCCGACGGAACCTTTGTGAAGGGCGACGACGTTAAAAAGCAGTTTGAGCATGCGTTTAAGGGCAAGGGCACGTCGCTGTGGTTGCCGCCGGAGCTCATGGAGGACGTCTGTGCGACGGGTTCTCCCGCCGAGGCATTTGCCCGCTTGCGCAACGACGACCTTCAGCTTTCGCTCGAAGAGCGGGCTCGTTTGCTCTATGTCGCCATGACGCGTGCGCGCGAGCTGGTGATCTTGGCGATGGATGCCGGCGTGAGCCGTGGCAAGGTGACGGCGCCGACCTTCGACGTCGAGACCGATCTGACCTACGACGTGCTGCGCCGCATCCTGCCGACCGACAGTCTGGACATGCCGCAGCTCGATAGCGACCGTTTGGTGTTCGACAACTCCAAGCCGGGCGATTACGAGCTCATCTCGCTGGCGGACTTTACGTTTGGTGAGCAGGCGTTTGAGGCTAACGCTTCGCTGGATGCCGAGGACAGGCTCGTTCGCGGCGATGTCGATGTCGCTGATAATGCTTCGCGCTCAACTGTGCCCGGTCCTGCCGACCCCAAGGCCGATTCGTTTGAGCTTGTGTATCCCCAGGCAGTGGGCGTGCGCATGGGCATCTGTCCGTTTCCGGTGCGTGACTCGTATAGCTACTCGTCAATCGCCGCGGCACTCCATGCCGAGACGGAAGATCGTGCCGCCGAGGCTCGTGTTCCCATGGACGAGTCCGGCGATGATGCGGAGTCGGATGGTTCCGAGATGACGGATGCAGACGCGGCCGCCGTTGAGCCCGCCGGCAACCCCATGGCGTTGGGCTCGGCGTTCCATGCCGCCTGCCAGTGGCTCATCGAGATGGGTGCCGATGCGTTGCCCGCTGCGCGTGCCGATGCGCTGGCGCGCCTGTGGTGCCTGACGCCGGAGCAGCGCGAACGCTTCGACGTTGCCCTAGACCGCTGGCTCAAGTCGGCTGTTCGTGCCGACCTGCTCGCGTGGCCGTGCGTTCGCGCCGAGGTGCCGTTCTTTTCACTGGGCTGCGAGGACAAGGACATCGCTTGCTACGGTGCTTATGCCGAGGGCGCCATCGATGCCTTGGCAACCGACCCGGCGGATCCGTCGCGCGCACTGGTCATCGACTACAAGACGGGTGGCACGCCGGACGAGACGCCGGAGCAGCTGCTCGAGAAACACGCCTTGCAGGCGCGCGTTTACGCCGACGTTCTGCACAAGGCGGGCTTTGAGGTCGTGACCGTCAAGTTCGTTCGCGTGGAGCAGGCGAATCCAGCCATCTTCGTCGAACCCGCCGAGCCTCAAGTAGTCACCTACAACCTCTAGCCCTCAGATAACTTGCGGTGGAATAGTTCCTGTATTGCGACCCAGGTGGCCCAAGCGGGAACTATTTCACCGCAACTGCAAGAGGAGCCGTGTGGGTTTGGGCTAGGTTCGGGTGTCGTCCGCGCCGTGCGGTAGAATCGTAACCCTAAGATCACGAACCCGCATCGGAGCTCATTACATGGCATTTGTCCATCTGCACAATCACACTGTTTTCTCCATGCTCGACGGCGCAACCCGTATCCAGGATATGGTCAACCGTGCCGTAGAGCTGGGCATGCCCGCCGTGGCCATTACCGACCACGGCTACATGTACGGCGTGCCCGACCTGGCGCTGGCCTGCGACGCCGTCAACCACAATACGCCCGAGTACAAGACGTGGAGCCACGACAAGGCCTTCTTGGAAAAGGACCGCCGCGACGAGCTGGTGGAGCCCGATCCCGAGTCCAGCCCGCGCGAGCATGCCCAGTATGTGAAGGACATGGCCATGTGGGACGAGAAGGGCAACATCGACGAGCTCAAGCCGCCGCTAGTCATCAAACCCATCTTTGGCTGCGAGGTCTACTTTACGCCGGACGAGACGCTCGCCCGCGACCATAAGCCCGAGCTCTATCACATGATCCTTCTGGCCAAGGATCAGGAGGGCTACGTCAACCTGATGCAGACGGTCTCCGAGGCCGCCGTGCAGGGCTTTTACTACAAGCCGCGCGTGACGCTCGACAACCTGCGCCGCCACGCCAAGGGCATGATCTGCACGAGCGCCTGCATCGCGGGCATCATCCCCAAATACATCGACCGCGGCGACATGGAAGGCGCCATCAAGTGGGCCGAGACCTTCCGTGACACCTTCGAGCCCGGCGACTTCTACATCGAGATCCAGGAACACGGCATCACCACCGACAACGGCCTGACCGACGAGCAGATGGACCGCACGCTCATCGACATCGCCAAGCAGGTGGGCGTCAAGGTCATCGCCACCAACGACTTCCACTACCTGCGCCGCGAGGACGCGCCCGTGCAGGACGTCATCATGTGCATCGGCATGAACGCCAAGGTTGACGACCCCAACCGCATGCGCATGACCGGCTCGGAGTTTTACATGAAGACCGAGGAGGAGATGCGGGCGATGTTTCCGTATTGCCCCGAGGCCTGCGATAACACGCTCGAGATTGCCGACAAGTGCTACGTGGAGCTGGACTGGGATTCCATCATCCTGCCGCGCTTCCCGCTGCTCGACCCCGGCGAGACGCACGAGAGCCAGTTCCGCCGCGAGTGCGAGAAGGGCCTGCGCCAACACTATGGCGATGACTGGGCCACACGCGAAATCGGTGGCGTCAACATCAAAGAGCGCTTTGAGTACGAATACAAGGTCATTTGCGACAAGGGCTTTGCCGCCTACTTTCTCATCGTTGCCGAGTACGTGCAATGGGCCAAGGACAACGGCATCGGCGTCGGCCCCGGCCGTGGCTCGGCCGCCGGCGCTATCGTCGCCTACGCCATGAACATCACCGCGTTCGACCCGCTCGAGAACGGCCTGATGTTCGAGAGGTTCCTGTCCCCGCAGCGTACCGAGATGCCCGATATCGATATGGACTTCGACGATGAGCGGCGCCTCGAGGTCGTGGAGCACGTTCGCCAGCTCTACGGCCCCGAGAAGGTCACCCACGTCATCACCTACTCGACCATCAAGGCCAAGCAGGCCATCAACGATGCCGCGCGCGTTCTGGACTACCCGGTCTACATGGGCCAGCGCCTGTCCAAGATGGTCTCGAGCGACCCCAAGGTCAAGCTCAAGCAGGTACTCGAAAAACAACCCGGCAAAGAGGATCTGTTTAACCCCGACTTTGCCGAGGCCTATAAAAAGGACGACGACGCCCGCCGCATCATCGACACGGCGCTCTCGATTGAGGGCCTCACCCGTGGCGAGGGCGTGCACGCGTGCGCCGTTCTGATCTGCCGCGACCCCGTCAACGAGCATGTGCCCACCAAGCTCGACACCAAGGGCGGCGTCGAGATTACCCAGTACGAGGGCCATACCGTTGCCGACATGGGCCTGCTCAAGATGGACTTCTTGGGCCTGCGCACGCTGACGGTTATCTCCAAGGCCAAGGCAAACATCAAAAAGAACTTCGGCATCGACATCAAAGAGGAAGAGATCCCCTTTGACGATCCCGAGATCTTTAAGCTCATGGGTTCCGGCCACACCGCCGGCGTCTTCCAGGTCGAGTCCGCCGGCATGACGGCCACGATCAAGAACATGAAGCCCACCGAGTACAAGCACGTCGTGGCATTGATCGCCCTGTACCGCCCGGGCCCACTGGGCGCCGGCATGGTCTCGTCCTACATCAACCGTATGAACGGCAAGGAGCCGGCGGTCTCCTATGACGACCGTCTGGACGACATCCTGGGCGAAACCTACGGCACCATGGTCTACCAGGAGCAGGTTATGCTCATCTCCGTCGAGATGTGCGGCTTCTCCAAGGGCGAATCGGACTCGCGTATCCGTAAGCCCGTTGCTAAGAAAAAGATCAAGCTGCTCACGTCGACGGTGCTCCACTGGGAGGATGGCTCGGACGAGACCACCTACGACCACTGGATGAACGGCGCTATCAAGAACAACTACACGCGCGAGGTCGCCCAGAAGATTTGGGACGATGTTCTCGAGTTCGCATCTTACGCCTTTAACAAGTCGCACTCCGCCGGCTACGCCATCCTGGTTATGCAGACGGCGTGGCTCAAGGCGCATTATCCGCACGAATACATGGCGGCCGTTCTGACGTCCTATACGGGCAAGACCGACAAGATCGTTCACTACGTCTCGGCGTGCCGTCACGACGGCATTCCCGTGCTGTCGCCAGATGTCAACGAGTCCGGTACCGAGTTCACGGCTACCAAGGAAGGCGTGCGCTTTGGTCTGGCCGGTATCCGCGGCGTGGGCACCGGCGTGGCGCAGGCGATTATCGCCGAGCGCGAGGCGGGTGGTCCGTTTAAGACGCTGCACGACTTTGTTGAGCGCGTGGACTCGAGCCAGGCAAACCGCCGCGTGATCGAATCGCTCATCAAGGCAGGCGCCTTTGACTCCACGGGGTATCCGCGTCGCCAGATGATGCACTTTGTGGACAAGAACAACCCTGAGAACATCATCGATGCCGCGGTAAAGCGCCAGAAAGATCGCGCGAGCGGCCAGACGTCGTTCTTCGATATGTTTGGCGACGTTGAGGGCTCGGGCTTTGAGGTGAGCGTGCCCGATCCGGACGGCCAGGAGTGGGACCGCCACCTTAAGCTGAGCCAGGAGAAGGAGGTTCTGGGCATCTATGTCTCGGACCACCCGCTGCGCCCGTTTGAGTATGCACTAGCCAAGGCACGCGACTTCTCGTTCTCGCAGATCGATACCGGCTACGAGGTGCAAAACCCCACGGGCGGTACCATCAACCAGGAGATTCCCGAGGGCAAGGCGCTGTGGTGGGCCGGCATGGTCTCGAGCGTGTCCAAGCGCGTGACCAAAAACGGCGACCCCATGGGCATCGTGCAGCTCGAGGACATGGAAGGCGAGGCCACGGTCGTGGTGTTCCCCAAGACCTACAAGGAGGCCGAGGGGTACCTGTACGGCGAGGTCGATCCCGAGACCGGCGCGCAGCTGTCCGATGCGTTTGTGCGCATTAAGGGCAAACTCGAGCGCTCGGACCGCGGCGACCAGATCATCGCGCAGGAGATCGTGCCGCTGGAGCTTAATGAGGAGAACAACAAGCCCAAGGTGTTTGAGGTCATGGTGCCCAACAGCCGCTTTAGCCAGGGCAATATGGCGCGTCTTGCCACGGTGCTTACCGCCAACCCGGGCGGCGACCGCGTGGAGATCTTTATCGAGCAGGTGGACGGGCGCGTACTGCGTGCCGAGGTGCCGGCCAAGGTCAACGCACGCTCGATTCCGCTGTTGGCAGAGGCAAAGGCCATCGTGGGTAACCAAGGCCGGGTGACGGTGATCTAAGATGATTTTTCTGGGACGGGGATTAAAAAATCATTTTGGGTGACGTGTGGCGGTAGACCGGTTTTTCTGGGACGGGAATGATTTTTTCATCCCCGTCCCAGAAAAATCATTTAGCGTGCGAGATTGGAGGAAGTGATGGCGCAGGGGACGTTTGCGCAGGCGCTTCGTAAGGAGGCGGCGCTCAGCAGTACCTTTATGAAGGGGCGCTCGCTCATGCTCAACGGCGCCGTGCTGTCGTTTGAGGACTCCGGCTCGCGCTTCTCCAAAAATGTGACTATTGAGGGCACGGTGCGCGGCTCGCGCGGCGACCTGTACAAGACGCACGTGGCGCTCGACATGGACGAGCACGAGGTGATCGACTACGACTGCGATTGCCCCGCCGCCTTCCGCTATTCCGGCATGTGCAAGCACGCTATCGCCACGGCGCTGGCGTATCTGGATGCCAGTGGCGCCGAGCCCGTCGAGGGCTTGCGTACGCCGGTCCGCACGTTTACGGCACCGCCCGCACAGTCAAAGCGGCCCACACACCCCGCGCCCACCGCATCTGCGGTCAACCCCAATTTTCCCTTCCCGGCACCCGTCCCCACGAGCCCGAGCCTTGTGGCGGCGCTTTCCGATCTTTCGGACGCGCGCATGGACGAGCTCGTGGCTATGCGTCGCAAGTTCGCCAGCACCATTGACCCCGATGCGCCCAAGGCAGTGCTGGAGCCCTCGCTGGTGCCGTACTACAATCCGCTGTTTGCCGATCGTTTTAACTGGGCGCTCGAGTTTCGCATTCGCTGCGGTTCGGTGTCCTACGTGGTTAAGGATATCGACGGCATGGCCGATGCCTATGTGCGCGGCGGTACGTTTTCCTATGGCAAGAAGCTTACGTTTGTCCATGTGCCCGAGGCATTCGATGACGTGTCGACAAAGCTGCTTGACTTTGTTGCAATGACGGTCGCCTACCTAGGTGATATTACGAGCTCGCGCTCGGCATCGTACGACTTTGCCCGCAGCGGCTTTGTCGCCGAGCGTCAGTTGCCGGTATCCGAGTATTCCGTCGTGTCCGTGCTAGACCTGCTGCGTGGCAGGACCCTGTCCTTTGAGCCTGCTTGGTCGCGGGGGACGACGACGCATCGTGCCTACGAGGTGGCGGTCGAGCCGTCGCCGCAGGGGGAGGGCGAAGTCCCGGCCAAGCGCCCGCCGCTCCTTGCCGCCAAGATTGCACCGGCGGCGGGAGGCAGCTACGACTTGCGCCTGCCGGCCGATACGTATTGCTTTGTCGCTGGTGACGCAGCCTATCTGGTCGATACGCGCCGCGCACGCCGTACCGACACAGCGTTTGCCCAGCATGCGGCACCGTTCCTATCGCACTTGTTGCCCTGCCGCACGCCGGTCCATATCGCCGCCGACCAGGTGGGCGAGTTCTGCCGCATGGCGCTGCCTATCTTGCACGACTACACCGACCTGACCGCTCCCGCCGCGCTCGACGCCGTGGCACCCGAGCCGAGTTTTGCCATGGCGATTGGCGTCGACGATGGTCTTGTGATCTGCAAGATTACGGTGACCTACGGTGATTGGTCGGCAGATCTCTTTAGTCTTGGTGCTCCGGGCAGTCCTTTCGAAGAGCAACGTCCCGGCGTTCCGCCCCGCGATACGGTGGCGGAGTTTCGCGTTATGGACACGGCGGCCCTGTATTTCGACTTTTACGAGGGCGGCCTGGCGTTTGAGGAGCGCGACGACGCCCGCCTGTTCTACTTGCTGACCGAGGGCCTGTCTGCCCTGTCCGAGCTGGGCGAGGTCATGCTCAGCGACCGCCTGCGCCAGATCTCGGTCCGTCCTGCGCCCAAGCTTTCGGTGCGTGCGACCGTCAAGAGCAACCTGCTCGATGTCGAACTGGGCACGAGCGGTCTTTCGGCGGCAGATCTTGCCATCTATCTGGACTCGTACAAGCGCCACCAGACGTTCGCTCGCCTTACGTCCGGCGACATCGTTCGCCTGGATGAAGGTGCCCGCGCTGCGTTTGGCCTTGCCGAGGACCTGGGGGTCGATGCTGTCGACCTGTTCGACGGCGTGTCGCTTCCCGCGTCGAGCACCCTTTTTGTCGACAGCATGCTCGCACGCACGCCGGCGCTCGAGGCCGATCGCGACGCCGCGTTCCGCCGCACCGTCGAGCGCCTGGACACGCTCGGCAAGATGGACTTTACGGTGCCAGTCTCGCTCAAGGCCACACTGCGCGGCTATCAGGTCGACGGCTACCAGTGGCTCGGCTCGCTCGAGCACCTGGGCCTCGGCGGTATCTTGGCCGACGATATGGGCCTAGGCAAAACGCTGCAGATGATCGCACATATCCTGGCGCGCGTGGAGGCGGGGGATACCAAGCCCACGCTCGTGGTATGTCCTGCGTCGCTTGTGTACAACTGGACCGCCGAGCTGGAGCGCTTTGCGCCTTCGCTCGATGTGTGTGCCATTGTGGGCGCCAAAGCGCAGCGCCGCGTGCAGATAGCCGGAGCCGACGAGCATAACGTGGTCGTGACGTCGTATGACCTCATGCGCCGCGATATCGACGAGTATGCCGAGCAGGACTTTGCCCGCGTGGTGCTCGACGAGGCCCAGTACATTAAAAACCCGCTCACGCAGGTAGCGCGCGCCGCCAAGCGCCTGCCGGCCGGCGTGCGCTTTGCCCTGACGGGCACGCCCATCGAAAACCGCCTGTCCGAGCTCTGGAGCATCTTCGACTTTTTGATGCCGGGCCTTCTGGGCACGCGCGACTCATTTGCCAAGCGCTTTGAGAGTCCCGTCGAGCATGCCGAGGGTGACAGCGCCGCTCGTCTGCAGGCGCTCGTGTCGCCGTTTGTGCTGCGTCGCGTAAAGGAAGACGTGGTGGCCGACCTGCCCGAGAAGATCGAGGATACGGTGATGGCGCAACTTACCGGAGAGCAGCGCAAGCTCTACCTGGCCAACCAGGACCGCATTGCCCAACAAGTGCAGCACCGCGAGGCGGGGGAGTTTAAGAAAGACAAGCTCAAGGTACTTGCCGAGCTCACCAAGCTGCGCCAGATTTGCTGCGACCCGCATCTGCACTATGCGGACTACAAGGCGGGAAGCGCTAAGCTCGATACGTGTATGGAGCTCGTTCACGGCGCGCTCGACGGCGGTCATCGCATCTTGCTGTTCAGCCAGTTTACGGGCATGCTCGATATCATTGGCAAGCGCCTGGCCAAGGAGGACATCGCCTTCCTTAAGCTCACGGGCGCATCGTCTAAGGAGAGCCGCGCCAAGATGGTTGCGCAGTTCCAGGCAGGCGAGGTGCCGGTGTTCTTGATTTCGCTCAAGGCGGGCGGCGTGGGCCTTAATTTGACGGCTGCCGACGTGGTTATCCACTACGACCCATGGTGGAACGTGGCGGCGCAGGATCAGGCGACTGACCGCGCGCATCGCATTGGCCAGCAGCACACCGTGACCGTGTACAAACTCATCGCCAAGGACACGATCGAGGAACGCATTATGCAGATGCAGGAGTCCAAGCGCGATCTGGTCAACAGCGTGCTCGGCGGCGATGGTATCTCGTCGGCACTGTTTACGCGCGAGGATGTTCTGGCGCTGCTCGGTGGCGACGGTCGCTAACCCGCTCGGGTGGGGCCGCCATGGCGGATAGTACGCGCCACCCCACCGTTCCCGCCCGTTATGTGTTCATTTGCCACGCCGTGGATGGTTCGCCTGCCTTTGGGCATAAGAAGCATCAGGAATATTGGCACATCAGCAAAGGAGAACATCATGGCGAAATTCTTTAAAGACTCCGACGGCAAGCTCGTTGCCGCCCTTGGCGACGGCGTTGCAACCCCTGCCGGCTGCACGGAGCTGACGGCAAACACCGAGGATGCGGCGCACGAGAAGCATGTGCCTGTTGTCGAGATTGAGCGCGACGGCCACGTCATTCGCGCACGTGTGGGCTCGACGGAGCACCCCATGCTGCCCGAGCACTACATCGAGTGGATCGCGCTTGAGGCCGAGGGCCGCCTGGAGGTCCATTACCTTGAGCCCGGCATGAAGCCCACGACGTTTTTCGCTGGCGGCTCCAAGACCGGTACCGTCTATGCCTACTGCAACCTGCATGGGCTGTGGTCCGCGACGTTCTAGGAGCGCGCCCCCGCTCGGGGTATCATAGCTAGCATATGCACATGCGAGCGCCGGCTGCATTATGCGGCCGGCGCTTTTACTACGACAACGACGATTTACGACGGAAAGGGCTGGGCCATGAAGCTCGCACTTGCACAGATCGATATGCGCCTGGGTGACATCGAGGGCATTTGCGGCCGCATCGAGGACCAGGCTCGCTTGGCTCATGAGCGCGGCGCGCGCGTGCTGTGCGTTCCGGCCCCGCTCTTTATGGGTGCTCTGCCCGGCGGCCTGGTGGGCACTGCCGACTTTGAGCACGATATGTTGATGGGCCTGACCGGTGTTGCCGAGCGCATCCAAGAGCTCGACATGATCTGCATCGTGCCCTCTGCGGTTTCGTTTGAGGGCCAGCCCCTGCTTGACTACATGATGCTTAAGGATGGTCGCGTGGTGCCAGCGCGCGCAAGCATCGCCCTGCAGCGCGGTGGGACCGGCGATGCCCGTTGGGCGCCGCCGGTCTTCGACGTGGACGGCGTGCGTATCGCCGTGATCTTCGACTTGGACCGCGAGCTCGAGATGCTGCCGACCGGCGTCGACCTCATTGCCTATTTTCAGTTCAACGCGTTTGATATGACCGACCGCGAGACCGCTGCAATTGCCGCCGTTCGCAGCGGTGCCTACCGCAAGATCGCCTCCAAGCGCAGCGTGTGGTTTGCCTGCATGGCGCCGGTCGGTGCCTATGACGAGTCGGTGTATACCGGCGGGTCGTTTGTGCTCGACGATTGCGGTCGCGTGGTTGCCCAAGCGCCGTGTTTTGAGGAGAGCCTGCTGGTTCAGGAAATTCAGCGCGGCGTGATGCTCGATGCCCTGGAGGACCACGAGCTGCCCGAGTTTCGCTCCGAGGAATGGCTGTGGCAGGCGCTGGTGCTTGCCGTGCGCGACAATGCCCGCGCTCGCGGTGCGTCGCGTGCCGTGGTGGCGCTCGAGGGCGATCTGCCGTCGTCCCTGTTGGCGGCGCTCGCCGTCGACGCCTTGGGTCCGCGTAATGTGATTGGCCTGGTGCTGGGGCGCAACCGCATCTTTACGCCGGCGCAGGAGGAGGCCGAGGCCGCCCGCTGTTCTGCTGTTCGCTCAATCGCTGAGCGCCTGCACATTCGCACCGTCGAGCGCGATGCGCCGGATGCGGAGCGCGTGCTCGACCGCGACGTGTCGGCGGGCGATGCCGAGCGCCTGCGTTCGCGCGCGCTGGGCCTGATGCTCGAGGATACGGCGCTCGAGCTGGGCGCCATGGCGTTGAGCTCGCTTTCCAAGACTGAGTATGCACTGGCGGCGCCCGCGCTGTCCGGCGGCTACCAGGGCGACTTTGCGCCCTTTGGCGACGTGTATCTGTCGACGCTCGAGTTTGTGGCACGCGTGCGCAACCGCGCCTCGGCCGTGGTGCCCCAAGAGCTCGTGACGCTCAACGCGGTAGAGGATTGCATGGATCGCGTGTTGGCGCAGGCGCTCTCGACGCTCGACGGTCCGGTCGATATGCTCGACCGCGCGGCACAGCTGCTCGGCGGGCTTGAGCCGGGTGAGGTCGATGGTGCGCTTGAGTCGCACGTGGACCGCAATCGACCTTTCGACGACATCCCGATGGCCGCCGCCAAGCCCGAGGCCTGCTCGCTGCTGCTGATGCTCGTGCGCCAGGGTGAGGCTGCTCGTCGCATGTTACCGACGGTGCCGATCGTTTCGGCCCGTTCGTTTGTCGAGCGCGCCTGGCCGTACATGCTTGCGTGGTCCGATCTGGGGCTCAACGGTAAGGAGCGCATGACGGTTGATTCTCTGGCACGCGCCGAGGTGCGCCGTTTTGCCGACGACGATACGAGTGACCGTATGCGCGGCGAGATGATGGGCTTATTGGGCGAGCTGCTGGGTATTTCACCCGAGCAGATGGAAGAGCTGCGCTCCGAGGACGGTCAGCGTCGTCTGCACGAGGGCATGAAGCGGTTTGAGGGCGAGGTCCAGGACGCCATTGATAAGATGATGGGCGGTCAGGGCGGACCGCAGGGTGGGCCCCAGGGAGGTCCGATGCCGCATCCGCCGATAGATCCGAGGCAGTTTCCGTTCTTCTCGCAGAACTAAAAATGTTACGCGGTTTTACCAAACCGCGTAACGAGTCGACGCTGCGCGAGCCCCTGCCGGGCAATCTGCCGCTCAAACCGTCGCTTGCGTACAGAAGTACGCGGCGCTCCTCTTTCGCGACACCTTGCCACGGCAGGGACTCGCTCGCTGACTTATGCTCAACCTATGGTTCAACCTTGCTTGCTAGATACGGTCACTGTTGTGTTATTCTAGAACAGACGTTCGTGAATGATGCGCGGGGCCTTGCCTTGCGCTGTGCTTGTGACGAGGGGAGGTCGGCTTGGTTATCTTGGGTATCGACCCTGGTTTGGCCCATACGGGCTGGGGGATTATCGAGGAGCGGCGTGGCGAGGTCCGCTGCCGTGCCTACGGTTGTATCGAGACCAGCGCGGGCAGCCCGCTCGCGGTGCGCCTGTCGCATATCGCCCGCGACCTCAAGGGCGTCGTCGAGCGCTACCGCCCCGATACTGCCGCCATCGAGAGCATTTACTTTGGCGCCAACGTTCGCTCGGCCATCCCTACGGCGCATGCCCGCGGTGCTGCACTCGTGGCGCTTTCGGAATGCGCACTCGAGATTGGCGAGTATACGCCCATGCAGATTAAGCAGGCTGTTGTGGGTACCGGCGCCGCAGATAAACGGCAGGTTGCCTACATGGTGCGCACGCTCACGCAGCTTGATCACGACCCACACCCAGACCATGCCGCCGATGCCCTGGCTTGCGCCATCTGTCACGTTAACCTAAGCCGTACCCGAGCGCTTACCGGCGGCGAGTTCTATCAACAGAGAGGAACCGGATACTGATGATCTCCCAGCTCCATGGAACGCTTGTCGAGGCCACGATGAGCTCGGCCGTCGTCGATGTATCGGGCGTGGGCTTTGAACTCGGTATTTCGGGCAGCACTGCCGCCACGCTGCCTACGCCCGGCGGCGAGGTTCGCCTCTATACCCGCATGCAGGTGCGCGAGGACGCCATGACGCTCTTTGGCTTTGCTTCCAAGGACGAGCGCACGATGTTCGATCGGCTCGTTTCTGTCTCGGGCGTCGGTCCGCGCCTGGCGCTTGCTGTGCTTTCCACCTATACCGTGGGACAGCTGTATTCCCTGGTGATGGCCGAGGACGACAAGGGCATGGCCAAGGTTCCCGGTGTGGGCAAAAAGACCGCCCAGCGCCTCATCTTGGAGCTCAAGAGTACCTTTGCCAAGGACAAGGGCTTTGTTCCGGTCGACGTAATCCCCGGTCAGGCTGCGATGCCGGTCCCCGCCGCCGCTCCCTCGGCAATCGATGACGCCCGCGCGGCACTCCTTTCCATGGGCTTTAGCCCGCAGGAGACCGAGGTTGCCCTGAGCGGGTATGATGGGCAGGATATGCGTGTCGAGGACCTGCTCGGCGCGGCGCTTAAGCGACTCGGAATGGATGCGTGATGTGGGAAGCCGATGACTCTCAGGACTTGTGGTCGACGCCCGGCAACTCGCCGGCGGCATCCATGGCGCACGGTGAGCGTATGGTGGGCTCGGAACTGACACCCGAGGACCTCGATGTCGACCGTACCCTGCGTCCCCAGCGCTTGGACGACTACTGCGGTCAGGAGCATATCAAGCAGAGCCTTCGCGTGCTGATCGAGGCGGCGCAGAGCCGTGGCGAGACGCTCGACCACGTGATTTTCTCGGGCCCTCCGGGCCTGGGCAAGACCACGTTGGCCACGGTTATCGCCAACGAGCTGGGCGCTCAGATCAAGACGACGAGCGGCCCGGCTATTGCGCGTACCGGTGACCTGGCGGCCATCCTGACTAACTTGCAGCCGGGTGACGTGCTGTTTATCGATGAGATCCACCGCCTTAACCGGTCGGTCGAGGAAGTCCTATATCCCGCTATGGAGGACTTTGCGCTCGATATCGTGATCGGTAAAGGTCCGGCCGCACGTTCGATTCGCCTAGATATTCCCAAGTTTACGCTGGTGGCGGCAACGACCCGCTCGGGTATGCTGACCGGCCCGCTACGCGACCGCTTTGGCATTTCGTATCGCCTGGACTACTACACGGTCGAGGAGCTTGCCCAGATCGTGACGCGCTCGGCGACCATCCTGGGCGTGACGATCGACCATCCGAGCGCGCTCGAGATCGGCTCGCGCTCGCGTGGCACGCCGCGCTTGGCCAACCGTCTGCTCAAGCGCGTGCGCGACTATGCGCAGGTGCGCGGCAACGGTCCTATTGAGCTTGATATTTGCCGTCAGGCGCTCGAGTTCTTCGAGATTGATGAGCTTGGTCTGGACTGGATGGACATTCGTATCTTGGAGACGCTTGCCAAGACGTTCTCTGGTCGTGCCGTGGGTTTGACGACCCTTGCCAGCGCAGTGGGCGAGGACCCGGGTACGCTCGAGGATGTCTATGAGCCCTACCTGCTGCAGTGCGGCTTGATGATTCGCACGCCCCAGGGCCGTCAGGCAACCTTGCGCACCTTTGAGCACTTGGGCATCGAGCCAGCCGTTTAGAGGCGGGTTTGTTTTGGCTGGTCTGTAGGCTATCGCTGAGCATTGGATAAACATATCGCCATTCATCGGTTACGGGTGTTTTACTATTGCGCGCCCGTGCTATGCTGAAATGGTCTTTTTCTCATTCGGTAACGAAAGGACCGCCCATGCCTACTGACATCGAAATCGCACGTTCCGTCACGCCGCTGCCCATTACCGAGGTGGCTAAGAACGCCGGCGTCGACGTAAAGCACCTGATTCCGTATGGCTTCGACAAGGCTAAGGTTGACTATTCACTGCTCAACGAGCCGACCGATCACCAGGCCAAGCTCGTCCTCGTGACCGCTATCAATCCCACGCCCGCCGGCGAGGGCAAGACCACCACGACTATCGGTCTGGCCGATGGTTTGCGCCGTCGCGGCGTCAAGAGCGCTGTGGCCCTGCGTGAGCCTTCGCTCGGCCCCGTCTTTGGCGTAAAGGGCGGCGCCGCCGGCGGCGGCTGGGCTCAGGTCATCCCCATGGAGGATATCAACCTGCACTTTACCGGCGACTTCCATGCTATTGGCGCCGCCAATAACCTGCTGGCTGCCATGCTCGACAACCATATTCAGCAAGGCAACCAGCTCGGTATCGATGTTAAGCGCATCACCTGGAAGCGCGTCGTCGACATGAACGACCGCCAGCTGCGCCATGTTATCGACGGCATCGGCGGCAAGGCCCAGGGCGTGCCGCGCGAGGACGGCTTCGACATCACTGTCGCCTCCGAAGTCATGGCGATCCTGTGCCTGTCCACGAGTATCAATGACCTCAAGGAGCGCCTGGGCGAGATCGTCGTCGGCTACAGCTATGCCGGCGAGCCCGTCCGCGCCCGCGACCTCAAGGCTCAGGGCGCCATGGCGGCCCTGCTCAAGGACGCGCTCAAGCCCAACCTAGTGCAGACGCTCGAGGGTACGCCCGCGTTTGTCCACGGCGGCCCCTTCGCCAACATCGCCCACGGCTGCAACTCCATCATGGCTACGCGCATGGCTATGCGCTTTGGCGATGTTGCCATTACCGAGGCCGGTTTCGGCGCCGATCTGGGTGCCGAGAAGTTCCTCGACATCAAGTGCCGCATGACGGGCGTTCGTCCCAGCGCCGTCGTGATTGTCGCCACCGCCCGTGCGCTTAAGTACAACGGCGGTGTTGCCAAGGCCGACCTTAACGACGAGAACCTCGAGGCCCTCAAGGCCGGTATGCCCAACCTGCTGCGCCACGTCGACAACATTCAGAATGTCTACGGTCTGCCCTGCGTGGTCGCCATCAACCGCTTCTCGACGGACACTGAGGCCGAACTCGAGCTCATCGAGTCCGAGTGCCAGAAGCTCGGCGTTAACGTTAAGCTTTCCGAGGTCTGGGCCAAGGGCGGCGAGGGTGCGCTCGACCTGGCCGATGAGGTCATGCGCCTGATTGAGCAGCCGAGCGAGTTCAAGTTTGCCTACGAGGACGGCGCCGATGTTGCCGATGCCCTCGAGGCCGTCGCCACCAAGGTCTACCGCGCCGACGGCGTTGACTTTACGCCGGCTGCCAAGCGTCAGCTCGCCGAGCTGCGCGAGAACGGCTTTGGCAACCTGCCGGTGTGCGTCGCCAAGACCCAGTACAGCTTTAGCGACAACGCCAAGGCGCTGGGCGCCCCCGAGGGCTTCCGCATCACCGTGCGCGAGCTCAAGGTTTCCGCCGGTGCCCACTTTGTGGTCGCGCTGACTGGCAGCGTCCTGACTATGCCGGGCCTGCCCAAGGTTCCCGCGGCCGAGAATATCGACGTCGACAACGACGGCAACATCACCGGCCTGTTCTAAGTCTGCTGCTCATAGCCGCTTGCCCGCCCCGCCGCGCCTACCAAGGCCCGGCGGGGCTTTTTGATCCTTAGGCACGCGCATGTCTTGTAGATACCGGCGGGCTTTGCCCATCATAGGCTTTTGCGCGGGTAGAATGCATGGATAACTTGATGCTTACAGGCGACGGAGAGGAAACGTTGCATGGACCAGGACAAGACGACCGTGATGGGCGGATATGGTTCCGCGCAGGCTGGCGGCAGCGCCGATGCGACCCGCATTGTGTCGAACCCCGGCAATGCTGCCCCCGATGCGACGCAGGCGTCCGCCGAACCCACACGAGTTATGGGCTATGGCGATACACCGCGGGATCCGTTTGATTATGCACCGCAGGACCCGTATGGCAATGCGACGCCGGACCCGTATGGCAATGCGGCGGCAGGCGCTTATAATAACCTGCCGCAAAATCCCATTCCGCAGCCTCAGCAGACGACGTATATGCCGCGCACGGCACAGTCTCAGCCTCGTTATGAGTCGCGCGATCCGTATGCGCGCCAGCCTTATCGTGAGTACCCCAAGTCGATTCCGCAGTATGGTGAGGACGAGGAAGAGGCGCCGTCGCGTTCGTCGAGTGTGATCAAGAAGATCCTCATTGTGCTGGCGATCTTCTTTGCCCTCTCGATTGTGTTTGCCATCGTGTCGGGCATGCTCAACAAGCGAGGGAGTTCAACGGCCGATACCACTGCCGAGCAAACCGAGTCCGCCTCATCTAACACCGTCGATCTGAGCGATATCCCGGGGCAGTACTGGTCCAACGCCAAGAAGCTCCTCAAGTCGCGCGGCGCCGATCTTTCGAATGCTGTGATTCTGACTGACGACGGCTCGACGCCTGTTGTCGATGCCAACTGGGTTGTTACTTCTGCCTACTATAACGACAACGGTAACCTAGAAATTCAACTCACGCACAAGAGCAGCTCGGGTAACTCGTCCGACGGCCAAAGCGGCACCGACAATTCGAGCTCCAACACGCTGGAGGACCTGAGCAACAAGGCCCAGGAGCTTGGAGATAAGGCGCAAGAGCTGGGCGACACGGCTCAGAACCTCGGCGATACCGCGCAGAACCTGGGCGATATGGCTACCAATGCTTGGGACGCGCTGCAAAACGGCATTTCGGGCGCACAGGGAAACTAGCGGCTGAGCGGGGCGGGGCTACAACTGCTCTGCCGGACGCTCGGGCGAGCTAAAGCCGGAGTCAAACGTGACGACGCATGATGCATCGGGCCTGCGCTCGTGCACGATGCGCGTGACGAGCTCCAGCAGCTCCTCGTCGGATATGTCAAAGCCGTCGGGACGCACCAGGTCAAACGAAACAAAGCCGTCGTGCTCGTGCAAGTCGTGGATGGAAAGCGCGGGGTCGATCTGCGCTACGCCGCGCTTGACCCAGCCGCGCAAGTCATCGCCGGTTGTTGCAATGGGGTCGCAGTGCAACGTGATGGCGATGCCCATCTGGCGTTTGATATCGTGTTCGATGGTGTCCAGAATCTCGTGGTGCTCAAAGGCATCGCCCTCGCCGGGCATTTCCACGTGTGCACTGGCAAACTGGCGGCCGGGGCCGTAGTCGTGCACCATGAGGTCATGAGTGCCCAGGACCTGGGGGTACGACATGATCCTGTCGCGGATTTCCTGGACGAGCTTGGGGTCGGGCGCTTGCCCAAGCAACGGGCTGATGGCGTCGCGCACCAGGCCCAGGCCGCTGATGCAGATGAAGATGCCCACGCCCAGGCCTGCCCAACCATCGAGGTCAAAGCCGGTCGTCTGCGAAATAAGCGCCGCCACCAAGACCGAGCCCGAGGTGATGACGTCGTTTTTGGAGTCCTGCGCCGTGGCGATGAGCGTCTCCGAGTCGATGCGATCGCCCAGCGTGCGGTTGAACGCGGCCATCCAGAACTTAACGAGCATGGATGTAGCCAGTGCCGCAAGGGAAACGAGCGTGTAAGCGGTGGGGGAGGGCTTGATGATTTTGGTAACGGATTCGAGCACCAGGTTGATGCCGACGGCACAAACGAGGACGGCGACAAACAGGCCGGCGAGGTATTCGTAGCGGCCGTGGCCATAGGGGTGACCTTCGTCAGCCGGGCGACTGGCGAGTCGGAATCCGAGCAGGCTCACAATGTTGCTCGACGCATCGGAGAGGTTGTTGAAGGCGTCGGCGATAAGCGAGATGGAGCCGGCGAGCAGACCCGCGATGCCCTTGGCTAGGCACAGGGTAATGTTGAGGCCAATGCAGATGAGACTTGCGGCAAAGCCTGCGTTGGTACGGCAAGCCGTATCGACCGGCTCGTCCTTGCTGCCGGGAACAAGCGTATGTACCAGCCGATTTACAAATAGCATGGCAATCGTCCTCACAATCATGGTTAAGGGGATAGTGTAGCTCGCATGGGCGCACCGTGCGCCGATGCTCAGAAAATGCAGCAATGGTCTGCTGGAGCTAACGAGCGGCCCTTCTTGTCCGACCAGGTGCTCCATTTTGGGCCACATGGGTATGGTCATGTGCTTGCCTGCCCGACATACTTAATGTCGACAGCCCCTGCGCAAAGGAGGATGTATCCATGGACGAGATGTTTGCCATTAAATGCCAAAACTGCGGCGGCCCTATGTACTCACACCAGGCTAAACGCAGTTTTGAGTGCGCCTATTGCGGCACGGTCGTTCCGTGGCAGGCCGATGCGGGGGAGCCCAAGAGCGCCCTGGGCATTCGCCATACGCCGCTGACGGTTGTCGATGGGCTGCTTAAGCTCACCCATGTGTCGCAACTCGAGCGCCCGGAGGACCCGGACTGGTATTTCTTTAATTCACACTGGCGCAATCAGTCGGTTCTGGAGCATCTGCTGTGGGAGGACCGCGGCACGGCGCAGGAGTTCCAAGAAGCCACGCACGTGAGCATTCCCTGCCCCTTCTGTGGAGCGTCCTTTGAGGGCGAGTCAACGCAGCGTGTGTTTGAGTGCCCGTCCTGCGGCAACAAGATCGGCATTGCCGACCTGCTCAAGCCGGGGACGTTTAGCAAGCGCCTGACCTTGGGCGTTGGTGCGGAGTATGTACCTGGGCAGGGTATTCCCTGCGAAATCTCGCCGCAGCAGGCACGTGCCAACGCACTGCAGCTGGTGCGCCAGTACCCCGACGCCTTTGCCGGGCACGACGTGGAAGATGCGATCCAAAACGACATGATGCTCTTCTACTTCCCCATGGCGCTCGCGGATTTGCGCATGATGGCGTCCTTCCCGGGCAAGGGCATGAGCAAGGAGACCTTGGTGTACTACGAGGTGCTTGACTGGGCATATCCGCGGGCAAACTATCTGGATGTTCGCCTTATGGGCATTTTGGAGCCGTGGGACTTTGCCAAGGTCGGTCCGTTCGATCCCGCCATGCAGGAAGGCGACTTCCGCGTTGTCTCCGTCGATGCATCTACCAAGGACCAGGTGGTCATTGATAAGCTGGCGCTCGACGTTGCCGGCAACGATGCCGAGGCGGTGCTGGGGCTCAATAAAAAGAGCATCCGCGCCTGGGCACGTAAGGCCCGCAAGCATAAGGACGGCCTGGTGATGGTGCCGGTCTACTTTGTCGATCGTCCGGCGACGGACAGCCGCGATGGCGAGCAGGTGCGCATTGCCGTAAACGGCCAGACGGGTCGCGCGGCCGCGGTAGTGTTTAGCGACAAGCGTGAGACGCATGTGGTAGCGTCGCTCAATCCCAACGTGATGCTGTCGAACGAAAGCACCGTGCACGCCACGCCCATCGAGGTCAAATACGTTAAATCGCCCTTCCTATACCAGATCGTGCGCCGTGGAGGCGGTGAGCAACCGCGCCAGGTGGCAGCGGCGGCCGAGGGCTCCTATCGAGAAGAGAAGCCCAAGCGCAAAGGCCTGTTCAGCGCGATCTTTGGGAAGTAGGGGGGCGGTACGGGACAGTGCGCAGTAGTGCGAGCTGTCCGTCGTGGTAGATCTAAATAAACGGTGGGGCGGCTGCAAAAGAGCCGCCCCACTGGGTAGAATCAGATTGTGCCGCGGAACCCGCTCCTCAGCTAGTCATACTTCGGAAGCGCGGGCAACGCAGGTATTATCGTCTAAAGGGCCGGGGCAACCGGCCCTTTTTCTGCGGCAGCGGGGATTCGAATACCAACACGGTGTACGGTCCCACGGTACTTTGCTCTGTGACGAACGGACCCATGACGGCGCATTCTGTAATCATCATTTATGCGGTCCCTTAATCATTTGCGTTGACTGACATTGTCTTCGTTAAAGGCGTGTCCTAAAACAAACACTGCTCTATCAACTCTTTACCGCGCAGGGTATCGATCCACTCCTGCGGAATTGCGTCGATACCGTAGGCCGTGCCGGCGAGGGCGCCTGCGACGGCTGCGGTGGTGTCGGTGTCGTCGCCTAGGTTGACGGCGGCAAGCACGCAATCTTCGTAGCAGTTAGTGTTGACGAAGCACCAGGTGGCTGCCTTAAGCGTGTCGCGCACGAAGCCACCTGACTTGATCTCCTGCTCAGGCATGCCTTTCAGATGGAGTGCCCACGAGGGGAGCGCGTCGTTCATCACATCCCTCATCAGCTCGACAAATATGATGCATGCGTCGGTCGACGTTCTGTGGGCGTGCGAAATTGCGGAGACCTCGCGGATCTCGTTGTTCGTCGCATCGGTGAACGCCAGGGGAGCGATACGCATGAGCGAGCCGTTACCGTTGTCGCGCTCGCCGGAGCCTCCTTTGCCGGTGTGCAAGGCGCGGGCGGTCGTGCCGCCGTAATCGAAAACGCCGTCGATTGTATACTCGCCACGGGCAATCCAGCCGATGAACTTGTCGCGCATGTCCGCGGTTTCGATGTGCCCGAGCTCCCTAATCGAGTCACAGGTAGCAAGCGTCATGGACGTATCGTCGCTCCAGGTGCCGGCGGGCTGCCCATGCGTGCCGTAGCCGATCATGTCCGTGCATTTGAACGTGCCGCGGGGCCTAAACTCGTAAGGAACGCCCAGCGCGTCGCCGACGGCAAGCCCATAGATGCAGTCGCGCAGTGTCGTTTTCGGTCTGTCTGTCATGGAGCGCTCCTCTTATGTCGGGGGATATGAAACGCCGTCGGGGGTATCGGTCGCAACGTGCTGCTACCCTTGCGCTTCGCCATTAGTCGCTTCGTTGATGGCGCGGTACTCGGCACTCAGCTCGCGCGCCAGCTCTTCCTTGCTTGGAAGATACGGCAAGTATTTGGCGGCAAACACTTGGTCGTTGTCTTCGGGCAGCGTGTACTCGACAATCGAGTCGCTTTTGTCCGCGCAGAGCACGATGCCTATAGGCGGATTGTCGCCTTCGTTCATGAGCTCGCGCGTGTAGTAGTTCACGTACATTTGCATCTGGCCCAGGTCCTGATGCGTAAGGTCATCGGTCTTAAGGTCGATGAGCACGAAGCAGCGCATCAGATAGTTGTAAAACACAAGGTCAATATAGAAATGGCGCCCATCAAAGGTGATACGCTTTTGGCGCGCCTCGAAAGCGAAGCCACGGCCAAGCTCCAGCAGGAACTTCTGAAGATGTGTGATGAGCGCCTGCTCTAGATCGCTCTCGCGAAACGCAGTATCGTCCGAGAAACCTAAAAACTCCAGTACATATGGATCGCGGATGATATCCTCGGGGCGACGAGCCGGGGCGCTCTCTTGGATTTCCTGGGTGACGGCCTCCTTGTCCTTGCTGGCAAGCAGGCGCTCGCGGAACATGGTGTTGATCTGACGCTCGAGCTGACGCGTGCTCCAACGAGAATCGGCGCATTCGTTCATGTACCAGGCGCGAGCATCAGGGTCGGGAATGCGCATCAACCTGCGGTAATGAGTCCAGCTCAATTCGCTACGCAGTGCGTCGCGAATTGGAAACGCAAGAAAGAACTGACGCATATTGCGAAGGTTTGCGATGCCAAAGCCTCTTCCGAAATCCGCGGTAAGTCTTCTGGAGAGGCCTGCAATCAATGCCTCTCCATATGCTGCGCGCTCCTCTCCGCCCTGTTCATCAACAATGCTCTTGCCGATCTCCCAATACGCCTCAACCATCGCAAAGTTAACGGCGGTATAGGCCTTGTCGCGAGCGGCGTTGAGAATCGAGGAAACCTGCTTGTAAAAAACTTCTGGCACGATTGCCGATTCTCCACGGTTTACCAGTTCGCCCATCACTGTCGCCCCACTTTCCTCTTGTGGAATGCATCTTTATCGTATTTAGTTTAAAGCCTCGCGCGGACACGAATTGCTGTGCTGTCTGGCACCTTCGCATGGGAGCCTTTCGGTGACTAAAATGTGACCATAGAGGCAGTTTTAGCGAACCCCATGGGAGTGACACGCATGGACAACAACACTTTGCTGTTCCAGGACAAAGGTTCGGGCGGGTTTAAAGACGTCAAGATCTACCCTAACCGCATCGAGGTGCTCAAGAAGGGCACTTTCGGCGGCAAGCACACCGAGATTGTCTACCTTAAGGACATCACGGGGGTCAGCAGGATCAAGGGTCGCGACGTTTTTCTGCGCAACAGGCTGTTGACTGCCTGTGTCTTTAGCCTGAGCAGCCGCTCCCAGGCCCAGGAATTTGTGAACGCGCTGAACATGGTGATGTAGCCCATGGCGGCGTTCGGGCCAAGGTAAAAATCGGGGGCACAGAACGGTGTCCTGCGCCCCCGATTGAGTCGATGTGTCTAAAAGGCGGGCTTGCCTATTCGTTGTCGTCCCCAGCGTTTTCGCGGTCACTGGCAAGCATTGCTGCGCCGGCGACTGTCGTCGCCACGGCGGCAGCGGCGAGCCCGGCGGCGATGCCAGAGCCGTCGCCCGTGCCGGCGAGTTTTCCGCCCGAGCCCTTGCTCTTGTTGCCCTTGCCGTTCTTGTCGGCGCTGCCTGCGTTGGAACCCGTGCCACCGTCCGTGCCGCCTGCACTGCCCGAGGCCGCTACGGTAAAGCTTACGGCTCCATCGCTGGCGAGTATGTAGTTTTGTTCCGCGTCGCCCAAAAGGCCTTTCGCGCGCACCCAGTACGTCCCTGCGGCAAATGTTTCGCCCTCGGCCATTGCCGTGCCCGGAGCGCCGTTCGCGTCGTGCGCAAACTCGAGCTGGGCCGTGCAGGCATCGGTTTCGAGCTTGCCCTCGAGTGATGCCGCAATCTTGGCGCGCACGTCTTCGCCGGCCTTAAGGCCTTCGAGTCCCTCAAAATGGGGCGTCAGCGCGCGTCGATCGATATCGATGGGCACAGAGCCCTGCAGCCCCGTAACGGTCTCGTTGCCCAGGGCGTCGACATCCACATATTTGATGTCAAACGCATCGCCCGAAGCTGTCGCGTTGAGCGCTTTGCTGCTGTCGGCAAGGCGGAAATGACCCTCGCCAACGGTCTTGCCATCCTGGAGCGAGGCATCGCTCAGCGAGTCGCCGTACGTCATGCGCATGCGGGTCGGGAGATAGTACGGGAGATAGTACGAAGCCGTCTGCTTGTGCTCCGTATCGTAATTGCGCTGATAGATGCTCCGGGCCAGCGCCGCATCAACAAAGTCGGATGCGATGATGCCAATGTGCTTGAGGTAATCTGACTTTGTATCCCCGGTGCCGCTGGGATTGATGTACGGGCTCTTGTACAGATGCTCGTCGACCACTCGCGCTGCGGTAAAAGGGTTGTTTTGCGTGCAGCTCGTGTAGTTGATAAACCAGCAGCGCTCCGTTGCCTGCACCGTTGTCCCGTCCGCGGCGGTGATATCTACGGTGCTGCGCTTGAACTCGGCCGCCGCCTTCAGGGCCATATCGACCCAGTCGATTTTACTGGACCCCGTGCAGTTGTAATGGTCTTGGGCATATACCGTTGTGCTATAGGGCTCTTTGTCGCCCGTATTGCCCGCAGCCTCAAAGCCTTGCTCGTATTTCACGAGGCACATGGACTTTCCGGAATGCGCCTTGATTTTGTCGTCCCATTCGGTGAGGTCGAGGCCCCACGTGTGGCCGTCTACGCTGTCGCCGGCGAGTTTAAATCGACGCAGCAGGACGATCTTTCCGCGCACCTCGTTCAGTGTGGGGACATGGCTCGACGTATAGAACAGATCGGAGTTATTGTCCATAACATTGGCGAAAGCCGTCGTAACGCTTTCGTCGGTGGCTTCGTCGTTGCCTCGTGACACCAGCATGATGAGCGCTTCTGACGGGTTTTCGTTCAAAAATGTTTTGAAGTAACCGATGACATCGGAGAGATGTATAAAGCCCCCGTCTTTTTTGAGCAGGTAGCATATTCCATGGTCGATGCCGGGGTCGCCGTTCTCGTTGTTCTTTCCAAGTCGGATATCAAAATAGCGAATGCCTTCGAGCAGCTGCGTGGGGATGTAATCCTGCTGGCACTTTGCAAGCGAGGTTTGGGGCTCGGTGTCGTTGTCGACGCTGCAGGTGCTTGAATCATGCGTGCCCGGGATGCTCAGCTCGTCGAGGTATTTGTTGCCGTCGACGTATTTCATCCAGCATGGTCCGTCGACGTAGCTGCTATACTTGATCCAGTCGATACTTCTAACCGTGGTATTGATCTCGCCCTTGTCGTAACCGACAAGTTCGAGCTCCCACGGAATACTCTTCCTCTTGTGGCAGATCTTGTTGTTGTCTTGGTCTTTGCCGTCCTTTTCTATGGCCAGGTAATTAATGTCTTTTTTCTCGTTTGTGCGGTCTCGGATGATGTAGGTTCCGTTTGACTGGCGGTCGAACGCAAAAGAGCGACTGGGCTTGCCGTCATGCTCGCCACTCCATACGTGGATGACCTTTCCATCTTTGTCCGAGTCGCCATCGACCGACCAAATGCTGTAGCCCGTCTTCTTGTGCTCTTCGAAATTGAGCAGGGTGCGGATGGCATACCAATTTCTATTATCTGTATCGGTCTCTACGTGCTCAAGGATGAGCTTGCTGGACGTGCCGTCATTAAACAGGTGGCAGACGTTGCCGATGACGTTGCCGTCTTCGTTGACGCTCGCGGTGCGAAAATAGCCCGCGGGGCGAAGGCGAATGACGAACTTGTCGAGGGTGGCCGCCGGTGTGGGTGCGTCTTCTGCAAATGCCGCGCGCACGGGAAGGCCCAATCCCGCGGTTTCGGGCAGGCTTACAAATGGCGACAATGCTGCGAGTCCTAGGCCCAACGTGAATGCTCGACGGCTAATGGCGTGGTGTTCGGTCATAACTTCTCCATTCGCAGAGTGCGGTTATGCGATAGTTTTGGTCACTATACTGCCCAGATGTTTAAAGACGCCGGTTTAATTGTCTGCGCGGCGCAATAAATCGGCGGGTGGACGTGTTGGGGTGTTTGTCGTGTTCGTACTGTTGCCACATTTGGGGCGGTTCCGGCGTCCGGCGTCCTCGCGTTCGTCGGCTACCGGCATAAGAAAAGGAGGGTCGGTTTACCGGCCCTCCCTTGGTACGAAGCGCTGGGATACCGTCGCTTGTTTACGCTGCGCCCGTGTTTCCCGCTGCGCTCGCCAGTCGCTTAGCGTTTAATCTCGATATCCTCGAGCTTAACGTCCATGGCCTCGGTCTTGGCCTTGGCGATGTCGTCGGCAAATTCCAGAGACTCCATCATGGTCTCGACGGCGTCCTTGTGTTCCTCGACGTTGTCGATGCGCACGTACACGCTGCCGCCGTCAACGTCGGTGAAGTACTCGGTCGTCACGCCGCCCGAGTGCGTAAAGTAGGCGCTGCGCCAGGTCTTGCCGTTGTACTTAACGGGATCGCTCTCGGTCCATCCGGAGTTGGCCTTCCACTTTGCCTCGTAGTCAAACAGTTCATCGGCCTTCTTGTCAGGATCGAAGACGGGGATGAAGCGGTCGCTGGCATGCTCGCTCTCGGTGAACTTAAACTGGGCCCTGTCGGCGGTATCGCCTGCGACGTCCGTGATTTCGACGCCCTCGGGGACTTCGACCTTAAACCAAATGAAGTCGGTCCTCATATCCACGGCTGGCTTTTCCGCTCCACCGCCACCGCCGCTGCCGGTAGCGCCGCCGCTGCCACCGCAACCCACCAAGGCAACTGCGGCAAAGAGACTGATGCAGAGGGTGAGAATCGCAAAGGCCTTCTTTTTCATGGTCGTGTCCTCCTCGATCTGTAACCGTCCATGGATTACCTGCCTTTACTGTACGCGCGAGCGGCTCGTAAGGGTGGGCCATGTGTCCCATTCTGAGGGCCGGATTTGCGCCGGCAAGTGGCAATATGTCCGGGCGCAAAAGAGGGGAGGGCCGGCCGATCCGATCCTCCCCTGGCTGGGCGTCCGATCATTTAATGACTGCGCATGCGATGCTGCGTGCGAGCCCCTAATGCTTGATCTCGATGCTCGAAATCTCGACTTCGCGTGCCTCGGCAACTGCCTTCGCCATGTCATCGGGGAACTCGATGGAGTTGAGGAGCGCCTCGGCTTCTTTCTTATGCAGATCGAAGTTCGAGATGAGGACGTAGACGCTTCCCGGCTCAACGTCGGTAAAGAGGAGGGTTGAGACGCCGCTGTTGTCCTCGTACGTTCCGACGAGCCACGTCCTGCCGTTATACTCGACGGACCCGCCATCCTTCCACTGGAACGTATCACCTTTCTTTTCTGCCTGGTCGGCGTGGGATTCCTCTGCCGTCAGCGCTTTTTTCCAAACGGGGATAAAGCGATCGGCCGAACCGTTCTCGTCTTCGGGGAAGGTGAGCTGGACCCTGTCGGCATTCTTGCCAGCGGAGTCGCTTACGCCAACGCTCTCGGGCATCTCGACCTTAAACCAGATAAAGTCAGTCTTTTCGGCGACGGGGGCCTTTTCCTTGCCTTCGCTCTTTGAGGTACTGCCGCCCACGCCCGATGCGCTCCCGCCGCAGCCGACAAGGGCAAACGCGGCAAAGAGGGCGATGCACAGGGAAAGGATCGATAGGGTCTTTTTCTTCATGGTGGCGTCCTCCTTGTCTGCCGATGACATCACGGCGCCGCATGCTGTTGGGGTACTGATTGCGCTGGCGGCGGATGTCTCTGTGCACTGTGCGGCTTATGCCTCCGTTCATCGCTTGTGGCCGTTGCGCGGCCGTGCCCCAACGGGTTCCTTACTTATAGATATGCCCCAGTTTGTGCCGTTCGGGAGTCTCGAAAGGTGGGCCATGTGTCCCATGTTTGCGGCGCCGACGCCTATCGTTCGTCATAGAAATCCGCGATGGCCAGGTGTGCTGACGCTCATGTGCTTATGGGCTAGACTTAGCATCATTACGTGTTTGATGCGGTTGGTCGGCAGTTGCCGCCCGACCGATCTATATGACTTGAAGGTGCATACGTATGAGCCAAGAGATGATGGACAAGACCTGCCGTGGGTTTGCCGAGGCGCTGGCCGCGCGCGAGCCGGTTCCCGGCGGCGGTAGCGCGAGCGCCTTTGTGGGCGCGCTGGGCGCCTCGCTTTGCGGGATGGTCGCTCGCTACGGGGCGACCAATCCCGCGCTTAGCGATCGGGCGGACGATCTGACGCGTGCATTTGCCCAGGCAGACGAGTTGGCGCAGGAACTAGTGGGTCTGGTTGCCGAGGATGTTCGTGCATACGGCCAGGTGTCCGCGTCGTACGGCGTTCCGCGCGAGGACCCGGCTCGACCCGCGGCGATTCAGGACGCGTTGCGCGTGGCGGCCATGCCGCCGTACCGGATCATGGATGCCTGCGGGCGCGCGCTGGCGCTGCTCGAGGACATGGCCGACAAGGGTTCGCGCCAGTTGCTGTCCGACGTGGCATGCGGCGCCGTGTTCTGCCGCGCCGCCATGCAAGGCGCGAGCCTGACGCTCTTTGCCAACACCACATCTATGAAAGACCGGGCGCGCGCCGAGGAACTCGAGGCGGCGTGCGATGAACTACTAGATACGTGGCTGCCGCGCGCCGATGCACTGGCGCGCCGTGCTGCTGACGCCGCAAGGAAGAGGGGATAGCCATGGCCGAACTGCTCAAGGGTGCTCCCGTTGCCCGCGCTTTGACCGAGGAACTTGCCGCTCGTTGCGCCGCCCTGCGCGAACAGGGCATCGTGCCGACACTGGCCATCGTTCGTGTGGGCGAGCGCGAGGACGACCTGTCCTACGAGCGCGGCGCCCTCAAGCGCTGCGAGAAGATTGGCATTGAGGCTCGCCGCGTTTTGCTTCCCGCCGATGTTTCACAGGACGAGCTGTTGGCGGCTATTAAGGATATCGATGCCGACCCCGCTGTTCACGGCTGCCTGATGTTTCGTCCGTTGCCCGCTGGGCTTGACGAGGATGCAGTTGCCGCGGCACTCGAGCCCGCCAAGGATGTTGACTCCATGACGCCGGCCTCGCTGCTCATCACGCTTTCGGGGCGAGGCGAGGGTTTTGCTCCTTGCACGGCAGAAGCCGTGTTGGCGTTGCTGGACCATTACAGCGTTGAGCTGGATGGGGCCAAGGTCGCGGTCGTCGGTCGGTCGCTCGTGATTGGCCGTCCCGTTGCCGCCATGCTTACGGCTCGCAATGCCACGGTGACGATGTGCCATACGCATACGCGCGACTTGGCTGCCGAGTGCCGTGCGGCTGATATTGTGGTTGCGGCCGTTGGACGCGCACGCACGATTGGCGCGGATGCGGTTCGCGAGGGCCAGACGATCATCGATGTGGGCATTAACTGGGACGAGGCCGCTGGCAAGCTGGTCGGGGACGTCGATTTTGATGCTGCGGAACCGATCGTTGGCGCAATTACTCCGGTGCCGGGCGGCGTGGGGGCTGTGACCACCGCGATTCTCGCCAAGCACGTGATCGAGGCGGCGGAGCGCGCATCGAAATAGTCGTTTTTGACCACAGGGGTTGCCGGGGCGGCTGTTTCGCCCTTTTTGCGCCGAAGCGATACACTGTTGCCGTTTGATTTCTTCGCTCAAGGAGGATGCGCATGCCGTGCACAACGATTTTGGTTGGTAAGAACGCGAGCTACGACGGGTCGACCCTGGTTGCCCGAAATGAGGACTCGTCCAACGGGGTGTTTGAGCCCAAGCGCATGCGCGTGGTGCATCCCGATGAACAGCCGCGCGTCTACACGAGCGTCCTGAGCCACCTGACCGTTGAGCTGCCCGATAATCCCATGCGTTATACAAGCGTCCCCGACGTTGTCCCCGGTCATGGCATTTGGGCCGAGGCCGGCTTCAACGAGCTCAATGTTGGCATGTCCGCAACCGAGACGCTCACCACCAACGAGCGCGTCCGCGGCGCCGATCCGCTCGTGGACTACGTGCCCGCCAAGGGCAACGAGGGCGAGGACGGCTATGTTCCGGCGCAGCCCGGTGGTTTGGGCGAGGAGGATATGGTGACCCTGGTGCTGCCGTACGCCAAGTCCGCCCGCGACGGTGTGCGCATCCTGGGCGACCTGCTCGAGCGCTACGGCACCTACGAGAACAACGGCATCGCCTTTAGTGATGTTGACGAGATCTGGTGGCTCGAGACCATCGGCGGCCACCACTGGATCGCCAAGCGCGTGCCCGATGATGCCTACGTGACCATGCCCAACCAGCTGGGTATCGATAGCTTTGACCTGGACGACGCCGAGGGCGCCCAGGTCGACCACATGTGCTCCGCCGACCTGCGCTCCTGGATGGCCGAGTGGCATCTGGACCTGACGCTGGGCGTCGAGGGCGACGGTCCCGCCGCGGTCTTTAACCCGCGCGAGGCCTTTGGCTCGCACAGCGACAGCGACCACGTCTACAACACGCCGCGTGCCTGGTATATGCAGCGCTGTCTCAACCCCAGCGATGTGTGGGACGGTCCCGAGGCCGACTACACGCCCGAGAGCGACGATATCCCCTGGAGCCGCGTGCCCGAGCGCAAGGTGACCATCGAGGATATCAAGTACGTGCTTTCGAGCCACTACCAGGGCACGGAGTACGATTGCTACGGCAGCAAGGGCACGCCCGCCACGCGCGGTGCCTATCGTCCCATCGGCATCAACCGCAACAGTCAGCTCGCCGTGCTGCAGCTGCGTCCCTATGTACAGCCGGCGTATCGCGCCGTGCAGTGGATGGCGTTTGGCTCTAACTCGTTTAACGCGCTCGTGCCGCTGTACGCCAATGTCGAGACCATGCCCGAGTACTACGCCGACACGCAGGCTCGCGTGACGTCCGAGAATTTCTATTGGGCAAATCGCCTGATCGGTGCCTTGGCGGATGTTCGCTTCCACGAGTGCGGTCGCGCGGTCGAGGACTATCAGGAGAAGGTCGGCGGCATGGGCCACAAGCAGATTCACGACGTTGACGCTGTCGTAGCCGCGCTGCCCGGGGCCGAGGTGTCTGCCGAGCTCGCCCGCGCCAACGAGGCCTTTGCCGAGCTTGTGCGCGTGGAGACCGATGCTCTGCTGGGCAAGGTGCTCTACACCACGAGCTGTGCCATGAAGAACTCCTTCGCGATGAACGACAACGTAAGGTAAAAGCCACATTGCAGCGAACGAGCGGGGCAAACGCCGTCAAAGGCTTTGCCCCGCTCGATTTCTATCTTGGCGACAAACGATTTTGTGTCGTTCACCCAATCTTGGGTACAAGAAGGCCAATGCAGTTGTTCACGATTGGAGCCAACCATGGTTATGAAACTCGATCAGCTTGTTAACGGTGCCATCAACGTGGGCTTTGGCGCCGCCGCCGTTGCCGTCGAGGGCGGCAAGAAGGTCCTCGACGACCTCGGTACCAAGGGCGAGCAGGTCCGCAAGGACGCCGGCACCCCCGATATCGCCCGCAGCGTGTCCGACATGTTCGAGCAGGCCGGTGGCACCATCTCCGACCTGACCGAGCGCCTGGGCATGCAGGGCGAGACTGCGGCACAGCGCGTGCTCGACGAGCTCATCCTGGCCCGCGTCCGCGTTATGACCGCCCCCGAGCGCACGGCCTTCCTGGCCCATGTGCGCGACATCGTCGACTCGGTCGAGGACAACGTGACCTCGGTGCCCGTCGAGTCCGTTGAGCCCGACGATGCAGAGGACACCGAAGAGGCCGAGTAGCAGCGCAGATGGCAGATTCCACTACCGATTACAACAATCTAGATCCCTTGGCTGACGAGACGGCGGTTGTCGATGAGGTTGAGGCCGCCGTCTCGGGCGCTCGCAAGAAGCCGCGCGCTGTCGATATGGTCCCTGAGGAGCCCGACGCGATGGCGCCGGACGAGGAGTATCAGCTCACGCCGGCAGGTCGCCGCGAACGCATCGGTCAGATCGTTCGCCTGATCAAAAAGTACCGCGTGTGGGATAACCTTACGCCGGTACGCCTGCGCCGCCTGCTCGAAGAGCTCGGCCCCATGTTCGTCAAGATGGGGCAGATCCTGGCCAACCGCTCCGAGATTTTGCCGCAGCGGTTTTGCGACGAGCTGCGTCGCCTGCGCTCCGACGTAGAGCCGGTGCCGTATGAGGTAGTGCTCCGCTGTCTGGAAGAGGAATACGGCCAGCGCCTGGGGCAGATGTTCGACGCGATCGACCCCAACCCGCTCGGTAGTGCATCGCTCGCGCAGGTACACCGTGCCCGCCTGGTGACGGGCGAGGACGTGGCCGTTAAGGTACAGCGCCCCGGCGCGCAGCAGGTTATGGCGCAGGACATCGACATCATTCGCTCGGTGGTGCGCATCGTCTCAAAGTTCGTCAACACCGATCAGTTTGTTGACCTGCACGGTGTGGTCGAAGAGCTGTGGACCTCGTTTCGCGAGGAGACCAACTTTTTGGCCGAGGCCAAAAACCTCAACGATTTCTATGACTTCCACAAAAGCGTGCACGGCGTGTCGTGTCCCAAATCCTACCTGGACCTTTGCACCGAGCATGTTGTGGTCATGGACTACATTGACGGTATCTCGATTGCCGATCCCAAACGACTGGCAGCCGAGGGTTATGACTTGGAAAAGATTGGCGCCGCGATCGTCGAGGACTACTCGACGCAGGTGCTCGACGACGGCTTTTTCCATGCCGACCCGCATGCGGGAAACATCATCCTCAAGGACGGCATTGTCTACTTTATCGACCTAGGCATGGTTGGGCGCATGTCGAGTCACGACCGCGGTATCGTCAAGGACATGATTTTCGCCGTGGCCGAGGGCGACGTGCCCAAGCTCAAGGATTCGCTCATGCGCTTTGCCGTGACGCGCGGCGATTCGGCCGAGCTCGACCATTCGGCCTTTTTGTCCGACTTGGACTTTATCGTCGCCGACTTTGCGGGTCTTGACCTTAAGGATCTTGATATCGGCGAGTTTTTGACCTCGCTGCTCAATCTGGCGCGCAAGAACGACGTTGAGCTGCCGAGTGTGGTGACGATGTTCGCCCGCGGCATGGTGACGCTCGAGGGCCTGCTGACCGAGTACATGCCCAACGTCAACATGATCCAGATCATCCAGGCGCACATCAAAAACGAGAAGAGCGCCTATGCGCGCGTCCGCGAAATGGGGCGCGATCTTGCCGCGAGCAGCTATCGCGCGGCAAAAGGCTCGCTCGAGGCGGCCGAGTATCTGGGCTTGGCGTCGCGCATGCTCACGCGCGGCCAGCTTAAGGTGAACACGCAGATCATGAGCAGCGATAAGGCGCTGCGACAGCTGGGTGGAATTATCGACCGCATGTCGATGGCAATTGTGATCGCCGGCCTGTTTATCGGTTCGTCGGTGGTGTACTACGCGCGCATCGAGCCGGTTGTGTTCGGTATCCCGGTCATTGGCTTTATGGGCTACGTGAGCGCGCTGGTGTTGGCGCTGATGCTGGGCCGCGAGATCTGGCGCAACAGTCACGGCGGCAAGCGGTAACGATTTTCCGGGGTTGGGGAAACGGGTTATTTTGCTCGGCACTCCATCTTCACCCTTTTCTATCGCAAACCATAGCTTTTACCTTGGGCTTCGCCTGTGTGCGGGGCCCTTTTGCGTGATACCATACTGACAGTAATAATCGATGGCCTAGATGGTGGTGCGGAGACGCACGAATGCGCGGTTTTCCTGCGCGTTTGGGAGAATCGGGGTGCAAGTCCCCGGCTGTACCAGTAACCGTAATTCCTCTTGGTCCGGGATGGTCGCGTCGCAGATCGGACGGCGCGCCCGGGTCGTTAAGGTTAAGTCGGATCGCCTCCCATCTTGCGCGCGGCCGCGGCGCATGCTGCCGGTACGCGTTGGGCTCTGGAGGGAAGGAGGACCCCGATGGGGGTACTCGAGCGCAATGTGCGCGATGACGTGGGGCAGCCGCATGGTAACGCCTCAAGTACAGACAATGGGGGACAAATGGATATGTTTGAGGACGAGCGCAAGCGCGCCTCGTTGCGTCGCCATGGGGCGATCGCGCGCGGCGTAGCCAAGCGCGGCCTGGTGGCATTCCTGGCCTTCGCGATGGCATTCAGCACCACGCCGGCCCAGCTTTGGGCCGATGGCGCCGAGGGCATTGCCGAGGCCGTGGCTCAGGCCACAACGCCGAGCGAGGGCGCGCAGGCCACGGACGGTGCTGCAGATACTACCGCGGCTGCTGCTGACGCAAACGATTCGGCTGCAGGTGGCTCCTCCGAAACTGGGGATACGGGTTCGGCCGCGCCTGACAACGTGAGTGATGATGCATCGGACGACCCCGCTGCGTCAGACCCTGCTTCGGCCACCCCGGCGAGCGAGGCGTCTGACACCACCGCCGAGACCGGCGACGCGACTGCGGTGGCCAGCGAGCCCAGTGTTGCCAAGGCCGCGTCTCGTGCCGCTGCTACGTTTTCCTCGAATAATGGTGTCAGCGTCGGAAAGAGCCAGTCGCCTTCTCGTTGGGCTGGCTCTAACTTCACCGCTTTTATCCAGAGCAATACTACGCTCTATGCGAATGTTTGGACTTCGTCCAGCAAGCGCGCCAGCGCTTCGGGCTGCACCTATCAGTGGCTTGCTGCCGACATCAGCAACAAGAGCGATGCGGACAATTCCGCGTTTGTTCCTGTCGAGGGTCAGACGGGCGCATCGATCGTTTTGGACGATGCCCTGCGCACTCAGCTTAACGGCAAGTGCCTGCGCGTACGCATTACCGATGCCAGCGGTAACGTCATCTACGGCCCGACTAAGGGCGCCAACAACCAAAAGCTGACAGCGACGAACACCATCAAGGCGCCCGTTCCTACCAAGACGGCACTGGATGCAAAGTCTTATGTCCTCATCCAGTCTTCGGCAGACGATTCGAGCTCGTATTCGTCTGTTAAGGCCGAGATGCTGAACCCTGGCACTACGCTTTGGGCGAACGCCTACGACGGCGAAGCGGTTCCCAATAAGCGTATTGCGACACAGGCCGGCTGGACCTATCAGTGGCTTGCGTCTGACGTGCGCGATGCCGAGGATTCCGCCTATCAGGCAATTCCGGGCCAGACCGCCCAGTCGCTGACGATCACGGACGAACTCGCTTCGCAACTTGCGGGCAAGTACATTCGCGTTAAGGTTGTCGGCGATGGCCAGGAGCTGTACGGTCCGAGCAGCTCTTTCGGGACGCCCGCGTCTGTTGGCTACAATACGCCGGGTCCTGTTGCCGCGAGTGACCAGATCGCGTTAGGCCATATCGTTCTCGCCTATAACGGCGCCGAATTTGGCGACGATTATGAGAACGTCCCCAACGCTAACGTCGGTGACACGATTAAGGCTGCCGCCTACTACCTTAACTACGACACGCCGACTGACCTCTATGGCTCCGACAAGGTCGATTTTTCTTGGTGGGTGGCCGATTCTGCTGACGGCACGTTCGAGCAGGTTGCAACTGGTGATACCTTCACGGTTACCAAGGAGTGCGCGAACCGCTACCTCAAGGTGGTCGCTAAGGCCAAGAAGGGTATCCCCGGCTCCGATAGCTGTGAGACCAAGGCGGGCCGCATTCTGCCCAAGGGCGCGACGACGCTCGATTCAGTTGCATTTACCAATGCGAGCAAGGGCGCCAAGGACACTGGCTCTACGATTGAGGCGTGCGCCTACAAGGCGGTCGATTACTCGTCTGAGCCGGTTACCGAGGGCGTTACCTACACGTGGCGTTGGTCCTCTGTCGACCCGTCTTCCTCTGCGCTTGATGCGAAGACCGACTGGCATGTGGTCGAGGGCAAAACCGACAGCAGCTTTACGATTCCCGATGACTACGCCAAGCGCTGGGTGAGCGTGTCGGCCACTGCGGGCGATAACACCGTAGAGGCGACTACTGCTGTGGCCGTTAAGGCCGCAGGATCGCACGAGCTGTTCCTGACGTATCTCAAAAAGATCGTCGGCGATCAGAGCGATGACGCCAAGTTTGTCTACAAGAGTGGCGAAAAGATCGGTGTTACTGCATTCGAGAAGACGTCTGCAGGAACAAAGGGTGCCGAGCTTACATCTGATCAACTGACGTATACGTGGCAGATTGCCGATAGCGCCCAGGGTCCGTTCACGACGCTGACGGATGAGAACGCGCACAGGCCGTCGTTCGTAATTTCGCAAAAGTACGTCGGCAAGTACCTCAAGTGCATCGTCGACGGTGGCTACAACACCGACTATGCCTCCACGCGTTATGCCATCGTCAAGGGCGAAGATGCCAAGGCGTATACCCTGACATCGGTTAATGTCGCTTCGAGCGGCAACCTTGCACAGGTCGGCGGAACGCTTACCCCTACTGCCAATTACATGGCAACGGGCGATTGGGGCGATTACGAGACGGCACTCCCCGAGGGCTCCCTCGTCGATTACCGCTGGTATCTCGCCGATGACGCTGAGGGCACAAATGCCCACGAGCTGTTTGGCGCCGACGAAACGACCGGCGCGATCACGCTTCCCGCCTCGGCTGAGGGCAAATACGCCTATGTCGTGGCAAACGCCGGCAACAACGATGTCAAGAGCACCGCTTGGCTCGTTAATTCTTCCGACGAAAAGTCTCTTTCCGTTAACGTCAGGGTTGTAGGCGTAAGCAAGCACGATGTCGGTCAGTCCTATGACCTTGTGGACTGGGTGCCGACGGCCTCGTTTGAGTGGTCGAGTACCCAAAAAATGTCTGCCTGGGACATCTTTGCCAAGGTGCTTGACGACGCCGGCTATAGCTATAGCACGGACGGCGGCGTTCCCTATTCGGTTACGAACCCCGATAAGTCCCAGACGCTCGCGATGGAAAACACGGCGTCCGGCTATAAGTACTGGCGTTTTGATATTAATGGCAAGGCTGCCAACTCTTATGCCACGGGCTACTACCCGAGCGATGGCGACACGCTCGAGCTGGTGTACGAGGATCCCACGGGCACGGTTTCCACACAGGTTTCCGCGACGTGTTCGGTCGTCGGCACCGACGCCAAGGGTGCTCAGCAGACCTGGGCCGCCGCTCAGAGCATTACGCTGAAGAAGGGCTCGACCGCGGCCGACCTCTCCGAGCAGCTCTTCAAGCAGACCGGCCTCAAGGCCGACTACGACCCCAACGGCTCCTGGGGCTGGGCGCTCAATTCGATCACGTCGCCCTTCGACTCCGGCCGCACGCTCGCCTACGACCCGACGACCGAAGCGTACTGGCAGCTGTTCATCAACGGCAAGTCCTCCATGGTCGGCGCCGGCGGCTACACGCTCAAGGCCGGCGACTCCGTCGTCTGGTACTACTCGAAGTACAACGACCCCGCTCCTGCCGATCAGCTTTCGGTAAGCTGCACCGTTATCGGCCAGGATGCTTCGGGCGCCCGGCAGACGTGGGCACAGCCTACGACAGCTCTCGTGGACGAGGGAACAACCGCTGCTGACCTTTCCGAGCAGATCTTTAAAAAGTCTGGCATTGGCGCCAAAACGGGGGAGAGCTCGTTTGGCTGGTATCTCGAGTCGCTGACCTCGCCGTTCGAAAAGAACGTGACCCTCTCGAGCGAGAAGGTTGACGAAAACACCTGGAAATATTGGCAGTTCTTTGTCAATGGCAAGCCTGTTGATGTTGGTGCGGGCGCCTATACGCTTAAGGCAAGCGACGAGATTGCTTGGGTCTATGGCTCCGACGGCACCATGCCTGGTCAGGTCTCCGTTTCGATGGAGATCATCGGCAAGAAGGACGATAAGGCTCAGCGCTGGACTGATCCTTCGATGCAGGTGTTCGTTGAGGGCACGACGATTAAGGATGCATCTGCTGCCTATTTCGATGCCCTGGGCATTGATTCCGTGATGCTCAATGATGGCGGCTATTGGAATGTCCATAGCCTCGTGTCCCCGCTTGATGGCACAAAGCTGACGGGCTCCTGGTCGTTCTTTGTAAACGGGGACCCCGGGACTCAGCTCGATGGTGACTACGCGCTCAAGTCGGGCGACAAGATCGTCTGGGCATATGCTGCCGGCGACACGGTGCCCAATCCTGACGAAATCGTCGTGGATCCGAGCGCTTCGCGCCCGACCGATTGGAAAGCCGACTGGAACGGCAATTCCAATGCGGTGGTCGAGAACGTGTCCACCCCTACGGGCGCGCTGGCAAGCTCTTGGACGTTCGATTGGAAGGCCTACTCGGGCGCCACGTATCCCAACGCGAGCGAGCCGATTGTCGTAAACGGCAACGTGTATCTCGCCGTCAACAAGCGCTTGCTTAAGATCGACGCAGAGTCGGGCAAGGTGCTTGCCGAGTCGAACCTTAAGACTACGATTGGCTACACGACGCGTCCGATTTATACGAACGGCTTGGTCATCGTCCCGCTCGATGGCGGTGCGGTCCAGGCTCTGACGGCCGATACGCTCACGACGGTTTGGGTTACCGACCCTGTGAGCAAAACTGCTCAGTCGAATTCTCAGCTGACGGTCGATGGCAACTATCTCTATGTCGGCACCGTTGATGTCGACTATGGTAAGGGCGTGTATAACAACGGCCATCTGACGCGCATCAATATCCTGACCGGTGCCGTTTCCTGGCAGCACGTCAACGCCGATGAGGGTTATTACTGGACGGGTGCTACCGTGGGTGACGGCTTTATTCTGGTTCCCACCAGCGCCGGTACCGTTGAGATGCTCGGCAAGTCTTCGGGCGCTGTGCTTGGAAGCGTTTCCGTTGGGGCTATCGTTAACTCCTCCTGTGTGCTCTCCGCCGACGGTAGCCATGCTTATCTGATTTCGCGCGATGGCAAGCTGCACGTTTTGGCGATTTCTGACGGTAGTTCGCGTGGTGCGGATGCCGTTTCGCGCATTTCCGAAGAGCGCGTCGTCGACCTGGGTCTTACGGGATGCGCCTGCATGCCTACGCTGTATGGCAACAAGCTGATTGTCGGCGGCGAGGTTTCCGGTGGCTCTGCGCTGGCGATTGTCGACCTTGATAATGACTTTGCTACGACGTTGGTTTCGTCTGCTGATGGCTCCGCGCTTCCCATCGGCGGCATCAAGGGTGCACCGCTCGTGAGCGCCCAGGCAGATGGCACGTATGTCTACTTCACGGTTAACTACGGTGCGACTTCCGACTATGTGAACTACACCTCGGGCGGCGGTGTCTATCGCTACAAGCTGGGTGACGCGCAGGCGACCGGTGCGTTTAGCGCAACGGGACACAACAACTACTGCGACTCGCCGATTGCCTGCGACGCCAAGGGCAACCTCTACTACATCAACGATTCCGGCACGTTGTTCAAGCTGAATGGTGGCGTTAAGGTCTCGTTCGAGACTGGCGATGGTTCCAAGGTCGATTTCCAGACTACGGCCGACGGCAAGCTGGTTAAGCCTGCCGATCCGACGCGTGAGGGCTACACCTTCGGTGGCTGGTACACCGATGAGGCTTGCACGGAGGCGTATGACTTCAGCACGCCGGTGACGGCCGATATGACGCTGTATGCCAAGTGGACCAAGAACGCCGTTAACCCTGACGGCAATGGCGGTTCTGGCTCTAACGGTGGCAGCGGCTCCGGCACTGGTGCTGGTACCGGCACGGGCGCTGGCGCGGGCACTGGCTCCGGCTCGAAGGGTGGCGCTGTCGCCCCGGGTCAGAAGCCGGTGACCAAGACGACGGTGTCGACCAAGACCGGGACCAAGGACAACAAGTCCGACAAGAAGGACTCCGACAAGTCCGACAAGAAGGACGAGAAGAAGTCTGACAAGAAGGACGGCAAGTCCGACAAGAAGTCCGACTCCAAGTCCGACAAGGCATCCGCTTCCACGACCACTGCCAAGAAGTCCACTGAGGCTTCCGCGCAGGAGTCTGGCCTCAACCCGCTCGCTATTGTCGGCATCGCGGCCGGCGTGATCGGCCTCGCGCTCATCGCCGTCTTCATGCTGACCAAGCGCGGCAAGGGTGACGGTAATGCCCGATAAGCCCAAGGAGACCAACGGGCAGCAGCCCGACTCCTCGTTTATCCAGCTCGACGATGCAAAGCAAAAGGGCGCCGCTTCGGCGGCGTCCGCCCCGCGGCGCAAGGCACTTGTCGGCGTTTTTACGGCTGCTTGCGTTGCCCTGATTGTCGTCTCGCTGGGGTTTGTCCATCCCTCCACAAGCGGTGCCTGGTCCATCGACTGGATCGTTCAGGCCGTGACGGGGGAGAGCGTCGTTGCCAACGACGCCAGGGGAGCTGGCTCGGCTGCTGCTTCTGGCAAAGCTGACTCTAAGAACTCCAAGGCTTCGGGCGATGCGAAAGATAAGTCCAAGGACTCGGGTGACGCCAAGGGCGATTCCGAGTCTTCGAACAAGAGCTCGGATAAAAACTCGGATGGCAAAAAGTCTGAAGACCAGCGTGGCAAGAAGTCTGGCGATGTATCGGCTGCTCAGAATACCGAAACTGCCGATACTTCTAACACGTCTGGTGGTACCTCTTCGGGCGGCGGCCAATCGTCTGGCGGCGCCTCTGCTTCTAACGGCGGAACCGCCTCCTCGGGCGGCCAGGGCGGCACGCAGGAGCCCAGTTACGTCACGGTGACGGTTGCGGTCACATCGAGCGCCGTGGGCAATCCTGTGTCCGCCGGCGGCACCTATACCTTTAACGAAGGTGCCACCGTCTACGACGCCCTATGCGCGCTCGGGCTTTCCGTCAACGCACACGGCTCATCGTACGGCACGTATGTCGCCGCGATCGGCGGTTTGGCCGAGAAGCAGTATGGCGGCACGAGCGGTTGGATGTACTCTGTCAACGGCTCGACGCCCATGACGGCCTGCAGCAACTACGTTCTCTCCAACGGCGACAACGTCGTCTGGTATTACGTAACAGGCTAGGGATCTCAACATAACGCACGGAACGGGCAGCTCGGACAAACATCCAGGCCGCCCGTTTTTTGATGCGAATGGGACGGAGTTTCCCAATCGAGGCTCAACCGGAAAGCGCGTCCCACTCTGGAGGCGGATTCCGGGATGCAGTTTCCGCTTCGATGGCCATTGGGAAACCGCGTCCCGTTCCGAGGTCGGATTCCGGGATGCACTTTCCGCTTGAGTGGCGTTGCGGAAACTGTGTCCCGCTTTGAGGCCTCAATCTGGGACGCGCTTTCCGGAACGGCGCCCATGGGGAAGGCGCGTCCCATTTCGGCACCGTGGCCCGTCCCGTACGTCTTCCTCGACAGCCTCGTCAAACAAAAAAACCGGCTGGAACGTGAATTCCAACCGGTTATATATTCAAGCAAATGTCGAATCGACTATGACTGCGCGCCTTCGAGGAAGAAGCGGCGGCTGAAGTAGTTGTACCAGGTGACCAGGAACGTGGCGATGGCCTTCATGGCCTGGTAGCCGATGCTCAAAAACGTGACGCCCACAAACATGTACAGGTCGTTGAGGCCCAGACCGATCACCGACAGGATGGTGAAGATCGTGAACTCGCGCTTGCGGCTCATGCCCTCGCGGTGATCGAACACGTACTTCATGCTGAGCCAGTAGTTGACCACGACGGACGTGATAAACGAGATCGTGGTGCTCATCAAAAAGTCGAGGTGGAACAGCTCGACGAGCGCAATGAGCATGCCCCAGTCGATGCCAAAGGAGATAAGACCCACGACAGCAAACTTGAGGAACTGCTTAGTATGAGGTTGTGCCAGTGCCTTGCGCACGCAATCACATCCAATGCGTTGATGAATCGAGCAGAGGATACTTTAGAGCTTTTGCATGGGAAACGTAAGGTCTTTGGCAAGAACTATACGAACTCGCCAAATATTCAAGAGCTAATCCGCAAACGTTGAAAATTTGCCCGTAAACGAGCGGCGCCCACGGACGATGCTTCGCTGAGCGCGCGTCGACTGTGGGCGCCGTAAGGCTATCGGGATGTCGAGCTACTTGGTCTCCTCGCCCTCCAGGAAGATCTTTCGGGTCACAAAGTTGTAGACCATGACCAGCGCGGTGGCGCAAATCTTGGCGATATTGGCCTCGAGGCCCAGGCCGGCGTTGAGCGCCAGCACGATACCGTCGTTGAGAGCCAAACCGATCACGGACAGCACGACAAAGATAATGAACTCGCGGCGGCGGCTCATGCCCTCCTTGTGCGCAAACACGTACTTCATGCTCGCGACGTAGTTAAAGATGAGCGAGACGATAAAGCCGCTGGTATTGGCGATCAGGATGTTAAGGCCCAGACCGTAGTGGAGCAGATTCATGATGCCAAAGTCGATGACCGTGGCGACGACGCCGACGATGCCAAACTTCATGATCTGCGCAAGGAGCTTTTGCATGGTACCTGCCTTAGGGTGGCGCCATAGCGCCGTGGGGATGACGAACTCAGCAAGTTTAGCCAATCCCCACGGGTGGAGCTAGGCGCGCTCCTCGATAGCACCGTTTCTATATGCATCGAGCAGTTGGCGTAGGTCCTGAATCTGGCTGCGGATCTTGGCACCCGTATCGGTGTCGCTTACCATGCGGCGGCGGTCGGCCTCGTCAAAGCGGTTGGTCTCGCTCTCGATGTCTACATTGCGGGTAAGTGCCTCGGCAACCGTGGTAAAAGCTTGATGCGACTTAAGGCGACATCCGCGCGAGCTGGAGATAAGCGTGTAGCCGGCGATGCCCGTCTTGGGGTGGTAAGCGCGGCAGAAGCCGCCATCGATGACCAGCAGCTTGCCCTCGGCGCGGATGGGCTGCTCACCCTTGGTGGTTTTAACGGGTGTGTGGCCGTTGATGATGTGGCCAGTCGGCGAACATGCCATGGGGGCAACGCCGAACTCGCGCATGATGTCGTCGCAGACCGAGGGCGACTTGGTAAGCGTAAAGTACGGGTCCATCGGCTCGACCCAGGTGCTCTTATCGGCGATATAGGCGCGCTCAAAGGTACGCACCAGGCGTCCGCTGGCGGGTGAGTTAAAGCCGATCCACAGGTACCACATCCAGTCGAGGGCGTCGCGGTCGCCCACGCGCCAGGCGCGGCGGGCGATGCGGTCGCAAAAATCGAGATAATCACGGCCGGCGTGCCAGGTGCCCAGGCAGTTCATGCTGCTAAAGGTGCCGTCTTCGTTGAGCGGCACGCAGCCATGGAACAGCAGGTTGCCGTTGGTGACCTTGTACATCGAGCCGTGGCTATAGAGGAAATCGATATGGCGATGCAGGTGATCGGCGGTGACAAACTCGGACACGAGCTTGTCCATGATGTGTTGCTCCTGGGGCGTGAGCATGTAGGGGTCCGCCGGATCGACGGTGGGGAAATCGTTGGTCGTGAGCGGCCATACGCTGCCGTCGGCGAGCGTGACCGTGCCGGTGTCGTGGTCGATCTTGTCGAGCAGCAGGCGGTCGGTCATGTCGAACTCGGGGTGGCGCTGGATAATCTGGCCCTCGAGTTTAAAGAGCAGCACGTTGATGGCCTTGATCAGCGGGGTGATGGACTCGCCGGCGGTATAGGTGGCGTCGGCGAAGGTGACAAGCTCGCGCAGCGAGATGCCGTAGTCGTTCTCGAGGATCTCGTAATTGTCGTAGCGCAGGTTGTTGCGCAGCACCGTGGCGATGCAGGCGGGCTCACCGGCCGCAGCGCCCATCCACAGCAGATCGTGGTTACCCCACTGAATATCGAGCGAATGATAGGTGAGCAGGCGGTCCATAATCTTGGCAGCGCCGCCGCCACGGTCGAAGATGTCGCCCACCAAGTGCAGGTGGTCGACGGCGAGGCGCTTGATGAGTGAAGCAAGCGACTCGATAAAGTCGTCGGCGCTGGCGGTCTCCAGAATGGATTCGATAATGCGCTCGTGATACCGCACGCGGTAGTTGTTCTCATCCGGATGCGTGTGCAGCAACTCGTCGATGATGTAGGCGTAATCGCGCGGGATGGCCTTACGCACCTTGGAGCGGGTATAACGGCTCGAAAGCGAGCGGGCAACCACAATGAGCTGGTCGAGCATGGTCTTGTACCAGGTGGGCGAGTCCTCGCGCCGGCTGCGGACAAGATCGATCTTCTCGCGCGGATAGTAGATGAGCGTGCACAGCTCGCCCTTTTCGTCAAAGGAGAGCGTGTCGCCAAAGATCTCGTCGACATGCTCGCGCACAACACCCGAGCAGTTGTTGAGGATGTGCATAAAGGCTTCGTATTCGCCATGCACATCGCTCATAAAATGCTCGGTGCCCTTGGGCAGGTTGAGGATGGCTGAGAGGTTGATGATTTCGGTGAATGCGGATTGCTCGGTGGGGAACTGTCTCGACAGCAGGCGCAGATACTTGAAGTCTTGCGGATTGCGATCGAATGCGACCATGAAGCACCTTCCGATGTGGTTGGTAAAACTGACAAACAGCGTCAAACGTTTATCAGTATGCGCCGCTTTTGTTTCGATTGGAGATGGGAGGTCAAATTGTTGGCCGAACGGTTTGGTAAATCGATTTAGTTGAGGTAGATATGGCGGTTGAATGGAGACGCGGGGTCGTTTTTGCAGGCGCATACCTCCGGGATCGATAGGGATGATAACGGTAAAGATGTTCACTACCTTTGGTTCAATTTGGTAAATAGTGGACATTTGTACCGTATTCACGATTGCTGTGCGATAATTTGCGCAGTAATGAGTAAGGAGCCTCATATGAGTGATTTTGTCCTGACCTGTGAATCCGCCGCCGACCGAACCCGCGAGTTCTTTGAATCGCGCAATATCCCTGTCGTGTGTTTTCATTACGAGATCGACGATGTTGTCTATACGGACGATCTGTATCAGTCGATTGCGCCGGACGAGTTTTTTGCCCAGATTGCCGCGGGCGCCATGCCCAAGACGTCTCAGGTGAGCGTGGGTGAGTACGAGGAGTTTTGGGAGCCGTTTGTTGCCGAGGGTAAAGACGTGCTGCACCTGGCGCTGTCGTCGGGTATTTCGGGCACGTATGGATCGGCCTGCGTTGCGGCGCAGATGCTCGCGGATCGCTATCCCCGGGGCGGTAAGGTGCGCGTCATCGATTCGCTGGCGGCGTCTTCGGGCTTTGGCCTGCTGGCGGAATGTGCCGCCGACGTTCGCGATAGCGGCGCTTCGCTCGACGAGACGGCCGCTTGGATTGAGGAGCATAAACTCAATCTGCACCACTGGTTCTTCTCGACCGATCTGTCGAGCTACCTGCGCGGCGGTCGCATTTCGGCCGCGAGCGCGATCATCGGCACGGCGCTCAAGATTTGCCCGCTTATGACGGTCGATTGCGAAGGTGAGCTGGCGCCGCGTGAGAAGATTCGCACCAAGAAGCGCGCGATCTCCGAGATGGCCAAGACCGTGATGGCGCATGTGCAGGACGGTGCGAACTATTCGGGCAAGTGCATCATGTCGCACTCGGCGTGCCGCGAGGACGCCGAGGCCGTTGCGGCACTGATAGAGGAACAGGTTCCGCAGCTCAAAGGCAAGATTGAGATCAATAGCATCGGTGCTCTGATTGACTCACATACCGGCCCCGGCACGGTGGCCGTCTTCTTTATGGGCGACAAGCGCGTGGATTAGCGTTTGTGGGCTGGCTGACGGTTTTAACGGCTGTGCCTGTCCCTCCTGACACTTGATAACAGAAAAAGGCCCGTCCCGTTGTTTGCGGGACGGGCCTTGCTGTTGCGGCTAGCGTTTCTTTCCGCGGAAGAAAAAGCCGTGCAGCGAGGGCTTGAGTCCGCGGTTGGCGCGACGTTCCTCGATATGATCGTGGATCGAAGCGACGCGTTCGATGACTTCGTCGGGGATCGGCACATCGGGATTCATGTTCTCGACCTGGCTGACCTCGGCGGCGGCGACCTGGTCGATAATGGGCACATCGTCGCGCGAGATGACGGGCGTGGCGTCTTCCTTCATCTTGCGGTAGCGCTGCATCATGTCGGTCTGCAGCTGCTGGGCCGAAGGCGGTGTCCAGATGATGGCGTTGGCGCCGGCGGCGATGGTTTCACGGATGCTCTCGGGCGTCTTGCCGCCCGGTGCGATGAGCGGCAGGTTGGGATAGTGCTCGCGCAGTTCACGCAGGACCTGCGGCGTGTTCTTGCCGGCCGCGATGTTGAGGATCTTGGCTCCGGCGCGCACCTTGGCGTGAGCATCGTCGTCGCAGCGAACGACCGTGGCGATGACGGGGATGTCGGCGATGTTGGTGATGTGCTCGACCATCTCGGCAGTAGCGGGGGAGTTGACCACGCAGCCCGCCGCGCCCTGCATCTCGGATACGGCCGCCATCTGCACGGAACGCTTACCGGTGGTGGTGCCGCCGCCAACGCCCACAAAGACCGGGCACTCGGCAACAGTCAGCAACGCTTGCGTAATGGCGGGCTGCGGCGTGAAGGGGTAGACGGCAAACACGGCGTCGGCATTGGAGTTGCGGATGACCGCCACGTCGGTGGTGTAGATGAGCGATTTGATGCGGCGGCCAAAGAGCGTAAAGCCGCTGGCCCCCTCGATCTCATTGGGCATACGGAGGGCTGCCTTGCGCAGACGCCCGTCGATGGGCAGCGGCTCCATGGGCAAAAGCCCGTTGGGAGTTACGGCCACCTGGGGCTCGGTAAATTCGTCTGCAAGCTCAACCTCGGAGAAGTCGACCGAGGCGACGATGTCCTCGTGAACCTCGGCGGGAACATCGATGGGGGCTTGGTCGTTCGTCGCGGCAGGCGTCTCGAAGGAGCTGGTGCCGACAAAGGCGTCGACGCGCTCGTTCAAATCGTTGAGAGAATCCATGGCGGTCCGTTTCTATGCTGTGCGGTCGGCAGTGTACGACCGGCGTTGCGAGTGCTAAATCGTTTGACGAGTTGATTTTTCCCCGCTGCGCCATCCGTTAGACTGAAGGGCCGGCGAACGTGAAGGAGCTGTGGTGGCGGGAATCGAGGTGCTATCTTGAATGTCCCGTATGCAAAAGAGAGGTGACGCGGTATGGAATTCTCGGCAATGTTGGGCTCGATTGGCCTATGCGTGGGCGCAATCGTTGCCGCCGCGGTCATCTACTTTGCGGTCACGGCCATTAAGGGCAAAAAGGCTGAGCGCAAGGAGCGTGAAGCGCTTGCGCGGCATGAGGACCAGCAGGACAGGCGCGCACGGCGATAGCTTGTTGAGTTTTGAATCCGTGCGCTAGCTGCGTTTTCGGACCAGGGCGATATAGAAGCCCTCAAAGTCGCGACTGGGCGGAATGGTCAGCGTGCCGGGCATGCCGTTGGCAATGGCCGAGACGTGGCCTTCGGCAATGGCTTCGGTAAGGGCGTTGCACTCGATATGCGGATCCTCGCCGGCACCCTGGGCGCGACGCGCTTCGCTTTCGCTTGGCGTGCCGTCGAGGGGGATGAGCTCGCAGTCCATGTGCTTGTCGAGGGCCTCTTGCAGGGCATCCTCGTTTTCCTGCGGCAAGATCGAACAGGTCGAATAGACGAGCGTGCCGCCCGGTTTGAGGGCCCCCATGGCGCGGTCCAGAAGCGCGCGCTGCGAGCGGGCGCACTTAACGAGCAACTGTTCGGTGAGGCCGCGCAGGCTCTTTTCGTTGCCGCTGATGACGGTGCCCGTGCCGGTGCAGGGGGCGTCGAGCAGGATACGGTCAAAGCGGAAGAACTCGTCGAGCTCGCGTGCGTCAATGCGCATGACGGGCACGTTTTTGGCGCCCTGGCGGCCCAAGTTTGCCTCGAGCTTTTCGGCGCGGGGAATGCTCATCTCACAGGCGGTGAGGTGCGCCTGTCCCTGGGTGAGGGCGGCGATCTGCGTCGTCTTGCCGCCGGGGGCCGCGCACATGTCCAGGATGTCCTCGCCGGCCTGGGCGCCCAGCACCAAAGGCGGCATCATGGACGACAGGCTCTGCAGGTAGATCTTGCCGTCACGGTAGATGTCGAGGTCCCACAGGTCGGATACCTGGGCGTCGGGCAGGATGAAGGCATCCTGATACCACGCGACGGAGCGGTGGGCGATCCCGGCGGCGTCGAGTGCCGCGGCAATGTCCTCGGCGGTCGCCTTGAGCGTGTTAGCGCGCAGCGTGACCGGGCGCGCGGCTGCGGCGCCAAAGCCTTCGATCATGAGCTCGGCATCGGCAGGCGTATAGGCGCCAGCAATCGTGTCGACCATAAAGCGCGGCAGGTCGATGGCACAGGGAAGGGCGGCAAGCTGATCGGAAAGCTCGGTGGCGGCAAACTGCCTAAGCTTGAGCTCGGGCTTAACCTGCTTTTTCTGCCTACGACGACGCGGCTTCGACATCCGTCTTTCCTTCCCGTCCCAATTTGACTACTTTCCGGGTACGCTGCTGCTGGCGTGTTTTAGTACTGGCTCTCGTGCTTGCTAAAGAAGTCGAAGCGCGGAGGCAGCGGCTTTACGCGGTGCTCGCCGGGCTTCTCGCCCAGGCTCTCCATAAACTCGTCCGTGGAGGCAAAGATGTTATCCCAGCTAAAGAAGGCGACCGGGTCGACGTCGAAGTACTCGCAGATGAGCTCGCAGCCAGCTGGGACGATGCCGTGCATGAGCACGGTCGCCACGCGCAGCTCGGTGAAGGCGTCGACCAGGGCCTGCTTCATGGCGGCGTTGGCCGGCTCGCCCTCGAGCTTGTTGGCGGCCTTGGAGGCGTCGCTCCAGCGCTTGTTGGCGGCGCGCAGGTAGTCGTCGCACACGGCGAGCGCGCGGTGCGTCTCGAACTTGTACATGGCCTGCTCAAAGGCAAGGGCGGCCTGTTCGGCAGCCTCGACCACAGGGGCGGAGGCGGTGCCGGCCGGAATGCAACCGTTGCGGTACGGGCTCTCGTCGCCCTCCTTGACGGCAACGCCGTAGAAGCAGCTGCGGGCCAGGCGGTTGAACACGCCGGTCAAGAGAGCGCTCTCCTTAAGGGCCGGATCGATGACGCGCTTGTCGTCGCAGGCGCGCACCTCGTTGCCGTCCTTGTCCTTGCCGGTCGCGCGCGTGTCGTATGCCTTGGGGCTAAAGCTCACCGGCTTCTCGGACAGGCCGAGCGACAGCCAATGCGCGCGCATCTGCTCGCAGGTGTAGTGGTTGAGCAGGTCGTCTGCCGGCGGGGGAGGCGTCTGCGAGGACGAGCTGGCCTTTTTGCCCATGTAGAGCAGGTGGTAGCAGGCGCTGACGGTGCTCTGCGTGAGGTCCCAACCCAGGGCCTCCCACATGGCGGTCTGCGCGATGCAGTAGAAGTAGATGTTGTCTTGGCCGATGAACTGGTAGATCTGTGCGTCGTCCGAGCACCACCAGTCGCGCCAGTCGAGTGAGCTGTGCTGATAGGTGGGCGCGGGGACCTGCGTGGAATCGGCGGCGGGCTCGCCCATGAGGGCGGCATCCTGGGCGGCGACACCCTCAGTTACGCCGGCGGCCTTGGCATCGCGTGCGAGCACGGTGCGCGTATAGCTGATGGGCGCCCACAGGCTCTCGGGCCAGCACCAGCAGGTGACGTCGTTCACACCGTCGACCTCGGGTACCGGAACGCCCCAGTCGATGTTACCGGTGATGCGGAAGGGCACGAGCGCCTTGCCGCTGCGGAAGCGCACGCCGCCGTTAGCGAGCACTGCGTGGGCGTCGTCGCGCTCCTTCCAGCTGGGGAAGGTGACGGTAAAGCTGCTCTTGTTGCCCTCGGGCTCCAGCACGGTGTGCTCGGGCAGCTGGTCCTCGACGGCGTCGAAGGCCTCGCGGAACTTGTTCTGGATGTAGAGCTGTGCCGGCAGCAGCCACTCCTCCATGGTCTTGGAGACCACGGAGCGAACCTGCGGGTTCTGGGCGAGCTTGGCGGTGTAGGTCTTCATAAAGTCGAGGTAGGCCGGCAGGTCGAAGTAGAGGTTGTCGACCGGGCGCAGCTCGGGCACCTCGCCGGTGAGCTGGCTCTTGGGCGCGATGAGCTCCTCGGGCTCAAACTGGTGACCCAGGTCGCACTCGTCGGCGTACGCCTTCTCGGACTTGCAGCCCTGAATGGGGCAGCGGCCGATCACCTGACGGCCGTTGAGGAACGTGCCGGCCTTGGCGTCGTAGAACTGCAGCGTGGAGCGCTTGGAGATGGTGCCCTGCTCGTGCAGGCGCTCGATAATCTCGGCGGTCACCTCGTTGTGAATCTGAGCAGCCGGCTCAAGGCCCGAGCCGCCGTAGATATCGCAGCTGATGTTGTAGTTGTTGAGGGTCGCGGCCTGGCGGGAGTGATTGGACTCGACATACTCGCCGATGGACTTGTCGTAGCCCTCGTTCTCCTTGAGCTTGCGGTAGCTCTCCATGATGGGCGAGCCGTAGCAGTCGGTGCCCGAGGTGAAGATGACGTTCTCGCGGCCCAGACGGTCGCGCAGGAAGCGGGCGAAGAAGTCGGCCGGGACAAAGACGCCGCCAACGTGGCCAAAGTGAAGGCCCTTGTTGCCGTAGGGCTCGCCGGCGGTAACGATGGCGCGGCGAGGCCAGCTGGGACGGTCGTTCATGGAGTATTTGGATGCCATGGGACTCCTTCGCATATGGTGAGAGCGCGGCCGGGCGCAAGGCCTGGCGACGCGGTGGTCAATTCGTGCATATCGTTCGACATTATCGCACATGCGGACGGGTACGTGGCAGGGGCGCTATCCTAAGATGCTATGAATGAGATTTCCAACATACATGCGTTTGAGGACGAGGATTTTCTGCACGCCTGCTTCGTGTGGGGGATGGCCGTGCTTGTGGTGTTTGCCGTGTGCCTGGTGCCGGTGTTTATGCTGCTTGGCGGGCCCGCAGACTTGGATGTGGCGGACGCGGGCGGCTGGACGGCGGTTTTGGGCTGGATAGTCGGCTTGGCTGCGGTTTCGGCGGCGTCATTTGCCGTGCACGAGCTGGTGCACGGTGTGTTATTTAAGCTTCTGGCGCCTGCGGGCGCGAAGGTGACCTTTGGGGCGAATCGCGAAACCTGCATGATTTACGCCTGCGCCGAGGGCGTTGTGTATTCGCGTGCGCGGTACGTGGCGGTTTGCCTGGCGCCGACGGTTGTTGTGACTGCGGCGTTTGCCCTGGGGTTTGCGTTCTCGTGCTATCCGCTGCTGTGCTACCTGGCGGCCGGCTTGCATTTGTCGGGCTGTGTGGGCGATTGGTATTACGTGCGGACCATTTTGCGCGACCGCCGCATTGTCGCCTGCGAGGACACGTCCTTTGGCGTGCGCTTTTTCGCAGAGTAGTCATTTTTGGATGATTTTTCTGGGACGGGGATTAAAAAATCATTGTGGGAGAGGAGATGTCCATGAAGCCGTTGCTGCTGCATGCTTGCTGCGCGCCGTGCTCGCTGGAGCCGGTTCGCCTGCTGCGCGAGGAAGGGTTTGAGCCCACAATCTGCTGGACAAACCCCAATATTCAACCGCGTGATGAATGGCTGCGGCGTTTGGACGAGCTGCGCCGGTGGTGTGCCGATGGCGACATCGAGCTCATCGAGGCGGGGGAGGACCGCGAGCGCTGGGAGGTCGGCGTGGCCCCGCTGGGCGCCGATCGACCCCGTCGCTGTCGCGCGTGCTATGCCTTGCGTCTGGCCGAGGCATGCCGTGTGGCTCAGGAGCGCGGGTTTGAGTTCGTGGGCACGACGCTCGCCGTCTCGCCGTATCAGTTGTTCGAAACCTGCAATGATGTGTTGGAGCGTCTGGCTGCCGCCCGCGGTCTCACTCCGGTGATTCGCGATTTTCGCCCGTATTACCCCGAGGCCACGCGTCGTTCGCGCGAGCTTGGCATGTATCGGCAGAACTACTGCGGCTGCCGCTTCTCGGCTGTCGAGGCTGCCATGGACCGCGCCCGCATCCGCGACGAGCGCAAAGCGTCCAAAAAGTAGTTCATTTGGGACGTCAGCCTGCTAGGATGTAGAGCGGGCTTTAGCTATATAAGGAGTATCCGACGTGTCTATGCGTACCGATGATTTTGACTACAACCTTCCTGAGGAACTGATCGCCCAGGCGCCTGCCGAGCCGCGTGACTCCTGCCGTCTGCTGGTGGTGGATCGCAAGGGCTCCCAGGCGGGAACGCCGCTGGAGCACGGCGGTACCGTTGAGCACCGTATCTTCCGCGATATCATCGACTATATCGAGCCGGGTGATGTGCTTGTCATCAACAAGACGCGCGTGATGCCGGCCCGCCTGATCGGTCGCAAGTCGGGTTCGGGTGGCGTGGTCGAGACGCTGCTGCTCAAGCGCCGTGAGGATGTTGACCCGCTGGGTCACGTTTGGGAGTGCCTGGTCAAGCCGGGCAAGCGCCTGAAACCCGGTGTTCAGATTGAGTATCGCGCCGGTGGCGCTCATGCGCCCGAGGGGGCTCCCGTGGTGCTGACAGCCGAGGTCGTCGACTTTGTCACTGATAGCCGCGGTGGCCGCCTGGTGCGCTTTGAGCCGGCCGGGTGCAATGCCGCCGGCGACCCGCGCACCCTCGACGAGGCCATCCATGCTGCCGGCCACGTGCCGCTGCCGCCCTACATTACCGATTACGAGGGAGATCCCGAGAAGTACCAGACCGTTTACGCCATGAAGGAGGAGCACTCGGCTGCCGCTCCCACGGCGGGCCTACACTTTACCCCCGAGCTCATGGCCGCTATCGAGGCCAAGGGTGCGAAGTTTGCCGCCGTTGAGCTCGAGGTGGGCATCGACACCTTCCGCCTGGTTGAGGAGGACGACCCTACGCAGCACGTCATGCACACCGAGCGCTACCACGTGTCGCAGGAAGTTGTCGATGCCGTGCATAAGGCGAAGGCCGAGGGGCACCGCGTAATCGCCGTCGGCACCACCGCAGTGCGTTCGCTCGAGAGTGCGTTCGATGCGGAGGCGCCGGTGTCCGATCCGGCTGTGACGGCGCGCTATTTTGAGGGCCGCGAGGACGGCGCTGACACGCTCGGCCGCGGCGATATCGTGGTGCGCGAGAACGCGACAACGCAGCTCTACCTCATGCCCGGCTCGACCTATCACGTGGTCGACGCGCTGATCACTAACTTCCACGTGCCGCGCTCCACGCTCATGATGCTCGTGAGCGCACTTGCCACCCGCGACCAGATCATGGATGCCTACGCCGCCGCCATCGAGGAGCGCTACCGCTTCTTCAGCTTTGGCGACGCCATGCTCATTCAGTAGGTTACGGCGTTTTACAAACGCCGTAACCGGTCGACGCTGCGCGGGCCGCATTTGGACAATCTGACGTTCAACTTCAAGGGCACGACCAGAAGGTCAGCGCCCTTTCGTTTCACGTCACCTTGTCTCAAATGCGGCCCGCTCGCTCATATGACCCAATCCGCTGTCAAGAGCCACAATGGCCCCGCCGA
>OGQA01000063.1_pt1 | contig 62386 bp, 59 predicted proteins | sample 1553011 | NCBI WGS metagenome assembly OGQA01 (sample SAMEA2580256, study PRJEB22360) | human gut metagenome | biome: human gut; feature: human-associated habitat; material: faeces | place: Denmark | collected 2008/2010 | reverse complement strand
GCTCGCCGCAGCCAAGCACACGCTACTGCAAAATAATAAGGCTAGACGGAAAGCGAGAGCGAAGCGGAGTCGCCCGCTGAACCGCTTGGGCGAACTTCCGCTTTTACGCTCTCTCGTAGTTTTTCGTGTATATTGCCTTATTGTATAGCAAATCAGCTCAAAAAAGATAAAGAGAACATGCAGTTAAGTATAGACTACCCTGAGGACCCGTTTACGGGTAGCAAGTAAAAAGCGCAGCGACTGGCAGGTCGTCCCATGAGTGCTTTGCACTCGGTCTAGTAAACTAGGGCTATGCCCGAAAATGAAGAACCTCCCGCTTGGCGGGAGGGTTACTTTTTGTGCAGGCAAATTTTTCGGAAAAATTTAATTAACCGCGGTAAATATATTTGACTTGCAAGGCAGAAATGATTATACTATATATTGGTTCGCAAGAGGGAACTTGAAAGGCGAATTTTTATTTAACCCATAAGTTCGCCACTGCGTACCTAATTTTTTGCCCGTGAGTTAGTGTATGCGAACTCGTATGTGGCGAAACAGAGGCAAATCGTGAAGGGAACAAAAACGCAGAAAACGCCCAAAGAACTCAAAGCGTGGGAGAAAGAAAAGAAGCTCATCCCCGTGATGATCAAAAAATATTGCCACGGCAAGCACGGAACGAGAGGGGAGGAGTTATGCGAGGAATGCAGGGCGCTTACAGAATACGCGCTCTTCCGTCTCGAAAAATGCCCGTTCAAGGTCAACAAAAAATTCTGTTCCTTCTGTAAAATCCATTGCTATAAGCCGGATATGCGGGAGAAGATAAAGGATGTTATGAAGTGGTCGGGGCCGAGAATGATATTCACGCACCCCGTGTTCGCGATGGGACACGTCTTTCAGATGATAAAATACAAAAAGAAGTTAAAAAAGGAAGAGAAGGCGAAAGGTAATGTTTGATAAAGAACTCTTAAAGCTCATCGGCGGAAATAAAAAGTACGTCGTCTATACCGTCCTTTTGATGGTGCTCGGTATGCTTGCAAACATCGGCATTACGGCGAGCATCTGCTGGGCGGTGTATTTCCTCATCGAGGGATACGAGCCGCTCGCCTACATATATCCCGCAATAACGGCGGTCGTTGCGATTATCGTGCGTTATATCGCCAGCCGCTGCACCGGCAATCTGAAAGATATGCTGGGGCGCAAGGTCAAAAAGGACTTGCGCGAGCGCACCTATGATAAGATCTTAAAACTCGGCGTTCGCAGTACGGACGGCATGAGCATGGCTGGGCTGACGCAGGTTTCAATGGAGGGCATCGAACAGCTCGATCTGTATTACTCCACATATCTGCCGCAGTTCTTTTTTTCCATGCTCGCGCCCATCATTCTCTTTTGCATCTGCGTGGGCATCGACTGGCGCACCTCGCTCGTTTTGCTCGCATGCGTCCCGCTTATTCCCGTGTCCATCGTGGCGGTAAGTAAGTATGCCAAAAAGATATTCGCAAAGTATTGGGGCAAATACACCTCGATGGGCGACGCCTTTTTAGACAGCGTGCAGGGGCTGAAAGAATTAAAGATTTTCAAGGCGGACGCCGCCCGCCACGTCAAGATGAACGCGAGCGCGGAGGAGTTCCGCAAGATCACGATGAAGGTGCTCGTCATGCAGCTTGCAAGTACCACCATCATGGACTTGGTTGCCTACGGCGGCGCGGGCGCGGGAATCGCGCTTTCGATCGTGGGGCTTATGAATGGCTGGCTTGCCCCAGCGTCTGCGCTCTTTCTCATTCTTGTGGCGGTGGAGTTTTTCCTGCCGCTCCGTTCGCTCGGTTCGGCTTTCCATGTCGCCATGAACGGCGCGAGCGCGGGCAGAAAGATCATCTCTCTTCTGAATGTTCCCGATCCCGTGTGGGGAGAGAACGAAGTAAGCGGTACAGAACTCAAATTAAACGGCGTGACTTTCTCCTACGACGGCAAGCGCGACGTGATTAAAAATGTGGATATGACCTTCTCCGAACAGGGCATGACGGCAATCGTGGGAAGAAGCGGCTGCGGCAAAAGCACCGTCGTCAATATGCTCGTCGGCGCGTACCGCCCGAAAGCAGGCAACGTAACCGTCGGGGGTGAAGTTTTGGAGAACGTTACGCGCGAGTCCTACTATTCCCGCCTCGCGTCCGTTTCGTACAATACCTATATTTTCAACGACACCGTGCGCGCCAACTTTGAACTTGCAAAGAAAAACGCGACCGATGAGGAGATATGGAACGCGCTTGAAAAGGTCAACCTTGCCGATTTTATAAAAGAGAACGGCGGGCTGGATAAGGTCATCACAGAGGATGCCAACAACGTGTCGGGCGGGCAGAAACAGCGGCTGGCGCTTGCGGTCAACCTCGTAGCAGACAAAGACATCTACGTCTTTGACGAGGCAACGAGCAATATCGACATCGAAAGCGAGGCGATCATTATGGATAATATAAAGGCTATGAGCCGTGAAAAGTCGGTCATCGTCATTTCCCACCGCCTTGCAAACGTCGTCCCCGCGGACAATATCTACTATATGGAAGAAGGGGAAGTCAAAGAGCACGGCAGCCATGCGCAGCTGATGAGCGCACAGGGCGGCTATGCAAAACTCTTCAACACGCAGAAAGCGTTGGAAGAGGGGTATAAAGAAATCACCGGCGCAACCGCGGAGGTGAGCGTATGAAAAACATTTATCGCGCGATACTTTGTTGCGCTTGCGCTCTCCTCGGTCATGTACATCTTTGTACACTCCCGTCGTCGCTTACGCGCGCTCCTCGTCTGGCGCGTAACTGTTTTCCATACGGCGTATGTGTAAAGGAGCGTGGATTATGAAAGCAAAACTTCGCAGAAGCGGCGCAAAAATCATGGCGAGCCTAATTGTCTTACTCGGTTCTCTCTCGTATATTATGATCCTCGCCGTAATAAACGGTTCTGTTGGGTTTATCGCTGCGATGGGCGTGACGGTGTTCGGTGCAACGGGCGTTGCAAAGGCGCTCGGAATTATGGGCTTATGCGCCGAAGTTTCCCTCTCGTGGGGCTGGATCATAGGCATTGCCGTGGGGTGCGGCGTCATTCGCGGCGGACTTCGGTATTTGGAACAGTATTCCAACCACTATATCGCATTCAAACTGCTTGCGGTGCTGCGCGATAAGATTTTCGGTGCGCTCCGCGTGCTCTGTCCTGCAAAGCTGGAAAGCAAGCAGAAGGGCAGTATTATCGCCATGATCACTTCGGACATTGAAACGCTCGAAGTGTTCTACGCGCACACCATCAGCCCGATTTGCATTGCGGTGCTGGTGTCGCTGGCGGTGTTCCTGTTCGTGGGCTTCATCGCAAGCTGGTATCTTGCGTTAGTCGCGCTCGCAGGATTTATCGTTATCGGTATCATTGTGCCTCTTATTTCGTCGGGCAAGCTCAAAGCATCGGGCGTGAACTACCGCAGGGAGTTCGCCTCGTTCAACGCTTACTTCCTTGACAGCATCAAGGGCATTAAAGACGTTGTTCTGAACAATGCCGAAAAGGACAGGGAAGCGGAAGTCAACCGCCGTTCGGACATTCTTCTGAAAGAGACGAAGAAGATGAAAAACGGCATCACAAAATCTTCCGCCGCAACCGAACTCATGGTAACGCTGTTCATCGTAATCTCGCTGATTGTCGGCATTTTGCTCGTTCACTTTGAGATGCTCGATTTGGGCAGGATGCTCATCGGCGTAGTGACGATCTTCGGCAGTTTTGGCCCCGTACTCGCGGTGTCGGCGTTGCCCGGCAACCTCACGCAGACCTTTGCCAGCGGCGACAGGGTTCTGAACCTTCTGGAAGAAAAGCCTGCCGTAACGCCTGTAAAGAACGGAAAGACTTTCGATTACGAAAATCTGAACGTCAAAGACTTGTCCTTTGCGTATGAAAAGAACGCGCCCGTACTCAAAGACGTGTGCATGCACGCCGAAAAGGGCGAAATTATCGGCATCGTCGGCGAAAGCGGATGCGGTAAGTCCACTTTCCTCAAACTCCTGCTCCGATTCTGGGAAAAGGACAAGGGCGAAATAAATTACAACGGCACAGACGTCGATAAAATCGCCTCGGATAATCTATTGGACAACGTAACGATGGTGTCGCAGACGACCTATCTCTTTGACGAGAGCATCGAGGATAACCTGCGCATTGCAAAGCCGGACGCCACGCAGGAAGAACTTGAAACCGCCTGCAAAATGGCATCGGTGCATGACTTTATCATGTCGCTTCCAGACGGCTACAAGACGCAGGTGGGGGCAATGGGCGACAATCTTTCGGCGGGCGAAAAACAGCGCATCGGGCTTGCCCGCGCGTTCTTAAAGGGCAGCCAGCTCATTTTGTTGGACGAACCGACGAGCAACGTCGATTCCATCAACGAGGGAATGATTTTGAAATCACTCGCTGAACAGAAGAGTAAAAAGAGCATTATCCTCGTATCGCACAGGGAATCCACTATGGCGATTGCGGACAGGATTTATAAAGTAGAAAATGGTGTTATGACGGAGGAGGCGCAATGAAACTTACGGAATATAAATGTCCGAATTGCGGTGCCGTCCTTCAAACAGAAGAAGCCGGGAAGACTGCTGCTTGCCCGTATTGTGGTGCAAAATTTGCCGTTGAGCGCGAGCAGGAACTGACCGCGGCACTTGTCGCCAATACGGAAACAATTGCCGATGAGTTAAAAGATGTCACCGCGGCATACGAAGCAAAGCTCAAAAAACGTGCGGAAAGAGATGCCGATGAGAGTAAGATGTTCCGCCGTTTCAAGATAAAGGACATTGTTTTTCTTGCCATCATCACGGCGTGCACGCTGGTGACGAGCGCCATCATGCCGCTTCTCATTCACGTTCCCGTGTTCGGAATCATACAGCTCGGACTGGGGCTGCAATTTTCCATATTTCCCGTCATCGGGCTTATAAAGGTGCGAAAAGCAGGCTCTATGACCATTATGGGAATATTTATCGCTCTGTTTCTCGTGATGATGTTTCCGCCGATGGCGCTCATCGCCGTGTGTGCGGTGGTGGTGGAACTCATCGTCTTTGCAATCTTCCGCAGCTATAAAAACGACTGGGCGTGCGTTATGGCGGGCACGCTGTATATGCCGCTCACCGTGCCGCTTCTCTGGCTTTATTACAACGTGAACTACACTGTGACGGGTGCGGAAAATGAGGCGGTCACAATGTTTTTGGGCGCGACCGATCCGTGGGTAATTGTCGGTATGACGGCGGCTATCGTTGCACTCTGTTTTGTCGGCTCGGTCGTGGGTATGATCATATCGCGCGAACTCAAAAAGGCGGGGGTGCTCAAAAAGTGACGTTTTTCAGGTTCAAAACAAAACTATATCCGCTCATCGCCATAACCGCGTCGCTCTTTGTCATTATCTTCGGTTTGGTCGTGGCTCGGAATGAAAATCTTTGTTGGTACCTTCTCGGCGTGCTTGCGTGGCTGTGCATCTTCGGGTGCTTCAAAGGGGTGCTCAAAATGCTGCCCGCGTTCGTCGTGTTCGGTGGCGCGTTTGCGGGCATTGCCTACGCCTCGGCGGGCGGAGATTTGCAGGCGGCGCTCTCCATGCTCAACCGCTTCGGCGCGCTCTTTTTAGGCGTTGCACTCTCTATGTCGATTGCCGCCGTGCGGATGACGAGGAGCCTTTCGCAGATACATACGCCGCGGGCAATTACGCTCGGCATGCTCATTTCCATGTCTTTTGTGCCAATGCTCAAAGGGGAGATAAAGCGGGTACGCGAGGCAATGAAAACGCGCGGGGCAGGCAGCGTGTTAAACCCAAAAATCTTATATCGCGCCTTTTTGGTACCATTTGTTATGCGGCTGGTGAATATCTCGGATACGCTCGCGCTGTCGGTGGAAACGCGCGGCTTTACGCTGGGCGGTTCGCTGTACTCGGTTTATAAAAAGGAATACCCCGCAATTTCGGATGTTCTGTTTCTTCTCGGAATTGTTGCGGGCGCGGTGTTGGTGGTCGTATTATGAACGCGATAGAATTGAAACAAGTAAATTTTTCCTACGACGGAAAGACGAAGATACTCGAAAACATGGATTTTGCCGCCGAATACGGGGAAGTGACTTTGCTTTCCGGGCATTCCGGCGAAGGGAAAAGCACGCTTATGTATATTGTCAGCGGCATTATTCCCAATGTAACTTTTGGCGAACTTTCCGGGGAAGTGAGGATAGCAGGAGAGGATATCAAGGGTAAAAAACTCGGCTATATCTGCCGCAAAGTCGGCGTTGTCTTGCAGAACGCCGATGAGCAGATCATTCAGAAGATCGTAGAGGATGAAATCGCTTTCGGCTGCGAAAATCTTGCGTTCCCGCCCGATAAAATACAAAAGCAGATCGAAATCGTCTGCCGCCTTATGAAACTTGACACAAAGTGGACTTGCCGCACGCTGTCCGGCGGGCAGAAACAGCGGCTTATCACGGCAAGCACGCTGGCGATGGGGCAGAAGATCATCATTCTCGACGAACCGCTCGCAAATCTTGATAAAGACGGCGCGGCAATGCTCATGGGCACGCTGCGCTCGCTCGCGCAGGCGGGTTATTGCGTGGTCGTCATAGAACACAGGCTCGATATGGTTCTGCCGTTTGTCGATACGGTCTGGCATATCGGCAACAAGACGGTAAAGAGAATAGAGGATAAGGCGGCATATTTGCAGGCGCAGACGGCGAAAATCGGCGATAGCTGCCACATATATGCGGGTCAATCGCCGATTTTTGCGCTGAAGAATGTTCAATTCTTCGTCAAAGACAAGGAGATTCTCAAAGACATCACGCTTGAAATTCCGAAAGGCGGCAGAACGGTTTTCCTCGGCGAAAACGGCTGCGGAAAGACGACGCTCCTGCGCCTGATTGCAAGATTATATAAGCCTACGGGCGGCAATATAGCGCAGTACATAGACGAAAAATTCAAACAAAAGCCGAAGGGCAGCAAGGCTTGGTATAAAAAGGTAGGCGTCGTGTATCAGAACCCCGATTACCAGCTCTTTATGCCCACCGTGCGGCAGGAGATTTCGTTCGGGGCAAAGAGCGAAGAATACGCCGCAGAGATCGCGGAGCTGTTCGGCGTAAAACATCTGTGGGAACGGCATCCGCAGTCCCTCTCCGAAGGGCAGAAGCGGCGCGTTTCCATTGCGGCGGTCGCCGCGTGCGAGTCGGAAGTATTGCTTTTGGACGAACCAACGGTGGGGCAGGACTACGACGGACTTTGCGCTCTTGTGAAGATATTAAACAAGCTGCACATGCGGTCGGGCAATACAATGATAACCATTACCCACGACGTGCGCTGCGCCGAAGCGCTCTGCGATCAGGCATACCTCATCGCGGACGGAATTGTCGCAAAGCGCGGCGGCAAGGAACTTGTACGGGAATATTTCACTCCATGAATGATAGGGGGACATGATGCATCATTCACAACTTGAGTACCTTATTGCTGTGCAGAAATTGCAGAGTGAGAGTGCCGGAGTAAGAGGCATAACGCTTGCAGATTATATGAATGTTTCGGCATCTTATATTGTGAAATTATCTGTATATGCGGAAACAAACGGATATGTCTGTCGATGCAATTCCAGAATGATGCGCCTTACAGAGCAAGGCGAGAGAATCGTAACGGAATACCTGACCGCCGCGCAATATATAGGTACTCAATTTTTCTCCGGGGGGGAAGACAGAGCAAAAAGCCACAATGATGCGATCAGAGGCGTGTGTGCAATTACCGAAAAGGCGAGGAATGCGTTGCGTTTGGCGCAGAAAACAAAGGTACAAACAGATTAAATTTCTTATGAGGCTTTGCTTTTACAGTATTCATTCGCTTACTAATTCTTTGTGAAATATGTTATACTCATCTATGGAAATTAAACGAGGTTAATTTTCTAAACGCAGACTTGTTTTTCTTAAAAGGTGCATTGCGCCTGTTTTTTAAGGGAATAGGTTGCGTGTGGCGAACTCAATAGGTTAAGAAGTTGGCGCGGAAAGAGCGCCAAACTTTAAGCGGCAATGTTCGCGAATGCGAACTTAAATTTTTAGAGATGAGTTCGCGTATGAGAACTTATATAAAGGGAAAGGGCATGCCCTTTCCCGTAGCCCGCAGGCTACGGGAATACAAACAACTCTTAAAGAGAAAAAGGAGAACGCTCGGTGCTGTTAAAGTTAGAAAAAATCGGAAAGATATACGATTCCAACGATATTCTCACGGTGGGTATCCGCGGGATCGATTTGGCGTTCGACTATAACGAGTTTGTGACGATAGAAGGGGAGAGCGGTTCGGGCAAATCGACGCTCTTGAACGTCATCGGCGCGAATGATACATATGAAGAGGGAGAACTCTACTTCAACGGCGAGCCGACCTCGCACTACTCCGAAAGCGATTGGGAGAAGTACCGCGAAAAGAACATCGCCACCATCTTTCAGGACTTCAATATCATAGAAAACCTCACCGTTCTGGAAAACGTGGAGCTTGCGCTCCTTCGGTTGGACGACAAAAAGGAACGCCGGAGAAGAGCAAAGGAACTTATCGCCCGCGTGGGGCTTACCGAGCAGATGAATAGGCGTGGCAGCAAACTTTCTGGCGGTGAAAAGCAGAGGACAGTCATAGCCCGCGCGCTCGCAAAGGACGCGCCCATCATTCTCGCAGACGAGCCGACGGGCAATCTCGACGTCAAGGCGAGCAAAGAAGTGGCGGCGCTTTTGAAAGAGGTGAGCCGCGATAAACTTGTCATCGTCGTCACGCACAACCCCGAATTTTTCAAGCAGTACGCCACGCGCCGCGTGCGCATCTTTGATGGCAGCGTGAGCGAGGATAAACAGATCGAACCTCCCGCGCCGTATTCCGGGAGCGAACAGACGGAGCAGATAACCGTCAGTCGTTTTCATAATTTCAAAAATACGCTTCATATCGGCGTACTCAACTACAAGAGCCGCCCCAAATTCACCACAATGATGAGCCTTGCGCTCGCGGTGTGCGCGGTAACGCTCTTTCTCGTCATCGCGCTGTTCGGGCAGAGCTTGATCTCGCCGCTCACGACCACGCTGGACGGCGTGGGAATAGAGGGCAAAGTCATCGTGTCCGGCACGGGGGACGGCATTTCTGCGGATACGCTGGACGAACTCGCCTATGATACAAATGCGGGCTATATCCTCGGTGACAGAACGCTGTCCGAATTTACCGTCACCGTTCCCGAAAGCGGGGATATGTTGGGCGATTATGAGGTCGTCTGCCTGTATTCTCCATATGAGTATAATCTTTCTGCAAACGAGGGCGTGCTGTTGCTTCCGCAATCAGCAAGCAGCGACGGAGCGGCGATTGCCGCCGCGTTTACAAATGCAGGCGTCGGGCTGGAGAATATAGAGATAAAAACGTCGCTTACGGCGGAGGATGTGCGGCTGTATCTCGGTTACGGCGCGCTTGCGGAAAACGGGCTGAAGATACAGGCGGTAAACAGCACGGTCAGGCTTGGCGAGGATGAAACGACGGTCTATACCTTCACGGTAAATTCTTCGCTTTCTGACGGAAATATCAACCTCGTCAATTCCAACTACTTCAACGTTGTAGGACGGACTGCGGTATTTACGGCAAAGGCAGACAAGGCGTACATCGTCGTCGACGCGAGCGGGAAGAATGAGAATATAGACGGTCTGATCGTCGAAATGAGCGTAGCGGACTATGCCGCCATGTTTGAAAGCGATCTGTCCGGCAGGGCGCAGGCATGCCTGTACTATTCCTCGGACGAAGCCGCCCGCGCCGCGATAGCAAATCTTCCCGAAGGGTACATGGGCTTGCTTTCGACAAGCAATATCTATGTGCAGAATCCCGGAGACGTATTTGCGACCAACGTGCTGTGGTACGTTGCACTCATTGCCGTGAGCCTACTCATCGGCGTGCTGATCGGAATCATCTTCATGCGCAGTGTGAAAATTTATCAGGCGGACTTTGCGGTGTATCGGACGCTGGGCATTCCGAACAAGGTTTCCAGCCGTTCGCTATATATCCAGATGGCGCTCATTTTCCTGCCGGCTTTGGTGCTGCTGCCGCTTGTCTCTTTGATTGCAACGATTATCCCCGGCAGCAGTCTGACGTTCATCACCGTCGGCAATTACTTCTTTATCGAGATTATGCTGCTTCTGATCGTCGAACTCGTCGCGTTCGGATTCAATAAGAGCCTGAACGGGCAGTCTATCCGCAAATCGCTGAGGAGGGGGTCGAAATGACGGCGCATATACTTCGCAATTCATTGTCAGGCTGCGTTTTTCTCGGGTCACATACGCAAAAGTATGCTCCCCGTCGCAAAGCCTCGCCTTTCGCGACTTGCTCGCATCTTCGCCGTCATTTCAGCGGCATTACGGGGGTGTGCTTATGATAAAAATCGAACACATCGGCAAAGTATTCAATCCCCGCTCACGCAATCGCAACGAGGTATTGAAAGGCGTCTCCTTTGAACTTCCCGAAAAAGGCTTTATCGCCATATACGGCAAGTCGGGCAGCGGCAAGACGACCTTGCTCAACATTATCGGCGGGCTTGACAGGCAGGACAGCGGCAAAATATACATCGACGGCGAAAACGTTGCCGGAAAAGTGGATAAGATACGCAACGCCAAGATCGGGTTCATCTTCCAGAATTACTATCTCGAACGCGGCTATACCATAGCCGAAATCATGCGCAACGCCATGCACATCGCGGGATTTAAGGACGAGGGGGAGATAGAGAGGCGGAGCGAGCAGGTTCTGACGCTCGTGGATATGGTGCGGTTCAAGAACAAACAGGGCGACGCGCTCTCCGGCGGACAGAAACAGCGTGTAGCTATCGCCCGCGCGCTCATCAAGGGTGCGGATGTCATTCTCGCCGACGAGCCTACGGGCAACCTCGATGCGGAAAACACCATGAAGGTCATGGACATTCTCAAAGAGATCTCCAAGACCAAACTCGTCGTGGTGGTAACGCACGAGATAACGCTCATCAAGAAATATGCCGACAGCTACATTAAGCTCGTGGATGGCAGACTGGACGAGAATACCGACCTCGGCGAAGTGTTTGAGTACGATACCGAACACAACAATATCTATGTGGACGAAAAACCGCGCGGAGAGGTGAAAGAGGGCGCGCTGGACATAGAATTCTACGGCGATACCCCTGCGGCAAAGGATACCATACAGGTATTTAACGATAAGGGAAACATCTACATAAAGGCGGGTGCGAACGTCACCGTTCTGGATGAGCGGAGCGAAAAGAAGATTATCTTCCGCGGGACGCAGACGCAGGAGGAAGAGCAGCCCGTCCGTCTTGTCCCCGACTTTGCAAAGAGTACGGCAAAGCGCAACGGCAGGCTGTTTACGGGGAAGAGCATATTCAGCCTGTTCCGTTCGGACGGGAGCGAACGCGCCTATTCGACGGCAAATATCTTCAAGCAAATCTTCATCTTTGTCATCGCGGCGGTGCTGTGCTTTCTTTCTCTTATTGCGTTCGAGGCCGCGAACACGAGAATTGAGAATAAGGTACTTGACAGTGACAGCGTGTACGTCAACATGAATACCTATACCGACCTGCGCACGCTGGATACGAGTTTGTACGATAGTATAGATTTCTTTGAAACGCAGTACAAACAGGGCGGTTTTTCGTATAACGAGATAGCCTCGCTTTCGGGCATATCGGCGGACTATGCGCCAAAAGCGATCGAGGCGGACGACACGGCGGAGAGCGTCGGGCTTATATACGGCGTGATGCCGGAGGAAGGGGAGGTGCTCATTTCCCGCGCGCTCGCCGAAACGCTGAAAACGCAGTTCCGCCTTCCGGAGCTAAGCAGCGACCGCGCCATGCTTTTGGTTGTGTTTGAGGGGGAATACCGCGTAAGCGGTATTACGGACGGAGCAACGCCCGCGGTGTACCTCAATAAAGTGGACTATGTAAACTTCCTCGGCGTGTACAACACGGTGCAGTTCAACGACTACAACAACCTGTTCTTTGCCGCCGACTTTGCGGGAACGAGCTATACGAGCGAGATTCTCTTGTCCGACAGCTCTACGCTCGGCGACAGCGAAGTGACGGTGGAAATCAACCGCAATTCGCTGTATAAGATGATGAGCGACACCACGCAGGCGGATTATCTCGTAAACGTCGCCAACTCCCGCCTCGCGTCCACGTCCGGCACATCCACGGCGATCCAGATCGTGGGCAGCCGCCCGATGTATGTGCAGCGGTTCGAGATCACGCGCGACGTAATGGATACGGATATTCGCATTTATGTCAATGAAAACACGCTTTCCAACATCTTTGTCGCGCTGCAGCCGGACATCGACGCATTGCAGGGTACGAACTCTTCCGCGGGCATTGCCTCGCAGTTCTACTTCGAGATAAAGACGAGCGGAGGGGAACAGCTCACCTCTCTTACGAGCACGCTCTCGCAGCTCGGTATCCGCAGTATCGACATCAATGCACTGTATGAGCGGGAGAACGCGGAAATCATGGGCGACGCGACGGGCAATCTTTCAATCTTCTTCGTCGTGCTCGCGCTGCTGCTCATCGTATGGTTCTTTATAGAAAAATCGGGAAGCATACGCAACAGCAAAGAATACGGCATTTACCGCGCGATCGGCGTGAACAGGAGCAATCTCCTGTTCAAGGAGATGCTGACGGCGCTCACGAGCAACATGATCGGGTATATCGTGTTCTATCTCATCGTGTTTGCGCTCATGTGCGTGCGGTATGCGGTCATGAACATGGCGTTCGGGCTGTTCGTCGGCATTGCGCTTGGCGTTATGGCGGCAGGCGGACTTCTGATGCTTGCAATATCGCTCATCCCGTATCTGTTCGTGCTGTGGCAGACGCCCGCGCAGATACTGTCCCGCTACGACATATGACGGGCTGATTCAAATAAGGAAATAACCGGAAACGGTTTTTTCACAAAAATACATTTTATAAAAGGAGTAGTTTTTATGGCAAAGATCAAGAACAGAATTCTGATCGTTCTGGCACTGGTGATGTTGTGCGCGGTCGGCGTATTTGCGCTTGCCGCCTGCAACAACACCGAAACGTACACCGTGACGTTCATGGTGCGCGAAAACGGCGCGACGGGCGACTGGCAGCAGTACACGACCGTCGATACCAATGACGACGGCTCGGTAACGCTCCCCGCCGAACCTACCGTGGACGGCTATACCTTCCGCGACTGGTACACAGACGAGGCTTGCAGCGCGGATAATGTGTTTGACGAGAGCAATGTAACGGGCGACATTACCGTGTACGCGCTCATGGCGGAGGCAAACGTCACGCTCAACGTCACGGACGGCAGCGGTACATCCACGCAGATTGCGGGTACGCTCTCCGCGCTTTCTGAAACGACAACGGAACAGGAAGCCGCCGCAGCCGAAGACAACCTTACATTCGACGGCTGGTACACGGACGCCGCGTTCACGCAGAAGTATTCCGACGGCATGGATGCCACCGCGCTCTACGGCAGGTATATGGCGCAGATCACCTATGATAACGGGTATGAAACGCTGCACACCGAACTTGTAACGCCCGGCACATTGACGAGCGCGCCCGATGCAAGGGTGGATGACTTTGTAAAGCGTTATATGGACGACGAGGACATTTCCTACAACGATTCGAAAGGCAACGCCATTGACTTTACGGCGGACACGTTTGACGAAAACGAAGTTGTGACCGTGCTTTGGAAAACGCCGGGGCTTGAATATGAGGCAATCGAAGGCACGGATAACTATTATGTATCGGGAATTGATACGACGGATGTTACCTATCCCGCTGTTTCCGTTCTTTCCAAAAACGTAACGATTGAAGGCAAGGCTGGCTGCAATGTAGTGGCAGTTGATGCCGCTGTCGGTTTAGACAGATATGATCAGGCGGAAGTTTTCATTTTTAATGAAGGCATTGAATCTATAAGAGGATTTTATTCTGCTTCATTGGCGGGAAGCTCGGCAATGAAAGAAGTGCAGCTGCCTACAACGTTAAAAGTGCTTGAAAATTCGTTCAATATGCTGAGTAACAATCTTTCCGAATTGGTGTTGCCCCAAGGGTTGGAAGTAATTATAGATTGTTTTTGGAGCGATATGCTGGCAGCGACAGGAACTTATCGTGAAAACGGTTTAGATATTGCTGTAACCATTCCTTCTACTGTAACTAATATGGTAGCAGTTCCCAAAAATCTCGACCTTTCCAAAAACGAAAATTTCGAGTATGACGAGGACGGCAGACTGTACTATGTAGACGGTGACAGCAAAATTCTTTGCTCTGAGTATCAGTCCAATGTTACAGAAGACAGCAGACTCGTTGTGGAAGAGGGGGTAACAGGTGTGCAGGTTTATCTGCTCTCCAAGTTAAATTATGACTACCTAGACTTGCCATCCACTTTCTGTGAAGTAGGCTATAACAATGCTGCGGAGGACTATTCCGCATATACCGGCACCCTGCTCACGCCGCAGTCGATAATTAACAATCCCGATGCGACGCCTGCATCGGGGACAACCCCTGATTCTTATGCGATCGTTTCCAATCTCGATGAGATCACCTATGTTACGATAGCGCGTACAGGTGATTTGCCCGTAAGCGACTATGCGTTTGTTTCCACATCGGGTGTTCCCCATAACGGCAGCGAATTTGAAGATGACGTCAAAGTCGTGCTCATCGGTGATATAGCGGTAGGAGCGGCGGTAGAAATTCGCCTGACGGTGTCCTATTCGCGCGATAACGAGGTAACGACCACCGTGCTTAACAGCTATAAGAGCGGCGATACGCTTACCGTTGCGGCTATTCTTGAAGCGGCAAAGGTTTCCGGAGAGGATTATACCGTGATCGTTCGCAATGTCGGTGAGGTATATGAAGGCGGCACAATAACTTCCGACATGTATATTACCGTCGAATGTTATGCAAAGGCGGGCGGCTTTACCTATACGCCCAATGCAGACGGCAAAACGGCGACCGTTACCGGATTCAATTCAGCTACTGCGGAACAGCTTACCGACGGTACTTACCGCGTTACCATCGACATGATAGACGGATATATTGTCACGGCGATTGCGGACGGCGCATTCAAGGATGTCAGTGGCGTTTCCGAAGTGTATATTTCGAATGCTGTTACAACGATAGGCGCCGAGGCATTTATGAACATGGGCAATTTAAGGCTTGTGGATATTGCTCCCGGCGGTCTTTCCGTCATCGGTGAAAGCGCCTTTGAAAACGCCGGCTGCGTGCAGGATTCCGACGGCAATTGGGCGGTCAACACCGAAGGCGGTGTGGATGAACTTACTATGATTCTGCCGCTTGCAGATCTCACCGATATTCAGCCGTATGCTTTTAAGACGAAGGCAATAGAAAAGTTTACTGCTGTTGATAGTGAAGCAACAAGAAATATCCAAATGATGTTGATGCAGGGGACGCCCTCATTTACAGAAGGTATGTTCTTGTTCGCAATGACAGGAAGCGGCACAAATCGTGCAATCATTAAATATACCGGTATAAATGAAACCAAGTCAATGCAAAACTCTTCCGGCACCGATACTGAAATTACGGTAAGGGGAGCACAACTTGTAGCAATAGCGGGAGGCGCAGATTATTCTAACCCCAGCTCCGGTTTAGCGTTAGGGTTTTCATATAGGTATTTTGATTCGCAAATGGGCGCGTATGCTCCGGCACTTGCTACCAATGTTTTTGAGTATGAAATTATGGAAGGCTCTGTTTATTATGGAGGGTCAACGTTGCAGATTTATATCGGTATGGTGAGCAAGGTGCATAAAAACGCATTTACCGATATAGAGGATGAAGCGCCCAGTATAAACTATTACAATTGTTCTTACGATCAGCACATGACTATTGAGCAGGTTCAGACTCAGACTTCTGAAATTTTTGAAGAAGGCTGGTTTGAAGGTCGGGATAATTCCGAAAATACGTTTATGGCAGATGCGAAAGCACAGTCTTCAAGATATCCTCTTATGTGACCTGTGCAGAAAAGTGTTTTGATTGGTTGCAGAAGTTAAGGAGACAGTCCGCGCCCGTCTGAGGGCGGGCGCGGATAAATTTTTTTAGGCAAAACAAAGATGAAAAAGAAATCGATACTTGCAATACTCATCGCCGTACTTTGTCTGTCGACCGTATGTTTTACGGCTTGTTCGAACTATGACGGACAGACGCCGCAGGAGATCATCGAAAATGTCTACGGTGATACGGAATATACAATATCCTTTGTAGCGGAGGACGCGGACGCACCCGTCGCCGATATGACATACACGGCAAAGAGTATGCCTGCTTTGCCTACGCCAACAAGGGTGGGGTATGTCTTTTCGGGCTGGTATTTCGATTCTTCCTATACCATGCCGTATTCCGACGGGATATTGTATCTCTATATGCGCGATGTGGTGCTGTATGCAAAGTGGGAGCAGGAGTCTTTTTCCGCCGACGGCACTTACGACATAGATTATAGTGCGTCGATTGTGGACGGGACGCTTGTTCTCGGAACACTTGCGGAAGAGTACGGCTATAAAAATTTTGCGGACGATATTGTGGCTGACGAAACGTATATCGAAAAGACGGACGACCAGCTTCTTCTGAAGATTCAATATGACTGCCGTGCGCTCGAACCGCTTTCGCTTTCCGATTATAAATCGTATGAGGTGACGCTCGCTTCTGCGCTCAACGATTCGGATATTTACATTGCAGATACCGTCGATTCGTACACGGATACGATAAAGACGCTCTATATAGATATTACGGGTATGGATCTTTCCACGCCCATATACTTCAACATTTCGACCATAAATTGGGAGGCGGAAGGGCTTACGGACGAGCAGCGCCTTGCCACGCAGACGACGTACACCATAGAGTTTTCCGTTGAAAGGATGATAGGCTTTTCCCGCCCGTTTGAAGATACGTCCGTGCCGCTCGAAGACGGGTACTATCTTGTCCGCACCTATATGTCGCAGCTCGACATGTCGGAAACGATGATGGACAGTTTCAATCCCGTCTATTCCTATATCGTTGCGGAAGGCGGCAATTACACGCTTGTAAAGCCCGTATATCCCTATTTCGGCATTGCGGAATATTTGTCGAACGGACTGTTGAGTCCGCTCGCGGCAAACTATTACAACAGAATGACCTCGTTTATGCCGTGGCAGGTGTGCTACGAAGTCGATATTTCCGATTATGAAGGGCAGACGGGAGTCGAGTCCGATTACTATCCCGAAACATACAATGCGGGCAGGTATAAAGAGTATTCCGTGGAATTTCATGCCGAAACAGGAAACTGTTACAGTATCATCGACCTCGGCGATAATTTGCGGACGGCGCTTGTACTTTCCGGCTCTCCGACCGGGTTTATGGAAGTGGCGGTCGATCTGGGTGAAATGCACACTTTGATGACGATAGATTACGAGCATATCGTAAAACTAACTTCCATTGACTATGAACCTCTGGAAGGGGACGCCTTTGTTGCCCAAGAGGAGATACAATATTACGCGGGCGATCTGGACGATTTGAACGAGCGCAGCAAGACTTTTGACGCGACCGAGGAATACGGGCTTTCCACCCGAATGATAAACTACTTTTTCACGGCAACGGGGCTGAACAGTTCGTATCAGTCGCGGACGGCTTACGACAGCCGCATCACCGTTGCGCCCACCGCCTCGACCAACGCACAGACGGTAGCAAATTCCCGCTATAATATCGCGTATTTTTCGGTTTCGAGCGAGATTTTCGGGTATGATCCCACAGTCGCTGCCGAATGCGGAGAAAAACTATATTACGATTCCATGACGCTTGGCACGTTTACATCCGCCAATATGCGCGAATTTGACGAGTATCGCCTCGGAAAATCGTACCGGGCGGGGCAGTCGGTCGTGCTTTCCGAGCTGTATGCAGAAAAGGTGGACTCCGACGCCGATTTTAACACCGTAAGCTGGCAGGCATACCGGATGGTAAACGGCGAGCCCGATTTTTCGCAGCCCGTATCGGTTGACGGTTCTTTTGTCATGGAGGAAAGCGTCGCCATACTGTTCTCGTCGGGCAGTGCGGGGAACAGACGAATTTCGCTTGTCGAAGCCGTACTGTACGAGGAGCCGCAGATAACGGTGGAAGGCAATTGGAGCCTTTCGGCTGGATATGAAAATACATATGTAACGGACGATGCGATCGCTTTGGACAGTGAATACGCTTATCCCGTCGTGACCTACATATGGGGAGCAAAAAGCGGGAACTTTGTCGGCGATTATTATGACAGCGGAACGTCGGGGCTGAACGATCTGAAAGTCGCGTATTACACGGAAGAAAACGGCGTCTATTATCTGCATGCCGTCTCGCGTGAAGTGTCGGATTTTACAATGACGACGGATTACAGGCTGGTCGTCTATGAAATCTCCAACATTTACGGTGAAAAGCAGTATATTTACTTTGAGTACATTGCAGACGGGGTAAACGACACGTTTTTCAGCGTGACGGACGACGAAGCCGGCAACGGTACCATGTACGATTCCGGGACGTTGGAAGAAGATACGAACGGCGCATTGCTCGGCGCGGCGGCAAGCGCGACGGGGTATCTCAACGCCGAGAATTATCTTGATGAATTGTTGCGAAATTATTATCTGCACACTTCGAGCGGCGATTACAGGTTTGCGCTTTCGTCTTATCGGTTGTATCTTGACGGAAATTCGTCGGAATACTCTGTGTCCGGAATGACGGAAGAACTTGCGAATGAGTTATGGCAAAGCATATCCCAAAGCAATTTCGCGGTTCTTACATTGAATTACACGCGGGGCGAGCATTCCTTCACGATGCGGTATGTTTCCCGCATCACATTCAGCGGAAACAGGGATTTCCGTTCCGTTGACGAGGAAGACTACTTTACGGGATATGAATACACGTTCATCCGTCCGTATGTATATGACATGGAGGGCAATTCTCTCGGCGCTCTTACGGTAAGCGCCGCAAAGTATGCTTCGCTTGACAGCAATGAAGTGTTAAACAACGTGCAGTCGGCAAGGGCGGTGCGCTTGTCGCTGTCGGGGCAGCAATATTCGATGACTTTTTCGGAAACGGGAAAATACAGACTGACTTACATGTTTTCGATATCGCTTTCCTCAACGGAACGAGTTTCGTTTACGCTGACGCAGGATATTTACGTCCTCGACGGGCAGGGAGAGGTGACAATTACCTACGTCACGGATGCAGACCACCCGTTCTCCGATGAAATGATGCGCGATGCCGTTGATTACACGTTTGCCGACGGCAGCAAAGGGTATGCATATACAAAGACGTATAGTCTGTTGCAGGTGATACAATCACTTTCGTCTACTGATTTTGCCAAGGGAAAAGATATCTTTTTCGGCTGGTCAATGGAAGAAAACGGTTCGGCGCGTGCGGCGTCCGTTATTTCGGCAGGGTATTCGATAACCGATTTTATTTCTCGCTTCGGCGACTGCGATCCTGTCGTTTATGCGGTATGGGATCCGGGTATTACTGTTACTGCAGAAGCGAACGGACAGACTCAGCAAAGGACGCTTTATATGAATTCGAGCGGCGTTTATGTCGTCGATTTCAGCAGTTTTCAGGCGTTGGCTCCGAGCGGTTACAACTTTGTCGGTTGGACGGGAGGTTTTCTCGGTCAGTCCATCGTAACGGGCAGATATACGATTGAGGCAGTTGACTATGACGATCCCGACCTAACAGAATATCTGACAATCACTGCGGAGTTCAGAGAACGCCTGCTTGTAAGCTATTCCATTGACAGTCAGTATTCCAACAGTTTCTTCCTGCGTGAAGAGGTGAATGACGGGTATTATGTTTCCGGCGTAAAAACACCCGTTGCGAAAGACGGATATACCTTCGTAGGTTGGCATATTGCCGTAGTGGATGATGACGGAACAATCACGGGTATAGGAGAAATCTTTGACCTCGCAAATGATACTGTGGATTCTGAACTTTGTAATAGCACGGGTACGGCGATCGGAAGTACCTACAAGATGTTACAGCTCGTCGCCGTGTTCGAGGATGCGGAGGGAAATCTCGTATGGTAAAAAGAAGAAACATTTTTGTTGCGGTCATAGCCGCCGTATGTATGTTGTTGAGCCTATTTGCCGTCCTTACGGGCGGCGGGCTTACGGCATATGCGGAAAGCCCTATTTCAAGTTCGGACGGCGTATATTCCGTTCCCGTCAATTTAAGCGGACTTGCAATGGGTGCGGATAATTTTTCGCCCTCGGCAACCGTCGAAAAGAGCGGCGAAAATTACTACATGACCTTCGGGCACAGCTCGTCCATATCGGACATGGCTTTGGAAAGCGGGAATATGCAGACCGGCTACACCGTGCGGACGGAGAACGGCTGGACGTATTACACCTATACCTTGTCCGCCGAGCGTTTGCAGAGCAGCCTTTCCTTTTCGGCGTATATCAACGCCATGAGCAGAGATGTCAACTTTACCATTACGCTAAACCTCGCAAACGGCACGCGCACGGGAGATTACGTTGACGTCGGCGAACGCCCCGCAGAGTACGTTCCCGTTATCGAAACGACGGCGGGGAACAGTTACGAAGCATCGCGCGGCTCGGTATTTCCCATTCCTTCCGCAACGGCAACGCTGGGCGATGAAAATCTTGACGTGAGCATTTCGGCGTATTATGTGCAGGGCGGCGAGCAGACGGAAGTGCCTGTCACGAACAACTCCATTACTCTGGAAAACGTAGGGGAGTACCACGTTTTGTATCGTGCCGAGAGCAGTACATATCTTACAAACCTCGGCAATCCGACCTGTACCGAATACGATGTGGCGATAACCTCTGTTGCGGGCGGCAGCACGCTTGCAAAGTTCGAGGACGCAAACGGCGTGCTTGCAGAGGGAACGTCATTGCTTGCAAGCCGCATCACGTCGGGGAGTAGTGTCTATACGACGGCGGCAGATAAAATGGCGAGCATAGCGGACAACTTCGAGGTGTTCGGCATCTCGCTCGTTCAGTCGGACGGCACGGCAGCGACGCCAAGCGGAAATATCACGCTGTATTTGCAGGCGGATATGACCTATGACCGCAACGAAGTCGTTGTCTATCACATGGCGGACGATGGCACGCTTACGGAAATCGTCGCAGACGGATACGGACGGTATGTGCGGTTCGATACGTCAGAAACGGGTACGTTCATCGTCTGTATTCCCGGCGTGGCGTTCGTCATGCCGATGTGGGGGTATGCCGTGATCCTCGTCGCATGCGTGCTTGTGGTTGCGGCGGCTGTAATGGTTACGGTCATACTTGTCCGCAGAAAGAAGAAAGCCAAGAAATTGCAAGAGAATGCTATCGAATAAATTAAATTTGAGGGCGGGATGAAACAACGTCTCGCCTTTCAGATTGCAAAGGATAATGGGAAAAATGCTGCACAATGAGTCAATGGAAATGTATCTGGAAACAATTTTGCGGCTCTGTAAATTCAACGAAAAAGTCAGGGCAGTGGATATTGCGAATCAAATGCGGATTTCCAAAGTATCGGTTTGTCATGCAATCAAGAATTTGCAAGCAAAAGACTATGTGACTTACGAATCGCGGTTGATCAGACTTACGAAAAAAGGTAGGATTTTGGCCGAAGAGATCTATGAACGCCATTGTGAACTTACGAAACTACTGATAAGTTTAGGGGTTGATTCGGCTACGGCCGAGCAGGATGCCTGCCGTATAGAACATTGCATATCGCAAGAAACGTTTAATGCCGTCAAAAGGTATAATGGAGGGCAAATAAATTATGCCGAGAGCAAACGAGCAGAAAATTAAACTCCTTGTGCTGTATGATATTTTACAGCGGGAAACAGACGAGGAACATCCACTGTCAACGAATGAGATTATCGAGCGGCTATCTGCGCGCGGAATAGAGGTGTCCCGTAAAATATTGCCCGGTGATATAGCGTTACTCAACAAGTATGGATTTGAGATACTGTCATACAAGAAAAAAAGTCACTACTATTATGTAGCGTACAGACCGTTTGATATAGCGGAGTTAAAAGTGCTTATAGATGCTGTTCAGGCGGCAACGTTTATATCCGAATCCAAGACGGAAGGGCTTGTAAACCGACTTGCAAGCATGGCTTGGGAAAAATAAGCGGAGAAATTAAAACAAAATTTTATCTGTTACGATACGGTCAAGAAAGACAGCAAGTATATTTTTTATTACATAGACGAAATCGAGCGAGCAATAGAACAAGGGAATAAAATCTCTTTTTGTTACTGTTATCTGACCTATAAAGCGGAGCGCAAATATCGGAAAGACGGACAGAGATATATAGTGAATCCGCTTGCGCTCGTATATAGCCGCGAGAATTATTATGTCGTATGTTATGACAATAATCATAAAGGATGTGCTAATTACAGGATAGACCGCATAGCTGATTTGAGAATAGAGCCGGGGAGGATTGATCAAAGAGCGGACTTTGAAAACTTTAATATAAATACTTATCGCAGACAGGCATTTTCCATGTACAACGGCGAGCTGACCGAAGTACAACTTACTGTGCATGAGGATTTAATAGAAGAAATTTTCGATAAGTTCGGGGAAAAAACAAAATTATATCCGCAGGGAGAAGAATACTACACGACAGTTGTTTCGGTTCAGGTGAGTCCTGCGTTTTTCCGGTGGGTGATAGGTTCAATCGGAAAAATAAAAATATATAGTCCGCGGCAGATTAAAGAACAATTTGACGCATATGTGGACAAGGTTAAGGAGAACTATTGAGAGCGGTTCGGAAATATTCCCGAACCGCTTAATTTTTTGTTTCACTTCCCGGTTATGAGACGCGAGTCGATTGCAAACAGATGTTCGCAAATGATATAATACGCTTGCAATCAAACGGAACTTAAAGTTCCGATAGATAAATTACTACTAAGGAGAAAATAATGCGCGGTGTTAAAACGGGCGGCAGGGCGGTAGACGAGCGGTTGCTCGAAACAGTTGAAGCATTTATCAAAAAGCATCAGAGGACGAACGGGAGATCTCCGACTCTGCGTCAAATCATGTACGAGTTTCCGCGCGAGTTCCCGGCGCTCTCAAAAGTACAACGGTATGTATTTATTTTGAAACGAGAAGGGAGGATAGAAGATGATAACGGTAAGATCGGTATAGAATGGCAGATTCAAAAAAACAATGATACTATCATGATACCGCAGATTGGTACAGTGACTTGTGGTGAGCCTATTTTGGCTGTGGAGGAGTATGAGTCGAATAACGAAATTCCAGCAAGTTGGTTCGGCGCGGTGAACTGTTTATTCTAAGGGCAAAAGGCGACAGCATGATAGGTATCGGGATTCATGACGGCGACCGCGTTGTAATACGGAGGCAGGACAGTGCAGAATACGGACAAGCAGTCGTCGCGCTCATCGGAGATGATGCAACTATAAAAACGTTTAGACCGGAAAAGGGAAGAATCATCCTTCATCCTGAAAATCCTCGGTTGAAAGATATTATAGTTGCACCGGAGGAGTGCAGAGTGCTTGGGCTTGTTGTGGGTTGCGTACACAAATTTGTTGTATGAAAAATACGAAGGCTGAAAAAGGATGGGCGTACTTTGAGAGAGGAAATCCCCAACCCTCAATGAAGTTGCCCAAATCTCAAACTTTATTCAGAAAGGGGAAAGGAGGCAAGAAAAATGAAAAAGTATGTAGTATGCTTGGAATGCGGATGGAAACTTTGTAAAGCTGAACCGGGTTCGGTGGTAGAAATGTACTGCCCGACATGTAAAAAAACGGTATATGCCGAAGTCCGCGACGATACGGTCGTAACCACGCAACAAGAACAAGTATTAAAGAAGGCTACATAATTTCAAAAGACAACAATCGAATAAGCTCCTCATTCGAGAGTCATACCCGCTGTTGAGGAATGACCGGAATGTCGGCGAACATTTGTCGCAGAGATAGCTTATAACCACCCCTTAAATTAAGGAAATATAGGCCTGACAAATAGAATCCGAGTAAGATAAACGGATTTTATTTGTCGGGCTTTTTTATTTTTCCGAAAAATAACTCCGTCTGCTTGCGCCCGGATTCTTCCGCAGTCGGGCGCTTTTTTGTTGTTACGGGCGAGATCCGTCCGATTGCGATTTCAAAAAAATCGAATCGGAGGATTTCAAATGAAACGTATTTATTTTAAGGACGGAGAAGGAAAAACGGTATATGTTGAGGTTTCTGATAAGGTTGCGGAAACATATTTGGAGGTCAAACGTGAGGCTTGGCGCAATGATTCTTATGAGGAGTATCATACCACATCGCTTGATGCGATTCAGGAGTCCGGACATGAATTTGCGGACGCAGGAGCAGATATAGAGGCTGCCATGATTTCTTGTGAAGATGCAGTCGAACGTGAACAAATGCTTGTAAAACTGAAAAGTGCAATACCTAAACTGACGCCTTTACAACAAAGGACGTTGAAGAAAATCTTTGTATTGAACATGTCGCAGGCGGAAATTGCAAGGGAAGAGGGCGTTTCCGAACAGGCTATATCTGACAGAGTATCCCGCATATATAACCAACTCAGAAAGGTGCTGAAAAAAAATTAAAAAAATTTTCAAGAAAAGTACTTGAGGGTATGCCGTTTTTTCTCTATTAGGTGAGAGGGTTGTGTTGCAGCCCGAAATTAAGGAGGATTTATGGAATATCTGAATGCCTTGATCGGAAATACGGAGATGTATATTCCGGTCAATGAAAAATTGGGTTCGTCGATGTTGCTTGCCCATAAGCGCCTGAACTACAAAAAGCACATCGCCCGTATGCGCCACGCATACAAAGGCACTATCGAATCGGAGAGGGTAGAGGCAAGTGCTGACTTCTTTTATGTATTGGAAGATGTGTTGGATGAGCAAGGCTATCCCGATGTAATCCATCATCTGTTCGATATGTTTTCGACAGATGAAAGAAAATTGCTATATGCGCTTTTCCGTGAAGATAAGACGGTACGTTTTCTCGTCGCGGTACAAGGCTACGAAGAGGAGATGATTCAAAGGACAGTACGCTTATTCTTTGAACGGTTGAAACAAAAAATTTTTTAAGGAGAAAGATAATGAGGCAATTTGAAACTAAACTTACGCTGCGCATTTACGATACAAAGCTCATCGAAAAAATGAACATGATTATGAAGTTCAATCCGAACAGATATCAGAGCAAGAATCAGTTGCTTTTGGAACTTCTGGAACTCGGCGTGCGGGAAAAATTGAAAGAATTTCCTACGCCGCCCACGACTCCGGCTGCGGCGGCGAATGCAATTCCCGTTTCGCATGAGTGCAACTGCAACGCGGAGACACTCAAGCAAATTAAGGAACTTATCGAGGAAATGCACCTTTATAATAAGCAGAATGTCGAAGGACTGCTTGCGCATCTGAAGATGTCGGAACGCTTGTCCTCATCCATCTACAATATGGTTTTTGCCATTCTGAAAGACGAACCGGTCACACCCGTACAGATAGAACTCGGTTATTTGGACGATGTGCCAAAACGATTCGCGGAATTTCTTGCTATGTTGCTCGATGAGCTTATAAAAGAAGAAAAGCATGAGGACGACGAAAGTACGGAAACGGAGGAGGACGAGGATAAGCTCGTGAGCTGAAACATGAATGGGTGTGACGAATGTATTGGTGAGTATCGGATATGCGCCGAATGACGAAACGCTGAATCGGTTGCGCTTCGTAAAGCCGAAATATCTTGCAGAACGCAGATTCTATGCTTGCAGACAGCAAGATGATTTCCTGAAATACGTCAACAAGGGAATCGATGCGGGAGACTATCTTGGTTATGTCGGTAATCCTGAAAAGAGTAGCGGGATATTTAATGCCCGCGGTTTGATGAAGAAGTCGCAAATCAAGGAATTGCGTACATTACTTCGTTCCACGGACAGCAATATTTGGCACGCAGTCATCAGTTATACGGAGAATTTCGGAAATAAGTACATGACTTCGTACAAGGACGCATTGGAACTTTTGCGCTTGGAACTCCCGAAATTCTTTAAGAACATAGGTATTGCGTCGGACAATGTGGTGTGGTATGCGGGACTTCACGAAAATACGGACAATCAACACATTCATCTCGGTTTTTTTGAGAAGGAGCCGCGCTTTCGCAGAGAAAACAGTCCGGAACTTCGCTATCGGTTCGGTACGATTTCGCAGGATGCGCTCAATGCGTTTCGCATAGCTATTGAAGAACGATTGACTGATGCGAACTTTGACTTAAAGCGTAGCAGGCGTAACCTTACGGAATCAGCGCAGGAGACATTGTTCCATTTGCACGGGTGGAACGATTATGAGCGGGAGTTGAAAAAGAAACTCCTTGTATTGTATCGGGCCTTGCCTACAGACGGGCGCATCAGCTACGGGAGCAAAAATTTGGATGCGCTTCGTCCGCAGATCGTTGAAATCGTGAATTTTATTATACGGAACAATCCGGGATTAAAACGGGACTTCGATGCTTTTTACGCGGACGTGGCGCGGTTTGACCTGAATCGTAAGCGCATTTGTGAGGATCAGAAAATAGAGGATACGGAAAAGTATCTTGTTGGAGACAAATATATAAAAGACATCTATCGCAGGCTGGGCGACAAGGTAATTAAAGCTGCGTTGGATATAAAGAAAAAGGGCGACAGGGAGGTCGATGTAAGAGAGAATTATCGAAAAAGCGGGTGGAGAAACGATACAGGTCATATCTGTTGGAACGGGCGGTGCGAATTGGTGCGGATGTGGATGATGAGGCGATTCGTTGTTTTGAGGAGTATAGGCGCAAACTTGCAAAAGCGGAATATGAGAGGTTGGTAGAAGAAGGAGTGATAGAGGCTGAATAATGTTCAAGAGAGCAATCAGGTGGGTGAAAGATAAGACAAAGCAGTTTTTCTCATTCTTATGGAGACAGAGGGCGAGGGTTTTTAAGTGGGCGGCTATTTTCGGAGTAGTGTTTTTTTGCTGTTATTTTTTTGGATTTACATTGAACTGTTTTGTTGAGGGCGGGTTTGAACTGAATTTTTCGGCGAGGTTGCTTTTTGACGGCAAGACATTCCTGTATGCAGGTGCGTTCTGTTTGGTGGCGCTGTTTATCGTGCTGTATTACTATTACACGCATTATTGGCTATTCAATTCCAAGAATATCATCAAGGGCAACAAACGGGACAAAGACATTTCTGCAAATTTAGAACAGGCGCACTTTCAGACGGAAAACGAGATTGAACAGAATTTCCAGATTATATCATATGACGAGTTGCCGCAAAAAGAGATAAAGGGGATACCGATTCGGGCGTATGAGGAGGGAAAGAAATTAAAAGTTACTTTTTCGCCGCCCACGCATACGCTCGTCATCGGTACGACAGGTAGCGGCAAAACGACGACTTTTGTCAATCCAGCGATACAAATTTTGGCGGAGAGTAAAACAAAGCCGTCCATGCTCATCTCAGATCCGAAAGGTGAACTGTATCAATTACACGCAAAGAAACTGAAAAAGGCCGGATACAAGGTACAGATTCTCGATTTGCGCAATCCATATAATTCGGTGCGTTGGAATCCGCTGGAACGAGCATACCTGAACTATCAACGCATGCTGCATCTTGAAAAGGAAGTAAAAGTGCATGAGGATAAAGGTTGCTATGAGTTTGAGGGAAAACTGTATTACGATCCAAAAAAGAGGGATGCCGCATTACAGGTAAAAAAGCAACAACTCAATGATGTTGTCTATGAGGATCTGAACGACATTGTTTCAGTATTGTGTCCGGTCACAAACAAAAACGAGTCTATGTGGGAGAGTGGGGCAAAGAACTTTATTCTCGCCATTGCGCTTGCGATGTTGGAGGACAGCGAAAATCCGGAAAACGGTCTTACAAAGGAAAAGTATAACTTCTATTCCATTATGAAGGTAGCGACAAATACGGAAAATGATTGTGCGGAAATGCTCAACTATTTCCGTGGACGCAGCCCGCTTTCAAGAACGGTCACATTGTCCAAACAAGTCCTTGACAGTTCGGAAAAGACGCGAGGCAGTTATTTATCGAGTACATTCGATAAAATTTCCATGTTTGCGGATATGTCGCTGTGCGCTCTTACAAGCGAAAACGAGATAGAGTTTGGCAGTATGGGGGAAAAGCCGATTGCGCTGTTTTTGCAGATACCGGACGAAAAGGAAACGCGGCATACTCTTGCGGCAATGGTGATTTTGCAGGCGTATAAAGAGCTTGTTTATAAGGCGAATACATACGAAAGTCTTTCCCTGCCGCGGCCCGTTTATTTTATTCTCGATGAGTTCGGACAGTTGCCGAAAGTGCAGAAGTTGGAGCAGATGATTACGGTAGGGCGCAGCCGTAACATATGGCTCAATCTTGTCGTTCAGAGTTATGCGCAGCTTGCCAAAGTTTATGACGATAAGAGTGCAGATATTATCAAATCGAATTGCAACACGCAAATTTTTATCGGTACGACGGACTATAAGACGATAGAAGAATTTTCCAAGCGTTGCGGTAATTTCAGTATTTTACAGAGGTCGGTCGGGTTCAATACTGTGCGTGCGGACGATGTGAATTCCAACACATCAGTCAAGGAGCGCTCGCTCATATATCCGTCCGAATTACAGCAACTCAACAGTAAGGGGAATATGGGCAATGCAATCGTAACGGTATTCGGGTATCAGCCAATCCGAGCAAAATTCACGCCAAGTTATGCGAGCAAGTTTTACGATTTGCGGGAGAGCAGACAGATTTTGCGGACAGGTAGATACTTCGATGAAAATGCGGCGTATTACGATATGAAAAAACGTAACGAACGCACTTTTGCGGGCAGGCGAGCAGGCATCGGCAGAAACGGCGGCGGGGGATTACGCGAACAGATCGCGGAACGGCGACGTAGGTCGGCGGCAACGGAAAAGCTGCAAACGCTGATAGCCAAATCGTTGCACGGATTTGCGACGGAGCAGGAGAACAGCGACATATTCGTCCTTGTTCAGTCGGGGGAATATGACAAAGTAATTGGAAAATTGAAGGAGCTAAAAACCCGCGCAGGCGGTAAAAGCGAACGCGGTTCGGCAATACAGGACGCAATTGACCGCGTGGAAGAAATGAAAAACGGAGACATTCGTTTAGAAATCAGAGAATGAAAAGGAGGTAAAAGACAGAATTGACTACAAAGAGGAAACTGACCTTTGCGGGTATGCTTATTGCATTTTGTTTGCTTTTATGCTGTGTGTTCGGTTTTCTTTTTTCTACGACCGGCGGAAACACGGCATATGCTTACAGCAGTTCGACAAAATACAAACTTGATCTGACCGCAACGGGTACGTCAGGCATCTATATCTACGTTTCAGGCGTGACAGGTTCTGGAACAGTATCCGACGGCGCAGCATTCAATTTTGCGCCAAACAGGGTGGATGTCGTTCTTACGAAAAAGACAGAACTTGGGCGTTATACATATACGCGATACGTCAAAGATTTTGCCCTTACCGGGCCTGTTACATATTCAAGTGCGGATAAGCAGAAAAACAGTTCGAAATCGAGCGAAAAGACGGTTACTTATACGTTGCCTACTCTCACTAATGGGAGCTATACGCTGACTATGACAACGGGGCAGGATTACTCCGGTATGATCGGTGATGCAAGTACAAAGGTCACATTCAATTTTATTGTGGATAAAAATAGACCTACAATCAGCGGGGCATCTGTTTCCACAACGGGCAAGTATACAAACAAGGCATTTACGGTTACGGCAAGCGATTTGTTGAGCGGTATCGACAAACTGTATTGGAAAGCGCCGACCGCGAGTATCTATTCGTCCACGACGGCAACTTCTAAAACGATTTCGGCAGGAAGTGCAAACGGAAGGTATACATTCTATGCCGTAGACAAGGCGGGCAATCAATCGTCCTACTATTATGTCTACTATGACAATGTTGTGCCGATCGGGACAATCAAAGGAACGAGCGGTACGCTTTCATCGGGAAGTTATACCAATAAAGCATTTTCCTATTCGGCGACCGATTCGGGCAGCGGAATAAACTATTTGCAGTATAAGAAACCGGGGAGCAGTACATGGACATCTTATACGTCCGGGACGACTATTCCTGCGACTTCAACAAACGGTTGGTACTATTTCCGTGCCTACGATAATGCAGGGAATGTATCTGCGGAAAGCAGCGTATGTCTTGATACCGCAGTGCCTACGGGAACGGTATATAAGGAAACGACTTCCGTATCGAGCGGCAGTTCCGTCAAAGGTGCTTATATTAAGTTCATAGCAACGGATTCACTTTCGGGCGTAGCAAACTGCTATGTAAAAGCACCGGGCGAAACGAGTTATAAATCTTACACAAGCAACAGTCCGCTGACGACAGAAGGGGTGTATCACTTTTACATTGTAGATAGGGCAGGCAATCAGTCAAGCACATACAGCATCGCACTTGACAATGTAACGGCAAGCGCTGATTCCTATGCGAAACTCCAAAGCATTGCGATTTATAAGTCAGTTGACGGCGGAGATACATGGGTGCAGCTTACGGCAGATGATTACGGTACCGTTATTTCGGAAGCGACCAAACAGTATAAATTCTGCACGAGCGGCATGTATCGCGTGGTGGTGGAGGATACATTCCATACGGGATTTGAGGCTATCGAAGGGGTGACGGAATATACGCAAATCGGGCCGGCGGGAGTGCTTAGCGGTGTGGAGAACGGCGGTTATACAAATAAAAACGTCAAGTTCACATGGACGGACAATGCAACTGCGGTCATTACCGTAAATGGCGAAACGAGTGAATATAAGTCGGGGACAACTCTTTCGGATGACGGTGAGTATGAAATCGTGCTGACGAATATGGACGGACAGACATTTGTCGTTTCGTTTGTAATCGATAAGATTGCCCCTGAATATGAGCTTACAGGCGCAGACAACGGTGCTACGGTAAACAACGATATTTCGCTTGTTTTCGGAGAGGGTATCACCGCAGAGGTTTCGATTAACGGCGATACGTTGGCTTATATGAGCGGAGAGGTATTGATGGCAGAAGGTGAGTATGAATTTACTCTGACGGACAAAGCAGGCAATAAAACCGTTGTGAATGTCTTTGTCGATAAAACGGCAGATTATGAAATCAATACCGTGGACGGATTCGTGTCAAACGATGATGTCGTAATCAAGGCAAACGAAGAACTGACAATCAGTCTTTCAAAGGACGGCGAAACTTTCGCGTATGAGTTTGGCGCATCACTTACAGAGGAGGGAAATTACATTGCACATATTTCTGATTCTTATGGGAATATCGCAGAAGTTTCTTTCCGCGTGTTAAAAACTACCGTGCTGAATGATTTTGCGCACGATTTTACCGGCGTCAATATAGTGTCGTCAACATGCAACGGCGAGGCTTGTGAGCTTAATTTTGCGGCAGACGGCAAGTATGAAATTACGGCGACGGACGGGGAAAAGGAATATACCTTTGCGGTGACTCTTGACCGCGTTGCGCCTGAAATTGTATTGAATGGCGCAGAAAACGGCGGAGAGACGAAAAGCGAGGTTGTCGTCGAAAGCATCTCTGAAGAAGCAGACATTACGGTATATTTTAACGGAGAAAAAATTGAGTACAGAGTAGGCGCGAGCGTGAGCGAGCTTGGCGAATATCGCATTGTCGTAACCGATGCTGCGGGAAATACGAGGGAATATACTTTTACAATTGTGTACGGACTCAATGGCGGCGCAATCGCTCTGATTGTTATCTTTGTGCTTCTCATTGTCGGAATTATCTTGGGGATCGTTTTCGGAAAGCGTGCCGTGTATAAGAAAAAACTTGCGCAGAAATCACAAGAGGAAGGCTCGGATGAGGCTGAATCTGATATGGAAGATTCTGATGCCGCGAATTTTGAACCCGATGACAAGCAGACCGCAAACTATTCGGAAGATACCGATGAAGAGGTCGTCGAAGAAGTTGTGAATGACGACGAGGACATTGAGACGGACAACGACGAGCGCGAAGAATAAGCCGGGAAAAACTCCGTAGTGAGGGCCTCAAATACCCAAAAAAGGGAGCAGGTTAACGTGTAGGCGCAAAGTGACGCACTTCGTGCTTTTGCGCCCACACAAAAACCGAACGGAAGCGGGATACCCGCCTTCGTTTTAAGGGAGAAAAATTAAGAAAGGAGGGTACTTAGTGAATGTAAATTTTAGCAGTGCAAGCACATTGCTTGCGGTCGATTTTTCGCCTGTGATTGAACCTATCCTTGAAGTGCTGGATGCCATTCTTTGGCCGGCGATCGCCATTGTCGGCGCGGTGGGAACAATCTACTGTATCATACTCGGTATTAAGCTCGCAAAGAGCGATGAGCAGAACAGCAGGGAGAAAGCGAAAAAAGACCTGATCGGCGCGATTGTCGGCTTTGTCATCATCTTCGTGCTTATCGTCGCTCTGAAGATAGCATTGCCTATATTGCAGGATTGGGTACAGTCACAAATATAGCAGGAATTAAGATATGGATTGGTTTGTTGATTGGTTTCTCGGCTGGTTCTATGAACTCCTGTACGGGTTACAGGCGGGACTTTGCAGCCTGATAGACTTTATCAAAAGAATATTCTTCAAACTTTGCGGGTTGGATACCGTGGTGATAGACGGGGAATCGCAAGACCTTGTTTCATCGCTCATCGGTTCAGAAACGATTCGCAGGGTATTTTTGACAATATTTCTTATAGGCGTGATTCTGCTTGTCATTTTTGTAATCATAGCATTGATCCGCGTGAACTATACGGCAAACGAAAAGAAGGGCCGGGGCGAAGTATTATCAAAAGCGGGACATAGCTTTTTAATTATGTTGCTTGTACCGTTTCTTCTTCTTGCGGGAATGATGCTCGTCAACGTCATTATGGGTTCTATCAACACCGCAATGCAGCAGTACGTTACAGAAGGGCAGACGATGATTGGCGGACAAATGCTCATTACGACGGGGGATTCGGCCTATATCGGCAGCGAAGGTCAGCGTGAAACGATAGAAAGAATGTTTTTAACGGGCGAACTTGATTATACCGATATAGGTGTAGTCAAACAGTATTATGACTTGTCCGAAATGAACTATGTCATAGGATTGCTCGGTGGGCTTGTAATGCTCGTCATCTTTGCGATTTCGTCATTTACGTTTATTCAGAGGATTTTCGACATCATTCTTTTGTACATTGTTTCGCCGATTTCAATCAGCACTTTGCCGCTCGATCAGGGCAACCGTTTCAAAGTATGGAAAGACATGATGATCTCAAAGATACTCTCGGCATACGGCATTATCTTGGTAATGAATTTGTTTTTCCTGATTATTCCGCAAGTCAACAAGATGCAATTCTTTGAGAGTAACTTTGAAAATTCTGTCGTACATATTCTGTTCCTTATTGGCGGGGCTTTTGCGGTCACAAAGGCAAACCTTGTTATAGCCCAACTTACGGGCAGTCAGGCGGGCGGGCGCGAACTTGCGCAGATGATTTACAATATGCGTTCGGGCAGCGCGTTCGCAAAATCGGCGTCGGGGATTGTCGGCAGAACGGTTGGCAGAGTGGTCGGCGGCTCTGACTATCTAAAAAACAGGAAGAAAGGACATGGCAGGATAGAGAGTGTGGGTATGGCTGCACATAGCGAGCGCAACCAACGCCCGATGACGGAAGAGGAAGATATGACGGACAAGCAAATGGCGACGCAGGCATTGGGTTCAGTTACAAGACTTGCCACTATGCCCGTAGGCGTCGTGAAAGACATGGTGCAGGGCGGCGTAATACAAGCGGGTAAGAACTTTATGCCGCGACTGAGAAACGTGGCAAAGGGTACGACTGTAACAAACAGAGCAGAAGTTAAGCCGAAAAAGCCGAATATTCAAACCATGCCCCCGGAGAACGATGAACAGGCGGAAGCGTCGAGCGATACCGCATCGACGAGGGGAGCGGAAGGCGGCAGCACAACGTTGAGACCAAAGGAGGGAAACGATGAGGATAATTCCGAAGAACACTAAAGTAAAAATGACTTTTTACAAGAGCGCGACGGTAGCGGATGTAGTTATCGGATTTATCGGGCTTGTGTTAATTGCTATTGCGTTATCGAGCAATCTTGCCTTTAAGTTCCTGATAGCCGGAGGCATTCTCGTTTTGTTTATTCCGTTATATATCACGTTCAACGAGGACAGGGTGTACAGACTTGTCGGCTATCTGTTTCGGCACTTGTTTGTTCGGAAAAAGTACAAAAAAGCAACCAAAGGGGAGGTAATAAAAAATGACGTAGAGGGCGTAGTACCATATGAACGTATTTGCGGCGGAGGCATAATCTCGCTGAAAGACATGCACTATGCGGGAATCATTGAAGTACAACCTGTCGATTTCCGTATGCTGAATGAGTTTTCGCAGAATGAACTGATAGATGGTGCGATATCGAAGGTGCTGAACAACGTGCCGGTCGGCTACGAGGCAGATATAGTCAAAGTAGAAAGGCCGCTTATTTTAGACAACTTCATCGGCGACGAATTGGAACGTATTGTCCGGCTCGGCGAAAGCAAAGAAAGGGGGGAATTAAGAAAAGAGGAATATGAACCGCGTGTCGATCTGATACAGGACAGGGTAGCGCTTATCTACGAAATCAACAGTAGCAGACCTATCTATTACAGCAGATACTATCTTGTGTTGCACGGCGGCAGCGAAAAAGAACTTTCGGCGAACATGCGCTATGCTGCCATTACGCTGCAAAGATCCGGAATCAATGCCCATATTTTGAGCGATAAGGAATTGGCGGCATTTATCCGATATACCATTGATTACGATTTCGATGAACGTGTACTCGATAAGACAAAAAGGTATGGCTCATTTTTTGCTCCGAGTGAATTGAAGTTCGGATTAACGTCAACGCAACAGAACGGGAAAACTCTGACGCATTTCGTCATCAATAATTATCCGCTCCGTGTGGCAAACGGATGGGGTGAGGGTTTGTTTGATATGCCGCATACGAAAGTGGTTCTGAAAGCAAAGCCTGTCGAAAAGTTTAAGGCGTTGCGTCGGGTAGATAACGCGATTCTCGAAGTACAGACGCAGAACAGGCGCAACCGTGCAAGCGATGTAATCGAGAAAGACACGCATCTTGAGAGCTTACAGGACTTGCTCGTCGGGATACAGAATGAAAACGATGTGCTGTTTGATGTCACGCTTATTATTACGGCGTATGATGAGAAAGGTAAAAATACGGTCAAGAAACAAGTCCGCCGCAGGCTGCGTGAAATGGGATTCGGGTTCAATGACATGCTCGGACGACAAATGGATACTTACCTTACGAGTCAGATTTGCATGACGGACAAAATTCATCTTTCCCGCGGAATACATACAAGCAGCCTTGCCGCGGTGTTTCCGTTCGTGAGCAACGCAATAGTGGACGAGAAAGGTCTTTTGATAGGTGAAAACAAATTACCTGTGTTTGTAGACTTTATGCGCAGAGATACGGAACACCTGTCATCAAATATGATCGTTCTTGGCAGGCCGGGAAGCGGGAAAAGTTATGCGTGCAAGAGTATCATAGCGCAGCTTGCAAGTTGCAATACAAGAGTGTTTATCCTCGATCCCGAAAGCGAGTACGGAAAACTTGCCAAAAGTATGGGCGGGAAAGTATTGGATGTATCAAGCGGAAAATTCGGTAAAATCAATCCGTTTCAGATTATACGAACGGAGGATGACGAAAATAAGGACGGCACGAGTAATGATTACTTTTCGCATTTACAATTTTTGGAAGAGTTTTATCGCGTAGTTCTGCCGGGAATCAACTCTGATTCTTTGGAACTTCTGAACAGACTTACACAGGAGCTGTTCAGTCGGGCTGGCATAACGCCTTATTCGGATCTGAACGGTATATCGGAAGAAGAATACCCGACCTTTGACGACCTCGGAAAGCTCATAGACGATAAGATAGAAAGCGAGACAGACGAATACAATCGCGGCTGTCTGAAAGTGCTGACGAACTACATTGCTAAATTCCGTACCGGCGGCCGATACAGCAATTTGTGGAACGGGCCGACGAGTTTTGCCCCGCGGGAAAATTTTATTGTATTTGATTTCCAAAAACTCTTGGCAAACAAAAACGGTGTTGTCGCAAACGGGCAGATGTTGCTCATTGTGAAATGGCTGGAAAACGAAGTTGTCAAAAACAAGGATTACAATACGAAAAACGGTGTATCGCGGAAACTTGTCGTCGCCGTTGACGAAGCCCATTTGTTTATCGACGAAAAGTACCCCGTTGCGCTCGATTTTATGGCGAGCCTCGCAAAGCGAATACGAAAATATGAGGGGATGCTTATCACAATTACGCAGAGCGTAAAAGATGTTGCAGGGACGCCGGAGATAGCAAGAAAAAGTCAGGCGCTTATAGACGTATGTCAGTATTCCCTGATATTCAGTTTATCCCCGAACGATATGAGCGATTTGTGCGAACTTTACTCACACGCAGGGCAAATCAACGAGTCGGAGCAAGACTATATTATGCACAACAAGCGCGGTACGGCATTCTTTATTTCGTCACCGCAGAACAGAAGCAATATCGACATCGTAACAAGCGATTTCGCGGAAAATTTATTTTAATAAGAAAGGAGAGTAAAACATGGAAAAGAACAAGGTGGAGAACTACACGGAAGAACAGCGTGCGGAAATCAACGAAATTACCGAGCGGCAGTACAGAAAGATGCTTGCCGAGGGCAAATATAAAGATTTGCTCATCAAGTTCGGTCAGAACGGAAATTATTCGGTCAGTAACATGCTGTATCTGCTTTCACAGAATCCCGATATTACGTTCGTTAAAGGCATGAACGAGTGGGAGCGTGCCGGCAGACATATCAAGGAGGCGCGAAAAGCATGGAAATCATGGCGCCCACCAAAGTCAAGTACAACGTCAAAGTTACGAATCCGGACGGCAGCCCCAAATTCGACGAGGACGGCGAACAGATTGTCAGGGAGAAAGAACGCACAGAGGGCTTTCATCCCAACTATGTGTTTGATATTTCGGATACGAAGGGCGCAGAGTATGTTCCGTATAAAATCGACAAGGTATCCGATGCGGAAAAGCGTGTTATTCTTGACGGCGTATTCAATGCGCTGTCCGGCAGAAGGTACAAGTATAAGTTCACCAACGAGTCGAAGTTCGCGGAGGGCGAAACATATCAAATTGATAAAGAGGAAAGAACGGTCAGATTGCGCAAGGGCATGAGTAACACCACGACGGTGCTTACGGCAATCGAAGCGGCAAGCAGGGCGCTTTCGGATAATTTCAAGGGCAAAGAGTTCGAGGGAATGACCGGTGAAAACGCGGAAAAGGTTGAAAGCGCAAGCCGTTCTTGCATCCTTGCTGCCCATTTCGGATTGGATACCAGCGGCTATAACTTTGACTTTATGAAAAATATGACCGAGGAACAGGCGGGAATGTTCCGCGAGAATCTCAGTTGCATTTGTTCGGGAACAAAACTTGTTATGGACAAGATTGCACGTTCTTTTTACCGTGATCAACAGGCGCGCGCAGATGCCGCGCCTGCGGTTGCGGACGATAATTTCGGATGGGATCCTTTTCGCCCCGCAAGCGAACATGACTCCGAAATGGAGTGCGCTTAAAAATATTCCGAAAGAAATGAGGGCTTTGCCGCAATGGGTGTGCTATAAGGCTGTTCCGAGAGATGGTCATTGGGGGAAAATTATTCAATCACTCGTTACGCGAGATGCCGCAAAGAGTAATTGTCCGTCCGATTGGACTGACTTTGAAACGGCTTTGGCATATGCGCAGTGTCATAATATGGACGGTGTAACGTTTATTCTGACGGGCGGCATCGTATTTGTAGATTTGGATGAAATTGATGAAAAGACGCAAGAGGAACGAAAACAACTTTCCGAATTGTGTAAAAGATTGGACGGGACATATTGTGAATCGTCGGTGAGCGGGAGAGGGATACATTTCTTTTGTAAAGGAACGTTACCTGAAAACGCGAGAAAGAAGAATGAGCGGCTTGGTTTGGAAATGTATGAAACCGGTCGATTTGCGTGTATGTCCGGGAATGTTATTGGCGGAGCGACCGGCTTGAAGGATTTGTCGGACAGAATCGGCGAGATAAACAGGCAGTATATCGGAGAACCGTATCGGGAGATCAGCATTGAACGTCGCCCTGCAACGGCATCGGATATGGAAATAATAGACGCAATCCGAAGTAGCAAGCAGGGCGCAAAGTTTGAAAGACTTTATGGTGGGGATTGGAGCGGCTACGAATCGCACAGTTCGGCGGATTTTGCGCTTTTGAAAATGCTTACGTTCTGGACGCAGGACGAAACACAGCTCGACAGTATATTCCGTTCAAGCGGACTTTACCGTCCGAAATGGGATAAGTGTAACGGATATTACGGGAAATACCAGATCGGCAATGCCTTGCGACTTACGACAGCAACAAGGAAAAACAGTATGGAGATGTAAAAATGGAGAAAATCAAAGTCATTGCAAAAGAGGTGGGGAAACCGGCAAGGCCTTATGAAATTGAAAATTCCTATAAGGCAATAAAAGATTTTGTCGGTGGGAACATTGAAACACACGACTACCCGTCTTTTGACGAAGTGACAATTTATTGTAATCGCGACTTGCAGCAAACAGACGTAACGATTGTGTTGGAAGAACATCAAGCATGTCTGTGTGGTAATTGCCTGATTGTCAAACAGGATATGGAATCTGACGGCGAGAGCGTTTCCTTTTCTGGTGAGGAAATGAGAATAATGCTGGACGATGTATCGAAACGAGAGATATGCCGAAAAGGATTAACGCGGGAAGATGTGATGCAGTGTTTCGGGAATTTTACGGAAATGGAAATGTAAAAGGAGAAGGGATAATGGAAGATTCGATGACAGTATCCGCAGACGGATACAATCTGCAAGTGTTCCGCGATGAATATGCCGAAAATCCGCGCGAGTGGGATAATCTCGGCAAAATGGTCTGCTGGCATAGGCGCTATAACCTCGGTGACAAACATGATTATGAATCGCCGCAGGATTTTTACGAAAGCGATGAATACAAAAATGCGCTTGTGATTTTGCCGGTCTATCTATATGACCATTCCGGCATCACAATCTCTAATTCCGACTTCGGCGACCGTTGGGACAGCGGGCAGATTGGCTATATCTTTGTAACAAAGGATAAAGCGCAGGAAGAATACGGACTTCTAAACGAAACAACGACAGAACTGATTCGCGAGCGCCTTATGAGCGAAACAAAAATGTACGATCAGTATTTGCAGGGGGATTGTTATGCGTTTCGTATTACTGACGAAAATGGCGATGGAATCGACGGATGCGGCGGTTTTTTCGGGGATGTCATAAGCGAAGTCTTGCGAGATATGCGCGACAACGTCAGTATTGAATTTGACGGATTATTCAAAAAAATGGAACACCATTCGTCTGCATATGCGGCAATGATGTGAGGGGGGAGAAGTGAAGGAACAGGATGTAGAGGAAGTACGCAAAAAGTTTTTTGCGCAGGTGCAAGAGGAATATGAGAATTTTCGATTCGGACAGATCAGCGGCGGAATTGAGCGAGTTTATAAAAATTCGCTGAAGATTACATTTTACAAGGAAGTTTACCGCTACCTTATGGACGACGTGCTGCATGATGAGGAATATATCGAATTTTTGGGTGAACCTATTATTCAAAAACTATGGGATGTATTTGTTGTCAGCGAGTTGCCGAGGCAGACACGAGATTAGCTTCGTCAGCTTGTAAAATTGTATCGTGAAAATAACGCAAGGGAGAAAATGGTTGCATGAGTTCGCAGGCTGTAGGGTGCATGACCGTTGTACTCCCGGAAAGTAAGATACCGGAATTTGAAGCGTATTTTGATGAAGAAAATGAATTTGCTTTTAAGAATACGGAAATCTGGCTAAGGGAAGTGGTCGATGCGAGAATTGTCGGATTTCAGAAGCGCATATATGATATTTCATGCGGTTTAAGTCTGGAATCGTGCCTGATTGAACCGGAAGATAACGACATCAGGGACGTTTGCTATAATCTCAAACTGTTACACCTTGATATTGATGCGTTGAACGCTGAAGAACATTTTTCCGAAAATATCGTATTTGAAAACGGCACATGCCGTTATGCCGTGAAAGATTTATACGGCGAAGATTGCTCTTATGAAGTTAAAGGAAAGAACAAGGCGGAAATGTAGGGCGTATGTCGGATTTTGCGGTGTTTGAATGTACGGCTGTTTTGCCCAAAGAGAATGTATCTAAGTTCAAAAATCTTTTTTATCATGAGGGCAAAGACAGAAGTAAAAAAAAATTCGGGGTGGCTGCGAACTGGTCGGAAGAAGATATTGCAGATAATTTAACGCGAGTTATGTTCGATTGTCAGAATGGGCAAGGTATTTATTTCGGCTGGTATAAGACGGAAGTGGACGGCATGAACATGGAAGGGCATTGCCGGAAATTACAGGCTCACGAGCTGGTCGCCATCAACGAGTGGCAGTCGCCGAAAACGGCAGATGAGTATTGGCTCTATCTGCATGGGGAGATCATGATTATGTTGCAATGCGATCCTCATTCGTCAATGCAATTTGATGTACACAACGGAGTGGATTATGTGGCAAAACAAATCGAACAGAACCGGGCAATGGAGATGTAAATGAAAGAAGAAAAGCATGTGCAGGTTGGCAGCAAAGAAAGAATCGGTGATGTGTGGTATTTTTCTGCCAACACCTATAGCAATGGCGGCGGTTATGGTCTGATTTATAAGAACGGAGAGGCTTATTACGAACCGCAAAAATATCCGAAAGATGAAATAGTCTATATCCCTGAATACGGATTTCCCGAAAGAGAGTATGATCAGGTGCATGAGGGTGATTTGATTTCAAAATATACGCGGCAGGATTTGATAGACATTACTTGCAGCGAAACTCTTGCTTCGGAACTGTTTGATGAACTTACATGGCAGCACCCTGAGTCTTTGTGGAATGAATGGTGCAGCGATTCTGATAACAACGGCTATTGGATTGAGGCGCAGTGGGCATACGAAAAGGTATATCTGCCGGAGTTTGCAGCTGATGTTGACAGGCACGGGCAAGAGCCTGTATGTAGTGAGGAATTTCGGGATAATGAATGGGGAGATAAAGAGTGCAGGAGTTACTTTTTAAGGCGTTTAGTTGATATGGCGCTTGTTAGCAAAGAAGATATGGACAAGATAATGAAAAATATGGAGGCGGAAATTGTATGAGCGGGAAATCGTATAAGGGAGTTGTAAGTGAAAATGTAGAAAAAGAGTATAAATCCTTCTTTGAAGATGAAATGAAAAAGTCGAAGGAAGAGATATTCTACGACAACTACAGGATTCATTTCTATGTGGAATTGAGAGACTTTCTCATGTCGGACAATGACCTTGATGACGAGTATTATGAAAAGCTGGCAAGCGAAAAGGACAGTTTATTGGCTTTATTGTACGACGACTTTTTGGACAAAGAATATTCCAGCATCAACAATTGGGAGGATACGACAGACTTTTTGGAGTCGTATTGCGAACGCTATTACGAAAACACCGATGTTGCGGGAGGGACAGAACTTGAATAAGACGATTTATTCGACGGATGCGGACGCGCTTGAGAAGTTGAAAGAACGACTTGAAGAACAAGAAAAGAAATATGCGGAGATGAAAAAGCTCAACAAATATTTCCGCGAGAACTGTACGGTCAAAGGGTATCCGGGAATCGATGATGAAAAAGCGGCAAAAATTGATGAACGCATTTTCAATGCCTATTCGTGGTGTAAAGCACCATATCCGCAATATGAGATGCAGAGCATGTCACAAAAAATTCGCGCCACAAAAGAACGCATCAAGTCGCTTGAAACGGAGCAGACGCGCGAGGAAACGGAATATGACACGGATGGTCTTGGTTTTGATGTCGTTGAGAATAAAGAGATTGCCCGGTTGCAGATTATCTATCCGGGCGGCGGTCGCGTTGATAATGAAACATATAAGCGTTTGCGCGAAAACGGCTTTGTGTTTTCCCGTACAAATGGTGCTTTTCAAAGGCAACTCAACGAAAATTCACGCTATGCGGTAAGGAGATTTATCCAAAGTCAACGCAATGTTGTGGAACAAATGAGTACGAGAAAGGAAACGGAGGCGGAGATGTGATGGAACTGAAAGAATTTACAGTCGATGATTGCCTCCGCACCATGTACGAAACTCCGTCAGACGGGGCAAAGTCGAATGAAGGAAAGGTGTGCATCATTCCGCTTGAAAATCTTTCGGAAGAATATCGTAGGCCTGAGTATCAGTTTTTTCGTGTAAGTGGCGGTTTCGGTTGTATTCCGGGCGGAATAGGGCGCGCGTGTTACGGCAGATTTTGTATTGACGGAGAGCGGACAATGTGGCCAAAAGGAGATTTCCTCGATGTTGCAAATGAAAGGGTGGAAAGAATCGCGGAAGAAATGGAAACCGCGTGGAAAGACAGGACGGTTGAAAAGAACATGGAGATGTGAACGTGCTTACAAGGAAAGAGATAGAACAAAAAGGATTGCAAGAGGGCAAAGACTATATATATCTCGGAGATGTTCGTTACCGCGAGGGTGACAAATTTGAGCGAAACGGTAAGGAAGTCGGTGTTCGGAAAATTATTGATGATTACCACTTCATTGCATCAAACGGAGAAAGCTGGCATACGGGTATGTTTTATGAGCAAGGCTGCTCCCACGGGCGAGATATGGTTCCGCTCGAATTTAACCTGCGTATGTTTGATAAGGCAGAGGAAAGGCTTAAAAACCATCAAATTTATCACACGGAAGTTTATGAAATGAAAGACGGGCGCATTGAACACAAGGGGACTTTGATTGCGCGATGTGATAGCCGTTATAATGATTTTCGTGCTGAATTGGGCGAGGAAATCTCACGGAGTTTTCTGTCGTTGGAGGCATCACTCGCTTTGATTTGCCCGGATTATGCGGAAGAATTGCGTTGCATTGTGCAGGAATGGGGTGTGACCGGTGAGGACAAGCAGGGTATATTGCTTGACGATGGGAACACGCATATCGTTTATGACGGTACAGAGTACATCCCGGTAGCCTGCGGAAAGACATCGGTGGATTTGCGTTCGGTTGCTGTTTTGAAGAAGATGTGTTCTCCTGCGCAGCAGTTTGTTTTTGTTCAGGATTTTGTAAAGCGAGAAAATGGCGAGTATTGCGGGGATATTATAGAGGAAACGGCAGATTTTCTCGATGCGGCGGAACTGTTTGAGGGGCTGACAGGCAGGAGAATCGAAGAAGCAACCCCGGCAAATTGTGCGATACAGAGCAAAGGTGAGGCGGAGATGTAAATGGTGTAAGCAATCAGCGCCCCGCAAAAAGCGAGGCGCTGTGGATACGCTAAATAAAACGAAAGGGGATAATTTTTAGATTTTGTCCCAAAGGCAAAAGATCTTCGGCGTTGCAGATAATACCGCCTTCGGATACTTCGAGGGAGGGGAAGAAGGTAGAGAGCGTTCCGAAATGCTTTGCGTCTTTTACGTTGGGAGAAGAAGTCTTTTTGATTTCTATCGGATATAATTTCCCGTCGCGGTAAAACAACAAGTCAACTTCCTGCCCGTCGGTATTGCGGAAGAAATACAAATCGGGTTCCTTGCCGGCGTTATAGTACGATTTCAGTATTTCGCTCACGATAAAGGTTTCATAAACGCTGCCCGCCATTGCGCCGTTTGCAAGCGTCTCCGGTGTCAGCCAGCGGCAGAGATAGCAAACAAGGCCCGTGTCCGTAAAATATACTTTTGGCGTCTTGACGATGCGTTTATTGATGTTCAGGGAGAACGGCTGCAAAAGATAGATAATGTTGGACGCTTGAAGAATAGAGAGCCAGCGCTTTACCGTTTTGCTGTCAACGCCGACATCCCGTGCGAGAGAGGCGGCGTTCAACAACTCTCCCGTTCGGCTTGCAAGGGCGGTCATAAACTGTGTAAACGCGAGTGTATCGCCTACGGAGCCGAGCTGCTTGACGTCGCGTTCAATATAGGTATCTACATAGGCTGCATAGTATTGTTCCCAATCCATGTTTTTGTTCGAGTATAGTTCCGGCATGCTGCCGCGATGGATCCTTTCCCATAGATTTTGAATGGACGGAGCCATCTTCGGACGGCGTTCAAGGAGATAATCCGATGTGGGCAGAAAAGGACGGTCGAACGGATCTTCATAGATTTCCCTGTCGGAAAGTCCGAGCATATCGATAATGCCGATTCGCCCCGCAAGGCTTTCGCTTACACCTTTCATGAGTGCATATTTTTGTGAACCCGTAAGAATATACATTCCGGCCCTGCGGTCAGAGTCGATCATGTATTTCAGCACCGAAAAACATTCGGGTGCGCGCTGCACCTCGTCAAGGATGAGCGGAGAGCCGTGTAGTTTGAAAAACTCAACGGGATCTTGTCTTAAACTCAATAGTTGCAGCGGGTTATCCAGCGTGACGTTCGGAATGTTTTTGAATCTGTTGATAAGAAGCGTACTTTTCCCGACCTGCCGCGGCCCTGTAATCAGAACGGCGGGGAAAGCCGCAAAAGATTTTTCGATTGTCTTTTCTATGTGCCTTGCAATGTACATAACTCACCTCATATTTCCGTTAATTTGGAATACAACCCCATTATAACGGATAAATATGTGTTTGTCAAGAGAAATATGGATTTGACTGCTGAACGATTGTTGCAAATAATGTCGAAGGAGAAAAAGATGAAAAGAAATAAAATGGGCAATCTGCTTTCCATTGCGGGTGATGATGCGGAAGATATAAAGCAGTTTATCGACTCTTTTTTATCGCAAGATTCGGAAAGCGATGATCCGGAAGAGAAATGCGTAGATTTTTGCAAGATAATTGTCGTAGCGGATCCCGAAGATGAGGAGGAATGTTTGCGAGAGTGGGGAGTGAAACAAAATGCCTCGAATACTTCTGTTATCTACGAAGGTGAAGGACAACCGCCTGCAATCGCGCATTTGATATTTTTTGATTCGGAGGAAGTTGTTCCCGCTATTGTAAGAGCTTTGGCGAATAAACGTCCCGACCTGTATTTTCGTTATGAGTTTTGTGACGAGGATGCGCAGTATACGGGAGAGCTTATTATTGAGGGCGGATATGAACATGGCGAACTGTATGAACCGCGCGGTGAAGATGCGATTGTTTTGTTTCATGAGATTTGGGGGCGATACGATGCTTTTGTAAAGGATGAGAAAAGCGGCAGGTATGTTCTGGCTGATGAAACGGAAAGACAACTTGAAATGGGATGAGAGATTTGGAAAATGAGGGGAGAAGAAGCAAGGGAAAGAATACGGCGAATTTTTGAAAACGGGCCTCGGCTTGCGGGGTTCTATTCTTTTGCAATCAATAATCCGCATTTGTCGTTCTGGAATGCCGTACAGATATATTCGGCAAATCCGAATGTGACCGTATGTAAATCGTTCGATGACTGGCACGAACAGGATAATCGCAGAATCAAACGCGGCGAACACGGCATTGTCTATTACGACGAAGATAATCCGTGGCGCAAACGCCACGTATTCGACATATCACAGACATATGGGAAAGAAAGATACCGCGGCGTACAACATAGGATGCGGGAGAAAATGCTCGCGGACTGTATCAACGGTCAGAATATCTTTGCCGGTATATCGCAAGAAGAAGAAAGTCCGGTCAAGACGGCTGTCAGAAGATATTGTCAGGAGCATTATCTGAATAGTGAGGGCACCGAAGAATATGATGAACAATATCTTTCTTGCCTTACAGAGGGTGTAACGCGGTGTATTTGTGTTTTTACCGGAAATGCTTATGAAGATGTCAGAGCATTGTCGTTTGAGGAAGATATAAATTTTCGGCTTTGCGTGGAAGTCTTCGATCTTGTTGAAGGCTTACAGGATGCAGTAATTGAAAGTGAGCAACGCCGTGAAGAAGCAAAAAAAGAACGTGAGCGAAAGAAGGTAGCTCGTCAGACATTTAATGAAGAAGGAGATTTACTCAATGAATGGCCGCAGTATTCGCAACTCTCATTATGGGACATTGCGGGAGGAATTTCTGAAAACAGAATTCCCGATGCAATATCAGATTCTGTTAATGACGGGCGGATTGTCCGCGCATTTGAAGAAAACAGAGAAAGCAGCACAGGCGCTCAAACGCCGATTGACAGCGGAAGTGCTTTCGGACAACTCGTCCTCGAATTACCTGAAGAATTTGCAGGACAATCGGATGGCGGAAATGGAAATCGAGAGGACTATATTGGAGGAAATCGTGTACCAGCCGCTCGAAACTACCGACTGACAGAGGAAAACTTCCACTATGCAACGGGAGCAAAGACGCGCTATCGTCAAAATATCGACGCCATAAAAGTAATGCTGCGTTTGCGCAGCGAAGGTAAACAGGCGAGCGACGAAGAAAAGGCAACTCTCTCCAAATATGTCGGGTGGGGCGGTCTTGCTTATGCGTTCGATCCGGAAAAACCCGAATGGGCAAAAGAATATGCGGAATTGAACGAACTTCTCGATCCCGAAGAATACCGCCTTGCAAAAGAGTCTGTTTTGTCAGCGCATTATACTCCGAAAACAATCATAGACGGAATTTACAGCGGATTAAGTCGAATGGGTTTTACAAAGGGCAAAATTCTTGAGCCTGCGATGGGTATAGGGAATTTTATCGGTTTATTGCCCGAAACATTCAATCCGAAAGAAACCTACGGCGTAGAGATAGACTCTTTGACAGGCAGCATTGCAAAACTTCTGTATCCGCAGACAAAAGTAAAGATTCAGGGATTTGAAGAAACAAACTTTGCAAACAATTCGTTTGATGCGGTAATAACCAACGTGCCGTTTGGTTCGTTCAAAGTATATGATAAGGAATACGACCGCCTCGGCTTTTACATTCATAACTACTTTCTTGCAAAATCTTTGGATAAGATTCGTCCGGGCGGCATCATTGCGGCAATCACGACCAAAGGTACATTGGACAAAGCCGATACGTCCGTAAGACAGTACATAGCAAACAGAGCAAAACTTCTCGGCGCAATACGCTTGCCGAATACTGCTTTCAAAACAAGTGCGGGAACGGAAGTAACGGCGGATATATTATTCTTTCAAAAGCGAGATAAAATCGTTGAAAAGTCGAAAGACAGTTGGATCAATGTAGGAACAGACGAAAACGGTGTGCCGGTCAATCAGTATTTTATTGAACATCCGGAAATGCTGCTCGGTACAATGGTGCAACACAAGTCAATGTACGGCCGCGACGATGAGACTGAATTGCTGCCGGACGAACGCGAACTCGGACAGGCTATTGCCGATGCCGTTACATATCTGCCGGAGAATGTTTACGACGCGAGTAAAGCGGTTCCCGTGGGAAAGACGATGGCAGAGGCAGAAATAGAAATCGACGAGGAACACAAGGACTTAAAAAATTTCTGCTATGTCTTTGTCGGCGATACGTTATACCAGTGAGAGGGAGACCGCTTGCGTGCGCGTGACATAGCGAAAACGAACATTGAGCGCATGCGCGCCCTGATCGGACTGCGCGAACAAGTGCGCACCGTTTTGAATGTACAGCTCGATAATTGTTCTGATGAGGTTTTGCGGCGGGAACAGTCTGTTCTGAACAGCAGATACGATTCTTTCGTTCGCAAATACGGTATCGTCAATTCGAGGACAAACAGAGGATTGTTCCGTGAAGATGCGGATTTTGCTTTGCTTATCTCCATTGAGGATGTGGACGAAAAATCGGGTACGGCAAAGAAAACGGATGTGTTTTCTAAACGCACGATTAAACCATATGAAAAAATTACCCACTGCGAAAGCGCTTTGCAGGCCCTGTACGTTTGCAAAAGTGAAAAAGGACAAATTGATCTGAAATATATAGAGCAGTTGACGGGAAAAAGATATGATGTAATCGTTTCCGAACTTGAGGGAAAAATCTACCGGAACCCTGAAAAAAGTTTGTTGGACGAGGGTGATCCCTATCTTGGATGGGAAGATGCTTCTGTATATTTGTCGGGGAATGTCCGAAAAAAATTAGAGGCTGCGGAACAGGCGGCGGAAACAGACGAACGGTATCGAAAAAATGTCGAGGCTTTACGCGAAGTTCAGCCGGCTCCTCTCACGGCAAATCAAATCAGTGCGCGTATCGGGGCAAACTGGATTGACGAAAAATATTATAAACAATTCATCTGTGAGTTGCTTGAGGTCAACAGCTATCAGGCGGACAGCGTAACTGTCGGATATAGTGCCATTACGGGTGAATGGAGCGTCGGTCGCGATACATATTTGCGGTACAATTTGAACGCCAACTCAGTGTTCGGCACAAAACGTATGGATGCGTTCGTATTGTTTGAGAGGTGTCTGAATTCACAGACGCCAACTATTACGGATGAAGTAGAGGATGCGGACGGAAAGAAAAAGCGTGTCGTGAATAAGCAGGAAACGATAGCCGTCCGTGAACGGCAAAAGAAGTTGCAGACCGCTTTCAAAAAATGGATATTTGATGAGCCGCATCGTCGTGAGTATCTTGTCAGTAAGTACAATCAGATATATAACACGACGGTCGTTCCGACGTTTGACGGCAGTTATCTGCAGTTTCCGGGAATGAATCCGGAGTTTCCCAAACTTAAAGATACCACCACAAAACCCACGCTTACATTACTTCCAAACAATACAATTTTGGAGGTAAACCCTATGAAAAAGCTAATTTCCTGCGAATATAACTTCGATAACTGCTGTGTGGAACTAAAATTCACCGATGGCAGCGTGATTGCGATTGATACCATTGCCGTTGAGAACGAAGTTGCCCGTAATATGTATGAACGGTCAGAGCTTGACTATCTGATTTACAACGCTCCTTTGGAGTATGCCGACCTTATTTTGAACGGCGATCCCGAAACTTATTTGAAAACTGTAACCGAGTATAAGCCGCTTGATTAACTATGTTCCGCCCGTTCCGATCACAATATATTGTCGGGATGGGCGGGATTTTCGTGTATGTGGTAGAAATTTTCACAAATTTATGCTATAATGTTATATTGAATAGTTATGTCCATAAATCTTTTCCGATTGGGCTTACATTGAAATGACAAGGACGGTGAGGACATGAAGTACAAAATTGCAATCTGCGACGATTCCGATGCAGATAGACAATATGTTTTGAATATGGTTCACGCATGGGCGGCATCTGCCGGTCATGTGGTACATATTGATACCTTTACTTCTGCTGAAAACTTCCTGTTCCACTATGCAGAAGAAAGCGACTACGATATTCTGCTCCTGGACATTGAAATGGGGGCTATGGATGGCGTAACGATGGCGAAGCAGCTCCGCAAGAACAACGATACCGTTCAGATCGTTTTCATCACAGGTTACTCCGATTACATTTCGGAGGGCTATGAGGTTGCGGCGCTCCACTACTTGATGAAGCCCGTAAAAGAAGAAAAGCTCTGCTCGGTGCTTGACCGTGCAGCCCACCATTCACGAGGGTGTGGTTGCCCGTGCGCTGGAGAAAAAGGGTATTATCTCTGACCGCTGTGAAATCAATCGACAGATCAAAGCAGACAATGCTTTGCTCCGTGAGCTGAAAGCAACGGTTAAGAAGCTGATGCAGGCGGTGAAGAATACCGTTCCTACCATAGCGGAGGCAATGGAAAAGATACGCAGCAGTATGCTGATTTTCAGTTATCAGCTCCGTCATATAGGTGTAGGCAAACACAATATGGGCAGGCGTGTCAAGGCAGTCAAGCCGGAGCTTGAACGCTATGCGGGATTGGTGCAGCAGATTAAGGACAAATCCAAGGAACGGAAAGCTCTGCTTGCGGAGAAAAAGGAAACGTCGTTCTATCAGATACCCAAGCTGCATGACCTTACCCGCCGTATTACTGAGCTGACTGAGGAATTGGAGGAACTGAAAACCGAAAAAGAAATGGTACTTCGTTCTTTGGATTGCGCCGACGATGCGGGTATTTCTGCCGTGAAGAAAGAAATTGCCACATTGGAGGGTGCGCTGCAGAAGCTGTCCGAGCAGGAATCGAAATATTCAGCCGAGCTTGATGAAGCCTTGAAGCAGTACGCCGAGCTGAAAGAACAGGCCGCCGGTATGGATGCCGCCGAGCTGATGGACGCACGGCTTGCCGTTCGTGATGAAAAGGAACGATCTGCCGTTGACCGCGTGAAAGCTGCCTACGGTGAGAAATACGATCCGATGATGATGCACGACAGCAAGCATGATGTGACAAATCTGCTCCACGAGGAAGCGGAAGCACGCTCTGTGCGAGAGCTCATTCGCCGGAAGCAGCAACAGCAGGCACAGCAGAACAAGAAGAAAAGCAGAGACAGTTGGGAGCGTTAAAATTTCAGCGGGAGTGCATTTTGAACGATGCACTCCCGCTTTTTTTTGTTTAATTGGCAAAAGTGGTAGAATTTTTCACATTTTCGTGGTATAATCATTATGGATTTTTGTGTCCATACGCAAGGAGGGCAATTATGATTGAGATATTGGAGATAAAACAAGTAAATGACGCACTTGCTGAAATGGTTGCCCTGTTTCGGGTAGAGTTGCGTTCATATAAAGGCATTGTATCCAAGCCGAACATTGAAGCCGGACGAGAAGAAATGGAAGAATATCTTTCCGCCAAGTTCCCGGTGTATGCCGCCCTTTTGAATGGCGAATACGCAGGCTATGTGGTCTGCCGTGTTGACAGCGAGGTTGTGTGGGTTGAATCCATCTATGTTCGGGAGGAATACCGCCGTCACGGTGTAGCTACTGCTCTGCACAGCAAAGCAGAAGAAATCGCCGCTTCTTATGGGGATGATACCGTTTACAACTATGTTCACCCCAACAATCACCGCATGATCGAGTTTCTACGGAAGCGTGGTTACACGGTTTTGAATCTGATCGAGATCCGCAAGCCATATAAAAAAGAAAAGCTGACACAGACGATCAAAGTCGGTGAACATGAATTTGATTATTAAGAGGTTAACTATGAATTACATAATAAAACCAATGCAAACTGTTGACGAGATCGACGGAAAAGGCTACGTTCATTATAAGTCTTGGCAAGAAACTTATGCAGGACTTATTGATCCTGAGTATCTGAAGAACACAACAGAGGAAAAGTGCAAGGCAATGGCGTACAAATGGACGGACAATATTCTTGTTGCCAAAGATGGTGACAAGGTTATCGGTTTTGTTGCTTACGGAAAATACCGTAGTGAAACACTCTCCGATTGTGGCGAGATATTTGCTATCTATGTACTTGCCGACTACTACGGTCAAAAGGTGGGATATGAACTGATGAACGCCGCTTTTGAGAAGCTCTCTACCTACAAGCATATTGCCGTGTGGGTATTGAAAGGCAACGAAAGAGCTATTAAGTTTTATGAGAGATACGGTTTCCGTTTTGATGGCACAGAGCAGGAAATCAAGCTCGGTACACCGAACACGGAATTGAGGATGATGTATGAGCGATATTGAAAGAATTGTTAATGATTTTTGCCGTGAGAACGGCTTATCCGTGAAGCTGTCCTATGATATGCCCATCGGGTACGAAACCGCATACGGCACTTATGATGTAACAATCAACACGCTATTTCTTAACGTAGAACTCCTAAAGAATGCACCACGATACGAAGTTCTGTTCTATCTATTCCACGAGCTACGTCACGCATTGCAGTATCTTTGTCCTTCGTTGTTTTGCGAGCAAATTCAGAAAAGCAGATTCTACGTTGTGCTTTATAATGGGGTGTGCTATAAGCTTATAGACAATGAATGGCGAGAATGTACTTTGGAAGGTTCTGAAGAATACTTTACCCGTGTCTATATGAGCCTCCCGTATGAAATTGATGCAAACACCTTTGCATACGAAAAGGCTAAAGAAATATGCGGTGATACGGCGGAATTACAGGAACTCTATTCTTATTGGATACCCAAAGATAAATTCGATTACGAGGAGCATAAAAAAGTGTTCTGCCTTATAGATGATGTACTGAGCAAGAAAGGTTAAGACTATGCAGATAAAATATGAAAACATCATCCTTCGGGATATGATTGAGTCCGACATTGAGGATTATGTGCGTTGGTTTACAGTGGAGCGTGAATGGGAAAACTGGGATGCTCCTTGGGAGAAGGAGGACACCGACGAAGAAACTGAGCGCAAAAGCTGGACGGAATACTATGAATCTGTAAAAGATCGGCCCGATGATGCTCGCCGTTGTAAGTTTGAGATTGAATGGAACGGCAGACACATTGGCTGGGTAAGCTCCTACTGCATTGACGAGAACTACGAATGGGTTGGGAAAATCAAGGACGGTCAGACCGTCTATCGTGCCATCGGTATTGACATTTGCGAACCAAACCTTTGGGGCAAGGGTATTGGTGCCAATGTTCTCCGTGCCTTTATTAACTACCATTTTGAGACCGGTGCAACCGAACTGTACACACAGACATGGTCTGGCAACACCAGGATGATTCGCTGTGCCGAAAAGCTCGGCTTTGTGGAGTGTAACCGCAACGTAGGTACACGAGAGGTTGATGGGCAATATGATGGATTGACGTTCAGATTGGAGAAATAGTATGACGATAAACTGCGTTTGGGAACATAACGGCAATGATACTCTGCTTTATGCAGTAGATTATATCGGCGCATATACTCGTGGTGAAAGCCTTGAAATAGCAAAGGCAAAGATGCCCGGTGAAATCATTTCCTATCTCAAATGGTTAGGCGTGGATACCTCCGATAACATAGAAGTTGTGATCGCCCAAGAAAAAGCCTCTGATCTTGCTATTAAGGATGCAGATTCCGACGTGCTTTTTGAAAGCGAAAAAGCACCGTTGACGGCAGATGAATATGAGAAGCTAAAAGCCCTTGCATTAAAATCTGCTAAGGATTTTCTTGCATTGTACGATTCTATTCCCGATAAGAGTGCAACTGCCATAGCTGAACGAAAAACCTTTTACGGGCAAGTTCCTCGCACTGCTGATGAAATGTACGAGCATACAAAGAATGTAAACGAGTATTATTTTGCGGAAATAGATGTTGATGCCGATAACGGCGGCACTATATACGAATGTCGTAAGCGTGGATTTGAAGCACTTGAAGTAAAGCCCGATTTTCTGCAAAATGCCGTGGTTGCAGGTAGCTACGGAGAGGATTGGTCGCTCCGCAAGGTTCTCCGTCGTTTTATTTGGCACGACCGTATTCACGCAAGAGCGATGTATCGAATGGCAGTAAAAATGTTTGGAACGAAGAATGTGGAAAATCCGTTTTATTTTGAATTGGAGAAAAGATGAGTATACGCTTTCTGTTATTCTTCAGCACTATACTTTGAATGATGACGAAAAATATGCGTTGCCTTATTATAAGCGTATTGTTGATATGTTTCAGTATCCCGATATGTGTCTGATGGTAGAATGGTTAGATAGCGATACACGCAGGGACAAATGCGCCGAATTGATTACGGCGTTGATTGAAAAACCTTTGTAATGTTTTGTGGAGATAAAAATGATACGATTAGAAGATGTAAATGAAGGAAATTGGCGTATTCCATTAGCCGTTTCGGATGAACAAAAACAATACGTTGCAAATAGTACAACTATCCTTGCCCGTGCGTATGCGTACCGTAACGCACGAAGCCGAGCGTATATAATCTACAACGATGAAACGCCTATCGGTATGGGGTTATACCACGACGAACCCGAATTGGATGCTTTTATTTTTAGTGAACTCTTTATTGATGCACGGCATCAAGGTAAGGGCTACGGAAAAGAAGCAACCCGAATGGTTCTCGATGCTATGAAAGCAGATGGTAAGTATAACAAGGTTGTCCTTTGCTATATTGAAGGAAACGAAGCCGCTAAACGCCTTTATGAAAAGTTTGGTTTTGTGGAAACAGATCGTGATGAGGACGAGATCATCATGGAATTGGTTTTCTAATATCACGATGAAAAGGACGGTGAGAACATGAAGTACAAAATTGCAATCTGCGACGATTCCGATGCAGACAGACAATATGTTTTGAATATGGTAGATCGTTGGGCGGCATCTGCCGGTCATGTGGTACATATTGATACCTTTACTTCTGCTGAGAACTTCCTGTTCCACTATGCAGAGGAAAGCGACTACGATATTCTGCTCCTGGACATTGAAATGGGAGCTATGGACGGCGTAACGATGGCGAAGCAACTTCGCAAAAATAATGATACGGTTCAGATCGTTTTCATCACAGGCTACTCTGATTACATTTCGGAGGGCTACGAGGTTGCGGCACTCCACTACTTGATGAAGCCGGTCAAGGAAGAAAAGCTCTGCTCGGTACTTGACCGTGCTGCAGAGAAACTTTCCAAGAATGAGAAGGTCTTGAACTTTGAGATCGGTGGTGAAATGGTGCGTGTGCCGATTTATCAAATCCGGTACGCCGACGTGTTCGGCAACTACGTTACCATTCACGCTCTGTCTGACGTTACGGTGAAAATGACTTTGGGCGAGCTTGAAAAACAGCTCGACGAACGCTTCTATCGTGTAGGGCGTTCCACGATCATCAACCTAACGCAGATCAGCCGTGTAACCAAGACGGAAATCAAACTGAGCGACGGAACCGCCATTCCTCTCCCACGGGGAGCATATGACGGTATCAACCGAGCAATTATCAACATGAGGTAAGGCGTATGGGATTGTTTTCAAAGAAAATAGAAAAGCAGATCGCTTCCTATCAGCACGAGCTGATTGAAACGCATTACCGGGAAGTTGATAATATGTACCGTCAAATCCGTGGTTGGAGGCACGACTACCGCAACCACATTCAGACGATGAAAGCATACGCAGCGACCGGCGATTGGGATGCCATCAAGAATTATCTTGACCTGCTCGACGAAGATCTGACAACCGTTGATACCGTTATTAAGACCGGCAATCCCATGACCGATGCTATATTGAACTCTAAGATTTCGCTTGCGAAAGCGAAAGGCATTGAGGTCGTGGCAGATGCACACATTCCCGTAAAACTGAAATCCTCGGAGATTGATCTGTGCTGTATCATTGGCAATCTCTTTGACAATGCCATTGAAGCGAGCGTAAAGCTACCGGAGAATCAGCGTGTGATCCGTGTATATATGGATATGAAAAATACCCAGCTCTACATTTCCTTTACCAACTTTACCGCCGGTAAGAAGATGAAAAAAGAAGGTAAGCTGTTCCGCAGCACCAAAGGCGACGGGCACGGTTTTGGGCTTGTTCGCATAGATGCGATTGTGGAACGGCTGGACGGATACATCAGCCGTAATAGTGAGGACGGAGCGTTTACAACAGAAATACTGCTTCCGCAGGTGTGATAATTTGCAATTCATCACCCAGAAATGACGATTCGTCCCCGAAATCATCCGGGGACGAATTTTTGTGCTATGATATGCTCAACTCAATGAGTGGAAATTCGAGAAAGAGGTATTGATTGCTATGACAAGAAAAGAAATGCAAGAAATAGCACAACAGATGTTAGATGTTTATAGTGGAACTTTATTCCACAATCAAGAATTTGAAAATGGAAATGCGGATGAAATCATCTACGAGTTTGATTGCCCGGAGTACGAAGAATTGCGGAATAAGTACAACTTGGTCAAGATTGCCGGAAATGGTAGCGACTTTGTTAGGGCTAAAAGATTGCTCCATTACTTAGCTCCCAGATTGACGCATTCGTCTTGGTACGATAACCACATTGAATGCAACGCATTACGGCTTTTGGAATATAGTCTTGATAATCCAGAGCAAGGCATCAACTGTCTGAACAAATCAAAAATTCTGGTTGAATGCTGCATGGCATTAGGCATTTTTGCAAGGCGTGTTAGCATTATGCCGTTCTCTCCCTATGATTTTGACAATCATGTTGTGACGGAGATCTACGACAGAACCCTTGAAAAGTGGATTATGCTTGATCCCACAACTGATGGATATTTTATTGACGAAGCGAAAACACCGCTCTCCCTCCTTGAAATGCGTAGTAAGTTTGCAAATGCGGAATTTATCACATTTGTTCTATCTACAGAATCGCAAAAAGATATACAAAAACTTCGGGTAAAACACCTTGACACAAATATGTATATCTGCAAAAACCTTTTCTATTTCCAGGTCGAACAGTATTCCACTTTTGGAGAAAAGGATAGCTTTCTGCAGTTCATTCCGCTTCACTACTCAATAAAGAGAACAAAGCAAGCAAATCTAAAATATCGTATTGACAACCTCCCGGATGAATACGAAGATTTCCGAAAGGACTTAGAGGAAAGCGTACCTCGCTTGGAGCAATATCAAGAGCCTCAGAGAACTAATATAAACTCGATGGAAAGAAAGCCTATCTAATGTTTCTATGCACAGAAAGGACGGTGGTTTTTCGTGATGAAAGAAAAAACGAAAAAAGAAAAATCTCCCAAGCCTAAATACAACATGGCTCAAAACTCATGGTACATGATAAAACTCGCTTGGACTTCGGGAGAGAAAAAGGTTATCGTGCTCAGCTTGTTATCCGCACTTTTCGCTGTGGCACTCAACCTTATCAATCTGTATGTTTCCCCCACGATACTCTCCGTGGTGGAAAGAAAGGCATCAGTTTCGGAACTGATCTTGACGATAGTGGTGTTCGTCGTTGCATTGATGGTCGTTTCGGCGGTATCCTCGTATGTGAACACGAACACCCTGTACGGAAGAATCAGCGTTCGTTGCGAGATCATCAATCTGCTAAACAGAAAGATGGCAACGACATCATATCAGAATATCAGTGATGAGAGATTCAAAACGCTGAAAATCAAGGTGCAGGAAACGATTGGTTCAAACAGAGCAGCTACGGAAGCTGTTTGGACAACGCTGACGGATTTGACAACTAACATTGTCGGCTTTGCGTTTTATGTGGTTCTGATGTCCTCCATTCAGCCGCTTCTGCTGCTTGCGATACTTGCCACAACGGTTGTCTCCTATTTTGTCAGCAACCGTTTGAGTGAGTGGGGCTATAAGCACCGTGAAGAAGAATCCGAGTATTCTACACAGATATACTATCTTGGTCGTCAATCAAGCGATTTAACTGTTGCAAAGGACATCCGTATTTTCGGGTTGCGCTCCTGGCTCGATGACCTCTATGCAAAAAGCATGGCGGCTTATACTGCGTTCAAGCGTAAAGAACAAGGTGTTTATATTTGGGCAAGCGTTACTGATCTTGTACTTACCTTCCTCCGCAACGCGATTGCCTACGCCTACCTTATCGGGCTTGTCATTGGCAACGGACTCAGCGTATCGGAGTTCCTGCTGTTCTTCGGTGCAGTAGGAGGCTTTACCGCTTGGGTATCGGGTATTCTCAGCGGCTTTAATACGCTCCACAAACAATCCCTGGATATTTCATCCGTTCGTGAATGTCTTGAATTTCCCGAACCTTTCAAGTTTGAGGACGGAGAACCCATTAAAGCAAAAGAAAACAAGCTTTACGAAATCAGACTTGAAAACGTATCCTACCGTTATCCCGGAGCTGACAAAGATACGCTTACGAATGTCAATCTGACGCTTCACCCCGGTGAAAAACTTGCTGTTGTTGGTTTGAATGGCGCAGGCAAAACAACACTTATCAAACTGATCTGTGGTTTTCTTGACCCGACAGAGGGACGTATTCTCCTCGACGGAAAGGACATCAGAGATTACAACCGCAGGGATTACTACAAGATGTTCTCGGCGGTGTTCCAGGAGTTCTCACTCCTTGCCGGTACGATTGCAACCAATGTGGCACAGGACAGCGAAGGCTTTGATATGGAGCGAGTTAAGGACTGCGTGGAGAAAGCCGGACTTCGTAAGAAAATCGAATCCTTGAAGGACGGGTATGATACCTATCTGAACCGAGAGGTCTTTGAAGATGCTATGCTCCTTTCGGGTGGCGAAACGCAACGCCTTATGCTTGCCCGTGCGCTTTACAAGAATGCCCCATTCATTGTTCTTGACGAGCCAACGGCGGCGCTTGATCCTATCGCAGAATCGGAAATGTACCAAAAGTACAATGAAATGACAAGCGGTAAATCCTCTATTTACATTTCTCACCGTCTTGCATCCACTCGCTTCTGCGACCGTATCATTATGATTGCAGACGGCCGCATCGGTGAAGAAGGAACACATGAGGAACTGTTGAAGGCTGGCGGCAAATACGCTGAGCTTTATGAGGTTCAGAGCAAATACTACAAGGAAGGAGAGGAAGAAAATGAAGAAAACTGATAAAGTTTCGCTGAAAAGAGCTTTTGCGACCAACCATCGGGCACTCAAATTGATTTATAAGCATTACCCGCAAATGGTAGTATCTCAGTTGTTGAGTGTGGTCTGGAATGCACTCACGCCATACGTTGGTATTTTCCTCTCCGCACTTGTGATTGACGAGCTTGCAGGAGGCAAAGATGTGAAGCGGCTCCAGATGCTCGTAATTATCACACTTGCATCTGCGGCGATGATCGCATTGGGCACAGCACTCTTTAACAAGTGGAAAGAAACGCAGAACGCAGGCTGGTGGCTCAAGATTGAACATATCGTTTCCGAAAAGATGCTTGATACGGATTACGTCAATCTTGATGATACACATACTGCTGAGATGTTGTCCACCATTCGTCAGAACTTCAACGGCGGTGGTTGGGGACTTGGTCAAGCGCTTGAATGTTACAAAGAACTTTGTTCCTCTATTTTAACAATCCTGGGCGGTCTTGCGCTGACAGTATCCTTGTTTGCAATTAAGGTTCCCAGCGATGCAGGTTCATTAACTTTACTGAATAACCCCTTTGTTGTGCTTGGCGTTGTGATTGTAATGTTGGCTGTTACTTTCATTGCCCCAATGTTGAATAACAAAGCCGGAAGCTATTACGCAAAACACGCCAATTCCCATAATCTCGGAAATCGTTTGTTTGGTTTTTTCGGCTACCTTGGTTACTACGCTGCTCTCGCAACCGACGTTAGAATATATCGCCAGGATAAAATCTGCGAAAGATACAATCGCAACAAAGAAGATACTTTCGGTTCAAATGGCTTGTTCGCACATTTCGCACGAGGACCAATGGGATTGTATAGTGCGGCAGGTGCGGCTGTATCGGTCATCTTTACAGGAATCGTTTATGCCTTTGTTTGCCTTAAAGCGTTGGCAGGTGCATTTGGTCTTGGCTCTGTGACACAGTATGTTGCTTCTATCGCCAAGGTATCGGGCGGAATGTCAAGCCTTGTATCGAATATCGGTCTTATGTGCAACAACACACCGTTCCTTGAGCTGACCTTTGACTTCCTTGATATTCCCAACAATATGTACCAAGGAAGCCTTACGATAGAAAAACGTTGTGACAGAAAATATCAAGTTGAGTTCCGCAATGTATCGTTCAAATATCCGGGCAGCGACAACTATGCGCTTCGCAACGTCAATATGAAATTTGAGATCGGTAAACGTCTTGCCGTTGTTGGTATGAACGGAAGCGGTAAAACCACGTTTATCAAATTGTTGTGCCGCCTGTATGACCCCACCGAGGGAGAAATTCTGCTTAACGGCATTGATATTCGCAAGTACAATTATCGAGAGTATATGGACATCTTCTCGGTTGTGTTCCAGGACTTCAAACTGCTTAGTTTGAAGCTCGGTGAGAATGTAGCCGGCAAGGTTGATTACGATAAGGAGCTTGTCATTGACTGTCTTGAAAAAGCAGGATTCGCAGACAGATTTATCAAAATGAAAGACGGCACGGAAACTTATCTCTACAAAGACTTCGACACCAAAAACGGCGTTGACGTTTCCGGCGGCGAAGCACAGAAGATCGCCATTGCCCGTGCGCTCTACAAGGATGCTCCGTTCATTATCCTCGACGAGCCTACGGCAGCTCTCGATCCGATTGCCGAAGCCGAGATCTACGGAAAGTTCGACGAGATTGCAGGCGACAAGACCGCAATCTACATCTCCCACCGCCTGTCCTCTTGTAAGTTCTGCGATGAGATTGCCGTGTTCCATGAGGGCGCAGTAATTCAGCAAGGCTCTCATGCTTCGCTCGTAGCCGATACAAACGGCAAATACTACGAGCTGTGGAATGCACAGGCGCAGTATTATACGGAGTAAAATCTGCGGCGTGCTTTACGTTGACGCATGAAGAAAACGCATTTTCAATGAATGCGGCAAAATGAAAACCGCTGTATTTTTCATCCTCGCAAGGATGGAGAGTACAGCGGTTTTGTATTTTCTGAGGAAAGGTGTCAAACTGCATTTTTACAGTTTGGGTACCATTTTCGAGGAAAATATGTGGGGTATCCAGAGGGGCATAGCTCCTCGGCTCTGGGTTTCCAATAGGGGCGAGAGCATCCCTGTTGGCACACGATTTTGCTCGGCAAAGTCTAGTGTGTTATACCTTTTGCGATCGGAGACGGGTAAACACGAGGACTTCGCGCAACAGCGTGAGGTCTTTTTTAATATGTATGGCAACAGGAATATTCAGATTGTTATGACAATAAATTCCGTTGGCAAGAAATTATATGAACCAGAGGACACGATAGGTTTGGGAACAATTCGACGCCACGCTGTATGGAAAGACTACGAAGTGCTGTTTGTTCCTTCAATCAATGCGTTTGGGAAAACTCCCGTCGAAATCACGGCAGAAATTATGTTTTTGGAATCGAACGGGGTAAGGGTATATTCGATAAGTGAAGGTATAATTTCTTCAAAGGATTTGCCGTTGCTGTTTAGAAAACAATTCAGAATTGTTAAATAGAATAAATCATAATCCGTTGGCTAACATGGAGGGTTTGATATGCGAAATGCAATCAGGCCCTCCTTTTTATTTTTGAAGGAGGTTTTCGATGGAACAGAACAATATGAAATGCACAGGAAACATTGGTGCAAAACAGTGCGGCAGACTTATGCGGTATAGCATGCAGTTGATTATGTTGCAAAAATTATTGCGTTACAAGTTGTTGAGCGAAAGAGAGTACATCGCTGTTAAAGAAAGGCTGATGAAAGGTTACGGGATTGTTTCTGATTTTACAGCTTAGAAAACTTGACCGTATAAAATATAATAGCTGCATAGCAAAGGAGTAAGAACATGGAAGTTTCTGGTACTAACAAACTAATATTGCCCAAAGATATTATTTTGGCAGACAGAGAAAGGGAAAGGACAATTGTTTATTATGGCCGAGTTTCAACGGAACATGAAGCGCAGTTGTCTGCTCTTGAAAATCAGTTGCAATGGTATGACGATCAATCGAAGTATCATCCGAATTGGAAAGTTTTGCGAAAGTATATTGACGAGGGAATAACCGGTACACAAGCCAAAAAGCGCCCGGCGTTTTTGAAAATGTTGGAAGATGCAAAAAACGGGCAATTTGACCTTATTGTTACAAGAGAGGTTTGCCGCTTTGCAAGAAACACAGTAGATACGCTTGTTACAACGCGCGAATTGAAAAAATCGGCGTTGAGGTGTACTTTGTAGAGGATAATATCTGGACAATGGACGGTGATGGTGAACTTCGTTTGACAATTATGGCTACGTTGGCGCAGGAGGAGAGTAGAAAAACATCTGAGCGCGTTCGTGCCGGGCAGAAAATCAGTAGAGATAATGGCGTTTTATATGGGAACGGTAATATTCTTGGATATGACCGTGTTGGTGATACATATGTCATCAACGAAGAACAGGCCGAAACTGTCCGCTTGATTTACAATTTATATTCGCAAGGGCTTGACTTTAAGAAAATAATCAACGAGTTGGTGTCACAGCATAGAAAAGATAGTTATGGCCTTGTACGCTGGGAATGCACAAAAATTTCGCGTATTCTACATAATACTACATATAAAGGTTATATGGGATACTTAAAATCTTTTCGGAATAATTATTTGGAGCAAAAGTCCATTATCAACAGAGATGAAAGCACACATTTATATATAAAGGGGAATTTCGAACCGATTGTATCTGAAGAACTTTGGGAGAAGTGTAGGCAAATACGAGAGTCGAAAGCAATGAAAATTAAAAGCTACGGCGGGAAAGAACGAGTTGTTGGTTTTAAAACCAGCAATGATATCTGGGTAAAGAAAATGAAATGTCGTTGCGGTTCTTCTTTCAGGAGATGCAAGTGGCATAAAAATAAAAGTGGCGAACTCATTTACGGCTATCAATGCTATAACCAATTAAATAACGGTTCAAAGAAAATTCGTGAAAGCGCAGGCATATCGACCGAGGGGTATTGCGATATGGGTACAATCGGCGACTGGAAAATTGATATGATGGCGCAAAAGATTTTTCAAGGTTTGTGCGGAGAACAAAGAGAGTGTATAAATCGCTCTTATTCAATTTACGAAAACAACTTCAAAGCAAAGGGGAACAGCTCAAATAATCAAAAAGAAGTTTTGTTGTCAAAAATTGAAAAATTAAAAGTAAAGTTGAATAACTTGACTA
>OGQA01000054.1_pt1 | contig 65777 bp, 68 predicted proteins | sample 1553011 | NCBI WGS metagenome assembly OGQA01 (sample SAMEA2580256, study PRJEB22360) | human gut metagenome | biome: human gut; feature: human-associated habitat; material: faeces | place: Denmark | collected 2008/2010 | reverse complement strand
GGAGCGGTTTGGACAGGAGGGAGACCGGCTCAACCGGGAGAACCTTCCCGGGGAGGAGGACCTGCGCGCCTTTGTGGCGGCGCGTTCCACTCCGGAGAATCGCCCGAAGATCAAGGAGCTTCTCACGAAGTACGGCGTGAAAAAGCTCACCGAGCTTCAGGAAAGCCAGTATGAAGCCGTTAAAAACGAGGTGGCGGCGCTGTGAGTGAAATTCAGCATACCAGCCGCGCCCACGCCCGGCTCAACGCTTCCTCATCCCACCGCTGGATGATGTGCCCGCCATCGGTCAAGCTCTCCGAGCAGTTCGAGGATAAGCCCTCGACCTATGCGGAAGAGGGTACCTTTCTTCATGAATTGTGCGAACTGAAGCTGCACTGCTACCTGGGCGACATGACCGCTGAAGCTGTGGAAGCGCAGTATGCCGAGCATCGGGACAGCGAGTTTTACTCGGACGAGGCCGAAAGCGTCACGGATGAATACGTCGCCTTCTGCATTGAAACCATCGAGGCGGTCCGCTCCTCCTGTCCCGATCCGCTGATCATGGTGGAGCACCGACTGGATTACAGCGAGTACGTGCCGGAGGGCTTCGGTACCGGCGATCTGGTCATCGTGGCGGACGGCGTGATCGAGGTAATCGATTTCAAGGGCGGCCGCGGCGTAAGGGTGGACGCCCATCGCAACAGTCAGCTCATGCTCTATGCGCTGGGCGCGCTGTTGGAGTTCGACCCGCTCTACGACATCCATCATGTGCGCATGACCATCGTACAGCCCCGGCTGAACAACCTGTCCTCCTACGAAATGGAGGCGGACGAGCTGCTGCATTGGGCGGAGACGGAGGTGCGCCCCAAAGCACAGCTGGCCTATGAAGGCAAGGGCGAATTCTGCGCCGGCGAATGGTGCCGCTTCTGCAAGGTGCGCTATACCTGTCGGAAACGCAGCGAATATCATATGCGCCTGGCAGAACGGGACTTCAAACAGCCCGACCTGCTCTCGGACGAAGAGATCGCCGACATTCTGCCCGTGGCGGAAAGCCTGAACAGCTGGGTGCAGGATCTTATGGCTTACGCCACGCAGGAAGCGATGGACGGGAAGCACTGGCCGGGCTATAAGCTGGTAGCCGGGCGCACGGTGCGCAAATACACCAGCGAGGCGGAGGTCATCAAAGCGGCGACCGATGCGGGTTACACTGACATCTACAAAACCACGCTGCTGGGCGTTGGCGATCTGGAAAAGCGCCTGGGCAGAAAGAAATTCAGCGAGGTGCTGGGCAGGTACGTGGTCAAGCCCCAGGGCTCGCCCATTCTCGTCCCCGAAACCGATCCCCGCAAGCCGTATTCCGACGCGGCGGGCGACTTCAAGGAATAATCGTTGACAGCGACTATAAGAAGCATTTTTTCACAAAAGGTGCAAACCAAATTGAATGCCCATATGTGGGCGGAAAGGAAACTACTATGTCCATCAAAGTCATCACCGGAAAGGTCCGCGCGTCCTTCGTTCACGTTTTCAAGCCCCAGAGCATCAACGGCAGCGAACCCAAGTACAGCTGCTCCCTCATCATCCCCAAAAGCGATACCGTGACGGTCGGGAAAATCAGGGAAGCTATTGAACAGGCCAGGCAGGAGGGCGTGCCCAAGTGGGGCGGAAAAATCCCGCCCAATCTGAAGCTGCCCCTGCGCGACGGCGACGTGGATCGCCCGGAGGATCCTGCCTATGCCGACAGCTATTTCATCAACGCCACCAGTCAGGAACAGCCCGGCGTGGTCGACCGCAAGCGCGTGAAGATCACCGATCCGCTGGCGATTTATTCGGGCTGCTACATCCGCGCCTCCATCAACATCTATCCCTTCAACGCCAACGGCAACCGCGGCATTGCGGCGGGGTTGTCCAACATTCAGTTCTGCGGGATTTTGGTGGGTGTGGGGAGGGGGGCGAGCCGCTGAACGGCCGCGTCCGCGCCGAGGATGAATTCGACGCGCTGGACGATGACGACGCAGACGATTTTCTCGACTGATTTCCAGCATCGGACTCAGGCCGCTCACGCTTATATCGCGTGGGCGGTCTTTTGGAGGTGATCGTTATGCCCGTTCTCATGGGCTTGGACTTAGAGACCTACAGCTCGGCGCCGTTGCCCAAGTGCGGCGTGTATCGATACTGCGATGCGCCGGATTTTGAGATTCTTCTGTTCTCCTACGCCTTCGACGATGCCCCTATAGAGACCATTGACCTTGCCAGCGGAGAAGAACTTCCAAAAGAAGTAATTTCTGCACTGGAAGATCCCGGTATCATCAAGGTCGCCTACAACGCGCAGTTCGAGCGCGTGTGCCTTTCACGCTACCTGGGGCACTGGCTGGATCCGCATCAATGGCGCTGCACCATGGTCATGGCGGCGTACCTGACGCTGCCCGGAAAAATGGCGGACGCAGCCGTCGCCCTGGGCACAACGGAGAAGAAAATGGAGGAAGGCAAAGACCTCATCCGTTATTTCTCCGTCCCCTGCAAGCCCACCAAAACCAACGGCGGCAGAACGCGCAATCTGCCCACCGACGCGCCTGAAAAGTGGGCGGTGTACAAACAATATAACGCCCAGGACGTGGAAACCGAGCGCGCCATTCGAAAGGCACTGGAGAAGTATCCTCTCCCTGAACAGGAATGGGAACTGTACGCACTGGATCAGCAGATCAACGACCGGGGTGTGCGGGTGGATAAGAAGCTCGTCAAAAACGCCATTGCGGCCGATGCAGTGTTTGCCCAGGCAGCTTATCAGCGGGCAAAGGAGCTGACGGGACTGGAGAACCCCGGAAGCGTAATGCAGCTGCATGGGTGGCTGAGGGAACAGGGCGTGCAGCTTCCGACGCTGCTCAAAAAAGAGGTGCAGCGGAAGCTGGCGGAGATGGAGGCGGATTCTCAGACGAATGTTCAGACGGATGCTCAGGTGAACGATGCGGTGCGCGAAATGCTCCGACTGCGACTGGAGATGAGCAGAAGCAGCATCAAAAAGTATGAAGCCATGGCACGCTGCGTCTGCAAGGACGGGCGCATCCATGGGATGTTCCGCTTCTACGGCGCCAGCCGCACGGGAAGGTTTGCTTCGCAGATCGTCAACCTGCAGAACCTCAGGAGAAACGATATGGAGGATCTGGCTCTGGCGCGTTCTCTGCTCCGCGAAGGCAGAGCGGAGGAACTGTCCATGCTGTATTCCTCCGAAGCGGATGTGCTGTCCGAACTTGTGCGCACGGCGCTGATCGCCCGGGAAGGATATCGGTTCATCGTCGCCGATTTTTCGGCGATTGAGGCGCGGGTGCTGGCATGGCTGGCGGGCGAGGAATGGCGGCTGAAGGTCTTTGAAGAGGGCGGCGACATATACTGTGCTTCTGCCAGCCAGATGTTTCACGTGCCGGTCGAAAAGCACGGCGTCAACAGTCATCTCAGGCAGAAGGGGAAGATATCTGAGCTGGCGCTTGGCTACGGCGGCTCCATTGGCGCGCTTCAGGCCATGGGTTCCCGGGAAATGAACATCCCGGACGAGGAGCTGAAGCCCCTGGTAGACGGCTGGCGAAAGGCCAATCCCCGAATCGTACAGTTCTGGCGAAGCGTCGGCGACGCCGCAATGAAGGCGGTAAGAGAGCAGACGACGGTTCGTGCGGGCAAAGTAACCTTCTGCTGCAAAGACGGCGTACTTTTTGCTAATCTTCCATCCGGGCGAACGCTGGCCTATCTTGCGCCCAGACTGGAAACGGGGCGCTTCGGCTCTACGGTCATCACCTATCAGTCCTATGACAAAACGGAAAAGGCAGCCAACGAGGAAGATGAAATGCCTGTCGTCAGACGCTGGCAGCGAGAAGAAACCTACGGGCCGAAAATTGTAGAGAACCTTACGCAGGCAATCGCCCGTGATCTTTTGTGCGCAGCGATGATGAATCTGGAAGCCGCCGGGTACCGCATCTGTATGCATGTCCACGACGAGTGCGTTATTGAAATGCCTGTCAGTCAGGGCTCTCTGGAGGAAGCCTGCAGGCTCATGGCGATTGCGCCGGACTGGGCGGAAGATCTGCCGCTGCGGGCAGATGGAGAGGACCATCTGGCCTTCTACCGAAAAACGTAAGACTTTCGTCCCGGTTTTGTCCGTCCATCCTGCTTGCTGTTTTCGCCGCAAAGAGCGAATATGTCCCGGAGGAGCAAGCCATGCTCCCTCATCATCCCCGGCATGACAAATGGTACTCAGCAACATGACAACTGGTACTCAGCAATCGGATGAAGGAGGAGGACGCCACTATGCCGCTGCGGCGCCGTATGAAATCACTGGCAGGCAAGCAGAGACGTGCCAGAGAATGGCAGCACCCCATATGGCTGCAAAAAAACACGGAGGGAATCGAAAATGAGCTATGAGGAACTGAGCCGGCTGGTGGGCCGGGAATTTTTCAACGCCGGGGTACGGTATTTCGCCGTTGCGGCGGGTGAAGAGAAGCTGCTGTTTTTGGAGTATGACGAAAGCGGCGCGGCGGTTAAGTACGTCGTTGCCGAGCATCCCTGGCTGGAGGACGGAGATCTTCGCTGGGCGTCAGGCGAATATCTGAATTTCTGCCACTACTTTACCTCCGGCGAAGCTCTGCTGGGCGCGGCCCGCGTCATGCACCAGACCTGCCAATAAAACGATCATCAGGAGGAAAGATTCTATGAAATGGCCGACGAAAGAGGAAGTTGAGCAGGTACGGCGGGCGTACCCGCCCGGAACCATCGTGAGACTCGTTCGGATGGACGATCCGCAGGCGCCGCCGCCCGGAACCATTGGCAAAGTGATCGGCGTAGACGATACGGCCAGTTTGCTGGTCGAGTGGCAGACAGGCAGTTCGCTCAATGTGCTGTATGGAATCGATCAGGTGAAGAAACTCTAAAAACTACATTTGGACATAAGCAGCCGAAGAAGAACGGCTGCTTTTTCTTTGGCCTATACACCCCGATACATCAAGGAGGATTCAGAATGCAGGTAAAGTATGACCGCAAGCTCCTGATCGCCATTGGCAGGAGCCGGAAAGCGTCCCAATGGCAGAACAAAGAGGTGCTCTGGAGCGGGTTTCTGGACAAGCTCGCCACCACGACCCGCACCCGAGAGACGGTAGCTGAATATGCAGCGCTGCCCAAGGGCGAGCGCGATACCATCAAAGATGTGGGCGGTTTTGTCGGCGGGTATCTCAAAAATGGGAAACGCAACAACGCAAGCGTGGTCAACCGCTGTATGCTGTGCCTGGACGCAGATAACGCCGATCCCGGTCTCATGGACGATCTGGACATGACGTTTATCAACGCCTACGCCCTCTATTCTACTCACAGCCACACCCCGGAAAAGATGCGCCTGCGGCTCATCGTTCCGCTGACGCGCACGGTCACACCGGACGAATACGCTGCTGTTTCCAGGCGCGTTGCAGATGATCTGGGTCTTGAGCGCTTCGATCCCACCACCTTCGAACCGGCGCGACTCATGTACTGGCCCAGCACGCCCGAGGATGGCGAGTTCTTCTTTCATTGCGAGGACGCTCCTTTTCTCGATCCGGATGAGGTACTGAAAACCTATGCTGACTGGCGGGACGCCTCGCTCTGGCCCACGACGCAGCCGGTGGAGGAACGCATCCGGCACACTGCCGGCAAGCAGGAAGATCCTACTGAAAAGCGTGGAATCATCGGCGCGTTCTGCCGGGCGCATACCATTACCGATGTGCTGACTCATATTCTCCCCGACCGATATACGCCGACGGAACAGGACGATCGTTACACATATATCGGCGGCAGCACCACGGGCGGCCTGGTGGTTTACGACGACAAGTACGCCTTTTCTCATCACGCCACCGATCCCGCAGGCGGCAAGCTGTGCAACGCCTTTGATCTGGTGCGCTGGCATCTGTTCACGCCGGGCGGTACCGCGCCGGATGGCTCCATGGTGGGCGACGAGAAGAGTTCTATCAAGCGGATGCAGGAATACGCCGCACAGGATGAAGCGACGAAACGCCAGCTGGCCGAGGAGCGCAGCGCGCAGGCCATGGAGGAATTTGGTGATCTGGATACCGAAAATAGCGCTTCCGTTTCATCGGGCAATGCTTCAGATGAAAACTGGCAGGACGCACTGGAGATCGACAAGCAGGGGCGCGTGAAGGATACCCTCGGCAATCTCGCCCTCATCCTGCGCAACGATCCCAAGCTGAAGGATATCGCCTACAATATCCATCGCAGCGGCATCGACATCCGCAGGGATGCGGACGGCAAGACAACGCTTCCCTGGACGCAGCTGAAGCCCGGCTGGAACGAATCCGACCTGGGCGCGATTCAGATTTATCTGGAGCGGGTCTACAATCTGTACACGCCCAGCAAACTGAAAAGCATCCTGCTGGCCATCGCAGCCGAACGCAGCTATCACCCCGTTCGAGACTACATCGAATCCCTTCCCGACTGGGACGGTATCCACCGAGTGGACACGCTGTTCGTCGATTATCTGGGCAGCCCGGATACGCTGTACATCCGAGCCATTGCCAGAAAGATGATGGTCGCCGCCGTGGCGCGCATCTATGAGCCGGGAATCAAGTTCGACAGTGTGGTGGTGCTGAACGGGCCGCAGGGCATGGGCAAGAGCTCTTTCTTCGCCAGGCTGGGCGGCAAGTGGTTCTCCGACAGCCTGACCATCAGCGACATGAAGGATAAGGCCGCGCCGGAGAAACTGCAGGGCTACTGGATTCTGGAATTGGGCGAACTGGCGGGGCTGAAAAAGATGGACGTTGAAACGGTCAAGGCGTTCATCACCCGACAGGACGATAAGTTTCGGCATTCCTACGGCTACAGCGTGGAAGATCATCCACGTCAGTGCATCATTGTGGGCAGCACGAACAACGGCGACGGTTTTCTGCGCGACGTTACCGGCAACCGCCGCTTCTGGCCGGTGACCTGCACGGCCAATTCGCCGCATCGCCCGTGGGAAGTGGAGAGCGTCGTACAGCAGCTGTGGGCAGAAGCCTGGCAGCTGTATAAGAACGGCGAGAAGCTGTTCCTGACGCCCGAAGAAGAAAAACAGGCGGAGATGGAACAGACGGCTGCGCTGGAGAGCGACGTTCGCGAGGGCATGATCGCGGAATACCTGAACACACTGCTGCCGGAGGATTGGGATAAGATGGATCTGGCGGAGCGCCGGGGCTTCCTGCGCGGAGATCAGTTCACAGGCGGCAATCGCACGGGAACCATCCAGCGCACGACCGTCTGCGCCGTGGAGATCTGGGCAGAGTGCTTCGGAAAAGACCCTTCCACGGTCAAGCGCTCGGACACTTACGATATCTTCGGTATGCTGATGAAAATCGGCGGCTGGGAGAAGTACAGCGGGAACAGGAACGGACTGCTGCGCCGTCCACCTTATGGGCCGCAGAGGTGCTATGTGCGAAAATGATTTGAACAGCTTGCCGCAAAAGGTCTACCTGTCTACAGATTGTGGGAGCACTTCACTCAGATTGTTTACGACGAGGCGTAACTTAGTGTAACGAAGGCCGATAATTACGCCTGTGGGCGTAACGGTAAAACATGGTTACGGTGTTCGTTTCAGTCCGTTTACAGGTCTATATAATAGGAAAGGATTCATTGCTGTAACGTGTAAACTCAATTCTATATAGAGTATTTGAAAAAAGAGGGATAAAAGAGAAAATGAGCGCGTATATGCCCGAATGCCTGTACGCGCGCGCGGGAGAATACAACGCAACGTTTCAGGATCTGACGCTGTAAGGCTGGGAGTTTCAGGGTAGCGGCATTTTTGCCGTTGATCCTTTTGCTGACAGCCTTTCTTTTGCCCGTTTTCTCCCCTGATTTCTCATGAGCCTGCAAAGTGTGGAATGCTAACGCCAAAGTTTGCTACCGCATAAGGTATCTGCTCAGTAATTCTATACGTTATCAGTCTATCAGTCGCCGGCACGTTGTCCGGTGCAGGAAGGAGGTTCATTTTGCCGGGTGAAAAGGATCTGCACCCGTACCAGAAGTTCTGTGTGAACTTTTTGGAGGAGAAGCCGCAGTGCGCTTTATTTCTGGACTGCGGTCTCGGAAAAACCATCATTACGCTCACGGCCATCTCGCATCTGCTGTATGACAGCTACGAGGTGAGCCGTATTTTAATTATCGCCCCATTGCGTGTAGCGCGGGATACCTGGATCAGCGAGCTGTCCAAATGGGAGCACCTGAAAGGGCTGCGGATGGAGCGCATCCTTGGAACACCCAGGGAACGTATCGCTGCTCTCTCTCGAAAAGCGGAACTGTACGTCATCAATCGGGAGAACGTGGAATGGCTGGTCAAACACTACGCAGGGAGAAAGCTGCCCTTCGATATGCTGGTGATCGACGAGCTTTCGTCCTTCAAGAACAGCCGGGCGAAGCGCTTTCTGGCGCTGAAGAAGGTGCTGGGGCAGTTCTCCCGCGTGGTGGGGCTGACCGGCACGCCTGCACCCAACGGTCTGGAAGATCTGTGGCCGCAGGTTTTTCTGCTGGATCGGGGGCAGCGGCTGGGGCGCACCATGCGCAGCTACCTCGATCTGTATTTCACTACGCCCAACAGCTGGCTGCCCTATAAGCACGAGCTGAAGCCGGGCGCAGAGGAGCAGATCTATCAGCGACTGAGCGATCTCTGCGTGTCCATGCGGGCAGCGGATCATCTGCAGATGCCGGAACGCATTGACAACATTGTGGAGCTGACGCTCTCGCCCCGGGAGGAAAAGCTGTACCGGCAGATGGAGCGGGACATGCTGCTTCCATACGCAGATGGCGATGTGCTGGCGTTGAACGCGGCGACGCTGGCGGGCAAGCTGCTGCAGCTGTCCAACGGCGCGGTGTACGATGAGTTCCACAACATCCGCGTGATTCACGATAAAAAGCTGGACGCGCTGGAGGATCTCATCGAAGCCGCCAACGGCAAGCCTGTACTGGTGATGTACGCCTACCAGCATGATCTGACACGCATTCAGCAGCGTTTCGGGAAGCACAGCCCGGAGAATCCCACCGGCGTTCGAGAGCTGAAAACCTCCGCCGATCTGGAGGATTGGAACGCAGGGAAAATCCCCGTCGCCGTCACCCAGCCCGCTTCCACCGGGCACGGCCTGAACCTGCAGCACGGCGGCAGCACCATCGTGTGGTTCGGGCTGAACTGGTCACTGGAGCTCTATGAACAGGCAAACGCCCGCCTGTGGCGACAGGGACAGAAGGAAATAGTGGTTGTTCATCATCTGGTGGTAAAGGGCACCATGGACGAACAGGTCATGCGGGCGCTGCATGAGAAGGCGGCGGATCAGAACGCGCTGCTGGCAGCAGTCAAAGCACGGATTCAGGAGGTGAAGTGATATGTTGGAAAGAGAGATTGTGGCTGCGATCAAAAAATACCTTTCATCGCTGGGCAGCGACGTTTTCTTTTGGAAGGAGCACGGCGGCCCTTACGGCTGTTCAGGGATTCCCGACGTCATCTGCTGCTATAAAGGCCGCTTTCTGGGTATGGAATGCAAACTGCCCGGCGGCAGACTGACGGAGCTTCAGAAGCGCGCCATTGAGAAGATCAACCGCGCGGGCGGCGTCGCCTGCCGGGTGGAGAGCGTGGAGGACGTAAAGCGCGTGATCGAGCGCGTGGATTTGGAGAGGAGCGATACGAATGCCTGAAAAGAAACTGTATGACTTAGCGGTTGATCCTGAATTCCGGGATCTGATTCCGCCGCTGAACGAGGAAGAACTGAAGCTGCTGGAGGAAAGTCTCATGGCGGACGGCTGCGAATCGCCGCTCACCGTATGGAACGGTGTGATTATTGACGGTCATAACCGCTATGCGATTTGCCGGAAGCACGAGATCCCGTTTTCCATTCAGGAGAAGAATTTCAGCAGCCGTGACGACGCCATGCTGTGGATGCTGCGTAACCAGCTGGGGCGACGCAATCTGAACGATTACCAGCGCGGCGAAATGGTGCTGGTGCTGAAAAGCAGGATGAAAACGGAAGCAGAAAAACGCAAATACGCAGGTGTTTCGGATTGCGACCTTCCTGAAAATTTTCAGGAAGGTCAGGCAAGTGAAAAAGATCGTAAGGGGCGTGAAGAACGAGAAACTTATACCCGTCTCGGAAAACTTGCCGGCGTGTCCGGCAGACAGATGCGAAAAATTGACAAGCTCGCCAATTCCGCCGATGAAGCAACAAAGGCAAAGCTCCGCAAGGGTGAAGTGTCTGTTCACCGTGCCTACACTGATCTGCTGGAAAAGGAGCACGAGGGCGAAACCAAAATCTGTGAGCGCTGCAAACAGGAAAAGCCTCTGTCGGCCTTCTCGATCCCGTCCAATCGCCGCAGCTTTTCTTCGGTGTGCAGGGACTGCGAAAAGGAGATCAGTGCCGTAGCGAAGAGCGCGGCGGAAGCTGCTGCAAAACCGGCGGACATTGCTGCAAGCTCCGAACCGCCCTGTCCCATCCCCGGCATGGTAATGCACAACGGCGCGCCGATTCATGTGGAAACGGCGCTGCCCGATACCCCGGAGATGTTTTGTTATGTGGCCGATCTGGTGAAAAGCTGCTGCGATTCCTATGTGATCGGCCTGACCTCGGCCATGCGCCGCTATTCCAGCGGCATGGGCAGTGAGGAACACAACGCCCAGATTCTGGAGATGGTGCGCCGCACCAATGAGCAGGTACTGACGATTCTGAACGAACGAATGGAGGAGAAATGATCATGAGCAGAAAGAACAAAAACGGAAAGCGCAGAAACTATACCCCCAAGACCTACGGCAGGGATTTTCTCACGCCCACGCCCATTGAACGGGCGATTCAGGAGGCGAACAAGCCCGCTTCCCCGCAGGCCGTGGCCGTCAGCGACCGCATTGCCTGCGACGATAAGTGCAGCTATGAATACAAGCGGATGCCCGCCGCATGGCTGGAAACGGATTTCAGCTATCAGCGAAAGATCGACGCCGCCCGGGTGAAGCGGATCGTGAACAGCTTCGATCCGCGTCTGGCCAACGAGGTGAAGGTCAGCTTCCGCGACGGAAAATTCTATGTGTTTGACGGTGCGCATACCCTCAGCGCGCTCAAGCGGATTCATGGAGAGGAAGCCTTCATGGTGGACTGCAAGGTATATTACGGCCTGTCCTATGAGGACGAGGCCTATCTGTTTGCGCTGCAGAGCGGCGAATCGAAGGACGTGGCCTTCAACACCCGCCTCCGTGCGCTGATGATCTCCGGCAGTCAGGAGGCGACGGATTTCAGAGCGCATACGGCGCAGGCCGGTTTTCAGCTGGCGGACGGCGCGGGTAGCGCGACGAAGAACACCATCGCCGCCATCGCCAAGGCGTACCGCCTGTACAAAGAGTACGGCCCGGAGCAGTACGTTCAGATTCTGCAGCTGATCGCCGATACCTGGAACGGCGCGGCGTGGAGCGTGACGGGCTATCTGCTGGGCGGGGTGGCCGTCTTTCTGCGGGAGTACGGCGAAGAGTACAGCCGAGGTCGTTTTATCAAACGCCTGCGCAGCGCGACCTATGAGACGCTTCGTGACGAGGCGCGCAGACAGCAGCGAGGTTCCTCGGATGTGGCGCATGCCCTGGCGATTGTGAAGCTGTACAACCTGACGGGCGGACGAGGCACGGTGGATCCCCGCAGGCTGACGGTGCTGGATTGAGGAGCACGGATATGAACGAGAGATGTTTTGCCCATAGGCGCAACGGAAAATGCGTCGCCCTGACGGGAGAGCAGTGCGCGGGCTACGCGGTCTGCTCATTCTACAAGCCGATTTGGAAGCATGCGCAGGATGTAGCCAGAGTCAATCAGCGCTTGAACCGGCTGCTGATTCAAAAGCAGCGGGCCATTGCAGAAAAGTACCATAACGGCGAGATGCCGTGGAAGGGAGAAAATGAATGACGGCCCGAGAGTATCTCACCCAGGCGCGAATGATCGACTCGCGCATCAACAGCAAACTCATGGAGCTGCAGCGAGCGCGGGAACTGGCGACCAAGGCTACCGGACTGGTATCGGATATGCCGCGGAACCCCTCTCCCGATCTGCAGCAAATGGAAAGCCGCGTTGTGAAAATCGTAGATCTGGAACGGGAGATCAATGCGGAGATTGACGAGCTGGTGGATCTGAAAAGGGACATCCGGGAACTGATCGCGCAGATTCGAAAGCCGGAGTACAGGACGCTTCTGGAACTGCGATACCTTGGATTCAGGACATGGGACGCTATTGCCGAAGAGATGGGTTTCGAACCGAGAACCATTTACCGCTTTCATAGCAACGCCCTGCGGGTTGTCGAGCGACTTATGCGCGCCGAGAAAAATTCCTGAGATTTTTTCTCCAAAAGCGCAAAATGTCATTGTTTGTCAGTATCCACCTGTGCTATGATGTATGCTGTCAAAATCAGATGAACACCAAAGAGCAACTCAATTCAGGAGCAGTGCGGGCAGATGTCCGGCTGCTCCTTTTCATTGGAGGAAAGGATATGAACGAAACGCATCAGGCCAGAGCGCCCACCGTCCCGCGCACGGGGCGACCCAATCGGGAACCGCTGGATGCGGACGAGGTTATCGCTTATGCGATTGCACTGGCAAAAAATTTGGGCGTCTCGATTCCAAAGCGCAAAAGGCTGCGCCGGATGCTGAAACGGAGGATACCCATTCCCCAGATATATCAGGGCGCGGATTACCGGCTGTGGGTGGATCGGTACTACATCGCTGCCCAGTGCCTTGCGGATGAAAGCGTGCGCTACGTTTACCTGACCCGGATTCACATCCGCAGCGAGACGCTGGCGGATCAGCGGATGAAAAGGCTGTACGGCGTTCCACTTCTGGATTCAGAAGCGCTGGGGCAGTTTATCGCGGCCCGATGCGCCATGGAACGCTTCCAGACCGATTATGCCCTGCGGCTTGCCTGCCCTGCTGATGGCTGTACGGCGCGGCTGGATTTGGAAGCGGCATGGAGCTGCGCGTGAACGCACTGCCCGACACAGGGCAAACGTCGCGATCACGGAGCTCGCTGAAGCAGAAAAGGCCGCCCTGCGGCGGCGATTTAAAAGCGTCAGGCCAGCTGGAACCAGATGGTCAGATAGCCTGCGGGCGTGGGATAGCAGAGGTCAACTGTGGGGTCGGCGAAGAATTTCTTCTTCGCGTCCTCGATCATGCGACCATAGCGTTCCTCGCCGCAGAGCTGCTTGACATACTTCATGGTCACGGTTTCGCCTTCCAGCAGGAAGGTCTTTCGGATGGTTCTGCGCATAATAAGCGTCTCCATTTCAAAGATTTTTCCTGCTGCGTTTGGAAGCTGATCCCAGAATCACGGGCTTTTCTTCCAGAAAGATTTCATAGTGATTGCCGCAATAATCGCCATCCAGCCAGCATTCATAGCTGAGCGGGTTGCGCTCGAACTGAAAATCTTCTCTGTCCTTCCATCTGTAAATACAGCCTTCATTGGCCTCAACAGCCAGCTGAGATTGAAAAGCGCGGACAGCATCCTCCTGGTTTGCATACAGGAGTTCATTGTGTCCGCTTTCTTCATCCACAGACCAGTTTTCAATCACTGCCCAGACGCAAATGGCTTCATGGCCATTCAGAAGGTTGCCCTGCAGTGTAAGCATCTCGTGAGACATACTGTTTCTTCCTCCCTTTCGATTCAGAAGCTGAGTTCGTAATATTCGCCGCAATCGCCCCAGGCGTCGCGCACCGCGACGATGAGGTCGCCGAAGCGGACGTAAGCGTTCTCTTTCAGAAAAGGCGCGTCCTGATTCGAAAGCTGCGTGATGAACTCGCCGATATCGCTATGCAGCGTGGTCTTCATGGTGATAACCTCCCATCGTATTCAGGAGCATGGCTCCTGCGGGTATCCCGCGACGCGCCCCGGCGAGTTGTCGGAGTGCGTTTCGGCTGGTCCCTCCCAGTCATCGTCAGGCGGGTCAGTCGCTGATACGTTCCACTCCGGTGATGGCGACGTACATCTTCCGTGTGTGAAACTTTCTGACGAAGCGTCGCTTGGCCTTTTCCCATGCTTCGTCAAGCGTGTCGGCGGTAACAGTCATTTTCTCACGGGCCATAGCCTGTATGGAATCGCTGCAGGTAAGAATGTACTTCATGGTGATAACCTCCCATCGTATTCAGGAGCGTGGCTCCCGCGGGTTTCCCGCGACGCGCCCCGGCGAGTTGTCGGAGTGCGTTTCGGCTGGACCCCTCCCAGCCATCGTCAGGCGGGTCAGTCTTCGTCATCGGCGTCCTGCTCGTGGAATTCCTGCATGATTTCATAGATTTCCTGCGGGTCGCAGTCGATACCGTCGTACCTGCGAATGTCCTCGGCCAGGGCGATGGCGTCCGAAAGCGTCCAGCCATTGTCCTAGTCCATGTTGTCGTAGAGCTTGCCCAGCAGAAAGGCCGGGAGGTCAAAAGTTGAATCCATCATGATGTGCTTACCTCCATTCCAAAGCGTCAGTCGTTGCGGGGCGCCAGCAGGCGGAAGGTTTTGCCTCGCGCCTCAATCTCATAGCAGTAGAGCGCGGGCGTGACCTCGCCCCAGCTGCTGCGGTTGATACGGGTCACGCGGGTGATGTCCGAGAGCTTGCAGCTCTTCATCCGCGGCTGGCGCTGGACGTACTTCAGCGCCGCGCATTTGAAAGCGTCGGGCAGGTTTCGGCGAACGCTCTCGTGACGCGCTTCCCGGCGCGCGCGGCGCTTTTCCTGAATAGACTTGCCGGTTTCCACGTCGGTATAGTAGTTCTCGCCAATCTGGCAGAACTCGATTTCGGAGAGAATCTCCAGATGGTTGTTCCAGATGGTGTTGCCCAGCGTGTCGAAGCAATTCATGCGGATGCGGTCGGTATTCCGGCCAACGATGAGCCGGACGCCGTCGGGCTTTTCGCCGCGCCCGGCGCTGTGGTCGAGCAGCACGCGGATGATTTCATCGCCCTTGTACAGGTCGACATGGGCGATTTCGCCCTGGGAACCGTTCATGGTGCCGGGGTAAATTTGATAGCCCCGGCTCAGCAGTTCGGCAACCTTCTCGGTGAAGGCGCGGTTGATATCGTTCTGGTTCATGATAGTACCTCCTTCTCATTTGGAAGCTGTGGCTCCCGCGACCCCTTGCGGGGGTTTCGGCTCCTGCCAGAGAGCCATCGTCAGGCGGGTCAGAGGTACTGGTCGAGGCTGTCGACCATCAGGGGGTCGTTCCGGCACCACTCGGCCACCGCGTTCAGCAGCCACTTCTCGAAGGCGGCGTGGGAGTCGAACTCGTCGGCGCAGAAGGCGGTGCGGTCGCCGCCTTCCATGTAAGATTCCAGGTCGTCGGTGAACACCAGCTTGCCCTCAATTTCAAAGAGCTCGCGGTCGCTGAGCGCCTTCCAGGCGGCGACGGCCACCTTGCAGTAGCCATCGGGCAGACGGGTAATCTTGTATGCGCGAGTCATAAACATCCTCCTCTCGATTCAGAAGCTCAGGCGAAGAGCATGACGTAGTCGTGGGCGGCCTGGGCGATGGCGGCGACTTCGGCGGCGGTGGGCGCGACGTACCACTCGGCCCTGCCGCAGTCGACCCAGATGTGCGGGCAGCAGATTCCGGAGCATCCGGCCTTCCGGGGCGCGAAGAAATCGCTGAAGCGGAACCGCAGGCAGTCGATTTTTCCGTCGGCGGTGCTGAGGATAGTGACCTGCAGCGCGTCATACTGGTCGGCCACGCCGCTGGTGACGAATTCCAGCCGGGCGCGGCGGCTGCCGCTGAGGGGAATGAAGCAGGCACGGCCTGCGTAGAGCGCCTTGCAGGATTTGAAAGCGGTGGTTTTGCCGGTGAAACGGCGGAGTTCCTGTTCGAAGAAATTCATGGTGACGCCTCCCTGATTTCAAAAATATTGCGGGCTTCCCGCGACGCTCGGGGCGTTTCGGCCCGGGGCCACCGGGCCATCGTCAGGCGGGCGATTCGGAAGATTACTCTTCTTCCTCTGCGCCTTCGTCAAGGTCGACGTACTCGTCGCTTTCGAAGAGGCAGTGCGGCGCGTAGTCGTTGCCGCCGTATCCGCTTTCGCAGACGTAAACCACGCCGTCCTTTTTCTTGACCGAGGCAACCGCGGTGCAAAGGGGCCAGCTGGGCTGATAGGCCAGTTTCACTTCCGCGTCCTCGTCAAACATCTCCAGAATCTCCATCAGCTCACGTACCGTCATTTTTAAGTCCTCCTCGATTTGAAAGATATTGCGGGCTTCCCGCGACGCTCGGAGCGTTTCGGCCCGGAGCCGCCGGGCCATCGTCAGGCGGGGATATTTCAAAGCATCTCGCAGGCCTCGAAGGCGGCGAACTCTTCCTCGCTGGGCAGACCGCCGGCAGCGGCCCAGATAAGGTCGTGGGCGGTGCGGGCCATCTGCCGGTTTCCAAGCCTTACCGCCGTGTGGGCAAGCTCCAGCGCCTTGCGGCGGCAGACCGCGTCCGATTTGAAACCCATGGCGATGCGGGCAGCGGTGCGGGCATAGCCGCGGTACGCCTTCACCTTGCGGTTCACCGAGCGGCCAAAGCTGCCCGTTGCGGCCAGTTCTGCCGCGCTCAGTTCCAGAGTGCCGGCCCGGTCCGCCGCGGCGGACGCTTCCCGCAGGAGCTCGGCGGTGGTAATGGCACCCCTCTGGTAGCAGGCGACGGCCCTGCCCAGTCGGGCGATGGCGGCGTCGGTGCGGCAGCGCAGAGAGGCAGCACGGCGGAGCGTGGCGTTGGATTTTTCCTTCATGGTGAGACTCCTCCTTCTAAAAACTGTCCGCCGCATGTTTCAGCGGCGGATTTCGTGATTCAGTTCCTCGGCCAGGGAGACCAGTTCGTCCGCCTGGTCGCAGGTCTCCTGCGCGGCGCGGCTGGCGATGAGGTGCGCGGCGAAAACGTCGGCGCTGGTCTCCGCTTCTTCGGGGTCGAGGGTGTCGGCGGCGCTTTCGCAGGCCTTCTGGGCCGCGCGGCAGAGCCAGTAGGCGGCGTCGCCCACCTCCCAGGCGGACGGGTCCTCCGCGAGCAGTTCCCTTGCCGCGACGGCGGCCTGAGCGGCGAGATTCGCGGCGACGGCGGCCGCGCGGGCTTTTCGGACTTCGAGTTTCATGGGGCAGACCTCCTGCGTTGGTTTTGCGGGCTTTCCGCGACGCTGGGGGCGTTTCGGCTGGGAGCCCTCCCAGCCATCTTCGGGCGGAGTCGTAGTCAAAGCGGCGGTGCGCGTTCCATCCGGGGTTCCTCCTTTCCTTTTTCCTTTCGGGCTTTCCGCTCGGCGCCGGGCGGAAAGGTTCGGTCGTTGGGGGCACCCAGAGAGCCTTCTCGAGCAGGCGGACTGGGGCGGGGTCGCCGGGGCGGGCGTTCGCGCTGGCGGCGCGAAAACCGGGAGCCGGTCGCGGTCGTTGGGCGGGCCGCCGCGGGGCGGCCGGGGTTTCGGGCGGCGGGCTTTTCCCCCGCCGGCAACGCCAGTTTCGCTCTTGCCGGGCAAAAAAGCAAGCCACAAAACGGCGAACAAAAAAAGACTTTCCGTCGCCCAAACGTCGCCGTTTCGTAAAAACTGGCTTTTCCGCGCGTTATAAGGAAGCGCGCCGTTCCGGCCGGCCGCGCGGCCGGAAAAGCCCCGGGTCGGGCAAAGGCGACCGTCGTTGTCGGCTTTCGCACTTCGCCGTGGAGAAGTCCGGGCGGGGCGGTCGGCTTTCCCGCTTCGCCGCGAAGAAGTCCGGGCGGCGCGGTCGGCTTTCGCGCTTCGCCGTGAAGAAGTCCGGGTGGGGCGGTCGGCTTTCGCACTTCGCCGCGGAGAAGTCCGGGCGGCGCAGTCGGCTTTCGCGCTTCGCCGTGCGAAACTCCCAGCGGCGTGGTCGGCTTTCGGGCGGCCCCCAAGGGGGCCTGCAATCTCTGGAAGCCCCTGGCTGGAGACCGCCGCGCCCTTTCGCGTAAAAGTCCGACAAATCCGGGGCCCGGGGTATCCAGCCCCAAAACGTAATTCAGCCGCTGAAAAATGCGGCTGTTTTCATATTGCAGAAAAGGAGATTATTTCATGAATACCAGCATGAACATTCAACGGATTGGCGTCGATCGCCTGAAACCCGCGAAATACAATCCCCGCAAAGACCTGAAGCCCGGCGATCCGGCCTATGAAAAAATCCGGCGCAGCCTGCATGAGTTCGGCTATGTGGATCCCGTCATCTGGAACGAGGTCACGGGCAACATCGTGGGCGGGCATCAGCGCTACAAAGTGCTGACGGCGGAAGGCGCGACGGAGATCGACTGCGTGGTCGTTCACATCGAGAACCCGCAGGAAGAAAAAGCGCTGAACATCGCGCTCAATAAGGCGGTCGGCGAGTGGGAGCCTGTCGCCCTGGCGGATCTGCTCAACGATCTGAAGCTCAGCGGCTATGACGTGGACGCGACCGGCTTTGACGCAGCGGAAATCGACGATCTGTTCAGCAAGGTCCACGATAAGGACGTAAAGGACGACGACTGCGATATCGACCCGGAGCAGGTGGAGCCGTTTGTTCAATCCGGTGACATCTGGCTGCTGGGCAAGCATCGGATGATGTGCGGCGATTCCACCATCGAAACAGACGTAGAATGCCTCATGGCCGGAGATCAGGCCAATCTCGTCGTGACGGACCCGCCCTATAATGTGGCCTACGAGAGCGCGGATGGAAAGAAAATCCAGAACGACAGCATGGCGGACGGGCAGTTCTATGAATTCCTGCTGGCGGCGTTCCGCAACATGGCCGCGCATATGGCCAAGGGCGGCAGCGCCTACATTTTCCACGCGGACACGGAAGGTCTGAACTTCCGGCGTGCGTTCAAGGAAGCAGGTTTCCATATCAGCGGGGTGTGCATCTGGGTAAAGAATTCGCTGGTGCTGGGCAGAAGTCCCTATCAGTGGCAGCACGAACCGGTGCTGTTCGGGTGGCTGCCCAACGGCAAGCACCGCTGGTTCGCGGATCGCAAGCAGTCCACCATCTGGAACTTCGATAAGCCCAAGCGGAGCAAGGAACACCCCACCATGAAACCCATTCCGCTGTTAGCATACCCCATTAAAAACAGCTCTGCGCCCAACAGCATCGTGCTGGATCTGTTCGGTGGCAGCGGCAGCACGCTCATGGCCTGTGAGCAGACCGACCGCATCTGCCGAACTATGGAGCTGGATCCGAAGTACGCCACAGCCATAGTAATGAGGTTCGCAAACGAGTACGGAGCGGAGAATATCCGGCTGCTGCGGAACGGAGAGGAACTGTCCTATGACGCGGTTGCTTCGCAGAATAGTGAACACGAATAATCAAATTGCTCTAAAAGCGTGGAAGGGAGGCGATTCTCATGGCGATGGCAGGCAGAAAGCCGAAGCCCACGGCGCTGAAGGTGCTGGAAGGCGACCGGGGCAAGGGGCGGCGACCGCTCAACGAGCATGAGCCGATCCCGCCCAGGGGCGGCGTAAAGTGCCCGTCGTGGCTGCTTCCCGAGGCGAAAAAGGAATGGAAGCGGCTGGCGGCTTCGCTGGAAGCCATGGGTGTGCTGACCATGGCCGACCTGACCGCCTTCGCCGGATACTGCCAGGCGTATGCCCGGTGGCGCGAAGCTGAGGATTTCATCACCCAGCACGGCTCCATCTTCAAGACGCCGTCCGGGTATGTGCAGCAGGTTCCGCAGGTATCCATTGCCCAGCAGAATCTGAAAATCATGCAGTCCTTCGCCACGGAATTCGGTCTGACCCCGGCCTGCCGCGCCCGTATTGTCGCCAGCGGCGGCGCGGCGGAGAACGACGACGATCCCATGGCGCAGCTGCTGAAGGGCGGGTGGCAGGACGATGTTTGATGAGAGGAAAGCGCGGCGCGTCATCCGCTTTATTGAATGCCTGAAACACACGAAGGGCGAATTTCACGGGAAACCCTTCAAGCTGCTGCCATGGCAGGAGAAGATCATCCGCGATGTATTCGGCACAGTCCGGGATGAAGATCCTTCCATGCGGCAGTACAATCAGGTGTATATCGAGATCGGCAAGAAAAACGGAAAGTCAGAACTGGGCGCGGCGCTGGCATTGAACATGCTTATTAACGATGACGAATGGAAGGCGGAGGTCTACTCCTGTGCCAGCGACCGTCAGCAGGCGGCCATCGTGTTTGACGTGGCGGTCGATATGGTCAGACAAAACCCCACGCTGAGCAAGCTGATTAAGATCATCCCCTCTACCAAGCGCATGATCTATCAACCCACGGGCAGTATTTATCAGGTACTTTCCTCGGAGGTTGCGACCAAGCATGGTCTGAACGTTTCAGCCTGCATTTTCGATGAGCTCCACACCCAGCCGACGCGTGCGCTGTACGACGTGATGACTCAGGGCTCTGGCGACGCCAGGAAACAGCCGCTCTGGTTTTTCCTGACCACAGCCGGCACGGATCGCAATTCCGTCTGCTGGGAGGTACACCAGAAAGCGCTGGATATTCTGGAAGGGCGCAAGCATGACCCGCGCTTTTACCCCGTGGTCTACGGGCTCCCCGACGATGCGGACTGGCAGGACGAACAGAACTGGTACAAGTGCAATCCTTCCCTGGGCTATACGATCACCATTGATAAAGTGAGGGACGCCTATCATAAGGCGCTGGAAACGCCCGCGGATGAGAATATGTTCCGTCAGCTGAGGCTCAACCAGTGGGTCAAGCAGAGCATCCGCTGGATGCCCATGGACAAATGGGATGAGTGCGGCGGCGTTGTCGACCCGTATCAGCTGGAAGGGCGCACTTGCTATGCCGGGCTCGACCTTTCCTCCACCTCTGACCTGACGACGCTGGTGCTCGTTTTCCCGCCGCGGGATGAAAACGAATCCTACATGGTGCTGCCCTTTTTCTGGCTGCCTGAGGACACACTTGCATTGCGCGTTCGACGGGATCATGTGATGTACGATCAGTGGGAACGGCAGGGATTTATTCAGACCACCGAAGGGAATGTCGTTCACTATGGTTTCATTGAAAAATTCATCTGCGAACTGGGCGAACGCTACAACATCCGCGAAATCGCCTATGACCGCTGGAACGCCACGATGATGGTTCAGGCTCTGGAGGACGATGGTTTTACCATGATCCCCTTCGGACAGGGCTTCCGCGACATGTCGCCCCCGACGAAAGAACTGATGCGCATCGTACTGGAGCACCGGCTCAATCATGGCGGGCACCCCGTACTGCGCTGGAATTTCGATAACGCATATGTGCGCACCGATCCTGCCGGCAATCTGAAGCTGGACAAGGAAAAGTCCACGGAGAAGATCGACGGCGCGGTAGCGCTGGTCATGGCGCTGGATCGGGCGATGAAGAATCAGAATGGCAGCGATTCCGTGTACAATGAACGCGGATTATTGCTGCTGTGAGGTAAGCGATATGCCGAGAACTCCAAAACGCCCATGCCGTTATCCTGGCTGTCCCAATCTCTGTGAGAAAGGGATTTACTGCGAGGAGCATTCTGATTATTCTGCAGATCGTCTGCGCGGCGGTGCAGCGGCCCGGGGCTATGACGCACGCTGGCGAAAGGCGCGGAAGGCGTTTCTGTCCAGACATCCGCTGTGCGCCGAATGCCTGAAAACCGGTACGCTGACGCCCGCGACCGTGGTCGATCATATCGTTCCCCATCGCGGCGACCGCGAACTTTTCTGGGATGAACAAAACTGGCAGCCGCTGTGCAAAAGCTGTCATGACAAGAAAACAGGCGGCGGTCTGTAAGCAAACCACAGGAGGAACCTATGAAAAATCCATTCTCCCGTTTCTTCCGCGCCCGGGACAAGCCCGCTGCGACGGATTCGGTCAGTTCTGCGCCCACGTTCTATTTTGGCTCCAGTGCGGCGGGCAAATCTGTCACGGCAAGTACCGCCATCCAGATGAGCACGGTCTACGCCTGCGTGCGGGTGATTGCGGAAACCATCGCCAGCCTGCCGCTGCATGTGTATCAGAATCAGGGTGAAGGCAGCGTCAAGGCGCTGGATCATCCGCTCTACCCGATTCTGCACGATGAACCCAACAGCGAGATGACCTCGTTCGTGTGGCGGGAAACGATGCTTGCGCATCTGCTGCTGTGGGGCAATGCCTACTGCCAGATCATTCGCAGCGGCCGAAGTCAGATCCTCGGATTGTATCCGCTGCTGCCGGATCGCATGGAGGTGGATCGGGACAGCGCGGGCGCGCTGACCTATACCTATTCCACCAGCAGCGGACAGACGGTGAAGCTGCGCCCGGAGGACGTACTGCACATTCCGGGGCTGGGCTTTGATGGAATCATGGGCTACAGCCCCATCGCGCTGGAGAAAAACGCCATTGGTCTGGGGCTGGCGGCCGAAGAGTACGGCAGCAAGTTTTTCTCCAACGGCGCGCGGCCCAGCGGCATCCTGACCCATCCCAATACGGTGAAGGATCCGAAGAAGCTGCGGGACAGCTGGAACGCCGCTTACGGCGGCTCGAACAATTCCGGGCGTGTGGCAGTTTTAGAGGAAAATATGTCCTATACACCCATCTCCATGCCAAACTCGGAGGCGCAGTTTCTGGAAACGCGCAAGTTTCAGGTATCGGAGATCTGCCGCATCTACCGCGTGCCGCCGCATATGGTGGGCGATCTGGAACACGCTACGTTTTCGAACATCGAGCACCAGTCCATTTCATTCGCCGTACACACCATCCGTCCTTGGGTCGTTCGGCTGGAACAGGCCATGAACCGCGCGCTCTTTTCCGACAAGGAGAAGGGCATTTTTTATGTCCGCTTCAACATGGACGGTCTCATGCGGGGCGATTACAAATCCCGCATGGAGGGCTACGCCATTGGGCGGCAGAACGGCTGGCTGTCCACCAATGATATCCGTGATCTTGAAAATATGAATCCTGTACCGGATGAAGATGGAGGAAACGCGCTTTTGGTGAACGGGAACATGGTTTCCGTACGCAGAGCAATGAACGCGGAGCCGGAAAATTCGGTACAGAAAGGCACTACGGAGGATTCAACTTGAACAGAAAACTGACATTGGGCAGTCTTTTTGACGGCATCGGCGGGTTTCCCTTAGCCGGGGAAATGGCGGGGATCACGCCCGTATGGGCTTCGGAGATCGAGCCGTTTCCCATCCGCGTGACGGAAAAACGGCTGCCCGAAATGAAACACTTCGGAGACGTGCACGGGCTGAACGGCGCTGATCTGGAGCCGGTGGATATTATCACCTTCGGCTCGCCCTGCCAAAATTTATCTGTTGCAGGCAAACGGGCAGGATTGCACGGCGAACAGTCATCGCTTTTCTTTGAAGCCGTGCGCATCATTACCGAGATGAGGAGAAGTACGAATGGACAATATCCAAGATGGGCGGTGTGGGAGAACGTGCCGGGCGCCCTGTCCTCTCAGCATGGGCAGGATTTCCGCTGCGTCCTCGAAAGCCTCGTCCGCATCAAAGCCCCCGCGGCAGATGTTCCTCTGCCGGAAAGCGGGCGCTGGCTGCACGCGGGCGAGATCCTGGACGACGGTTATTCTCTCGCCTGGCGCGTCCTCGACGCCGCGCAGGGTTGGGGCGTCGCACAGAGACGGAAACGTATATTTGCTGTCCTCGATCTTGATGGACAATGTGCCGGAAAGGTTCTCTTTGAGTCCGAAGGCCTGTCAGGGTATACTCCGCCGGGCGGAAAAGCGCGGAAAGGAGCTGCCCCAGGTGCTGAAAGCGGCGCTGGAACGGCAGGCGAACGCGTAAGCGCCGGTGGCTTCTGCACCGAGCACAGCGCAGACAGCCGCGGCGTCGGCTATGAGGACGAGCGTGCGCCTACGCTTCGAGCGGGCGTTGTTCCCGGCGTGGCGATTGACTTCAATCCTACCGACAGCCGCATTCGGCTGAAAGAGGATGATCTGTGTCAAACCCTGTGTTCACGCATGGGCACGGGCGGAAATCAGGTTCCGCTGGTATTCGGCATTTCATCCGACCAGAGCCACGCCATGCTGTCGGAGAACCCGCACGCCGGGATCTATGAAGCGGATACCAGCCGGACGCTGGACTGCAGCGACTGTTCTCCGAATCGGAATCAGGGCGGCATGGTGGTGGTTGAATCCTTAGAAAAGCCCTGCTACTGCATTCAGGGTTCCATGATCGGACGCAAAGAGCAGAACGGCCCTCAGGGCGACGGCGTCAACCGCGAAGTGGCGTTCACGCTGGATACGGTAGACCGCCATGCCGTTTATGCCATGACCACGGGTTCATTTACCCAGCTGGACGTGGAAAAATCTCCGCCGCTCATGGCGCGAGACTACAAAGATCCGCCTGTGGTGGGCAAGGACGAGCCGGCCTACGCGCTGGATCGCGCCTGTTTTTCTGCCGGTCAGAACGCCCAGTACAGCATGAACGTCGGCGAAGAAAAAGCGCCCACGCTGGTGGCGGAGGGGCCAGGCGCCGTTGCCGCGCCCGCGGCATATCTGGTACGCCGGCTTACACCCGGCGAGTGCTGCCGGCTGCAGGGATACCCAGACGGCTGGTGCGAAAACCTCGAAAGCCCCGCGCCATCCAATAAGGAAACGGATCGCTGGGAAGCGATCTTTGAGGAATGGCGCACGGCCATGGGCGGAAAAACGAAGCCCAAAACCCGCCGGCAGATCATCCGCTGGCTGCAAAATCCCCATACGGATTCCGCAGAGTTCATGGCGTACGGAAATAGCGTCGCGGTACCGTGCGTCTTTTTTGTTCTCGCGGGCATCGTGTGGGCAACGGAAGAAGGTGAGCAAAATGAGAACGATTAACCTGAACGGCTATATCGATGAAGAAGTCTGGTACGGCGACGAGATCACGCCGGCCATGCTGCACGACGCGCTCTACGGTGAGAACGGCGAATTTTCCGACGATGTGCGCATCATCCTGAACAGCTACGGAGGCTCGTGCAACGCCGCCGTTCGAATGCACGACGACATCCGCGCCTATCCGGGCAGGGTGCATCTGGTAATCTCGGGCACGGCGGCTTCAGCAGCGACGGTGCTTTCCGCTGCAGCGGACACGCTGGAGATGACGCCCGGCAGCCTGTACATGATTCACGATCCGTCCACCGTCGCCTGGGGCAATGAGCGCGATTTCGGCGAAGCCATCGCGCTGCTGAAAGCCTGCAAGGAGAGCATCCTCAACATCTATTCCCGGCGCAGCCCCATCGACCGCAGCACGCTGGCGGCGATGATGACCGCCACCACCTGGATGGACGCGGGCGCGGCGCTGGCGCAGGGCTTTATCGACGGCGTGGCCGACCCCCAGACGTGCCCCATGGACTCCGCCACCATGCGCACGGTGAATCGCAAAGATGCCGAAGCGAAGGTGCGGCTCTGGCTGGAGCGTTGTCATTCCCGAAAGCAGGATAACGCCGCTGCGCTGCCTGCGGCTGCACAGTGCGAAAACCTCGTTGTTTCCGCAGACCAGCTTCGCAGACGGCTGGATCTGATCAAACCCAACGACCGATAATTTTGGAGGTACAATATGAGCAAAATTCTTGAAATGCGTCAGAAGCGCGCCGAAGTCTGGGATAAGGCCAGGGCCTTTCTGGACGAGCGCACCAATGAAAACGGCGTGATGACCGCCGAGGATTCCCAGCAGTACGAGCGCATGGAACAGGAAGTGGTCGATCTCGGTCATACCATTGACCGCATGGAACGTGCGGAGCAAATGGACCGCGAGATGAACGAGCGCGTCAGTCCGAACCTCGCCTCCCGCCCCATGCGCACGCAGGAGACCCTGCGCGGCATCGCGTCGGCGGAATACCGCAACGCCTTCTGGAAGCACATGCGCGATATCGACCGGCGCAGTCCCGAAGTGCGCAACGCCCTGCAGGTGGGCACGCTGAGCGAGGGCGGCTATACCGTCCCCGACGAGTTTGAACACCAGCTGATTCAGGGGCTGGAGGATGAAAACATCATGCGCGGGCTGGTGCATAAAATCACCACTTCTTCCGGTGATCGCAAGATTCCGCTGGTGACCGCCCGAGGCTCCGCCTCCTGGATTGAGGAGGAAGCGACCATCCCCGAAAGCGACGACACCTTCGGTCAGGTGACCCTGGGCGCTCACAAGGTGGGCTGCATGATCCGCGTGTCGGAAGAACTGCTGCACGACAGTGCCTTCGATCTGGCCGCCTATATCGCCGGCGAGTTCTCACGCCGTGTAGGCGCAGCCGAGGAAGAGGCCATTCTCACGGGCAGCGGTACCCACAAGCCCACGGGACTGCTGCACGACAGCCTGGGGGCGGAGCTGGGCGTTACCGCCGCGTCCGCCGTAGCCATTACTGCGGACGAGCTCATCGACCTGCAGCATTCTGTCAAGTCCGGCTATCGCCGCAAGGGGCTGTGGATCATGAACGACGCCACGCTGAAGCTGCTGCGCAAGCTGAAGGACGGTCAGGGCAATTTCATCTGGCAGCTGGGCCTGCTGGCGGGTCAGCCGGACACCCTGCTCAACCAGAAGGTCATGATCTCCAACTACATGCCGCTGCCTGCTGCGGGCAACAAGGCCATTCTGTACGGCGATCTCAGCTATTACTGGCTGGCGGACCGGGAGGGCCGCGCTCTGCAGCGCCTGGACGAGCTGTACGCGGCGCAGGATCAGGTTGGTTTTAAGATTACTCAGCGCGTGGACGGCCGTCTGCTGCTGCGCGAATCCGTGAAGTGCCTGCAGATGAAGGCCGCGTAAGAAAGAGAGGCGTCGCATCATGATGAAAGCTGAACCAGTTCCGGACCTCACCCGGAATACCCACAACTATTTTGCCCAAGGCGGCAATGAGCTGGTCATCGGCGGACAGCTGACCTTCCTGCCCGGTGCGATCATCGAAGGCGGCGACGATCTGTTTACGCCTTCGGTGCCCTTTGACCAGATCGCATATGTGCCCGACAGTGAAGCGACTACCATTGCAGCGCTGAAGGACGACTATAACGCTCTGCTGGCAGCCATTCGCAACGCAGGTCTGATGGAATCCGCTCCGCCCAACTGAGGTGAACGGTGATGATCGTTACCGTGGATGAGGTCAAAACCCATCTCCGCATTCAATGCGATGAAGAGGACGACTACCTGACCGGCCTGATCGCGCAGGCGCAGGCCGCGGCGGAGGATTACTGCCGGACGCAGTTTCCCGACCCCACGCCTGAGCCTGTGCGGCTGGCAGTTCTGCTCATGGTGGGTTTCTACTATGAAAATCGGGATATCCCCGACATGACCACCTACAAGGCCATGCGGATGGCATTCGACAGTCTGCTGTATCCCTATCGCGATCCGGAGAAGATGTTTTGATAAGTTGTAATACATCATATTGTGGATAAGCCTGTGGAATGTGTGAATATGTTGTGCTTCAGCAAAGGAGGTGACGGCTCATGCGCGGCTATAAAAACTTCGAAGGTACGCCCCATCCTGGGGATTTGTGCCATCTGGTGGAGATTGGCTATACCGAAAATGCGATCAATGAAAACGGCTATCCCGAGCCAAAGGACGTGGTGCTCTGCCGCGTATGGGCCAGTGCCATCGACGCGGGCAATCAGCATTATCGTGCCGCCGACGTGATGAATACCGAGCAGGTCATCAACTTCACCATTCGCTATCGCAAGGACGTGAAGCCCGGCATGTGGGTGAAATTTCAGGATGAGAAGTGGATCATTTCCACGCTGGGCGAGTATTCGTTCAAAAGAACGTACCTCGGACTGAAGGCTTCCATTGCGAAGGGAGTGAGCGGGTAATGCGTCAGGTACAGGAAGCACTCAAAAACATCGGCATCCCCGTCATCGCCGGCATTTGGCGCGCCACGTCTGAAAATCAGAACCCGCCGCTGCAATATGTGGTCTATTCCAGCACCACCACGGAGACGGCCTTTCAGGACGACCGCCCTTCAGGATACCGTACTTACATCTATCTGAACCTGTGGAGCGATGTCGACCCTACTGATATGGCGAATCGCATCCGGCAGGCGATGTATGATGCGGATTTCTGGATGCTGGAAGAGAGCGATAAGGGGTACAATCAGCCCGCCTACGACCCGGCCACGCGCACTTACACCGTGCAGTGGACCTGGGTCTACTGGCAGGATGCATTGTAAAATGAGATCAGTTGAAGAAAAAATCTTGATACCTTTACCGCCGAATGATATAGTACAGCTATAGGAAAAAGGGAGGAAGCAGTGCTGTGAACGGTGAAGAATTGCGTGCCAGGGTTCGCGAGTCGATGTTTCGCCAGTGCCATATGCGCGGGTATGCCGCTCCGGTAGACGTGCTGATGGATATCGGCGCACTGTCGAAGAAAAATTATGAAGACTGGAGATTTGGGCGTGTGGATACGTTGGAGCGCGTCTGCTCAATGAATCTCAGCAAGCTGTCCGCCGTGCTGCGCGAAATGTACGCCTGTGCAAAGGCGCAGAGCCTGAAGCCGTCCTTCTGCTATTACAAGCGCTGGGGCGTCAAAAAGAAAGGCCAGGGACGCAGAACCGTGCTCCCGCTGCGCTTCAGCAGAAGCGGCGACGCGGAAATTGAACGCCGATACGCCACCCATTATGTGGATGAAAAGCGCATTGCACAGCTGAAAACGATGCAGGTCGCTGTCGCAGAAGACCGGGCGGCGCTCAATGGACAGGAAGCGCTTTCGCCTCAATCCCCAGGGCAATAACAAGTTTCCTTATCAATTCGCCGCATGGATACGTCGCGTATCATGCGGTTTTTCTCTGTCTGTTTTGGGGAGGTACGGTAAATGCCAATGGAACTGCAGGGCTTTGATAACCTGAAGGACGACCTGACCAACATGGCGTCCAATCTGGAGTTCGGCACGGGCGTGAACCGTGCGCTGCAGGAAGGCGCAAAGCCCATCGAAGAACAGATGCTCCACAACGCCGCTTCCGATCCTCAAATTATCACCGGCGCGCTGCACGGTTCCATTCGCACCCACAGTGTGCGAAAATCCCGCAGCGGCGGCAAGTACATCACCATCGGCGTAAAGCATTCCGAAAAGGGCGCGTACTATGCCAATCCGGTCGAGCACGGGCACGGCGGTCCAGCGCCCGCTCCCGCGCATCCCTTTGTGCGCCCGGCCTTCGATGTGCGCAAGGACGAGGCGTACCAGATCATGAAGAACATTCTGAAGGACGAATTACTGAAATAGGAGGACATATCACATGGCAAATCCCGCTGCTTCGCCTGCCGTAAGCTCTACGGTGGGCCTTAAAAACATGGTTATCGCGCCGCTGACGGTAGATACCGAGGAAACGCTGACCTACGGCGCGCTTCAACTGGTCGCCGGCGCTATCGAGGCGTCCATCACGCCCCAGAACGCCGATCCTGATGTACAATATTTTGATGATCAGGAAGGCGACGTGCTGTATCCCGACCCTGAACTGTCGTTTAAGACGAAGCTGGCCGACCTTCCGTTGATCATTCAGGAGATGATTTTCGCCAACAAAATTGACGACAACGGCGTGCTGATTCGATCTTCCACCGACAAGCCGCCCTATTTCGCGGTGGGCTTCAAGAGCGAAAAGGCGAATCACAAGTTCCGTTATATCTGGCTTTACAAGGTGCGCGCCAAGCCCGTGACTGAGAATTATGCCACGAAAGAGGGCAAGTCCATCACGCGCCAGACGGGCGAAGTCGAATGGACGGCGATTCGCCGCACGCATGACAATCAGTATCAGGCGGTTGCTGATGAGGACGAGAACGGCTTTACCGCGGCGAAAGGTGCGACCTTCCTGCAGAGCGTGTACGAGCCGGTCTTTACGACGGGCGGTTGATCTGCCTTTTCCCGTTTCCCACTTCCCGCGCGGCAGGACGCTGCGCAGGAATTCCTTCATCTAATATAGGAGGTTTTCGCCATGATTACCTGTACCCTCAAGGATAAGAAATATGCGGTGGATTTCATCTCCGGGCGCGCGCTGCGCGAGATGGAACCGGCGGCGAAGATGTACGCCCGCATCGTGGCGCTGTCCAACGCCGCCGTCAAGGGTGAAGAGATTCCCCAGGATGAACAGATTAGCGTTACCGACGCGATGGACGTGATGATCCGCTGGTTCTGCCTGCTGTTCGGGAATCAGTTCGGCCCGGACGATGTGCTGGACGGCTATCCCGTGGATCGCCTGATGCACGACATTGCGCTGGCACTGATGGCCGTGCAGACCCAGACCACCGAAATTCTCAGTCAGTTCCCTACGAAGGCGGCGAAGGAACCGGCGAGTCCGCCGAAAACGGCGGAGGAGATTCCCCTGTTCTGACGCTGCCTGAGTTCATCTACTCTACCTACAACTCACTTCTGGAATCCGGCTGGCGTATGGATGAAATCGACCGCATGGATATGCCGGGATTTCTGAAAATGCGCGCATGGAACGCAAAGCAGGAGCAGAAAAAGAGAGAACCCCGTCAACGCTATATCGACGAGGTGTGGTCGAGCCTGAAACCGTAATTTACATGCTCAGGTATTTCTCGTTGAACTGACTCGGCGTAAGAATTTCCGGCTTTTCAACCTCGACAGCAGAAAAGTCCTTATCGCCCGTAATCAGAATGTCAACATCCGCCGAGATTGCGGAATACAGAACCTTTTCATCATCCTTGTCGCGGATTGTAAACCAGCCGTGTTTCGGCAGAATCTGAGGGGTGTGAACCATTTCAAAGGGAATGCTCTCAAACAGCCGATCCAACGCCGGAATCAATGAAGGCTTCTTTCGTTCGACGACTTCGTAGCATTCATCGATCACATAAGAACTGAGCACCAGCCGATGATCCTCCATGATCCGCGCCATCATGTTCCACATCATCTTGCTGCGGAAGATTACGGCGGAAAGCAGGACGTTTGTATCCAACATGATTCGCATGGCTCAGCGTCCTCTTTCCGCTCGGATTTCCTTCACCAGATCAACGACGTCTTCATCCGTCTGGAGATCGTTTTCTTCCGCAAAGCCTGCGAACGCATCCTGCGCCTGACGAAGCGCCAGCATGGAGGGATTGGCCAGTATAAACTGACCGTTCGCTTCAACGAAAGCGACCTTATCGCCGTCATTCAGTTTGAGTGCCCGACGAATGTTGATGGGCAAAGTGATCTGCCCTTTGCTTGTGATCTTTGCAAGTTCCATAAACGACGCCCCTTTCCGTGGAATTCATTGAATTCCTTACTCACTAATAGTATACCCGAAATTCGCTGTGAATGCAACGGTTTTTAATTTTTTCCTTTGAAGGCAGGTGACCCGGAATGAGCGAGACGCTCCGCGATCTCGTGGTATCGCTGTCGCTGAACAGCGATAATTTCACACGCAATATCAAATCCATCAACAAGCAGATCCAGGAAGCGGAATCGGCGTTCCGGCTGGCCTCTGCGGGCGTTGAGAATTTCGAGACGACCACGGCCGGTCTGTCCTCCAAGTTATCTACGCTCCAGCGCACCTTCCAGCTTCAGCAAGACGCAGTAGGCCAATATGAGCGTGCGCTTCAGCAGGCCAGCGATAAGCTGCAGGAGTGCTATACGCGGCAGAACGATTACGCACAGCGGCTGGCGGACGCGAAGGACAAACAGCAGCAGCTGAAAACGGAAGTGGCCAGCGCCGCGCAGGCGTATAAGCACTACAAAAACACGCTGGGCGAAACGGACTCCGCGACGATTGCCGCAAAGGCGAATCTGGACGCTTATAAGGGCGAGTATCGCACCGCCGTTCAGGAAGTCAAAAAGCTGGAAGGCCAGAACGTCGCACTGAAAAAGTCCACGCAGAACGCTGCGGACGCATTCTCCGCAGCGCAGACCAAACTGAACGGCGCGAAGGGCGCGGTGAAGGAAACCGCCGCCGAGATCGACAGATGCAATCGTCAGCTCGCTCTTTCGCGCACCAGCTGGGCTTCGGCCGGAGAAGCGATTCAAAACAGCCAGCGCAGCATCGCTTCTATCGGCAAGCAGATGAAAACCGCCGAGAGCAGCTATCGCCTGGCTGCGGCGGGTGTGAAGGATTTTGATAAATCTGCCGCAGGGCTTACTGCGAAGCTGACGCTGCTTCAGGAGAAACTGGGGCTGCAGCAGAAGGCGGTTGCTGAATATGAAAAGGCGCTGGCCGCCGCAAAGGAACAGCTGCAGGCGGCGCAGCAGGTCAACGATCCGGATAAAATCCGCGAGGCCACCGATGCGGTGCAGGATGCGGAGACCGCACTCAACAATGCCCGCGCCGCGGTAAAGCAGACGCAGGCGGACATCGCCGGCTGCAATAAAGAGCTGAAAACAGCGCAGTCCGAATGGACGAAAGCGGGGAAAAGTCTGGAGTCCTTCGGAAAATCCTGCGATAACGTCGGTAAGAACCTGAACAAGGCTGGAAAGTTGCTCTCTACGACGCTGACCACGCCCATTGTGGCGCTGGGTACGGCGGCGATCAAGTCCTCCATTGACTTCGAATCCTCCTTCACGTCTGTCCGAAAGACCGTGGACGCGACGGAGGCGCAGTTCGACCAGCTGGCGACCACGTCAAAGCGAATGTCTACCGAGGTCGCCGCGGGCACGGACGAGATCAACGAGGTCATGGCGGCGGGCGGTCAGCTGGGCGTTGCTACCGAGCATCTGTCCGACTTTACCCGCGTCATGATCGACCTGGGCAATTCCTGTGAGGACCTGAACGCCGGCGACGCGGCGACCACTATTGCCCAGTTCGCCAACATCATGGGTACCAGTCAGAGCCAGTTTTCCAACATCGGTTCTACGCTGGTCGATCTGGGCAATAATTTCGCCACGACAGAAAAACCCATCATGGAAATGGCGCACCGCATGGCCGGCGCGGGCAAGCAGGTTGGCCTGACCGAAGCACAGGTTCTGGGCTTTGCGGCGGCGCTGTCCTCGGTGGGTATCGAAGCGCAGATGGGCGGCTCCGCTTTTTCAAAGGCATTGATCAAAATGGAGGTTGCCTCCGCGACAGGCGGCAATGCGCTGGAGGATTTCGGCAAGGTCGCCGGGATGACCGGGCAGCAGTTCAAAACCCTGTGGGACAGCGATCCCGCTGCCGCGTTCCAGTCGTTCATCGTGGGTCTGTCCAAACTGGACGATGAGGGCGAAAGCGCCATCGCAGTGCTGGACGAGATCGGCATTAAAGAGGTGCGCCTGCGCGATACCATGCTCCGTGCCGTCAACGCCACCGACCTTTTTTCCCGGGCGCAGAACATGGCCACCAGCGCATGGAAGAAGAACACCGCGCTGTCTGAAGAAGCGAATAAGCGTTATGCCACCACGGAGAGCAAGCTGAAGAATCTCAAAAACACTGCGTTGCTGTTCGGGCAGCAGATCGGCGACGACCTGAACCCCACCATCCGCAGTCTCATCGACGGCGCGGAGGAGCTTTTGCAGAAGTTCCTTTCCATGGACGAATCCCAGCGGAAGCAGATCATTCAGTTCGCGGCCTATGCAGCCGCAGCCGGGCCCGTACTGCTGGCGCTGGGGAAGATCACGAAGGGTGTCGGTACGGTATCCACTGCTTTCGGCAAGTTCGCCACGTCAGTTGGCAAAGCGGGCGGCGGCTGGAAGGGATTTCTGACGGTTCTGGGTAAGTCCCCTGCTGTATGGTTCGCCGTCGCCGCCGCAGTGATTGCGGGTACCGTCGCGCTGGCGGATTATGTATCCGGCGCAAAGCAGGCCCGCGAGGCGCTGCAGGGCATGGAGGATACAGCGAAGCAGTGGAAAGACACCGCCGCCGAAACCTTCTATGGAAGTAGTGAAGGACTGTCCTTTTTCGGCATGTCGGAGAGCGATTTTGTCAGGGAACAGCAGTCCGCGCAGGACTGGCTGAACGGTCTGCTGGCTGTCTGGTCGGACGGTGAGAAAGAGAGCAACGAGATCGTCGCACACTGGACGGATTCGTTCAAAACGCTCACCGCTTCTACCCGGAATGAACTGACTGCGCTGAAAGAAACCGCCGACAAGAACGGCTATACCAGTGTATCTGAGGGACTGGCAGCGGACATTCAGACGCTGGATCAGATGGATACGGAGATTGAGCGGCTGCTGAAAAAGCGGCAGAACGGGTTCCTGACCGAAAAGGAAAAAATCCGCTTGCAGGAGTTGATCGACACCCGTGAGGCCATTGAAGTCAAGTATCATCTGACTCCGGAGGAAACAGGCGGTTTTGAAACGATCTCCCAGAAGGTCGAAGCCGAGGTCGCCCGCGCACAGGCACGCGGTAAAACGGATGCGGATACGTCCGTCTATGAAAACGCTGTAAAAGCTGCTGCCGAAGGCATGGCAGCGATCAACGCTCAGATCGATGAGCGCTACGACAAAGAATACGGCCTCATCCAGCTGATCGAGGATGAAACCGAGCGTCAGAAAGCGCTGGAAGATCTGAATTCCCGCTACAATGAAGAACGAAAAGCCGCCGCACAGGAATACGCCGAAACGCTCTCTTCCATCGTCATGCCTGTGTGGAATCAGCCGGAAATTCAACAGGCCAGTCAGCAGGTGGACGAGCTGTTCACGAAGCTGCGCGAATACAGCATGGCCGGCGAAAGCGAGAAGCCTGCGCTGCTGGCGGATCTGCAGGCGCTCTCTGCCGGCATGGACGAAGGTGCGCTGACGGAGTATCTCTCTCTGATGACGCAGATCCAGTCTCTGCTGGACAGCGGCATGAGCGAAGCCGAAGTACAGGCGCTGTTTCCGGACATCGACTTTTCTTCGCAACTGGATCAGTTCGCAGGAATCGTCAGCTATCTGGATCTCATCAAGACCGACCTGCCCGGCTTGTACAGCATGTTCGGCGAAGCGTTGCCCGAAGAGGTGCTTAAAATCGCTACCGACCTCGACATGACCGGTGCACAGGCGCGATGGGATGAATTCGCGGCCAATCCCGGCGCGATTACCACCGAAGCCATTATTACCGGGTTGTCTACCGGCGATCAGCAGGTCAATGTGGACGCATTCATCTCCAGCTACACGGAAGTACCCGAAGGAGCCAGTACAGCCGCCCTCACGCCCAAGGGACTGGTTGCGTATGTCGAAAAGTACGCTGAAGTTACCGGCGGCGCGGATGTATCGGGACTGACTCCGGAGATCGCGGAATGCCTGGTGGCAGGCTATAAGGAACTGGCTTCCGGCGCGGACGTTTCCCTGCTGAAGCCGGATGAAATCGTCGCCTACGTTTCGAGCTATGCGCAGCAGCAGGGTGTGGATCTTTCCGCGCTTTCGCCTGAGGGCTTGACGGCTTTCGTCATGGCCTATGAGGAAGCGACGGGCGGCGCGCTCACTACGGCGCTGACCCCAGACGATGTGACCGCCATGGTGGCGAAATACCTGCAGGCGGAGAACGTCGACCTCTCGGCACTTACGCCGGATCAGATTGAAGCCATTGTCAGCCGGTACGCCGAGGCGACGGGTTGCGATAAATCTCAGCTGCTTCCGTCCTTTACGGCCTATATCACGGAATACAAAGAGGCCGAAGGCGTAAGCGTCCCCAAGCCGAAAACACAGGTCATCATCACCGGTTATGATTATCTGGCATACCGGCAGCTTCAGAAGAATCCTGATCTGACGCTTGAACTGCCTGTGCGTCTGGGCGAACTGCCTGCCGGTGAACTGGACAAGCTGATGTCGGACGGCAAGGTGAAATTCTGGAAAGACGGCGTAGAAGTGCCTATCGAAGCTGTGCCGGACGGAACCATTGACGCCAGCACGGTGGCCAGTCTCGATCAGGACGGCACGCTGCACATTCTGATTACGCCTGAGATCACCGGGACAAAGGAAGCTATAGACGCGCTTTCCCCTGTGGTGGACGAAACAGATAAACTGGGTGTGACCATGGCGGGGATGTGGGCAGGCGTCATGCCCACCACGACCATGGATATGGTGGATAGTGCGCTGGGGCGCATCCAATCCTATCAGGAAACACTGGATTACAACTGGTGGGATAAATTCTGGGCGTCTGTATTCGGTGCAAGCACAGACCTTGGCGTCCTGGATCAGAGCATGAAGTCGGACTTCAATCCTGAAACCGTAGCCGAAATGTCGGCTTACGTTGCCGAGGTGGTCAGCGCCATTCATCAGGGCGTGCAGGTGCCTGAAGAAGATCTGAACAATCTGCAGACCATTCTTGATTTTCTGAATGGACTGGACATGACTGACACCGGCGCGCACATCCGTGAAGGCATCGCGCAGGGCATGACGGAGGCGGGCTTCGACAGTGACGCGGAAACGGTCGCATCTAACCTCGAAACCGCGCTGAACACAGCACTGCAAATTGAATCGCCCTCTAAACGCGTCAAGCCCACCGGCGAGTATGTCGCAGCAGGCGTTGGCGAAGGCATGAGCGGATATGACTTCTCCGCTGATGCACAGAGTATGGCTTCCGGCATTGAATCCGCTTTGCAGACCGCTTTGACGGGCGAAAGCCTGAAGAGCGCCGGAAATGCCGCAATGCAGGGCCTGGGCAGCACAATGACTGCTTATCCCATGTCCGATACAGGCCGTGCGGTCGCAGCGAATGTGCGCTCGGCAATCCAAACCAGCCTGAACAGCAGTACCCTGCGCTCTGCTGGGGTAAACGCTATGGCGGGACTAAGAGCGGGTATCCTTGCAGGTCGCTCCGGCGTGATCTCCGCCATGCGCTCTGCTGCCCGTGAAGCTGTAAACGCTGCAAAGAAGGAACTCAAGATCAGGAGCCCTTCGCAGGTGTTCCGGGACGAGGTCGGTACAATGGTCATGCGCGGCTTCGGCGCGGGCGTATTGAAGGAAAGCAAGGAGCAGGCAAAGGTCATCCGCAATGCGTCCCGCTATCTGACGGGCGAGGCGCAGACGGGTGCGATTGTCACAAACAGCAGCGACAACCGCAAAACCTATAACAACAACGTGTCCTCCACCATTCAGGTACAGCAGATGGTGGTGCGGGATGAGCAGGATATCCGCTCGCTGGCGGTGGAGATTGCGACGCTGACCAGACGGCAGCAGCGCGGGAAGGGGCTGAGAATGGCATGAACGACTGGTTCTCCTGGAATGGTAAAAAATGTACGGAATACGGCATTCATGTGCTGGAACAGCCGCCGATCACCATTCCCGCCGAACGTGCAACGTTTACCAATGTGCCCGGCAGACCGGGCAGTCTGACGATGCTGGAAGGAGACGACGTTTATGACGATATGATCCTGACAGCGCAGTGTATGATTTCTGATCCTGGCGACATTCATACCATTGCTTCCTATCTGAAAGGAAGTGGGAAAGTCGCTTTTGCCAACAGGCCGGGCGGCTTTTATTTTGCCCGGATCGTAAATCAGATTCCGTTTGAGAAGATTCTGCGCGGCAATCCGCACCGGTCGTTCGCCGTGAACTTCCGCTGCCAGCCCTTCTGGTACCAGGAAAATGTGCCGGAGATCACCGTAACGACCTCCGGCGCATTCATCACCAACCCCGGCAGCGTTTATTCCGAACCGGTTATCACGGTGTATGGTTCCGGCGAAATTACCCTCATGGTGGGCATGACCATTGTGGAACTGGACGGTATCACGGACAGCATTACGCTGGACACCCCGCTCATGGAAGCCTATAAGGACATGACCAGCATGAACGGATGCATGAGCGGGGACTTTCCAACGCTGCTGCCGGGACAAAATGCCATTAGCTGGACAGGAAACGTGACGAAGATCGTCGTTCAGCCGAATTGGAGGTATCTCGCTTGATCTGTGTATATCCTGCCGACTGCACCGATTTTTCCAATAACGGCCTTGGCGCGGTTACGCCCATGAGCTGCACCGTAACCGAGACTCTGAACGGCGAGTGGGAACTGACGCTGGTGCATGACATTGACGAGCGCGGCAAATGGACGCGACTTTCGGAGGGCTGCATTCTTCGCGCGCCGGTGCCCGCCGCTATGACTCCCAGCGTGGGCTTGGTCACCCAGCAATACCAGACCAGCACCTACGACGTGCAGATTTACAAGATTACGACCAAGAGCGGACCGCTGCACCTGCGCTCCGGCACGGGCACGAATTACCGCATCTTGGGCAAGTACAAAAAGGGACGCGAGGTCATTGTGCTGAACAAGACTACGTCCAGCTGGTACGAGGTCACCGCTCCGGACGGCAAGCACGGCTATATGGCTTCGCAGTATCTGACCTTCCAGCGCACGGAGACGCAGACGGTACAAACCAACGTGGGCTTCCGCAATCAGGTGATTGAAGCGCGCCAGCTGCGAGATCAGCCTTTCCGCATCTACCGCGTGGTGCCGGAGCTGGACAAGGTCACGATCTATGCCCGGCATATTTTCTACGACCTGCTCGACAACATGATCAAGTCCCTGAAGCCCTCGCCCTCTGCGGTGGGGGCTTCCGTCGTTCAGAGCCTTTCCGGAGCCTGCCTGTCAACACATGATTTTTCGTTTTATTCCGACCTGACTTCAACTGCTGAGAACGTGGAGTGGGAAAACATCAATCCCGTGGAAGCCATGCTGGGCGAAAACGGACTGGTCAGCAAGTACGGCGCGGAGCTGGCCCGTGACTGGTACGACGTGTTTCTGGTCAGGCGCGTGGGCAATGACACCGATGTTTCTATTCGGGAGAAAAAGAACCTGACCGGTATTTCCTACGACGTGGATGAAACGGACGTGGTCACCCGCATCATGCCCACCGGCGAGGACGCGGACGGGAACATCCTGTATCTGCCGGAATTGTATCTCGACAGTCCCAACCTCAACGCCTATACCCACCCGAAATGGATTCATCTGCCGGTATCGGAGGCCAAGGAAGTCACGGACGGCGACGAGCCGAAAAGCAAAGCGCAGTGCTACACCGAAATGCGCAAGGCTGCGCAGACGGAGTTTGACGCGGGCTGCGACCTGCCCACGGTCACGCTGAAGGTGGATTTCATCAACTGTTCGGATGCCGAGGAATATAAGCAGTATGCAGCGCTTACCGACATCTTTCTCGGCGACAGCGTGCGCGTCGTAGCTCGGCGCATCGGCGTGGAAGTGTCCATGCGCATGACGCAGTACACCTACGATTGTCTGACCAGGAAATACACATCCGTCACGCTGGGCACGGCGGCGGATACGCTGGAGGGCAGCATGATCTCTTCTCGCCAGCTGCCGTCCGGCGTGATATCCGGCAGCAAGCTGGCCATCAATTCCGTGGGTGCAGGGCAGCTGCAAAATGGTTCTGTGGGCAGCCTTCAAGTGAAGATGGCGGCGATTCAGACTGCGCACATTCAGGACGCGGCCATCACCAAAGCGAAGATTGCTGAGGCCACCATTGGCGAGCTGAACGCTACTGCTATCACGGCGATTTCTGCAAAGATACAGGAACTGGCCGCGAAGAACATCACCACGGACGAACTTTATGCCGCGCTGGCCACGATTGCCGTGGCGCAGATTACCGCCGCCAATATTGAAAAGGCAAATATCAACTGGGCGGACATCGGCGAGCTGGCGGCGCAGATTGCGACCATCGCGAAGGCGCAGATCAATACCGCCAACATCACGCAGGCCAATATTGACTGGGCAATTATTACGAATTTGAACGCCGAAATTGCGAAAATAGCGAAAGCGCAGATTACCGCAGCCAACATCGAAAGCGCTGCGATTGATTGGGCTTCCATCAAAGACCTGAACGCCGCCGTCGCGAAGATTGCGCTGGCACAGCTGACCACGGCGAATATTGCCAATGCGGAAATTGACTGGGCCAGCATCACCCAGCTGCAGGCGGACATTGCCAAGCTGGTGAGTGCGGATATTCAGACTGCCGACATCGACTGGGCGCAGATCAAGGATTTGACCGCAGGCACGGCGATTATCGAAAAGGGCGTGAACGGCAAGCTGTATGTGGCTAACCTCGCCGTGACCGAGGCGAACATGGCTTCGCTGACCGTGGGTGAGCTCATCATCAAGGGTACAGACGGCTGCTTCTACGCGCTGTCCATTGCTGAAGACGGCACGGTCACTACTGAGAAAAAGAGCGTTGGCGATGCGGATATCAATGACAATTCTGTTTCGGGCGGCAAGCTCATTGAGAAAACCATTACTGCCCGCGAACTGAATGTCGCATCCATTTTCGCAGACGAAGCGCTGGTTGGTGCAATCACCGCCGCGAACATCGACGTGTCCAGCCTGTTCGCCGCTGAAGCATTCATTGCCCAGCTGAATGCTGTGGATATCTCCGGCAACGAATCCCTGCGGCTGGTGGTGGATGAGGCAAAGGACGAAGCGCTGGATGCGACCGGCGAAGCCGTTGCACAAATCGCCCTGACGGCGGAGCAGATTCGCAGCGAGGTGAAGCGGGATTACGCCACCAACGACCAGATGTCACAGGTTACAGAAACCCTGTCCACCCTCGCAGAGCAGTCCGAAAACAACTTCACATGGACGGTAACCAAGGTCAATGAGATCATTGAGGATGCTGCGGCGAATGACAGCCTGACGCGGGAGCAGCTGAACCTGATCCACACCTATATGCGCTTCGGCGAGGACGGGCTGACCATCGGCAAGGCGGGCAACCCGCTGACCTTCCGCGTGATCAACGACCGGCTGGCGTTCTATATGAACGATACCGAGGTGGCTTATCTCAGCGACAACAAACTGTATGTGACGCAGGCGGAGATTCTGGCGCGACTGCAGATCGGCAAATTCGCCTACGAGCCGCAGTCCAACGGCAATCTGTCCGTGATCTACACGGGATAAGGAGTTTTCATGGCAACCACAGTTTCCTACAGCGCGTCCATGCGCACGCGCAAGACCAACTCGGCCAGCAATGCGAAAAGCTCCGCCGCCAGTCAGGAGTACTACGAGAATACCTACAATTATGTCGGCATCGTGCATTTCGCTGGCATGGCGCTGAGCGGCAAGGTCATCACGGGGATTTCCCTGCGCATTGTGGCGGCGCAGGCAGGCTACGGTACCGGGCACACCAAAACCGTATATGTCCGAAAGGCCAATTATCAGTCCGCGTCGCAGTCGGGTATCACAGGTTTGGGGTATTGCGGCGACGCGCTGGGCACATTCACCGGTGCGTTCTACGGCAACACCAGCACTTATACCCTCAGCGGCGAACTGCTGAACAATCTGGCGGCGTACATCGCGGAAGGCAACAATACCATTTGCCTCTACAATCCCAGCCCGGTCAAAAGTTCGCAGGGGTACTCCACAAACTACCTGCAATGGTCGGAATGTACCATCACGGTGACGTATGAGGAAGCCGCGTCCAAGCCGACGCTGAACAAGTACTCTCTGACCATGGGTACGGCGGTCACGATCTATACGAACCGGCAGAGCAGCATTGCTACGCACACTGTAAGGTATTCCTTCTTTTCCGAAAGCGGGCTGATCGCTGTGGGTGTTGAGGATGAATGCGCGTGGACGCCGCCCGTTTCGCTGGCTGCGCAAATTCCGAATGCAACCTCCGGCTGGGGCACCATTCTGTGCGATACCTACGTCAACAGCAGTCTCGTTTCAACAAATACCTGTGCTTTTCAGCTGACAGTTCCCGCGTCCGTTGTGCCGTCCATTTCGTCCATATCAATCGCTGAGGCAACTGCAGGCGTTGCTGACCGTTTCGGCGGTTATGTTCGGACGCGCAGCAAGCTGTCGGTCGGCATCACGGCGACGGGCGCACAGGGCAGCAGCATTTCGGCCTACCGTACCAGCATCGACGGCGTGACCTATTCAGGCTCATCCTTCACCACCAATGCGCTGAATACGGCGGGCAATCTCACAATGACCGTAACCATTACTGACTCTCGCGGACGCGCGGCCAGCACGACCCGAACCGTCACCGTGCTGGATTACTCGCCGCCGTCGCTGTCCCAGTTTACTGCCGAGCGCTGCAACGCGGACGGCACTGCCGCGCAGACAGACGGCACGAAAGTACGTATTTCAGCGAAGGCGAGCGGCTCGTCCGTGGGCGGCAAGAATACGCTGGCTTGCACGGTGTACTACAAGCTCAGCAGCGCGGAATCGTGGGTTTCCGCCGTGACGCTTACACCCAGCAATTACGCCATCTCCGAAACCAACCGCCTGCTGTTGCCGACCTTCGACGCGCTGAGCAGCTACGATATCAAAATCCGTGTGCAGGATGTGTTCTACTATATCGAGCAGACGGTCTCCATCGGTACGAAGCAGGTCATGATGGATTTCTATAAGGATGGCACAGGCATCGCCTTCGGAAAGGTTGCTGAAAATGCGGGCAAGGTGGAATTTGGATGGCCGCTACTGCTTTCCGAGCCGCTGGGCGTGGATCAGGGAGGCACCGGCGCTGAAACTGCGTCCGCCGCCTGCACGAAGCTGGGCGCGGTCAAAAAAGCCGGAGATACTATGACCGGCAACCTCGCCATTTCGGGCTATCTGTACCCATCGCTGTACCTGCTGCCCACCTACAACAGCACGACAAACCGCACCGTTTTTGAGGGAAGCTACATCGGCGCTTCCTCCTTTTCCTCATGGGAAGACAGCACAGGCAACAACCGCCGAATGCTGGAAGTGCGCAACGCAGCATATCAGGCGAGTCTGGATTTTGCCGTGCTGCTGCGCACCTGCACGGGCGGCACGTGGGCATCGTATCGACTATTTCACGCGGGCATGGCAACGCCCATTCCGCTGGCGAATGGCGGCACAGGCGCGAGCAGTGCAAAGGCCGCGCTGTCCAACCTTGGCATCTTCTATTCCGCTTCGCTCCCCAGCAGCGGCACGGACGGACAGATCTGCCTTGTGCCAGTCTGATGAGGTGAACCGATGGGCACATTTTCAGCGACGGCCAACAGCAGTTCAACAATCGGTTATGCGCAGTACGGCTCCTCCTCTTGGAGTACGGGCAGCAGCAGTGGTGCGTGTCAGGGTGCGTATCAGGGCACCACGGCGGCGAAATCCCGCGTGGGCGTGATGGTGTTTAACGGCGCGGGCACGGCGCTCAAGGGCAAGCTCATTCAGAGCATTACCTTGACAATTACGTGCTCCGGTGCTGGTTCCGGTTCGTCCGGCAAGAAGCTGACCTTCTGTCAGGCCAACTATCAGAGCCTGAACACCGGCGTTCGCGGTTCTGCGCAGGTGGGCGCGACAATGGGCACGCTGACCGGCAAATTCTACTCGAATACCGTCACGCACACCCTGAACGCTTCCAGCAACGCCGCGCTGTTTGCGGCGATGAAGGCATACTTCGAGGCGGGCAATTCCGCTCTGGTGCTGTACAACGGCGAAACCTCGTCCAGCAGCGGCTATTCCAGCAACTACGCCCGAGTTACCAGCTGCACAATTTCAGTAACCTATATCGACGCGGTGGTCTGGTACCGGGATGGCAGCACGTGGCGGCAATGCACGGTCTGGTATCGGCTGAACGGCGCGTGGGTTCAGGTGGTTCCTTACTACAATTCAGGCGGCACATGGGTGCGCGTCTGAGGGAGGAGATGTAAATGAAAGAACTCTTTGAGCAGGTCATTCGGATGAAGAATTACGACCTGAAAAGCCTGCTGAACTGCATTGATCAGTACCACATCGAGGGCAGGCTGACCGATGCAGAGCGGCAGGAGCTTACGCAGGCGGCTCGGGAAGGCGCGACGACAGACTACGACTATGCCGGGGAGATCAACGCACTGTGGGCGGCGGTTCGCGCCTTGCAGCAAAGCATCTCGCCGCCCGCCGAGCAGGACGAATGGCCGGAATACGTCCAGCCCACCGGCGCGGGCACAGCCTATCAGGTGGGCGACAAGGTTACCTTCAAGGGAGTTCGCTATGTTTGCCGCCTGCCGCACTGCGTATGGAGTCCGGCAGATTATCCCATAGGATGGCAGAAACAGGCATGAGCGGCTGTTCATAACGGACGGTCGTTTTTTAATGCGACAAAACACAAGGAGGACATGAAAATGAGAAACTTTTCCATTGACATCATCTGGGCAAAAATTCAGATGGCCATTACAGCCATCGGCGGCTGGATCGGGTACTTCGTGGGCGGCGTGGACGGCCTGATGACCGCGCTGCTGATCTTCATGGTGCTGGACTACATCACCGGCCTCATGTGCGCCATTGCGGACAAGAAGCTGTCCAGCGCCGTAGGCTTCAAGGGCATCTGCAAGAAGGTGCTGATCCTGATGCTTGTGGGCGTGGCGCACATTGTAGACCTGCACGTGGTGGGCACGGGCGACGCGCTGCGCAGCGCGGTGGTATGCTTCTATCTCTCCAACGAATCCGTGTCCATGCTGGAGAACGCCGCGCATCTGGGACTGCCTATCCCCGAGAAGCTCAAGTCCGTGCTGGCGCAGCTGCATGGGCGCATAGATGAAACTGATGACAAGGAGAGTGAGCAGCAATGAGCGAGAGAATCAATATCCCGTTCACTAATGAACACTTCGTCGCATTCTGCGAGAAGATGCTGGGTCAGCCCTACTGGTACGGCTCGGTCGTCTACAAGTGTACGGAGAGCCTTCGCGCCCGCAAGGCAAAGCAGTATCCGGCGCACTATGGTTCCAGCCGTACCGCCCGGTACCGTGATGACATTGCGAAAAAGAAAGTATGTGCCGACTGTGTGGGCCTGATCAAGGGCTACCAGTGGACGAACGGCGGACAGGGCGTGATCGAGTCCATCGGCACGAGCAAGGCCTTTTCCAGCAAGTACGGTGGCCACGGCTGCCCGGACAAATCCGCCAACGGCATGTTCAGCTACGCGAAAAGCAGGGGCTGTGCGTGGGGCACTATGGACACGCTGCCCGAGGTGCCCGGCATTGCGCTGCGCTTTGACGGGCATGTGGGCGTGTATGTCGGAAACGGCTATGCGGTAGAGGAGCGAGGTTTCAATTACGGCTGCGTGAAAACGAAGGTTTCTTCCCGGAAGTGGACGCACTGGTATCAGATGCCCTTCGTGGATTACGGCGATGCAGTATTCACCGGTGGTAGCGGCGTGAAGCCCGATACCCCTGCAAGTGAGTACACGCTGGGAACCAGAACCCTGAAGAAGGGCAGCAAAGGCACGGACGTGAAAGCGCTGCAGGAGTTTCTGCTCCAGTTGGGCTACAGTCTGCCCCGGTACGGTGCGGATGGTGACTTCGGCGGCGAGACGGAGACTGCCCTCAAGCTATTTCAGGCAAGATCCGGGCTTGCGCAGGACGGCGTGTACGGCAGCGATACCCATAAGGCGCTGATGGACGCGGTTGCAGATCACGACGTGGGAAAGGAACCCGCCGAACCCGATGAGCCCTCTGAACCGTCTGCCGCTAGGCGCGTGCGCATCGTGTGCGATGGCGGCACGGTCAACATCCGCGTGGGCAACGGTACGCAATACGACCGCATCACCGCTACAAGGGACGGTTCGACTTTTAAGTGGGTAGCCACCGCCGAAAACGGCTGGCATGCCGTCGTGGTGAACGGGCGCGTGGGCTGGGTTTCCGGGAAGTACTCGAAACTCGTCTGATCAAATCCTTTATAACGCACAATTGGACGGCCTTCTCTCTTCGGAGGGAGGGCCGCTTTTCTTAAATGGGGGGATACATGATGACACGAGATCAGCAGGAAGAAATTCGGAGATTGCGGGCCTCCGGCGAAGGGTATAAGCGCATTGCCGCGATGCTGGGCTTGTCCGTGAACACGGTGAAATCATTCTGCCAGCGGGACAATGTAAAGCAGGAGACAGGACGCCCCGATGATACCACGGCGAAAAGCTGCGTTTACACGTCGCGGGAAAATGTAACCGGCGAATCCCTCTGCCCGCGGTGCGGAAAGCCCATTGCACAGATACCTGGCAGGCGGGAACGGCTCTATTGCTCGGATGCATGCCGGATGGGATACTGGCGAAGTCAGGCGAAGCCCATGGGCGAGATTCGCCGCTGCGCCGGATGCGGGAAGGTGCTGCTGGGGCATGACCGAAGCCGGATATATTGCTGTCATGCCTGTTATATTGCCCATCGCTTCGGATCCAACAAGAGGTGAGCGTCATGCCGGATAAGACTTCTGTAATAGATGATCAGCCCATGCTGACCCACGATCAGTTCCAGCGTGAACTGTCCTATCGTGCGGCGATTTCCGTCGCGCGGCGATTACTGGAAAATAAATTGATCACTCGGAAGGAATTTGTGAGAATCGATGCAGTTCTGCGCCGAAAATTCTCTCCCGTATGGGGCGGATTGTATCCAGATAACGGTTGATTCTTTCCTCGAAAAGAGGGATATATGGTTGCGGGAGGTGGGAAAACCATCATGGAACAAGCAATGGAACAATCAAAGAAAATGATCATCCACAAGGTAAAGCCCGCCGCGGCCATGCCCCGGCTGGAGCGGGTTGCGGCCTACTGCCGAGTGTCCTCCGGCAAGGACGCCATGCTGCACTCGCTGTCTGCCCAGGTCAGCCATTACAGCGAGTTCATTCAGCGCCGCCCCAGCTGGGCTTACGCAGGGGTGTACGCGGATGAGGCTCTGACCGGAACAAAAGACAACCGCCCGGAGTTTCAGCGATTGCTGGCAGACTGCCGGGCGGGCAGAATCGACCGGGTACTCACCAAGTCCGTCAGCCGCTTCGCCCGTAACACGGTTACGCTGCTGGAAACGGTGCGTGAACTGAAAGAACTGGGCGTGGCGGTTTATTTTGAGGAACAGAACATAGACAGTCTGAGCGGGGACGGCGAGCTGATGCTGACCATCCTCGCTTCTTTTGCGCAGGAGGAGAGCAAAAGCGTGTCGGACAACTGCAAATGGCGCATTCGCAAGGATTTCTCGGAAGGAAAGCCCATGAACCTGCCGCTGATTTACGGTTATCGCAGGAAAAAAGGACGCATCGTTATTGACGAGCGGGAGGCTGAGATCGTTCGCTTCATCTTCCGATCCTGCCTGAACGGCATGGGAAAGGGGCGAATCACGGAGGCGCTGCGTGAGCAGGGCGTTCCCTGCCGGCTGGGTGGCGAATGGCAGACTGAAACCGTGGGTGGTATCCTGAGGAACGAGAAATATACGGGCGACGCGCTGCTGCAGAAAACCTATATTGAAAATCACCTGACGAAGCGAAAATGCCTCAATCGCGGCGAGCTTCCCCAGTATTACGCTGAAAACACTCATCCGGCGATTATCGACCATGAGACGTATGAAAGGGTGCAGGCGCTGATTGCGGAGCGCCGGGAGAAGGCCAATGTGCAAAAGGATGTAACAGCAAGATACCCGTTCACCGGTCTGATCGTCTGCGGCTGCTGCGGTGCGCACTACCATCGCCGGACGAACCTGACCCGCATCACCTGGCAGTGCGTGACCTATCTGCGCCGCGGCAAGAAATACTGCGCCGCCAAGCAGATTCCTGAAGAGACGCTGCATTGCATTGCCTGCGAAGTACTGGGCGTTCATGAAATCACAGAGGAGAATATTCAAACTTTGGCTGAAATCCGAGTTCCTTCTCCCAATCACATCGTTTTTGCTTTCAAGGATGGCCGTGAAATAGAGCGCGTCTGGCAGGATCGTTCCCGTGCCGAAAGCTGGACGGACGAGATGAAGGAAAAAGCCCGGGCACAGATGAAACGGAGGTATAGACATGCGTGAGATGGCAATGAACACCGCTGCAGCAAACGACCTTGTGAGAATCAGTCCCAATGGCACGAAGGTGCGCACCATCCCAGCCACCGTCCAGCGGTTTGCGCCGGCCATGCCCTTACGCGCCCGGCTGCGCGTGGCGGCTTACGCCCGAGTCAGTACCGACGAGGAAGAGCAGCTTTCCTCCTACGAGGCGCAGGTGGACTATTACACGCGCTACATTCAGTCCAACCCCGAATGGACGTTCGTTGAGGTTTATGCGGACGAAGGCCTATCTGGTACGAACACCAGAAAGCGCAGGAACTTCAATCGCATGATTGACGATGCACTGGCGGGAAAGATCGACCGCATTGTCACCAAGTCAGTCAGCCGTTTTGCCCGAAACACAGTTGATACGCTGACCACCATCCGCAAGCTCAAGGAAAAGGGCGTGGGCGTGACGTTTGAAAAAGAAAATATCGATACGCTAGACAGCAAGGGCGAGCTGCTGATTACGATCATGTCCAGCCTTGCGCAAGAGGAGAGCCGCAGCATCTCCGAAAACGTCACCTGGGGCTGGCGCAAGCGCATCTCGGACGGCAAGGTGTCCGTGGCGTACTCCCATTTTCTTGGATATGAAAAAGGCGAGGACGGTTTCATGCAGGTGGTGGAGAGCGAAGCGAAGATTGTCCGGCAGATCTACGGGATGTTTCTGGACGGGCAGACGCCCTCGAGCATTGCGGCTTTTCTGACGAAGCAGCGCATACCCACGCCCGCCGGCAGGGAAAAATGGCAGAGCAGCACGGTGAAGTCTATCCTGACCAATGAAAAATACAAGGGCGACGCGCTGCTGCAAAAGACGTTCACGGTGGACTTTCTGAGCAAGAAGGCCAAGATCAACGAGGGCGAAGTACCGCAATATTATGTGGAAAAGAGCCATCCCGCCATCGTCAGCGCGGAGGTGTTCGATCTGACGCAATACGAAATGAGGCGCCGGGCGAGAAAGGGACGGCACACCAGCGCAGTCAGCGTCTTCTCGGATAAGCTGGTCTGCGGAGAGTGCGGCGCGGCCTACGGCAGCAAGGTCTGGCATAGCACGGACGCATACCGCACCATGATCTGGCGCTGCAACGAGAAATATGCCGTAAAAGGGCGACCCTGCCCCTCGCCTCATCTGCGAAATGAGGAGATTCAGAACGCTTTCGTACAGGTGGTCAATCAGGTGATTGAGCGGAAAGACGAAGTCCTTTCAACCCTTCAGGAAGCGCTGACCACATTAACGGATAGCGACGGTCTGGAACACGAGATTGAGCGCCTGCAGGCAGAGCAGGATGTAGTCGCCCAGCAGATGAGCCGTATGATCCGTGAGAACGCTGAAGTCGCGCAGAATCAGGCAGAATACAACGCACGCCTCCAACCGCTGGAAGATCGGTATGAAGCGCTGAAAGGCGCTATGCTCAGAGCAAAAGAAGCCATCTCCGAGCAAACCGGTCGCCGCCGAAGGCTGGAAGCGTTCATGCGCGAACTGCGTGAAAGCAGTCTGCTGACCGTCTTCGATGAGCGTGTCTTTCTTGGAACAGTTGAACGAATCACCGTATTCAAAGGGGCGAGCAGGGGCGAAAAGCGGCTTGTCTTTCGGTTCAAAGATGGCAGGGATGTGGCAGTTTCCCTATAAGGCGGCGGTGCTTTTCGCGACGGAAAACGGTGGTATTTGCGGATGCTCGAACAACGGAAAACAGCCCGCAAGCGAAGCAGGCGACTTAGGAAGAGTCGGTTGCTGAGTTTGCGGGATTTTCTATATCGGGACAAGCCGTCGCAAAATTATGGAGTTTATGGCAGACCCCAAAATGCCCGTAGCATCAGCATTTTCAGGCATGTTCCATACGGCTTTTGACGGCTTATATTTTTCAGCAGGCCGCCAGCAATACAACCGCCTGACGACGTTGGTCGGGCAGACTGTGTCCGTAAAAGTCCAGCGTCGTGCGGGCGGAGCCGTGGCCCAGGAGCGCACTTACCGTCTGAATATCTACACCCAGCTCCAGCAGCCGTGTGGCAAAGCTGTGACGAAGGGTATGGAAATGAACATCCGTCAGGCCAACCGCTTCCATGAACCGGGAAAAGCGCCGCTGAAGCGTGCGCGGCTCGGCAGCATGGGCGGACGCGCTGAAAACAAATTCGCCGGCGGGGCCAGCTGCCATCAAATTCTTCAGCTTCGCCAGCAGAAAGTCAGGTGCCGGCAGTACGCGGTGCGAACGCCTGGACTTGGGCGAACCGAGTATCAGCAGCGTTTTGCGCCCACGTTCGTTGCGACCCTGCGCCACCCGCTGGGCGGTGCGTCGGACGGTGATGGTTTTCTTTTCCCAGTCGATATCCGACCATTTTAGGGCGCTTACCTCGCCCAGCCGCATGCCGGTGTACAGGCTCAGCAGCACAGGCAAATCCCCGCGCTCGTCTGCTGCCAAACGTACTTTTTCCTGTTCGGAACGGCTCAATACCCGCTGTTCCACCTGTTCTCCCTGCCGGATTTTCAGCTTCCGGCAGGGATTTTTTCTTATTACCCCTTCGTCCAGCGCGAATCGAAGGGCAGCGGAAAGCAGGCGAAACACGCCTTTGACAGTGCTGGCGGAGAGGCCTGCAGCGTACATGTTCTCCGTGAACTCATATGCCAAAGCAGGGGTAAGCTGCGTCAAATACAAGCCGCCCAGTTCTGGGAGGATATGCTTATTGATCTGTGTCAGATACGTTTGATAAGAAGAGGCTTTTATACTGCCCAGCATCTCGTTTTCCATCCAGTGCATCATCCATTCCCGCAGGGTAATCCTGCATCGTGCGGGCGGCTCAGTCAGCGGGCGCACCAGTACGGCCTTGTGCTCCGCCAGCCTGTTTCTGACTTCCATGTACTGGTAGCCGTAGACGTATCCAAACCGGGTCTTACCCTCCGCGGTTTTGCCGATCACATATCGTCCCTCGTAGCGGCCGTCCTTCCGCCTGTAGATATTTTCACCATGTCTGCACATGCTTTTGTTCCTCCATCGCTTGTATTCGCTTCATTATCGCACTCAAATCGGAGCGTCGGTCTGACGGCATTTTGACGGCTTAAAGGATGAGAGCCCTACGGCGTTCTGCTTCGGCCTTGATTCCGTCAAAGGCAAAGAGATTCTGTTTGTTGCGTGATAAAATAACGTAAATCGGCCATTTGCCGGCTTCATTTTGGTTGACAGAATAAGGATTTCAATTTATAATATAGTAGAGGATAAAGAGGTTTAGCTCATTATCCATTCATCGTCGCAGAATCCATAATTTTGCGACATCCCTCTCTTGACAGCAGGATACCACAGTCTCATTACGGGAGACTGGATGGAAATCAGCATCATGTCGGGAGAAAACAAAGCGCACAGGTGATCCTTCCCCTTCCCGCCGGAGCAACATCGCGCGAGGGGGAATTGCATATCCGATGCGTTTGTCCTGCGGGACGACAGCTTGCCCTACAAGATACACGATTGAGTTCAGCGGTATGGCGGAAGGCGAGATATACGAAGGAGCAGCGAGCCGAGAAAGCCCTGCGCAAAGCGGGCGGCAGGATCGGAGGGCGAAGCTATGGGCAGTTTGCAGCAGGAAAGCGCGCAGCGGCTTGAAGCGGATGCGCATGAGGAAAGCGTCGCTTACGGCTGCCTGTTCTGCGTGACGGGAAAGGAGCAGAGCGTGGCGGAACGCGTTCAGGCCGCCTGTCCGGACGTTCGGGCGATCACGATGCGAAAGATCAAGTACCGAACGTGCAGAAAGGTGAAGCAGACGGAGGAAGCCATCGTTCTTCCCGGCTACGTCTTTTTCAAGGCTCCTTCCTATATCGAGCCGGTGCTGATTTTTCCTAGGCAAAACGTAATTCGGGCGCTGTCCATGGAAGGCGACTGGCGGCTGCGCGGTGCGGACGAGGAGTTTGCGCGCTGGCTGTTCCGCTACGACGGGCTGCTGAGTCTTTCCCAGGCGTATCGGGACGGCGACAGGATCCGCATCATCAGCGGGCCGCTGAAGGATATGGAGGGCAGGATTCGCCGGGTGGATAAGCGCGGCATGAGCGGGCAGGTGCTCCTCTTCTTTAACGGCAGGGAGATCCCAACATGGCTCAGCTTTGAACTCATCGACCGAATGGATTGACAAACGCCCTCAGAAAGCAGGAGATACACGTGCGAAAGAACCATCGTCACCGGCGCAGGCGCCTTTCGGGAGCCGCCATTGCGGTCGCTCTGGTCTGCGCTGCGCTGGCGTACGCGGGCGTGCTGCTGGGGATCCGCACCGTCGGCAGCCGGCTGGAAAGGTCGGACGCGCCCGAGCCGGTGGGCTCGCTGGACGGGCGTTTTGCTTCGGATGAGCTGACGCTTCGCTACGCAGACCGCACGTGGACCTACCGAAAGCGGGAGCTGACCAACCTCCTGCTCATCGGCGTGGACTGGGCGGAAATGGATTCGCCCGCCGCCTCCGGCCGCTACGCCGGACAGGCGGACTTTTTGTTACTCCTGACCTTCGATAAAAAGAACAGAACCATTTCCACACTGCAGATTGACCGCGACACCATGACGGATATTCGAGTGTACGGCCCCTTCGGGGATTACACCGGCATTCGGGAGACGCAGATCTGCCTGTCCCATGCCTATGGCGCGACGGCGGTGGAGAACTGCGAAAACACGGTTTGGGCGGCGAGCCGCCTGCTGGGGAACATCCCCGTCGACGGCTATCTGGCGCTGGACATGAGCGCCATCACCGCGCTCAACGACGCACTGGGCGGCGTGACCGTGACGCTGGAGGAGGACTTCTCCGCCCTCGACCCGCAGATGGTCAGGGGCGCGACGATCATCCTTCAGGGCAAGCAGGCGGAGACCTTCGTTCGCGGCCGCACGGGCGTGGGCGACGGCACCAACGCTGCCCGCATGAAGCGGCAGAAGGCCTTCATGCAGAAGGCGGGCGACCTGATCGCCGAAGGGCTGGAGAGGGATTCAGGCTTTGCAGGAACGCTGCTGGACGCGCTGTCCGGCCACATGACCATGAACGTCACCCGGGGCTGGCTCATCAACAAGGCGTATGAGAGCAGCGGATACAGACGGACGGAAACGCGGACGTTAGCCGGAACTCACGCGCTCGGCGCGGACGGATTTACCGAATTCCGTGCAGATACGGACGCGCTGAACGATCTGCTGACAGCGAGTTTCTTTGAATAACGACCCAATTTGAAAGGAGACGCCAACATGAAACGCATTCTCGGCATTGCCCTGGCGCTGGCGCTGCTGCTCACCGGCGGCGCGCTGGCCGTGGAACTCACCGACGTGCCCGGCACGCCCACCCAGGACGTGGTCACATCCCTGACTTCCAACTGGCGGGACGAGGCGAAGACTGCCTACGACCTTCGCGTGCTGCCCTCGGATCAGCTGACCATGAACGAGGTGACAGACGCGTACACCTTCGTGCACGAGGAGAATCACCGCCCCGTGCGCTGGTATCCCGAGGAGACCCAGCGCGCCATCGAGGCCATGATCGGCAGCATCGACCCCGACGCGCTGTATATGACCGAGTTCATGCGGCTGCACGCGGCGCAGATCGAGCCGCCCACGGATTTGGACGCGGTGATGGAGCTGAAGGTGGACTACCGGCCGGGTCAGCTGACCGTAGTGGTGCTGGGCGACGTGACTAACCCGCAGGAAATCGTCTGGACGCCGGTGGAATCCCATGTGACCGCGGTAGGGCGGCTGGAGTTCGTGATTCCGCAGGCGCTGATGAATGAGCTACAGGGCGAGGACGTGCTGTTTACCCTGCTGACCGTTCGCACGGGCGATGGCGGAACGACTGTGCCTGCGGCCACCGAAAAGCCCGAGATCGTGCCCAGCAAGCAGGCCGGGGACAACACGCGGATCGTGCGGACCACCGACAAGGACGGCAACGTCCTGGCGGATCCCTTCGAGCTGGTCATCGTGCCGGAAACCGACCTTATCAAACAGGAGCTGGCGCGGCTGAACGAGCACCTCAAGACGAAGAACCTTCCCGCGCTGGAATGGCTGCCCGAAGAAAGCCAAAGCGAGATTCGCTTCCTGCTGAGCGACCAGGCAGACAGGCTTCTGATCCTCGATTACGTCCCCCTCATCACCCGAAGCTACCGCCACACCGACGGCGACGCCATTGCCGTCTTCTCCTTCGCAACGCCCTACAAGGAAGATCAGGCTGTGGTGACGGCGTTGGGTCTGCCAAAGGCGGACGCATTGGCGGACGGCGAAACCATGATGGACTGGGCGGTGCAGCGCGCCGTTGTCCGTGCGGACGGCACGGTAGATATCGTGTTCGACCAGCTGGCGCTCATCGGCATGGACGCCGAGACCGGGCTGCTGCTGGTGTACGGCGAGTCCCTCGCCCAATAAGAATCACACGCGGAGCGCCCGCGAGGGCGCTTTCAGGAAGGCTGAATGAATGAGACAAAATCGAACCGAGCCGGCCGGTGCGGAGAACCGCTCGGCGGAGGCGGAGCTGTTTGCGGAGATCCTGAGCCGGCTGGATGAAAAGCAGAAGAGCGGCGCGGCGCAGACGGCGGGGAATCAGCCGCAGGCGAAGACCATCGACTTGGTGGAGCTGTTCTACTACATGCTCTCCAAGCTGCACTTTCTCCTGCTGGGCATGATTGCGGGCGCGGTGCTGCTGGGAGCCTACGCTTCCTCCAGCATCACCCCCATCTACACGGCCACCTCCAAGCTCTACATCATGGGCAGCACGGGCTCCAGCATCATCGCGGATCTCCAGATCGGCACCGTGCTGAGCATGGACTACCCCGAGGTGTTCAAGACATGGGAGGTTCACCAGATGGTCAACGAGGAGCTGGGAACCAACTACCCCTACTCCATGCTCCAGAGCATGATTTCGGTGGAGATTCCCGAGAACACCCGCATTCTCTACATCACCGCCCGGCATACTGACGCGCAGACGGCGGCTGATCTGGCGAACGCCTACGCCAACGCCGCCAAGCGGTTCATCACCCAGACCATGAAGACCGACGAGCCCAGCACCTTCTCCATTGCGCTGGTGCCCGGCGTGGCCGGCAGCACCAGCGTTACGAGCTATGTCATCCGCGGCGTGCTGCTGGGTACGGTGCTGGCAGGAGGCATTCTGGTGCTGATCTTCCTGCTGGACAACCGGCCCAAGTCCCCCGAGGACGTCATGCGCTATGCCAATATTCCCACGCTGGCGGTCATCCCGGAAAGCCCGCACCTGTCCGGCTCCAAAATGGCGAAATCAGGCGGAAGGAAGGTGAACCGGCCATGAACCAACTGAGCATTGGCCGCTTCCCCGAACTGGATTACGCCTGCGGCGAGGCCATGAACACCCTGTGTACCAACCTCTTCTACTGCGGCGAGAACATCCGCTCCGTGCTGCTCACCAGCCGCTACGAGCAGGAGGGCAAGTCCAGCATCGCCATGAACGTCATGCGCACGCTGGCGGGCTACGGGAAAAGGGTGGTGCTGGTGGACGCGGACCTTCGCTGCTCCACGCTGGCGCGGCGATACCGCTTTTCCTTTGCCCGTAGGGAGGCCTTTGGCCTTGCGCAGTATCTGGCGGGTATGTGTGCGCTGGAGGACGCGGTATACCAGACCAACCTGCCCGGCGCGTACATTCTCCCCGCCGGGCGCGAGGTGCTCAACTCCATGCAGCTGCTGTCCTCGCCGCGCTACGGCGAGATGATGCAAGCCCTCAGGAAGAATTTCGACGTGGTGCTGGTGGATTCCCCGCCCGCCGGAGTCATCGTGGACGCGGTGGAGATCGCGAAATACTGCGACGGCGCGATCATCGTCGTGGCGTACAACAAGGGACGGCGGCAGGACATCGGCGAGGTGGCGGCAAGCATCGCTAAGACCGGCTGCAAGGTGCTGGGCGCGGTGATGAACGGGGTGAACCTCAAGTCCTTCCGCAACCGCAGGTACTACTACCGCTCCGAGCGCTATTCCTCCTACTACAATCATTACGACAGGATGGAGAAACGCCCTGACAAAAGCGCAAAGCGCAAATGAAGACAAGCGGCTTTACGGACATTCATCAGCACGTACTCTGGGGACTGGACGACGGCCCGAAAACGCCGGAGCAGATGCGCGCCCTGCTGGCGCAAAACGTGCAAAGCGGTATATCGCTGATCTTCGCTACCTCCCACGCCTACCCGAAAACGCGCCCCTTTGAGCTGGCGCTGTACCGGGAGCGGCTGGACGAAGCCAACGCGTACTGCGAAAGCCAGGGCTGGAACCTCCGCGTTCTGTCCGGCTGCGAGATTCACTACTGCGATTCCGTGCCCGACCTGCTGACGGCGGGTAGGCTGCCCGCGCTGGGAAGCTCCCGCCATGTGCTCATTGAATTCGACCACGATGCAGCCCTTTCACAGATCGGCGAGGCGGCGGACAGCCTGTACCGCGCCGGATTTCAGCCGGTGGTGGCGCACGTGGAGCGGTATCGGCGCATTGTGCGTTCGCCCCGCAGGGCGATGGAAGCGCGGGAGGAATACGGGCTGATCTACCAGATGAACTGCGAAACCGTACTGCGCCCCGCAGGGCTTTGGGAAAGGCGGTTTGCGGAGAAGCTGCTCAACGCGCGCGCCGTTGACGCCATTGCCACCGATGCCCACGATACGGCGCTGCGCCCGGTGCGGATGCGGGAAGCGTATCAGCAGATCGTCCGGCAGTACGGCGTTCGCTATGCGGGACGGCTGGTTCGCTTCGGGCGGCAGCTGGCGCGGGAAGGGATCGCCCCATGAACGCGACGGAAACACGGCTGCTGACCATTCCCCAGTGGCACGAATTGGCGCAGAGCGGAACGGTTCTCCCCATGCGCATCCCGCTGGACGGCGACAGTATGCGCCCGTTGATTCGCCGGGGAAGGGACAGGGTGACCTTCGTCCCGCTGGACAGGCCGCTCAGGCGCGGCGACGTGGCGCTTTTTGATGCGCCGCCTGGGCGCTACGTGGCGCACAGGGTGTACCGGCTGGAGGGAAACCGCGTGCAGACGCTGGGCGACCACTGCCGAAACCCCGACCCGTGGCTGCCGGTTTCCGCCGTGCTGGGGCTGGCGGTTCAGGTAGAACGGGGAAAACGAAAAATCCCGCTGGACTGCCCCTTCATGCGCGCCCTCGGGCGCATATGGATGGCGCTGCTCCCCCTGCGGCGAGGCTACTGGAAAGCGCGTGCTCTGGCGGGAAAGACACTGAGGAAGGTTGGATTGAGGAGGTGAAGCGATGACAGAAAAAACATTACCTGATTCTTTGCTGGAGTTCCTGCGGGAAACGGAAGAAAAGGGATTGAGCGAAACGGAGAAATCCATTGCTCTTCAAAAGTTTCTGCGTTTTCAGACATGGAAAAAGGGTATTCCTTTCGCGGGAACACTGGAACTGACTCCTCTTTGTAATCTGTCCTGCCGAATGTGCTATGTTCATCTAACTCAGCGACAGATGGGAGAACGCGAACTGCTGACCTCGGGGCAATGGAAATACCTGATCGACGAAGCCGTAAAAGCAGGCATGCTGCGTGCTACTCTGACGGGTGGGGAGTGCCTCACCTTTCCGGAATTTGATGAAATTTATCTTCATCTCCTGGAACGTGGAGTACAAACCACAATTCTGACCAATGGCATATTGCTGACTGAGGAACGGATTCGCTTTTTCCAGCGTTATCCTCCTGCACTCATACAAATCACCTTGTATGGAGCCAGTGAAGACGATTATGAACAGGTCACTGGGGCACGCAACTTCAAAACGGTAGTGGCTAATATCTACCAAGCAAAGGACGGAGGGCTTCCAATAACAATAGCCATTACACCCAATCGCTTCCTTCCCGATCACGGAAACGCTCTGATCCGATTTGTTTCGGCACTTGGAATTCCTTATTCCATTAATCCCTGTTTATTTGAGCCTCGCGCAGAAACGGGTAGAGAGAAGGATGCAATTGATCTGACAATAGATGATTACATTCATCTCTATACGCTTCGCGCTCAACTAAACAACGTGCGGCTTGAGCGCTCTAATCCTGATGTACTTCCTGAGCCTGTCATGCACACGGACAAATCCCGATTTGGTCTGCTCTGCGGCGCAGGAATGAATGCATTCGGGATTACCTGGGAAGGAACAATGTTACCTTGCTTTTCTCTCCGCAGCATCCAGGCTTTTCCTTTGAAGGACGGATTCACAGCTTCCTGGAGGAGAGTCCACGAAGCCGCACTTTATTACCCTATGCCCGCTGAATGCGGAGAATGTCAGTATCACGGCGTATGTCCCATCTGCCCAGCGGTTCACGGACAGGACGCTCCTCCGGGACATGCGTCCCCCAGACAATGTGAACGAGCGTTGAAAATGGCAGAAGCCGGATTCTTCAATCCGGGCAACTCGTAATCATTTGAACAATTAAGAACGCAGGAGGATTGCAAAATGAAAAAAACGTACGGAAAGCCTGAAGCGAAAAAGGTCAACTTCCAATACTCGGAGGTTTTGGCTCAATCAACTGGGCAGCAATGCATTAACGTCTGGTCGTATTGGACTACATCTCAAAAAGACATATGCCCCAAGTGCCATACAACGGAGGAAAGCTACGGTCTCGTCTCATGATCATCTGTTTCGCTGGCTTGAAGGTTGTATCTCAAAGGCTTCTGCCATTTCTTGCTGCTTTTGAGGTTTCTGCAAGCAAAGAGCAGTGCATAAATATCATCACACATTCTGTTCCAATGAAATCTGTCGGAATGACGGAAGTTTTTCGTACGGACGGAATTGTGGGTTGGTGTGTTCCGAAGAAAAGCTACTTGTACGAGTATCTTTGTGTTAATCATCCAATTCAGGTTCTCACCTCGTCCGATTACAATGAAATGCAGTTCTGCATATCTGAGAATCTGAATGCGGCAGACGAAGAGGCGATGAGAGCACTCCTCCGCATCCCCATCGAGTGCCGATTCATCCATGAATCCATCGTCTCCCTCCATGCTGCGTGCGTGGAGGACGGCTCCTGCGCGGTCTGCTTTACCGGCGATTCGGGCGTGGGCAAATCCACCCGGGCGAAAACCTGGGTGGACGCCCTCGGCGCGGAATTCATCAGCGGCGACCGCCCCGCCGTTCGTCTGGAGGAAAACGGAAGCGTCGCCTGCGGCGTGCCGTGGGACGGCAAGGAGCAGATTTTCCGCAACGTGGAGCGCCCGCTCAGAGCCATTTTAGAGGTGCGCCGCGCGCCGTTTACGCGCCTGCGCCGTCTGTCCGCCGAACAGGCCTACCGCGTGCTGGTGCGCCAGTGCTTCATCCCCATGTGGGATCCGGATACCGCCGCGCTGGCGATGGTCAATGTGAAGCGGCTGTGCCGCATCACGCCCGTCTACCGCCTCTTCTGCGGCCCGGACGCGGAGGCCGCCCGGGAGACGCGGCGCATACTCTTCGACTGCCCCGAGGAAATACAGGAGGAATTGCCCGATATGAAGATCAGGGAAGGGTTCGTTCTGCGCAATGTCGCGGACGAGCATATGGTGATGCCCACGGGCGAGAACGTGGGCAAGTTCGGCGGAGCTGTGGTGCTCAGCGACGTGGCGGCGTTCGCCTTTGAACAGCTCAGGCGCCCGGTGTCCCGGGAGGATCTGCTCTCACTGATTCTTGCCGAGTACGACGTGGACGCAGAGACCGCCGCCGCCGATCTGGATGCGCTGCTCGCACAGTTCCGCGAGATGAACCTGTTGGAGGACTGACGGCGGATGAAGCCGCTGCTGCGGGAAATCTGGCGAAGCGACCGCAGGGGATTTCTGACCATTCTGGGCTGGAACATCCTCGTGTCGCTGCTGGGCGGGATCGGCATTGTGATGCTGATTCCGCTGCTCAATCAGCTTGAAATCGGGTCAGGAGGCTATCTTCCCGATTTTTTGCTTGCCCTGCCCTACGGCTGGCGCGTGGCCGCGCTGCTGGCGGCGTATGTGGCGCTGGTGACGGTGAAGGCGCTGCTGTCGCGGGGGCTGTCCATTCGGGAGAGCGAGTTCATCGAGAATACCAGCCTGCGCCTGCGGGACGAGCTGTACGCGGCTGTTTCCGGCGCGAGCTGGGAAAGCCTGACCGCGCGCAAGGATACGGACACGATTAGCCTGTTCACGTCCCAATGTGGGCAGGTTAGCGCGGGCATCGGCGAGGTCATTCACCTGCTGGCAAGCCTTGTTTCCGCGGGCATTCAGCTGGGAATTGCGCTTTGGATGAGCGCGCCGGTGACGCTTCTGGTGTGCCTGCTGGGGGCGTGTATGCTGGTTGTGTTCAGGCCCCTGCGCAAGAAATCCCGGGACTATGGGGACGAGATGATACGCATCAGCCGGGAGTTCTACGCCGAGCTGCAGAACCAGCTGTCCAGCGTCAAGGAGGTTCGCGCCTACGGTGTGGAAAGGAAGCACGCGGAGACCTTCGGCAGAATCAACCGCTCCTTTGTGGATGCGCGGATGCGCTACGTGCGCCTGAGCGCCACGCCCGGCGTGGTCTACTCCGTGGCGGCGGCGCTGCTGATCGCGGCGGTGTATCTGGTGTGTACGCTGGGAATGAGGGTGGAGACCGACCGGCTGGTGGTGCTGGTATATGTGTTCGCGCGGCTATGGCCGCTTTTTTCAGGCTTTCAGGGGCGGATGCAGTTCATCAGCAGCTGCGTGCCCGCATGTGAAAGGCTGAACGAGGCGCTGTCCGAGATGCGCCCGGAGACGGGCGAAGCAGCGGAGGAAGGCGCGGACTTTTCCCATTGGCGGGAGGCGGCGTTCGAGGGCGTGCGCTTCGCCTACCGCGATTCGGACGACGCGACGCTGCGGAATATGAACCTGACCCTGCGCCGGGGCGAGACGCTGGCGCTGCTGGGGCGCAACGGCGCGGGCAAGACCACGGCGGTGAATCTGCTGCTGGGCTTTCTGCTGCCGCAGTCGGGGAAGATTACCGTGGACAGCGAAGCGCTCACGGATGGCAATCTCCGCGCGTGGCGGAGACAGGCGGGGTATGTGCCGCAGGATCCACTGATTCTGAACGCCTCCGTCCGCGAAAACCTGACACGGTTCCACCCGTGGGCGACAGAGGAGCAGCTCGTTTCCGCGCTCAAGGCGGCGATGGCGTGGGAGTTCGTCTCGCGCCTGCCGGAGGGGCTGGACACGGCGCTGGGCGACCGGGGCATTCGGCTTTCCGGCGGCGAACGTCAGCGCATCGTGCTGGCGCGGGTGCTGCTGGGCAGGCCCAGCCTGATCATTCTGGACGAGGCGACAAGCGCGCTGGATTACGAGAGCGAAATGGCCTTCCGCAAGGTGATTCAGAGCATGAGCGGAAACACCGCCGTGGTGCTCATCGCCCATCGGCTGGCCACCGTTCGCATGGCGGATCGCGCCGCCGTGCTGGAGAATGGGCGAATCGTCGAGGAAGGAACCATCTGCGACCTGCTGGCCAAACCCAACGGGTATCTGGCCGGCATGGTCGGGGTGGAGTAGTTGAGAGGTAAGAGAGAGAAGCAAGGGAGAGAACGGTATGCTCACTTCACAGAAAATGACGAAGTCCCTCCGAATGCGGGTTTTGTACCTGCTCCATTTTGTCCTGATGACGGCGGTGATGTCTACGGCGTGGCTGACCATGTACGCGCCGTCTTTGGAAGCGCAGTACGCGCAGACTGTGAGCACCGCCGTTTTCCTCTGCTATCTGATCCTGTCCATCTTCTTCTACCGGACGTACAACGCCTACAAAATCGGAATGTACCGCGCCGGGGAAACCTTCTATTCCCAGACGCTGGCGAACCTGTTCAGCAATGCGCTGACCTACATATTCGCCTGCCTGATCAGGCAGCGGGTTCTGTCCTGCCTTCCCGCGCTGGCCGCGCTCGCGGTACAGACGACGGTCAGCGGGATATGGTGTCTGGCGGCGAACCAAATATATTTCCGAACGCACAAGCCCTTGCGGACGCTGGTGATCTACAAGGAAGATGAGGATCTGGACAAGTTGAACGAGATCGTCTTTTTCGAGAATCGGTTCGATGTGATCGAGAGGATCCAATCCCTCGGGGACGTGTTCGAGCTCCTGCCACGGCTCAACGGGTATCAGGCGGTGATCGTGTCCGGCGTGGAGGCGACGCTGCGCAACGGCATCGTAAAGGCGTGCATCGATAAGAACATCGACTGCTTCTTCATCCCCCACACCGGCGACGTGATTATTGCCGGAGCAAAACATGTGCAGTCCTTCAGCATCCCCATCATGGAGACGGGGCGTGCCGTGCTCAGCCCGGAGTACGCGTTTATCAAACGAGCGATGGACGTTGTCTGCTCCGCGCTGGCGCTGGTGGTGTTGAGCCCGCTTATGGCGGTGACGGCGCTGTGTATCAAGGCATACGACCGCGGCCCCGTGCTGTACAAGCAGGTGCGACTGACGAAGGACGGCAAGCGCTACAGCATCTTAAAATTCAGATCAATGGTCACTTTTGCCGAGAAAGACGGTGTAGCGCGACTAGCGTGCGACCATGATAATCGCATTACGCCGGTGGGCAGAGTCATCCGTGCGACACGCATCGACGAGCTGCCGCAGCTGATTAACATTCTCATGGGCGACATGACCATCGTGGGCCCGCGCCCGGAGCGCCCGGAGATCGCGGCGCAGTACGAAAAGGAAATGCCCGCATTCAGCCTGCGCCTGCAGGTGAAGGCCGGTCTGACCGGCGTGGCGCAGGTCTACGGCCGCTACAACACCGAGCCGAAGGACAAGCTGAAGATGGATCTAATGTACATCAACAATATGTCCCTGCGAGAGGATCTGAAGCTGATCTTCGCCACCATCAAGATCCTGCTGGTAAAGGAAAGTACCCAGGGCGTAGCGCAGGGACAGACCACGGCGGTCAAGACGGAGAAGGCAATGGAGAAGTCGGCGTAAGGAAAACACTGATATTATTGTAAAGGCGGAAACATTGTTATGACAAAACGAGTAGCCTATTGCACGGGATTTTGGTGTACGAATATCGGAAATGCTTTTTTCAGTATGGGCGTTGAGTATGCATTGAAGAAGATACTGGGATCAGAAAATGTCACCGTCGTTTCCGATTATCAGACGTATACAACTGGTTATGGAAAGCGACTTTATCCACATCCAAAGCAACTTGAATATATATCCTATTTGGATGTTGATTATGTCGTATTAGCTGGTCCTGTTCTTTCCAAATATTTCTTAGGTTTGTGGAAGGACATTCTGGAGAGACTCAAAGACAGGGGCATAGGCTATATTCTTCTGAGTGCAGGCACGATGAAACTCGATCCAGAGTCCAGGAAATCGATCAAGTCCTTTTTTAAGAGCTGCCCGCCATTCATCCTTTCATCGCGCGACCGCTCCGTATACGAAGAATTTGGACAATTTGCGATTCACGCCTATGATGGCATTTGCTTTTCATTCTTTGTTTCAGATCTATATGCGCCTGCAAAAATGCTGTCGGTCGGAGAGTATGTCGTCTGCAACTTTGATAAAATCGGAGAACCGAAAATATGGCGTGATACAAACGACGGACGTCACGCAGACCGTCGGTTTTCTTTCTGCGGCAACACGTATGACGTCTCATATCCGAAGTTGCTGAATCAGGCCATGAGCAAAACGGATCGTTTTACTGATGCGCTCATTTACGCACTCAGCTTGTTTCCAGCACCGAAGCGCACGGATAATATCGGCGAGTATAAGGTCATACGCACAGACCAACGATTTCATCCCCACTATCGCAATAAAATTTATCGGCAGAACAATTCATTTTGCGCGGATCTGCCATACGGATATTTAAATCTGTATGCGAACGCCGTGCTAACGCTGTCTGACCGTGTACATGCCTGCGCGGCGACGCTTGCGTTCGGAAACAGCGCGATGTTATTCGCCAATACGGACAGGCTGGGTCTGCTGGGCAGAGTCGGCGCAGAAGATATCACAAAGTATCCCGTACAGTTGGATTTGAAACGATTGTCGGACGAAAAGAGCGAAATGATCGAGTGGTTGCGAAGGGTACTTGTTGAGGAAGAATGTATAGTTATTTCATGAGAACTGCACGGAAGATAGATGATAGGTCGTCATCGAGAAGGGTGAAAAGCATATGAAAATGCTTTATATAAAACATCGGTCGGGAAAGCGAATGAATAATTTTGCTATTTCTGCGATTCTTGCAGCTCGTGAACTGGGCTTTGAGTTTACGATAGCCAACAACATGAGCTTAGCAGAACCAGGACATTTTGAAAAGGTTTGTACGCAATATGGAATAAAAATGCTTGATATTCCATTCAGCCGCAATCCATTAAGTCCTGATAATGTTAAGGCTGGTAAGCAATTGTTGGCGCTGATGAAACAAGAAAAGTATGACATCGTCCACTGCAATACACCCAGTGGCGGAGTGGTTGGGCGAATTTGCGCGAAACTGGCGAAAGTTCCAGTTGTGATTTATCAAGCACACGGATACCACTTTTGGAGAGGCGCTCCACTGAAGAATTGGCTCTTTTATTACCCGATAGAAAAGTTGCTATCTTACTGGACGGATATTGCCATTACAATTACACGCGAGGACGAAACCCTGGCCCGGAGAAAACTTCACGCAAGGAAAGTTGAGTATGTTCCGGGGGTTGGCATAGATTTAACGAAATTTGCTGCCCCTGCGATTGAACGTAACGCGATGCGTGCTTCCATAGGTGTTCCTAAAGATGCGGTATTGTTGCTCTCGGTTGGTGAACTCAATGCCAACAAGAATCAAGAGGCGGTCATTAGAGCCATAGCCGGGACAGGTATTTACTACATCATAGCGGGCATTGGCAAAAACTATGAACGATTGCAAAATGTTGCCGCAGAGGTCGGGATGGCGGAGTATGTTAAGTTGCTCGGCTTTCGTACCGATGTCCGTGAACTCTATGCGTGTTCAGATGTGTTTGTGATCCCCTCCTTTCGGGAAGGGCTTTCAGTTAGTATGATGGAGGCTATGGCATCCGGGATCCCCTGCGTCGCGGGAAGAATTCGCGGGAACGTGGATCTATTGCCGGAAAGTGAGCTACTTTTTGATCCACATAATGTAGAAGAACTAAAAAGCGCGATACAAAAGGCACTCGATAAAGATATTGCAAGCAGGGAAGTAGCCAGGAATATGGTTAACGTGCAGAAGTTCTCAATGCCGGAGGCAGTATCGGCCATGCGCAGAATTTATGAAAATGCCATCGAAATTGCAACCAGATAGGATTATTTTGAAAACACTCTGAAAAAGAAGACAAGGAGACATCATGAGTATAATCCATATACTGAGAAAGGCTTTCATGGGTGGCTTTTGGACCGTATTGTATCGGCATAGAGATGAAAAAATATACCGAGAGGTGAAAACCCCAGAAGGGACGTGGATTGCAGATCCATTCGGATATGAAGATAATGGAGAGCATTACCTCTTTGCTGAAGTGTTTGTAAAAGACAGAAATAAAGGTGTTATCGGATATTTTCGGTTTATAGATGGGGAACCAGTATATCAGGGAATTGCAATAGAGCAATCTTATCATATGAGCTACCCATGCATCTTTCAGTATCAGGGCAGCTATTTTATGATTCCGGAGACATCCGCAAACAAGACCATAGAGATGTATCATGCAGAACATTTTCCTGATAAGTGGGTGTTGGACACAGTACTACAGAAAGGCGAAAAATGGGTAGACACAACGGTACGATTCCAAGAAGGAAATCCGCAATTGTTCACATACAGAAGAGCGAGCAGAGAGTGGCGACTAACACAGTATAATCTCGATATGTCCAAGAGAAAGATAACCGCCGCAAATGAAGTTCGATATCATGCGAATTCTGGACGCCCAGCAGGTTTCTTTTTCGGAGAGAAGAACAACTTGCGTCCGGCACAAAACTGTATTCGAATGTATGGAGAAGAAATTATCGTTTATGAGATGGATTCCATAATGCCTTATCTGGAACATGAAAGCTATCGCATTCCAGTAAGCCGAATAGCCACGGAAAGAAAATATGATCGCATTCATACGATCAATTCAGACAGCGCATACGACGTGGTTGATGTTCGCAAGGATAGATTAGACCTGCTCCAAGGCATTAAGACGCTCATAAGAGTTTATATGACGAGATAAGATATACAGAAAGAAGTAATTAGCACGGTTAGGAGCATTATACAATGAAAGAAGTTGTAGTGGTTACTGGTTCGATGATTCGTGGTGGCGCTGAAGGGGTTATAGCCTCTGTAGCAAATGGTTTAGCTCAACGAGGATGGAGAATTCATATAATCTCCATCCTATTTGACAAATGTGATTATTCTTTAGATAGCTCAATTAAATGTGTCAATGTTTCAAAAACTAAGAACAACCAAATTCTTGACACGCCACGTATGGTGGTTGCCTTGAGAAGAAAAATCAAAGCAATCAAGCCAGATGCTGTTATTTCATTCATGGTGACCGTTA
>OGQA01000045.1_pt1 | contig 70036 bp, 51 predicted proteins | sample 1553011 | NCBI WGS metagenome assembly OGQA01 (sample SAMEA2580256, study PRJEB22360) | human gut metagenome | biome: human gut; feature: human-associated habitat; material: faeces | place: Denmark | collected 2008/2010 | reverse complement strand
TCCGCACATGTGCGGATGAATGTGGGAGGTGTTCGGATAAAGTCGATAATCAAGGTCCAACGGGTCGTCTCTTATGGGGCGGCCCGTTTTTTGTCCCCTAGGGATCATTTGGGTAGACTCTTGGGATGTAAACGGCAATCGATAGTTAGGAGGCGCCATGGGGCGCAATAACAAGCATAAGCGTGGAGCTCGCAATAAGCGCGGGCCGGTGCGCAGCGAACGCCGTCCGAGCCTGACCGGGCGCGTGCAGCTCCATGAGCACAGTGCCTATGTCATAACCGAGAATGGCGACTACAAGGTCATGGGTCGCGGCAAGCGTGAGATCATGGACGGCGATACCGTTGCCGTGAGTATTAAGAACAGCCCGCACGGTGAGCGGCGCGCCGTGATCGAGGGTGTGGTTGAGCGCGCAGCCATAAGCGTAGTGGGTACGTACCAGACCGCCGGTCCGCTCGGTGTGATTGAGCCGCTCGATTCGCGTTTGAAGGCCGACTTCTTCATTCTGCCCGAGGATACCTCGGCGGATCGTCTGGGCGTTCACCCGGGTGATGCCGTTGTCGCGCGCATTTTGACCTACCCGACGCGCTTGGAATCGGGTACCGTGACGATCGAACGCCGCATTGGCGGAGATGACGCGCCCGATTTGGGCGTTCAATATGTGATGGCGCGTTACGGCTATACCGATAGCTATCCCGAGGCCGCGCTGGACGAGGCCGAGGGGCTTTCGCTCGATGTGTCCGCGGCGCTTAAGGACCCGCTCCGCCGCGATCTGCGCGACCGCTTTGTCATCACGATCGACCCAGTCGACGCGCGCGACTTTGACGATGCCATTTCGTTGGAGCGCACGCCCGAGGGTGGCTACAAGCTGGGTGTGCATATCGCCGACGTTTCACACTATGTGGCTTGGGACGGGCATATCGATTTTGAGGCTCGTCATCGTACGACATCGGTGTATCTGGCCGATCGCGTGCTTCCCATGCTGCCCGAACGCCTGTCCTGTGACCTGTGCTCGCTTCGCCCTGAGGAGGACCGCCTGGCGTTTACCGTCGATATCGAGCTTGATGCGCAGGGCCGCGTGCGGCATTACGATCCGTACCCCAGCGTGATTCGCTCGCGTGTGCGTATGGACTATGACGGCGCCGAGGCGCTGCTGGTGCGTGCCGGCACGGTTGAGTATTCGGTGCTGGAAGGCGCGGCCGAGGATGTTGCGGCTGCCGAGACCTCGCGCGAGGAAGCGCTTGAGCGCGGTCTTGCGTGCGAGGAGGCCGCCCGCGGCTACAACGTCGACCTCGGCGATTTCCTTGTCGCCGCCAACGAACTCGCCGAACTCCGCCGTCGTATCCGTCGCGCCCGCGGCTCAGTCGATTTTGACACGGCCGAGATTCGTGCTCTGTTGGATGAGGACGGAGTACCCGTGCAGATTGTGGCGCGTGAGCGTTCGTGCGCCACGTCGCTTATCGAGGAAGCCATGCTGCTCGCCAACGAGTGCGTTGCAGAGTGGCTGGCAGACCGTGATATCGAGGCCTGCTATCGCGTGCATGAGGATCCGAGCCCCGATAGCCTGCACGGTGCCGCCGTTGCGCTGGCGCAGCTAGGCATCATCGACGATCGCCGTGCTGCCGGTATTGCCCTGGGGAGCCCCGATGAGCTGCAGGCTGCAGTTGATGCTGCCGCCGGTACGGCCAACGCACCGCTCGTCAACACGCTGCTTCTGCGCAGCATGCAGCGCGCGCTGTACAAGCCGCGCAACGAGGGCCACTTTGCGCTCGCCGCGCCGTGCTACTGTCACTTTACGAGTCCCATCCGTCGCTACCCCGATCTGGTGGTGCACCGCGTGCTCAAACTGCAGTTGGCCTATGAGCAGCTCGGCGGCAAGGACGCCTTGGTCCGTACGCCGCGGCTGATCGGCAAGGGGCGCGAGTCGCTGCCGCGCATTCTGCCGCAGATCTGCCGCGCATGTAGCGATGCCGAGCGCGCGGCAGATGCCGCCAGCCATGCGACGCAAAAGATCAAGATTGCCCAGTACTATGAGGACCGTCTGGGTGAGCGCTATGCCGGAACCGTCTCGTGGGTTAGCAGCATGGGCCTCTTTGTGCGCTTGGACCTAACACAGGTCGAGGGCCTGGTTTCAATTAAGAGCCTGGGCAACGAGTGGTTCGAGTTCGACGAGGACGCGCTAACGCTCACAGGTGCCGACACGGGCACCCGTTACGAGCTGGGGCAGCGCGTGATTATCGAGGTCTCGCGCGTCAATACCACGCGTGGGCACTTGGACTTTAAGCTTATCCATTAGCTAAATCCCGACTCGTGGCGAGAGAGCGGAGGGCGGTCTTTCGGGGCCGCCCTCCGCATTTGAATAGTGGCTACCTTGCCGTCTGCTCGGCCGCCCGCTTACCTGCTATTTGAGAGGTAAAACCTACCAAAATAAACCTGTCCCTTTTTGGCAGGTTTACAAGAAAGCGGGGATGAGATGGCGACGGTGTACGGTTATGCGCGGGTGAGTTCGCGCGATCAGAATCTGAATCGGCAGCTGGATGCGCTGGGCGCCTATGGCGTGGGCTCGGCGAATATTTATGCCGACCATGCGAGTGGCAAGGACTTCGATCGACCGCGTTATCGCGAGCTGCTACACGTCCTGGGGGACGGGGACGTGCTGGTGGTGCTTTCTATCGACCGACTTGGCCGTAATTACTCCGAGATTCTTGAGGAATGGCGACGCATTACCAAGGAGCTCGGGGTTGCCATTGTGGTGTTGGACATGCCATTGCTTGACACGCGCGCTAGGGCCAGCGGCGCGCCGGATGTGACCAACGTTCTGATTGCCGATATTGTGCTGCAACTGCTGAGCTACGTGGCGCAGGTGGAGCGCGAGAATATCCATCGGCGCCAAGCGGAGGGAATTGCAGCGGCGCGGGCGCGAGGGGTCCGTTTCGGTCGACCTCGCAAGCCGTGCCCTCCTCAGTTTGAGCTGGTGCGCGATAGCTATGAGGCGGGCGATATTACCCGCAGCCAGGCAGCAAAGTGCCTGGGCGTGTGCGTGGGGACGTTCGATCGCTGGATGCGCGAGGCGGGGTAGGGGTTTGCGTCGCTTTGTCGCTTCCTGTTGCGATTCAAATTTTGATACGGTGACGATGCCATTTGGGGCTACACTCGCTGATATTCAAAAAAGGAGGTTGGCCCTTGGCGCGCGTAAAACAGATAATCGGATGGACCGCGATCGTTCTGTTCGCCGCAACGCTGGCGGGCATCTGGGTGCTGACGGAGCAAAATGCGGTGGAGACGTCGTTGCTGAGCGAGTCCACCGCGCGTGTGGTGGAGGGCCAGGCTACGGGCGTTCAGGCTGTCGATGCCACGGGTGAAGCTCAGGCGGAGAACGGAATGACCGGGGGCACCGATTCGGCTGCCTCGAATGTCCGGTCTGGCCGACTTGCTTCCATTCGCATGTGGGTGGGCGCGAACGTCCGTCGCGTTGCCCATACCGTAGAGTTTTTCTTCGTCGGATTGTTCGCCTCGGTGGTCGTGGTTTGCTTTTCCAGGCGTCCGTGGAGTGTATGCTCCCGTTGCGTGCCCGTATTGCTCTTTTGCGCCGCCTGCTCCGTTGGCGATCAGGTACATAAGATCTTTGTTCCCGGCAGGCATTTCGACGTTATCGATTTAGGATTCGATGCTGCGGGCTATGTCACCGCCATGCTGTTGGTATTGCTGGCAGCGGCGTTGGTGCGCCATGCGACTCGGCCGATCGGCGCCCATGCGAGGCGCTAGCCGGTAACAAACCCGTTTCTGATAATGCGACCTCGTTGAATTATTTTGTGTCGCGCGTATTTCCGAGCGGTCGGATTTGAGGGGCGAGCGGTAGAACGCTCGCCCTTTGTGCGCCACGATGCGGCACAATGTACCGCAAAAGCTGTTTGTATCCGGTACGAATCGTTCGTTGGTCTTTAATTCTTCTCAACGGAGGTGTTTGAGATGGCAAACGGATTGCTTTTGCGGCTTCGCGAGCGTGAGCTCAGCGCGAGCCCGGCGGAACGCAATGTCATCGCATATGTAAGCGCTCATCCGCACGAGGTGGTCGGGCTGTCCGTCCGCGGTCTTGCCGATGTCACGTTCTCCTCGCCCTCGAGCATTTTGCGCTTTTGCAAGCGTTTGGGTTTTGCGGGCTACAAGGAGTTCCAGCGCGAACTGATTGCCGAGCTGGCGCTCTTAGGTGACAAGAAAGACGTAGCCCTCGAGGACATCTCCATGGATGACAGCGTCGAACGTATCGTGGGGAAGGTGATGAAAAGCAACGTGCGCACGATCGAGGCGACGGCGCGAACGCTCGATTACACCGTCTTGGAGCGATGCGCGGCCCGTCTTAAGCGGGCACGCGCGGTCAATCTGTTCGGTATTGGTGCCTCTCGTTTGGTCGCGCACGATCTGGCACAAAAGCTCATGCGTGTCGACAAAGAGTGCCATCTGTACGACGACTGGCATGATCAGCTCTTATGTGCCAAGAACATGCATGAGGGCGATATGGCAATCGCCTTTAGCTACTCGGGCTTGACGCAAGAGGTGCTGGACTGCACCGCCGAGGCTCAACGTCACAACTGTCCCGTTGTGGCCGTTACCAAAGTAGATGGATCATCCAAGCTTGCCACCATGGCCGATGCCGTGCTCGGCGTTGCTGCGAGTGAACCCTTGATCCGCAGCGGTGCCATGGCTTCGCGTATGGCCCAGCTTATGGTTGTCGATGCCCTGTACGCTGCTTACGTTGCCAGCGACTACGAACGGGCGACGCATGTCATTAAGCAAAACTACATCGAGAAACAGGAAAGATGAGGTGAATGAAATGCTCGATTTAACAAAATTCACGACCGAACAGCGTAATCAAAGGTCAATGGACCTCGATACGATGACATCGCTGCAAATCGTCACGACGATGAACGATGAGGATCTTCGTGCCGTCCAGTCGGTCACGAAAGTGTTGCCCCAGGTTGCCACAGCAATCGACTGGGCTGCTGAGACACTCGAGCGCGGCGGGCGCGTCTTTTACATGGGCGCAGGCACCAGCGGTCGTCTGGGCGTACTCGACGCTTCGGAGTGTCCGCCCACGTTTGGCGTGTCACCCGATCTGATTGTCGGGCTCATTGCCGGAGGCGAGACGGCGTTTATCAAGGCTGTCGAAGGTGCCGAAGATAGCGATGAGCTTGGCGCGAACGACCTGCGGGAGCGTGGACTCTCGGACAAGGATCTTGTCGTTGGCCTGGCGGCAAGCGGTCGTACTCCTTATGTGGTGGGCGGCCTTGTGTACGCCAAGGCAACTGGGTGCAAGACCATTGCAATTGCCTGCAACCAAGGGTCGAAGATCGGGGAGAGCGCAGATCTTGCCATTGAGCCCGTGCCCGGTCCCGAGGTGCTGACCGGCTCAACGAGGCTCAAGGCGGGAACGGTTCAAAAGCTCATTCTCAACATGATTTCGACCGGTGCCATGGTCAAGATCGGCAAGGTATACCAAAACCTGATGGTCGATGTGCAGCAGACGAACGAGAAGCTGGTGGTGCGCGGGCAGAACATCGTGATGGAGGCGACCGGCTGCATGCGCGAGCGCGCCGTTCAGGCGCTTGCAGATGCCGGCGGCCACGTAAAAACCGCTATTGTCTCGGTACTGCTGGACTGCGATGCCGAGCAGGCTACGGTAGCTCTTGAGCGGGCGCGAGGCCATGTCCGTGCTGCGGTGAGTGGCCATGAGAAGAGCAATGCCGATGCCCAATAGGTGCGCGGCGTGAGCTGATATGACATTCAGACGAGATACCCAATACAAGGAGGAGTTATGACGAACAAAGAGCTGGCTCAAAAGCTGCTGGACCTTTTGGGCGGTAAAGACAACGTGCTCGCAAACGCGGCGTGCATGACGCGCCTGCGCGTGACCGTCAAAGACACGGGCAACGTCGACACGGAGGGCATTAAGGCACTCGACGGCGTGATGGGCCTGGTCGAGGACGACACGATGCAGATCGTGCTGGGTCCGGGCAAGGTGAATAAGGTGCTCGAGGAGTTCTCCAAGCTCACCGGCCTTGCGAAAGGCGTTGCTGACGAGAGCGTGGTTGACGCTGCGGCCACAAACAAGGCCGCGCAGAAGGCCAAGTACGAGTCCAAGCCGGTTCAGGCCTTCCTCAAGAAGATTTCCAATGTCTTCGTCGCCCTACTTCCCGGCATCATTGCGGCTGGCCTCATCAACGGTATCTGCAACGTCATTAACGTCTCGACGGCAGGCGCGCTTGCAGGCGAGTGGTGGTACCAGGGCATTCGTTCCATGGGCTGGGCCCTGTTTGCCTATCTGCCCATCTTGGTGGGCTATAACGCGGCACGTGAGTTTGGTGGCTCCGCTGCGCTGGGCGGCATCGCCGGCATGATGTGTATCGCCAACAGTGCCATGCCCCTGCTTGCGCCTGGCGCGGCTGATCCTGCCACTGCCATTCTGCTGCCGCTCACCAATGCGCAGTACAACCCCGCAGCGGGCGGCATGATCGCGGCTCTCATCGCTGGCGCATTTTTTGCCTGGATGGAGCGTCAGATTCGCAAGGTTATGCCCAACGCACTCGACACGTTCTTGTCTCCGCTGCTGGTGCTCATCATCGGCGCCTTTGCTCTGATGCTCGTCATCCAGCCGGTTGGCGCATGGCTGACGACTGCCATCTTTAGCGTTTTGACCTTTATCTTCGAGAAGCTGGGCGTCCTGGGCGGCTATATCCTGTCGGCAGGCTTCTTGCCGCTGGTTTCCGTCGGCCTGCATCAGGCGCTCACGCCGATCCACGCTATGCTCAACGATCCCGACGGCGCTACCAAGGGTATCAATTACCTGCTTCCCATCCTTATGATGGCTGGCGGCGGCCAGGTCGGTGCCGGTTTGGCGCTGTACTTTAAGACCAAGAACGCCAAGCTCAAGAAGTACGTCGCAGAGTCCATTCCCGTTGGAATCCTGGGTGTGGGAGAGCCTCTGATGTATGCTGTTACGCTGCCGCTCGTTCGTCCGTTTGTGACGGCCTGCCTGGGTGCCGGATTTGGCGGCGCGCTCGCGGCGCTGCTTCACATCGGCACGGTTTCTCAGGGCGTTTCCGGTCTGTTTGGCCTGCTGATCGTTGTTCCTGGCCAGCAGCTCGGCTACGTTGCCGCTATGCTGCTTGCCTATGCCGCCGGCTTTGTCCTGACGTGGTTCTTTGGCGTCGACGAGCAGAAGATCAACGAGTTCTTTGGCGAGTAGTTTGATATCGCGAGCCGTGTTGCTCGGGGCTCGCGGTGCGCGGCAGATTTCTTGATGCTATGGTTGTGCCGGCGGGGCTAACTGCTCCGCCGGCCTTTTTTAAAGGAGCGTTGAAGCGTGAAAACGGGTATTTCGATTTATCTTTCCAGCCCTCTGCAGGATATTGAGCGGACGATTGAGCGTGGTGCCGCGGCGGGTGCGCGCTATGCGTTCACCTCGCTGCATATTCCCGAGGATGGGGGAGCGGCGTATGCCGATAAGGTCCGTCATGTGCTGTCGCTGCTTTCCGCCCGCGGCATTGCGCTCATTGCCGATGTGGGGCCTCGCACGTGCGATTTGCTCGGGCTTGAGCGCATCGAGGACTTGCGCGATCTGGGGTTGGAATACCTTCGTTTGGACTATGGCTTTAGCGCCCAGCGGGTCGCGGAGCTGTCCGGTGTATTTCGCATTGTGGTCAATGCATCGACAGTGAGTTCTGATGAAATCGCATCGTGGCGTGAGGCCGGTGCCGATGTGACTCGTTTTGCCGCCTGCCACAATTTTTACCCCAAGCCTTATACCGGTTTAGCTCTGGAGGACATTGCTCGGGTGAATCTTCGTCTTGCGGCGCTTGGATTCGAAATCATGGCTTTTGTGCCGGGTGATGCTAACGTTCGCGGGCCGGTATTCGAGGGACTGCCGACGGTCGAGGCGCAGCGCGGTCGCGCGTCAAAGGTTGCCCTCAATATGCTTGAGCTTGCACATGGCGCCGATTGCGACATTGTGTTGGTCGGCGACCCCGATCTTTCCGATGCGGGCTGGGCGCAGTTTGCTCAAGTTTCCGCCGGATACGTGGACCTGCAATGCGAGCTTGAGCTCAGTTATGCCTATGTGCGCGGGCAGATTCATCACGACCGGCCCGACTCGAGTGTCCTCATCTTTAGGTCTCAGGAGTCACGTACGAAGCTTAAGCCGGATTCCGTGCCGACGGATGCCGGAGCCGGCCTGCCGCGAAAGGCGGGGTCGATCGCTGTGAGCAATAGCGGATATGGGCGCTACGAAGGCGAGCTTGAGATTGCGCGGGTCGATCTTCCCGGTGACGAGTGCATGAACGTTGCGGGCCATATCACGCCCGAGGCAATGGAACTGCTGCCGTTTATCAAGCGCGGATTCGGGGTACGGTTCGTTTAACGTGTGACCCGCGGGCTACAATTGGCCCATCATACGAAGGCGCCTCGTGTGGCGTGTGCCTGCGTTGGCCGATCTATATTCGGAGGATTCCCATGACTGTACTGTTTGTTGAATATCCCAAGTGCTCGACCTGTAAGAAGGCCAAGGCATGGCTGGACGAACATGGGGTAGAGTATATCGATCGCGATATCGTTTTGGACAATCCCACGGCTGATGAGCTTGCGACCTGGATTGCTCGTTCGGGGCTGCCGGTGCGGCGCTTCTTTAATTCGTCGGGCATGAAATATCGAGAGCTGGGCCTGAAGGCGCGTCTGGATGCGGGCATGACGGATCGGGAGTGCTACGAGCTGCTGGCGACCGACGGCATGCTGGTCAAGCGTCCGCTGCTGGTGGGCGACGACTTTGCGATTCCCGGCTTTAGGGAAGCGGCTTGGGCCGAGGCGTTGCTGTAGCGGCTGCGGAAAGTGCGACCCGGAATTCGCTTCCAGAATGGGATGCGCTTTCCCAAAGTGGCCGGTTGCGGAAAGCACGTCCCATTCTGAGCTTCGATTGTGGGACACGGTTTCCGGTTGAGGGCTCGACGGGAAAGTGGGGACCAGTTTGAGCTTGAAATCTGGGACGCACTTTCCGCCGGCGGGCCTGCCCCAGTCAGTCCGCCAGCTGTGCCCATTCGTGCGGATCGTAGACCTTTACGTGTTTGTTGGGCTTGCCGCTCCAGTACTCCTCGTCCATAAAGGGCAGATATGCCTGAACGCCGGGGCAGATAAAGGGAATCCGCTGCTGTTGCAGTCGCTCGCGCTGGCGCTGCTCCAGGTGCGCCTCGGATATGACGGTCGGCATACCGGACAACTCGACGAGGCTTGCCTGGATTCGCTTAAGGTCGGGGAGTCCCGCGTGCCATGACATCCGCATGATCAAAAAGGATGCACGGCGGTATTTTGCCTGCACCACAGTAATGGCGGGGCGCAGTGTGGGATGGATTTTGTCCCGTTCGGGCCAAAGGTCGGCAGTGATCTCGAGGCCCAGGGTCTCCCATAGGTAATCAAGCTCTTCGTCCATGGTACCTCGATATCTACGCGATCATTGATACTTCGATTGTGTTGCCTGGTGCTATCGTTTTCGCGGTAGAATCTGCCAACGGTTGACGGCTACCGCTCGCGGTGTTTTGCCCTTCGTGTACAGCGGTCGGCTTCACAGGTCCTTCACGGGTTGGACTAAATTAGGCCAATTTGACTGAATTTCAAAAAAGTCAAAATTGGGGCTTGCGTCACGGCGAGACTTCCCGTATATTTCTTTCTTGCGCAAAGGCACAGCCGAGCGCAGCGATGCAGTCATTGGGATGTCGTCTAATGGCAGGACAGCGGATTCTGGTTCCGTCAATGGGGGTTCGACTCCCTCCATCCCAGCCATTGCATTTGCTACATATGGCCCGTTCGTCTAGCGGTTTAGGACGCCGCCCTCTCAAGGCGGAGATCACCAGTTCGAATCTGGTACGGGCTACCAAAATTGAATGCCCGGGCCTCGTAAGAGACCCGGGTTTTGTGTATTGACCGATGCTTAAGGCGCGCGTTGAGTCTGCCGCCCGGATCGAGGAGTAGCCATGGATCTGCCCATCAGCTTGCAAGACATCACGTATGCCGAGAACTATCTGGCGCAGGGCGACCTGGCTACGGCGACGCCGCTGCTGGAGCGTCTGGTGGAGCTCGCCGAGGAGTATATCGACGCTGAGTGCAAGACGGAGGAGAAGCGTCAATACTTTAGCTTCGATAGCAAGTTTGAGCGCTTGGCCTATCGCCGCGTGGAGAAGGATCCGCGCGAGCTCGTGCAGGTCGAGGTGCCGTTTGACCGCCTGTACTCTGACATGGCGTTTGCCTACATTCGCCAGCAGGATTATGTGAGTGCTCGCAACGCCTTGATGCAGGCCGTGCGCTGGGACCCCATGAACTGCAACTACCGCCTGGATCTGGCCGAGCTGTTCCGCGCTCTCGAGGACAAGCAGGAATGGGCATCGCTCTCGTTCTCGGTGCTGGAGCGTGCAAGCGATGGCAAGTGCGCCGCCCGCGCTTACGCCAATCTAGGTCAGTACTTCTTGGAGCCCGAGACCGAGAACGTTTCGGCTGCCGTGGGCTGCGCGCGTCTGGCGCTGCGCCTGGCGCCCAACGATGCGCATACGACGCGCCTGCTCAACAAGATCCATACCACCTATCCGGATGCCGCCGATGAGAGCGACGACCACGTGATGGGTGAGCTCGCCCTGCAGGGCGTGCCGACCTCACCTTCGGCCGAGATCGCCATCTGCCTGATCATGTGTGCGACCGATGCTGCAAGCGACGGCGACAAGCAGGAGGCGACGCGCCTGACGGTGCGTGCTCGCGACTTGGTGGGCGAGGAGGCCTGCGCGGCGATTATCAAACTGGTGCGCGAGAGCGATGCCGAGCTCAATGCCGAGCGCAAGGCAAAGCGCGCAGGTGCCGACAAGGGAACCGATGGCGCCAAGGAGGCCGGCGATGCCCAGTAAGCGCGAGCGCAAACTCATTTCCAAGAATCGCTCGGCACATCACGAGTACTTTATCGATGAGACGTTTGAGTGCGGTATTGAGCTGAGCGGCACCGAGGTCAAGTCGATTCGCGAGCGCGCCTGTCAGATCACTGACACTTTTGCGCTGATTCGTGGCGGCGAGTGCTGGCTCGTCGGCCTGCATATCCACCCTTATAGCCATGGTGGCGTGTGGAATCGCGATCCCGATCGTCGGCGTCGTCTGCTGCTGCACCGCAAGGAGATCGACTTTCTTGACGGCAAACTTCGCAACCGTGGTTATGCGCTGGTTCCGTTGGAGCTCTACTTTAATACGGACGGCCGCGTAAAGCTGCTGCTGGGTCTGGGTCGCGGCAAGAAGCTCTACGACAAGCGCGAGGACATGGCCAAGCGTGATGTCCAACGCGAGATCGACCGCGCCCTTAAGGAACGCAACCGCTAGGCACTCTGCATAAGTTGCGGTGGAATACGGACTGTTTTGCCTGTTTGAGGGGCTATTCAGTCCCTATTTCACCGCAACTGCGGGCGTCTCATCTTTCTTACTGTTCTGACACATATGTCTCAAAGGCGGCGTCCGTTATGGGTGCCGCCTTTTTTGTGGGTACATACATTCATGAGGTTCCAACCCGAGCTAGGGGAGTGATCGTTATGGACAAAACTGCGTTCTTTACCATGCCGAGCGGTCTGTACGTGGTGAGCGCTGCGGCAGACGGGTTGCGCGCCGGCTGCGTCATCAACACTGCGGTGCAGGTGACGTCCATGCCGCCGCGTATTTCGGTTGCCGTGAACAAGGACAATGTCACCTCGGGCGTCATCGCATCGGCCAAAGCGTTCGCGCTGACCGTGATCGATCAGACCGCCGACATGCTCTACATCGGTAACTTTGGGTTCCGCACCAGCAGCGATTATGACAAGTTTGCCAAATACGAGACCCGCGAGACGGCTCTGGGCATGCCCTATGTGCCTGAGCACGCGGCGGCCCTGTTTAGCTGCCGTTTGATCGACACTGTGGATGTGGGCACGCATCTGCTGTTTATTGGCGAGGTCGAGGATGCCGAGCGCCTGAGCGACGAGACGCCGCTGACGTACGACTACTATCACAAGGTGCTAAAGGGCAAGACGCCGCCCAAAGCCTCGTCGTATCAAGGCTAGAAATGTTCTAAAAATACTTGCATTATACTATTGAGAATATATACTAATAAGTAAGTACACCAGCAGTCACGTTCGAGAGGAGAACATCATGGCTGAGGAAAAGAAGACGTATAAGTTTGTGTGCACCGTTTGCGGTTACGAGGTTGAGGTCGACACGCCCGAGCTGCCCGAGGATTACGTGTGCCCGGTGTGCGGCGTCGGTCCCGATCAGTTTGAGCTCGTCGAGGAGTAACTCGCAGGCACACGGCGAAAGCCGAACATAGCTCTGTCCAAGGGTCCCGGTCGAATTCTCGGCCGGGACCCTTTTGATTTATCTGACGGTTTAAAACGGTCTCACGTGTTACAGATTAAGACGTTATATCTGGACAGCCACGCCATCCCAATTACATTCCCGTTAGCAGCACGATGTCGAGAATCGTCACGATGGCACCGATCCCTACGAGCAGCGCGTTGAGCGGGCGCGAGTTGACGTATTTGCCCATGACACGGCGTGAGCTGGTGAGCCGTATGAGCACAAAGACCGTAATCGGCAACTGAAGCGACAGCAGCGCCTGACTCCAGATGAGACCCTCAAAAGGATTTGGGACGACCAAGCACGCCGCCACTGCGCCGACGAAACAAGCCGCCACCCCGATCGAGGAATGTCGGTCGTGGATGTCGTATTCCTCGTCGAACATGCCCGCGGTGATGGTGCCCGCCGCCATGCCCGCCGTCACACTACTCGATATGCCCGCAAACAGCAGTGCCACCGCAAAGATGGTCGAGCTTGCCGGGCCCAGAATGGGGGAGAGCGTGTCCGCTGCGACGGCGAGGTCGTCTACGACAATGCCGTGCGCAAAGAAGGTCGTTGCGGCCAGGATGACCATGGCCGAGTTGATCGCCCAGCCCACGCCCATCGAAAAGAGCGTGTCGAAGAGCTCGTAGCGCAGACGTTCCTCGATAACCTGCTCGCCTTGGCCTTCGAAGTGCATGGATTGGATGACCTCGGAGTGCAGGAAGAGGTTGTGAGGCATAACAACCGCGCCTAGGACACTTACGATAATCGCGGCCGAGCCGGTGGGCATACTGGGTGTGATCCAGCTTGCGGCGGCCTGCGGCCAGTCGACCTTGACCAGCGTAAGCTCAGCCAAAAACGAGAGTCCTACCACGCCCACGAAGGCGATGATCCAGCGTTCGGCGCGTTTGTAGGAGCTTGTCATGAGCATGGCAATCGATGCCGCCGCGACGATGGTGCAGCCGCCGCGTACGGGCAGGCCAAAGAGCATTTGAAGCGCGATTGCACCGCCCAGGACTTCGGCCATGGCGGTGGCGATGGTCGCGAGATAGGCGCTGGCGAGTACCGCGCGTCCCACGATGCGGGGGAGGTAGCGTGTCGTGGCCTCGGCAAGACAGGTGCCCGTGGCGATGCCCAGGTGCGCCGCGTTGTGCTGCAACGCGATGAGCATAATCGTGGACAGCGTGACGATCCACAGCAGCGCGTAGCCAAACTGCGAGCCCGCGGCCATATTGGAGGCCCAGTTGCCCGGGTCGATAAAGCCGACGGTCACGAGTAGCCCGGGGCCGATGTGCCGGGCGATATCCAGACCTCCGTGGCCTCCGGTGCGGTGCGAGTCAAAGTGTTGTTTGAGATGGTTGAGCATGGTGCGCTCCTGCGTGCCGTTTGTTTGACGCCGCAAAGGATACCTGTTTTAGGCTAAAAAGTTAACCAAGACTAACAAAATTGTTGTATTTGGATAGGCTGGTGAAAGGGGATTGCCGAAATGTCTTGATCTGTAACAACTAGGGATGGAAATTGGGTCTTACTGTTACAGATTGAGATGTTTGAAGCAGTGAGCTTACAGGTCGAACTTGGGGCCCTTGTTGCCGTCCTTGAGGTCGGCGGTGTCCACTCGTAGGGTGTGCGTTACGCGATTGTTTCGAAACGGGCGGGAAACACAACGGGCCGGCGATGCACCTAGTATGCCTAGTCAACTGACTGTCTAACACCTAGGGGAGGATCGCGATGCAGGCAGATTCCGCTCAGCAGCAGGGCCTTTATCGCCCCGAATTCGACCACGATGCATGTGGCATCGGCGCGCTTGCCGATATCAACGGCGAGCGCCATCACCAGATTCTGGACGACGCGCTGTCCATTCTGGTCAACTTGGAGCACCGCGGCGGTACGGGACTCGAGAAGAACACCGGCGACGGCGCCGGCATCCTGTTCCAGGTTCCGCATCATTTTTTCCGCAAAGAGGCTCAAAAGTGCGGCCAGATTCTGCCGGCAGAGGGCGACTATGGCGTGGCCATGCTGTTCTTCCCGCAGGACGACAAGGGCGTAGAGGATGCCCGTCGCGTGTTTGAGGAGGGCTGCGCCGAGGCCGGCGTGCCGCTGCTCTTTTGGCGCGAGGTGCCGGTCGACCCGCACGACCTGGGCGAGACAGCCCGCGCCTGCATGCCCACCATCTTGCAGGCTTTCCTGGGCCGTCCGGACGACACGCCCGCCGGCGACGCCTTCGAGCGCCGCCTGTACGTGTGCCGCCGCACCATCGAAAAGAAGGCCGACGCCGAGTTTGCCCTGCGCGACAAGATCTTCTATGTGTGCTCCATGAGCTCGCGCACCATCGTGTACAAGGGCATGTTGGTTGCCACGCAGATGCGCCGCTTCTTCATCGATCTCAACGACGCCGCCGTCAAGACGGCCGTGGCGCTCGTCCACTCGCGCTACTCCACCAACACCACGCCCAGTTGGGAGCGCGCGCACCCCAACCGCTTTATCATCCACAACGGCGAGATCAACACCCTCAAGGGTAACGTCAACTGGATTCGCGCCCGCGAACCCAACCTGTACAGCCCCGTGCTGCAGCACGATCTTGAGCGCGTGATGCCCATCATCAACCGCGAGGGTTCCGACTCCGCGATTCTGGACAATGTGCTTGAGTTCCTGGTCATGAACGGTCGCCCGCTTACGCGTGCCGCGTCCATGCTGCTGCCCGAGCCGTGGGACCACAACGACAGCCTGAGTGAGGAACGCCGCGCCTACGATGCCTACCAGTCCATGCTTATGGAGCCGTGGGATGGCCCGGCGGCCATCGCCTTTACCGACGGCCGTACCCTGGGTGCCGCCCTCGACCGTAACGGCCTGCGTCCCGCCCGCTACTATGTGACGCGCGACGGTCGCTTTATGCTGGCAAGCGAGGTGGGCACCATCGAGGTGAGCCCCGAGAACATCCTGACGAGCGGCTGTCTGGGACCGGGCCAGATGCTCGAGGTCGATTTTGCCCGCGGCCGCGTCATCTACAACGACGAGCTGCGCGCCCGTTACGCCAAGGAAAAGCCCTATCGCGACTGGATCGCCGAGGAGACGCTGACCGTCGACGCGCTCGACAAGCCCGTCGCGCCCGCGCCCGCCGAGGATACCGAGGTGCCCGCCGCCGTGCACATGGCCAAGCTCGGGTATCACTGGGATGATGTTGACGAAGTCGTGCGTCCCATGGCCCAGCAGGGCAAGGCGCCGCTCGCCTCGATGGGTATCGATGCGCCGCTGGCCTGCCTGTCCAAGAAGACGCGCTCGTTCTTCGACTACTTCTATCAGCTGTTCGCTCAGGTCACGAATCCGCCCATCGACGCTCTTCGCGAGCATATGGTCACCTCGACCACGCTCTACCTGGGCAACCACGGCAACCTGCTCGAGGACTCCCGTACGGCCTGTCAGCTGGTGCGCCTGGAGCGTCCGCTGCTGAGCGAGGAGGAGTTCGAGCGTATCTGCGCCATCGACCGCGTGGGCTTTAAGACCCGCCGTTTCCGTGCCGTCTACCGCCGCGATGCCGGCGAGGGTGCGCTGCAGGCTGCGCTCAAGCAGCTTGCAGAGGACGTTGAGGCCGCGGTCCGTGACGGCGTGAACATCGTGGTGTTGAGCGACCGTGCCGCTGCGGGCGAGGTGCCCGTACCGTCGCTGCTCGCCGTGGGCTGCGTGCACAACCACCTGATCCGCGCCGGCGTGCGTACCTTTGCCGACATCGTGGTGGAGTGTGGCGACGCCGTGTCCCCGCACGACTTTGCGGCGCTGGTGGGCTACTCCGCGAGCGGCATCTATCCGTACAACGCGCATGCGTGCATTCGCGACTTGGCGGCGCACGGCGATCTGGACGTGACAGCTGAGCAGGGCATCGCCAACTACAACAAGGCTGCGACCGCCGGCATCGTCTCCATCATGTCCAAGATGGGCATCTCCACGGTGCAGAGCTACCATTCGGCGCAGATCTTCGAGGCCGTGGGCTTCACTCCGGAGTTCGTCAACGCGTACTTCGCCGGCACGGTGAGCCGTGTGGGCGGTATGGGTGTCGAGGACGTTGAGCGCGAGCAAAACGAGCGCTACGACGCCGCACTCGCTATCCTTAAGAGCCCGGCTCCCGATCAGCTGCCCACGCTGGGTCTGACCAAGTGGCGCCCGCTCGGCGGCGAGGATCACCTTATCGACCCGCAGACCGTCTACCTGCTGCAGACCGCCTGCCGCGAGGACAGCTACGACACCTTTAAGGAGTACAGCGCCCGCCTGCACCGCACCGGCCGTGCCGTGCGCCTGCGTGACCTGCTGGACTTTAATGCCAACGGTCGCACGCCGGTTTCGCTCGACGAGGTGGAGCCCGCGCTTAACATCGTCCGCCGCTTTAACACCGGCGCCATGTCGTATGGCTCCATCAGCAAAGAGGCACACGAGTGCATGGCCATCGCCATGAACCGCCTGCACGGTCGTTCCAACTCGGGCGAGGGCGGCGAGGATCCGCGTCGCGAGACCCCGCTGGTCAACGGTGACTCCAAGAATTCCGCCATCAAGCAGGTGGCAAGCGCGCGCTTTGGCGTGACGAGCCGCTACCTGTGCAGCGCCTTCGAGATTCAGATCAAGATGGCCCAGGGCGCCAAGCCCGGCGAGGGCGGACACCTCCCCGGCAAGAAGGTCTACCCCTGGATCGCCGTGGTCCGTCAGTCCACGCCCGGCATCGGCCTGATCTCGCCTCCGCCGCACCACGACATCTACTCTATCGAGGACCTGGCAGAGCTGATCTTTGACCTTAAGAACGCCAACCCCGGCGCGCGCGTGTCGGTCAAGCTGGTCAGCGAGGCCGGCGTCGGCACCATCGCCACCGGTGTGGCCAAGGGCTTGGCGAACAAGGTCTGGGCCGTTGGCCCCAACGGCGGCTCGGGTGCCGCTGCGCGCGACTCTATCTGGCATGCGGGTCTGCCGCTGGAGCTTGGCCTTGCCGAGGCCCAGCAGACGCTCCTGCAAAACGGCCTGCGCTCGCGCGTGGTGCTCGAGGCCGATGGCAAGCTCACGGACGGCACCGATGTCGCCGTCGCCTGCCTGCTGGGTGCCGAGGAGTTTGGCTTTGCGACCATGCCGCTCATCTCCATGGGCTGCCTCATGCGGCGCGACTGCCAGCAGGATACCTGCCCGGCCGGCATCGCCACGCAAAACTGCCGCCTGCGTCGCGGCTTCCGCGGCAAGCCCGAGCACGTCGAACACTTTATGCTCTTTGTTGCCGAGCAGCTGCGCGAGGTCATGGCGAGCCTGGGCTTCCGCACCGTCGACGAGATGGTCGGCCATCCCGAGTGCCTGCGCCAGATCGAGGTCCCGGGCAACCGCAAGGCCAACCTGCTCGATCTGTCGCCCGTGCTGGCAAGCGCGACCTGTGAGTTTGGTGCCCACATCCCGGGCGCCGACGGCCGTCACTTCCTGCCCCAGATGGCTGCGGACAGCGAGCTCGACAAGACGCTCGACTCCACGCTGTTTGTGCCCTATACGGCCGATGCCCGTGCGCACCTGCGCCCGATTCGCTTCCGCGCCGACATCGCCAACGTCAACCGTTGCGTGGGCACCATCTTGGGCAACGCGGTGACCAAGGCGCATCCCGAGGGCCTGCCCGCCGGCTCCATCACCATCGATTGCGATGGTTCGGCCGGTCAGAGCTTTGGCGCTTTCCTGCCGCGCGGCATTACGCTCAACGTGTGCGGCGACGCCAACGACTACTTTGGCAAGGGCCTTTCGGGCGGCGAGGTGTCGGTGCGCCCCAACCCGCATGCGACCTACAAGTTCGACGAGAACATCATCGTGGGCAACGTTGCGTTCTTTGGCGCCACGAGCGGTCGCGGCTTCATTAACGGCCTGGCCGGCCAGCGCTTTGGCGTACGCAACTCCGGTGCCACGGTGGTGGTCGAGGGCTGCGGCAACCATGGCTGCGAGTACATGACGGGAGGTCTGGCGCTCATCTTGGGCGAAGTCGGGCAGAATTTTGCCGCCGGCATGACAGGCGGCGTGGCCTATGTCTTTGATCAGTACGGCACGCTCAGTGCTCGCGTGAACCACGAGAGCGTGGAGCTCAAGGCCCCGACGGCCGGCGAGCTGGCGCAGATTCGCGAGCTCATCCAGGAGCACGTGGACGCGACGCAGAGCCCGCGCGGCATTAAGCTGCTCTACAGCTTCGACTCGATGAGCAAGCACTTTGTGAAGGTCATTCCGACCGAGTACGAGCGCGTGTTGGCGATTGTCGCCGCCGCCGAGGCCATCGGTAAGACGCATGCGCAGGCCGAGGAGCTGGCGTTTGACATTGTGACCGGTCGCGCCGACGCCGCCGATGTCGCTCGCTTTGATGTGGCGGGTGGTGTCGCTGGCGCTGCGCCCACCACCGCCAGCTCTGTTGCTTCGACCAAAAAGGAGGCGTAAGTGCCATGGGTAAGTCCGGTGCTTTTCTTGATATCGATCGCGTGACCCACGAGCTGCGCCCCGTGGAGGAGCGCAGCCGCGATTTCGATCCGCTGTACGTGGAGCTCGACGACGATGCGCGCCGTGCCCAGGCGAGCCGCTGCATGATGTGTGGTGTGGCGTTTTGCCAGATGGGCGCGAGCTTTGGCAAGGCGCGTCCGAGTGGCTGCCCGCTGCACAATCTGATTCCCGAGTGGAACGAGCTAGTGTATCGCGGCCGCTGGGACGAGGCTGCCGAGCGTCTGTCACTCACCTCGCCTATGCCCGAGTTCACGAGCCGCGTGTGCCCGGCGCTGTGCGAGGCCGCGTGTAACCTGGGCTCGGTCGACGGCCAGCCCACGACGATTCACGACAACGAGCGCGCGATCAGCGACCATGAGTGGGCAAATGGCGGTCCGCGCCGCTTTGAGCCGGCAGGGGAGGGCGCGCCCACGGTTGCCGTGGTGGGTTCCGGCCCGGCTGGCCTGGTGGCAGCATGGGAGCTTGCGCGTCGCGGTGCCCGCGTGACGGTGTTTGAGCGTGACGACCGCCCGGGCGGCCTGCTCATGTACGGCATTCCCAACATGAAGCTCGAGAAGTCTGTGGTCGAGCGTCGCGTGGCACTCATGCGCGAGCTGGGCATTGTGTTTGAGCTGGGTGCTGACGTTACGAACCCTGCGGTGGCGGCCAAGCTCAATGGCTTTGACGCTGTCGTGGTGGCTGCCGGTGCTCGCGCCCCGCGTGGACTGGCTGCTGAGAATATTGACGCGCCCGGCGTGGTGTATGCCGTGGACTACCTGACGGCCTCGACCGTCTCGGTGCTCGATGGCGGCGAGCCTGTCATCGATGCACGCGGCCTGGACGTCGTGGTCATTGGCGGCGGCGATACCGGTAACGACTGCGTGGGCACCGCGGTACGTCAGGGTGCGCGCAGCGTGCGCCAGTTTGAGTTCTTGCCGGCGGCGCCTGATGCGCGCGCGGCGAGCAACCCCTGGCCGCAGTGGCCCAACGTGAAGAAGACCGATTACGGCCAGCAGGAGGCCATCGCTGCCATGGGCGGCGAGATGCGCGCTTGGGGTGTGGATACGCTCGAGGTGCTGCTGGACAATAAGGGCGCGGCCGCGGGCCTGCGCGTGGCCGATCTGGATTGGTCGGCTGGCAAGCCCGAGCGTATCGCGGGCTCCGAGCACGAGGTGCCGGCCCAGCTGGTGCTCATCGCCTGCGGCTTTACGGGCCCGGAGCACGGTGTGTTCGACGCCGTTGGCGTGCCCGTTGCCACTGCTGGTCGTCCGCTGCCTGTGATGGCCGCTGAGGGCTCGCATCTTGCGGCGCGTGTCGACGGCGTCGCCGCGGATGCCGCGCCGGTGTATGTTGCCGGTGACGCTCGTAACGGCAGCTCGCTCGTGGTGAACGCTATGGCCGACGCCCTGGCCTGCGCTGCCGAAGTAGCCGAGGCGCTGGAGCTGTAAGGCGGCTGTCCACAATTGAATCGTCAAGGGCTGTCCCCAACGGCCGGCCCAAAAGGAACGTCCCCAAGTGCCGGCAGCTGGGGACGTTCCTTATGTGCCGGCATTCGGGGACACTCCTTGCGGGTTTGCAGGCGACTTTGTCATTTGCCGACGTGCAAGTGTTCATTCGTCGACGTTTGCGACTGTGCTACTCTGCTCTTTCTGTGGTGGCTACGGGCATCTGGCTCAAAAGAGCGGGTTGGCCGTCTATGTTTACCTGCGGTTTTGTTGCGGTGCGCTCATTCGGTCAAGTGTCCCGTCAAGTGTTTGGTCAGCAGTTGGTTTGCAGCCGGAGGCCTATTTTGCCCGCGCTGGTCGTGGCTGCCCACCCTCCTCGTAAGCTCAAATTGAGATCCATTAGTTTGAGGAGGATGCCGTGACTGACCACGTTTTAGACCGAGCGCATCTGGCCGAAGCCGTCGGCAACGATATTGCCGACATGGCCCATTTTTGGATGCTGCGGAAGTTTCAGTTTTTGGAGCCGGCGCGCGAGCAGTTCGAGATCATTGTCGACCCGTGGCTCGGCTATTGCACCGAGCCTTCGCAAAACGAAATCATGGCCTACAACATGGCATTTACCGATTGGCTGCTCTTTGAGCGCCCCTATCGCCATGGCAAGACGCTGCTCGAGCTGTATGTTGATGAGCCGCCGGCATCGCTTTCGCCTGCCTCGCTCAAGCGGCTCGAGCAGGTGCGCGACACACAGTATTTCTCGCGCTTTGGCATTTTGGACAAGGATCCTGCGAACGGCATGGTTGCGCTGAAGGATACGCGCACCGACCGTTGCTTTGATGTCTACGACCCGCATATCGTGCAAAAGGAGCATTGGAGCGACGGTGCGATTGCGGTGCGCCTCGCCTGCGTCGACGATGTCTGGCTGACGGCGGGGCAGCTCTACCTCTACGACATAGCGCGCCTGAGCGATACGGCGATCGACGGGCCTGGCGCCGTCCATCCGGAAGACCTGGAAGATGGCTTCGACACCTCGTGCATCAGCTTCTTTTTGCGCCTGGTCCGCGACATCATGGGCGCCCAGGGGCGCTACGTAAAGTCGCTCAACATCTACGAGCAGGAGTGGGAGTAGGGGATGTGACTGGTGTCGCCCTGCTGCCCTGACTTTGTCTCAATCTGTAACGTTTGGCGGCTGTTTGGGCCCGTAACTGTTACAGATTGAGACGGAAGGTTGGCGGCTGCCGAAAGATCTTGTTCTGTAACAACTAGAGGCTCAAAGACTGTCTTCCTGTTACAGATCAAGACATTTGTCAGCGGAGGCAACGGAGACGATGGTCCATTTGTCTGACGTGGTGGTGACGAAAGTGTCTAATGCCGTTCTCAAACACAAACATGCGACTCGCAACACGTTGGCGCGGAATAGGATGCTCGCGCGGCTCACGGAGACGGTCAAGCAAGGTGCGCTGCTCGCAACGCATGACAATACCGAGCTCATGTGGCTGCGACGCCATGTTGGAACCGACGATATCGCGGAGCCCGAGCCGTACCTGTTCTGTTTTCAGCATGATTGGGATGCATTGACGCCGGCTGAGCGGGCGCTGAGGACTATTAAGGGCCTTGCGGAGTTTCATCCCGATTGGGCGTTTTGGGGATATGACGCGGCGCTTTTGTGGGGTCTGGAGGTGCCGAATGATCTGCTCGGGCTGCGTTTTCTTGTTAAGACGGGCTGTTCGGTGACGTTGAGCAGCGGGTGCAGGTTGTTGCGTCCACAGATGGCGGGTGCGCTTGAGCGCGTCGACGGCGTGCGAGTGACGCCGTTTTGGCGCACGGTGGAGGATTGTTTGCTGCGTGCGCCGTTTTCCTACGGGTTGGCGATTGCCGATTCTGCACTGCGGGCGAAGGGCATGTCGCGCGACGACCTCTGCGAGCGGCTCCAGGTCGATTGCGAGGGCAGGCGAGGGTATCGCAGAGCTCAGGTGATTGCGTCGCATGCGGACGGGCTGTCCGAGAACGGTGGCGAGTCTCGCTTTCGGGCGTTCTTTATTGCATACGGCTTTCCGGTTCCGGAGCTGCAGGTGGAGTTTCGCGATCCGCTCGATCCGAGCCAGGTGTTTCGCGTCGACTATTTTTGGCGGCTCGAGGACGGAACGTGCGTGATTGGCGAGCTGGACGGAAAGGGGAAGTACACCTTGCAGAACGGCGAGGGCCGGGAGTCGGTCGACCCATTCGTGGCAGAACGTCAACGGGAGTCCCATCTGACAATGCTTGGGCATAAGGTGCTTCGGTTTACGTTTAACGAACTCAAAGACCCGGGGAAGCTGATCGAAAAGATGAGGTTGGCGGGTATTCCGCGACGGCCCGATTTGGCTGAGGAGTGGAGACGTCAGTGGTATGGGCGCTGAGAGGTTTTGTCTCGATCTGTAACGTTTAGAAGTTGTTTGAGTTCGTAATTGTTACAGATCGAGACAAACCGGTGAAACGTCGACCGAATGTCTCGATCTGTAACATCAGGGGGCCCAATAACCCTGTACCTGTTACAGATCGAGACATTCCCCTGATGTTGCTGGGGTGGGGCTGCAACGTATTCCGTCCCCACATCCCCTCTTCCCTCCGTTAACCGATATGCTCGACTTTAGGTCGCTGCATTAGGTGATAATGGACAAATGTTCATGTTAATCGTGAGGGAGGAGCTCGATATGGCGTCTGCCGATCGTTCCACGTTGTTTATCAATGCGACCATTCTGGATGGTTCGGAGCATATGGAGCCGCAACCCGATATGGCCGTGGCCGTTGAGCGCGGTGTCATCACGTGGATGGGGCCGAGTGCTGTGGCGCAGGCGCCTGCGGGTGCCGAGGTCATCGATCTGGCCGGCGCGTACCTCATGCCAGGCCTCATCAATATGCACGTGCACCTGTGCGGCTCGGGCAAGCCTGTCTCGGCCGGCGATGCGGGCGCGCTGATGAAGAAGCTCGATAATCCCGTGGGGCGCGCCATCGTGCGCCGTATTCTTAAGGGCAGCGCCCAACAACAACTGGCAAGCGGCGTGACCACGGTGCGCGGCGCGGGCGACCCACTGTTTGCCGACATCGCCGTTCGTAATGCCATCGACGCCGGCAAGTATCAAGGTCCTCGCCTGGTGGCGCCGGGAACGGGCGTCACGGTGCCGGGCGGCCATGGTGCGGGCTTGTTCGCCCAGGTGGCAAACAGTCCCGCCGAGGCAGCCGAACAGGTGCGCGACCTGTATGCGCGCGGTGCCGACGTCATTAAGCTGTTCGTAACGGGCGGTGTGTTCGATGCGACCGAGGTGGGCGAGCCGGGCGTGCTGCGTATGCCGGTGGAGGTTGCCGCGGCGGCGTGCAAGGCGGCGCACGATATGGGCCTTCCGGTCATGGCCCATGTCGAGAGTACCGAGGGTGTGAAGGTTGCGCTTGAGGCCGGCGTTGACACGATTGAGCACGGCGCTCCGTTGACGTCCGAGATTCTGGAGCTGTACCGTGGCGCCGCGGGCACGCAGCTCGAGGGGCGTGCGCCCAGCGTTACCTGCACTATCAGCCCGGCGCTGCCGTTTGTATTGCTCGACCCGGAAAAGACCCATTCGACCGATACACAAAAGAAGAACGGCGACATCGTGTGCTCGGGCATCATCGAGAGCGCCCGTGCCGCACTGGAAGCTGGCGTTAAGGTGGGCCTTGGCACGGACTCGAGCTGCCCGTTCGTGACGCAGTACGACATGTGGCGTGAGGTGGCCTATTTTGCCAAGTACGTGGGTGTGAGTAACGCCTTCGCGCTGCATACGGCCACGCAGGTCAATGCCGAGCTGCTGGGGCTGGGCGGCGAGACCGGCACAATCGAGTGCGGCAAGGCCGCCGATATCCTGGTGACGCGCAAGAACCCGCTCGATGACCTGTGCGCACTGCGTGAGCCGGCGTACGTGATGTGCCGTGGTGATCTGGTGCGCAAACTCAAGGTGAAGCGTATTCCCGAGGTGGACGCCGAGCTCGACACGATTATGGCCATGCCGTCCGAGGCACTGGCCGAGGAGCTCGCCCTCGACGGCGTGGCATAGGTGTGACAAAGGGGCAATCCCTTTGTCATAATCAAAAAAGCCGAGGTCTCAGTGCGAGGCCTCGGCTTTTATTTGTCCCATGGTATGGCGGCTAGGAGCGCGTCTCCATCTTGGCGTGGCACTTGGGGCAGGTGACGCGGATCTTGCCCTTGCCCTTGGGGACGGAGAGCATCTGGCCGCAGTTGGGGCACTTGAGGTATGCCGTGGTCTTGCGCCCCTTCCACATCTTCTTGGCCGTGCGCTTGGCACGCTCAAAGTCTTCCTTACTGGTGCCGGCTGCGCGTGAGGTGCTGGCCGCTGCAGCTCCGCCGCCCAAGCTAGCTACAAACTTGCCCAAGCCGGGTACGTTTGCAGTCGCGGCGACAAAGGCCTCGTTCTCCTTGCGACGTGCGTCGATATTTTTGGACAGGCCGCGCAGCACGCCAATCACGATTACGGCGATGGCAATCCAGCTGAGCCACTGGATGCGGGCTATCGATCCGATCATCGCGATGACGATGCCGGCAAAACCCATTACGATGGTGAGTTCATCGGCGCCATTGCGACCCTTCATAAAGTCATTCATGCAAATTGCCTTTCGTTCGATATGCTGCACGCCTTTATACCCGATTTAGAGCAAGGGGGACAGGTTAATCTACACCAATGCGGTGCAAACATACCTGTCCCCGGAACACCAAGACGGTGTAAAGAAGTCTGTCCCCAATGCCCCAATTACTTGGAGAGCTTGTCGACAACGCGTTCGATCTCGGCGAGCTTGGCGGCCTTGAGGTCTTCGTCGCCCGATTCGATTGCCGAAGTCACGCAGCCCTCGATATGCGCCTTGAGCACGTCGGCGTTAATGCGCGCGAGGAGTGCCTGCGTGGCCATGAGCTGCGTGGAAATATCGACGCAATAACGGTCCTCATCGACCATCCGCAAGATGCCGTCGATCTGGCCGCGCGCCGTCTTGAGCATGCGGGTCACCGATTTGTGGTCTGCCATCATGACGGGTCCTCGTTTCTGGTCGATCTTTCGGATATCCCTGTCAGTTGCGGTGAAATACGGACCGTTTAAAGGCCTAGGGCGGCACAACAGTCCGTATTTCACCGCAACTTCTGAGGATTGAGTAGGCAGCGTCTGCTATGCGGCGGTCACGGATAGGGCATGGAACTTCTCGCCCGCGGCCTCGACAGCGGCGGCGAGCTGCTCGGCGGTCACGGTGTCGGCACACTCCACCTGGACGGTCTGGGTCTCGTGATCGGCGTCGGCGTCGGTCACGCCGGCTACGTTGAGCAGCGCCGTCTCGACGGTGGCGTCGCAGTGGCCGCACATAAGGCCAGACGTTTTAACGATGTAGTTCATGATTATCTCCTTTTCGTTGAGTACCTAAAGTTGCGGTGGAATACGGACTAAATAGCGGTTTAGCTAAGCATGTTACGCCTTATTTCACCGCAACTGATGGCTTAAAGGTTCGCAGGCGCAGCGCGTTGCTTACGACACACACGCTCGACAGGCTCATGGCCGCGGCGCCAAACATCGGCGAGAGTTGCCAACCGGTGAGGGGGAAGAACACGCCCGCCGCCAGCGGAATGCCGATGCCGTTGTAGAACAGCGCCCAGAACAAGTCCTGCTTGATGTTGCGAATCGTGGCGCGCGAAAGCTCGATGGCACGGGCGACGTCCATGAGGTCGCTGCGCATGAGTACCACATCTGCCCCTTCTTTGGCGATGTCGGCGCCGGTGCCGATAGCAAGGCCCACGTCGGCGCGCGCCAGGGCGGGGGAGTCGTTGATGCCGTCGCCCACCATGGCGACCTTGCCGCCCGCATCCTGCAGCTCGCGGACGTGGCGCTCCTTGTCGGCGGGGAGGACGTCGGCGATGACCTGCTTGCTGTTCAGTCCCACGCGGCGGGCGATTGCTTCGGCCGTCACACGGTTATCGCCGGTGAGCATGCGCACGTCGACGCCGAGCGAACGCAGCGCGGCGATGGCCTCGGCGCTCGTCTCTTTGACCTCGTCAGCCACGGCGATGGTACCGACAAGCTCGCTGTTCTTGGCAAAGAACAGCGGTGTCTTGCCTTCGGCGGCGAGCTGTTCGGCAAGGCCCGCGGGCACGGTAACGCCCAGCTCGTCCATCAGGCGCACGTTGCCGGCGGCGATGACATTCTGCCCCTCGCGCGCCGTAACGCCACGACCGGGCACGGCGGCAAAGTCCTCGACCATGCGCGCGACAATTCCGCGCGCCTCGCACTCGGCCATAATCGCCTCGGCCAGCGGGTGCTCGCTTGATCGCTCCAGCGCCGCGGCCAGCTTGAGCAGCGCCTTTTCGCTCATGGCGGGCGAGCCGTCGGCGCGCGCGGCTACCACGATATCGGTCACGGCAGGCTTGCCGCGGGTGACCGTACCCGTCTTATCGAGCACCACGGTGCCCACGCTGCGCAGGTTCTCCAGCGCCTCGGCACTCTTAAACAGAATGCCCATCTCGGCGCCCTTGCCGGTGCCGACCATAATGGCGACGGGCGTGGCCAGACCCAGTGCGCACGGACAGCTGATTACCAGCACAGCGACGGCGGAGGTGAGCGCTTCATTCACGCTACCGGTCAGTGCCATCCACGCCACGAAGGTCATGGCCGAGATCACGAATACCACGGGAACAAACACACCGGCGACCTTGTCGGCCATGCGGGCGATGGGCGCCTTGGTGGCGTTGGCATCCTCGACGAGCTGGATAATCTTGGCAAGCGACGTGTCGGCGCCCACACGCGTAGCGCGGAAGGTAAACGAGCCAGTGCGGTTGACGGTGGCGGCGTTGACGGTGTCGCCGGCGGTCTTTTCCACGGGGATGGACTCGCCGGTGAGCGCACTCTCGTCCACGGCCGAGCTGCCCTCGAGCACCACGCCATCGACGGGGATGGACTCGCCGGGACGCACGCGCAGGACCTGGCCGGGAAGGATGCTGTCGACGTCGACGGTGGTCTCGCTGCCGTCCTCTGCCACGACGGTCGCGGTCTTGGGTGCCAGGTCGATGAGCGCCTCGATGGCGCCGCCAGTTTTGGACTTGCTGCGCGTCTCAAGGTATTTGCCCACGGTGACCAGAGACAGGATCGTGCCGGCGCTCTCAAAATACAGATTGTCCATGCCCGTCATCATTGCCTCGTGCACCTGACCTGTGGCCAGCTGGTCGGCCATGATGAACATGGCGTAGAGCGACCAGGCGATGGAGGCGGTGGCGCCCACGGCAATAAGGGCGTCCATGGTGGGCGCGCCATGCGCGAGCGATTTAAACCCGTTTATAAAGTACGCGTCGTTGACATAGACGATGGGGATGAGCAGGACGAGCTCGGTGAGGGCGAGCGTCATGCTGTGGGTATGGTCGGTGAAAATGCCGGGCAGCGGCCAGCCGAGCATGTGTCCCATGCCTATGTAGAACAGTGGGACGAGGAAAACGATCGAGATGATGAGGCGGGCGCGCATGGCAGAGGCGGCGGCCTCCAATTTTTTGGTGGGCGACTCCATGTGGGCGGCGCCGGACCTGGCTTGCGTGCTGCCGTTTGAGCCGGCGGCACCGGTGCTCGCATCGACGAGTGAGGCCGAGTAACCCGCGCGGTCGACGGCGGTGCAGATATCGTCGGGGGAGACCTGCGCTGGGTCGTAGTCGACCATCATGGAACCGGCGAGTAGGTTGACCGCGACGCTTTGGACGCCGTCGAGTTTGCTTACGGCGCGGTCCACGTGCGCCTGGCAGGCGGCGCATGTCATGCCGCCCACGTCGAACTTATCTTGAGCCATGGCTTCTCCTTTCTGTGGTTCGGTGTTGGAATTGTTAACCTGCCGATACTATACACCCATACCCCCTGGGGGTGTCTAGTAATAGTTGGAATGTATGACTTTTCATTACAGATGAGGGTGGCTGCTCAATAGGTGGCCGTCTCTGCCAAACATCTCAATCTGTAATGTCTGGACCGGTTTTTGAACCATAGCTGTTACAGATTTAGACGAACATTTCGGCCGAAAACTAACGTCTCGATCTGTAACATCTAGACCCCGGTTTGCCGAGTATTTGTTACAGATCAAGACAAACAGTTGGCAGGAAACTCAATGTCTCAATCTGTAACATCTGGCAGGAAATATGACCTCCAACTGTTACAGATTGAGACGGACCGTCCGCGGTCAACTCAAATGTCTCAATCTGTAACATCTAGAGAGGTTTTTAACCCCTTACTGTTACAGATTGAGATGTTGTCTCGCGGGGCTGGGGTTTTGTCTCGATCTGTAACAACTAGACCGGTTTTTGGGTTCTAACTGTTACAGATCGAGACAATTGCCGGGGAGGGCCCCGTCACGGCAAGACGCCCGCTCCCTAGATACAGAATCCGGGGATCACACAGGTTAGTTTGTTTGGCTTGTCCGCAGGCGTTGCGTACGTAAAGGCGTCGCCGTCGTGGCCCACGCGATTCAAATAGAGTGTGCCTCCACTCTCCGATGTGTCGGGACTCGCCGTTCGTTCCCACCAACAGGCGTCCTTGCCCTTCCACTGGCGAACCAACATCTCGTTCGTGGTATACGGACTTACCTTGAGCTCGCGGAAGAGCTGATACTCCTTGCCCTCGCCGTTGTAGATGTCTGCCAGGTAGTGATAGTCCTTGGCAAACGAATCGGGCGGTTGCGTACCGCACAGCTCGACCATGGCGGGCAGCCAAAGGGTTGCGGGCAACTCGCTCAGACACGATGCACTGTTGGCGGCGCCAGCGTTATTCGAGATCTTTTTGACAGATTTGATGAGTGCGCGCAACTCGTTGGGCAGCAGCTTAAGGCCGTCGCCGTTGAGCCATTCCCGCAGCTCGCAATCTGCCCAGCCGGCGCTCGGCGGTTCAGCCGCAGCGTTGCGCTCGGCAATACCCGCATCGAACATAAACGTCAGTCCGGCCTTGCCCGTCCCGTCCAGAAGCTCGTCGTGGCGGATGCCCACGAGCTGCGCGCCGACGTGCAGCCCATTGGTGAGCTTCACGCGCTTAGTGCATGGATAGGGGATATGCCCGTTGTCATCGAGCAGGTGATAGCGCTTGGCAATCTCGCGTGCCTCGCTACGGGTCTTGGCGGCCTTAATCTTGAGCGAAATCTCCTGCAGCTGATCCCAGGTGTAGTCGTCAAGCGAACCGCGGATGCCGTCCAGGTAGTCGGGGATGCCAAAGCCATGGGTCGCCGCCCCAACGACGCTGAGCCCCGCAACGGCTGCAACGACGCCACCGATAATAAACCGGCGGCGGGTCATGGCATCGTGCCGGGCCTGCTCCAGGATCTCTCTCGCGCGCTCGCCGGCGACGTCGACCTTAAGGTGTGTACCGGAGTCGATGTCGATTGCGGCATCACTGCCCGCGCCTTCGCGGCCCTCGGATTCGGCATCGGTGAGGTATGCCGAGAGCACCTCGAGCATCTGCTGCTCGGTGGGACGATCGCACTGCTCGACTGAGAGACCCTTCATGATGATCTGGACGAGTGCCTCGTCGTCATTGCATCGCGGCTCGAGCGGTGCCGGCTTGGTCTTGGTCTTTATGAGGTAGAACGAGCCGGTTGCCGCGGCACCCGTCGACTCCACATCGAACGGTTTACGACCGCTGTAGAGCTGGTACAGAATGCTCGATAGTGCGTAGACGTCGATGGCGGGCGAGCGGCGAAGGGCCGCGATGCCTTCGATATCCTGCGTGAGCATCTCGGGCGCGGCGTATGCGGGCGTGGCAAAGCGCCAGATGTCGGCGCGCCGGGTGATCGTGTCATCGCCGAGGGCCATGGTCGCGGAGCCCATGTCGATGAGGCAGGGGTCAAAGGAGCAATCGACGATCTGCTGCTCGAGCGTTCGACTGGTGGTACGGAACATGATATTGGCGGGCGACAGGTCGCGATGGACGACCGGATTTACGAGTCCCTGGGTCATCAGGAGTGCGCGAAGCACGGCGTTTCCAACGGCGGCCACCATCTGGGTGGTTAGCCCGCCCGACGCATCGTGCGGAAGCAAGGGCAGCGCCTGCTTGAGCGAGGTGCCCTCGACCCACTCCATGAGGATGAGCGGGTCGTCCTCGCACGATCCATAGCCATAGACGCGCGGAAATCCGCGCAGGTGCGAGACGGTGCACAGATGACGGTACTCCTCGAACAGGGCGGCGGTGTTGGCCAGGTGCGCAGCCGCTTGCTCGGCGGAGCGATCGGGGGCTTGGCCGGAAAGGATGGCGTTGTCCTTGAGCAGCTTGACGGCAAAGACCTCGCCGCTTGTGTTGGTCGCGCGAAGCACGTGTCCGATATTGCCGCCGTCGCGGTATGCCGTCTGAAGAATAAGCGTCATAAACCGTCGCTTGGCGTCGTCCTCGGCGCTGGGGTCGACCGCTACGGCGGTGTCGAACGTGTCGAGACGGATGAGTTTGTCGCCAGGGGCGGTGTTGGTGGTATCCAAGGCGTTCCTTCGTTTGGTGGGGCCGCGTGCTCACACCGAGAACGCGATTATCGATTAAAGCCCATGATAGACGTGTTTGCCGATAAGCTGACTCGTATTGCTATTTATAGTGCAGCGTGCAACGTAAATGATATAAGACGAGTGACACCTGTTTTCCCACGTCTCTACGCGCTAGTCCACAATAACGAGAAACGTTGTATAGAGACCCAAATGAAGTCTGTCGCTGTTGGCGATTTCCACGGGGGGATAGACTTTGCCGGGCTCTCGTTGGTCGCGGGGCGGCTCGATTACGGTATCGCCGTCGCCTGCACCCGATTCGAGCACCGTGCCGTTGGTCGATCCAAGGCCCTGGGCGTACCAGTGCTCACCCTCAAGCCAAATGCGAAGATGCTCGCGCGATGCGTCGGCGCCCACATCGGTGATGCTGGGCGAGGTTTTGGGCAAAGAACCAATCACGGTGCCGCGCGGATCGCGTGTGAGGGGATGGATTTGCATGTCGACGCAGTTGTCGGCATGCGTCCTGAGCAGACCGAGGTTGGGGGCAACGGTGCGCGGCTGCTCCAGGCTGCCCATAAAGCCGCGTCCGACGGTAGTTTCGGTGGTGCCAAAGTGCCCGCCCGTCTTGCTGTCGCAAAAGCGCTCGACGGTGGCCACGCCTTGAACGGGGTCGGCAAGTGCGCCCGTTGCCACAAAGAGCATCAAGAAGAGCGTGCTTTTTTCGCGGGGGCCGTGGTCATCGGAGCTGTTGATACGCCCCAAGGCATTGGCGTAGAGGCGGTCGTCGAGGTCATAATCGGCGAGAACCGACATCATGCCTTGGGCCGCCGGGCCGCTGTAATGCTCGGATATTTCCTGATAGGCGCGATCGCCTCCGCCGAGCTTGTTACTAATGGCGGCGGCAAGGTTAAGCGTGGAGACGGTAAGGTCATTGTAGATGCCTGGCGCACACTGATCGGGCTCGCGGTGGACGATGTAGCGAGTGAGGTACGAGCGGTTGGTAGAGCATTTGTCGAGCAGGGTACTGCCTGCATACGAATTGCCGTTAATGAGCATTCGCGCAATCTCGAGATGCTTGAGACCGCCGAACGATCGGATGTCGTTGTAGAGGACCGAGCACGGTGTTTCCGCCGCCATGGCTGCCTCCCCAGATAACTTTAATGACGTACTGCAAACATGATAGGAAATGGCTACGCTCAAAGCGTACCGACTCGAAAAATGTTGCGCAACGCTTTGCATAACTATTGAGACATTATAGGGCAGATACGCCAAGTTGCAGGATGGCTGCAAACGACACATTTTGAGAGGTCGTGCCCTATGGAATGCCCTTATTGCGGTGCATTGTTGCCCGATGACGCTAGTTTTTGCTCTGAGTGTGGATCGCCTCTTGCCGCGCCCTCGTCGACCGCGCCCGTTTCCGAAGATCCCTATACTACGCCCCAGACCGTGTCACAGAGCCCTGCCTTTTCTTGGCGCGACGGCGAGGCCGCTACGGCGGCAACGGTGGAGTTGCCTAAGGCGGATGCTGCCTGGAAAGCAGACGAGCAGCCGGTGGCGGCACCCGGCGCGTTTGAGCCCGCTGTGCCCGAATCCGATTCGGACGCCACGCGTGTAGTCGATCCCTTGTCGGACTTTGGCACTACGATCGAGGACGTGGAAACTGAGCCTGCCTGCCATGCCGATTTTGGTTCTACGCCGCTCGGTGAGGAAGAGCAGCTCGAGCAGGACCGCGAGAGCCTCAAGACGGCCAAGGCCGAGTACAAGCTGGCACGCAAGCGCCTGGGCAAGTCGTATGCGCCCGCCATCGCCGCCGGCGTTATTGTCGTTGCCGCCTTGTGCGCGGGAACCGGCTGGGCGGGCTACTCATATGGCCTGGCCCATCCGCAAAATACGGAGCAGATTCAAAAGCTCAAGAAGCAGCTTGAATCTTCCAAGGACGAACTCACAAAAACGCAAGACGAGCTCGATCAGACAAAGTCCGACCTTAAGGATGCTAAGGCGGAGCTCAAGACCGCAAGCAAGAACGGCGAGGACGCCAGCTCCGATGCCGAGGACTCCTCCACGACGGGCAATGCGACCTCGTCGACCACTACGACCTCTGGTAGCACAGCGAAGCTCAACATCGATAAGCCCACGAGCTTTGTCAACACCACGTGGCGCGGATCACTTAAGGAGACGGGCAACTCTTGGGGCCATACTTGCTACGGCGCGAGCAAAAACGACCTTGTGATTGTGTTTAAGAGCATCAGCGATTCCGGCGAAGCGGTTGCAGACATCTCGGCCACGCTGCATGCCCACGATACCTACAACGCCGAAAAAACCGTCGCCCAATCCGATGGTGACGACTATCGCACCTACACGGACGTCACTGGTACGTTTGTTAAAAACAAGGGCTTTGAGTTCTCACTTCCCGTCGAGGAGGAGGACTGCGACCTTACGGTTACGGGTGTTCCTAAAAAGAAGAATGGCAAGTACTACCTGGATACGGAGGTCGTTTCGAGGGACTCTGCCGTCAACATGGGAACGAGCATCACGGATTCCTTTGAGCTTTTGATTTCCTAGTACCTCGTATTGTCAGCGTGCGATGCATGGGGACGGTGGCGGGGGCGGCTTTTTTGAGGGTCGGGCCCGCCCGCCTTGGTACCAGTGAGGGGCGCGTTTTTTTGGGGCGCCGCCCCCGCCACCGCTTTTTGCAAATGGGTCTATTTGCTGACTTGGGTTTTACTGGCGGCTAAAGTATGCCGGCAGATGCGAGGAAGAGTATAACCACGATTGCTACCAGGGCAGCAATCACCATCGTGAGTGCCATCGTGCGTTGACGTTTGACGGCAAGGCGCGCGCGACGCATGGACTCGGCGCTGCGGATGGTCTCGGTGGATGGGGTTGGCCGAGGCGTGGGCTGCGCCTGTGCAGCCGTGCGGGTGGGGACGGTGGCGTCCACCAAGGCGGCAGTGCTGCCGCGATCCGCCACAGGCCGGCGCTTTCGCGGAGCACCCGTACGGGCGAAAGGCTCAAGGCGCGCCGCGAGTTCATTTGCCGAAGGGCGTGCGTCTTGCGAGACTGCCAAACAAGCCATAATCGCGTTGACCAAGCCCTGTTCGCGGGGAGTTGCGGGCGCAAGGGGTTGCGGTTGCACGGTGCGCTTGAGGCGCGCGTGATCTCCAGAGCGCCTGAGCTCTGCCTCAAAGGGCGCGTGTCCGCAATAAAGCTCGTAGAGGATGCTTCCCAGCGCATAGATGTCGACGGCGGGATTGTCACGCGCACCGGGGTCGGCTTTAAACCGCTCCAGCATTTCGGGTGCCGCGTATGCCGGCGTGGCACCGCGAAAAGCGTTGACGTCGACGGTAAAGGAAAAGTCCGGCTTAACGAGCTTGGCGCTGCCCATATCGATCAGGCAGATGTCAAAATAGCCACTCGAGACCTGCTCCTCGAGCGGGATGCGATCGTGACGCAGCATGATGTTGCGCATGGAGAGGTCGCGGTGAACAAAGGGCGTGTCGAGCGATTGCGTGGACAAGATGATCTTGAGTACGCTCAGACCCAGCGCGGCGACGATATCGCCGGGGCAGGTTTCAGCGCCATCGCTCAGAGCTGGCCGTGCATCAAGAAGCGAGACGCCGTCAACCCATTCCATGAGCAGCGCCGGGGTTCCGTCTGCCGTGTAGCCAAAACCGTAGACATCGGGAAAACCCCTTAGGTTGGATACGACGGAGAGCGTGCGGTACTCCTCTTCCAAAGTTTCTCGGTTGAGCTGTTCTTGCTCGGGCTGGGCATCGGGGCGCGGCATCTTAAGCGCGAGCTCAAAAGCGCGATCGCCGCTCTGGACGCGGCGGACATAGGCGTTGCCGCCAAAGCCGCCCTTTTGCGGCGGAACGAGAAGCGTGCAGAAGCGACGCCGTGCCGCAGCCTGCTCGCGCTCGGTGAGCAGTGCTGGCGTATGAAACTTGACGAGTCGAACTTCTTCGTAGGAACCGGTCATGGCGCGCTTTCATCCTTTCTTCCATTAGCAGGATATGCGCTAGCCGCCGCCTTCTGTTGCGCAACATCGACAAATCTGCCGCTCGCCAATGTTGCGCAACAGAATCGCGCAGAGCGGCGGTAGAAATGAGGCAGTAAAAACGCTTGATGACCGGGATGGCCCCGTTATCCATGAAGAAGGGAACGTGATAATGAGCGGCTCGGTGGGAGATAATTTTGTAGTCGCTGCCGGAATAGCCACTTCACCGCTGGCAGTGCCATTGGCCCCCGCTGCAATTGTTGCCGGGGCAGCGGCGTTGCGCATAGAGGCGGAGAAGGCCGAGGCAGAAAATGCCGTTAAGGACTATAGGCATGGGCTATTGGACATCAAGTCGCAGATGCTCCTTGAGTTTCCCGATATGGATGAGTCGACACGCGCCGCGTTGGATAGCGTGATTGACGAATATTCGAGGAAAAACGTGACAGGACCGCTTGTGGGCGAAGAGGTCGTCATGGGTCGGGGTGCGGTGACGCGGATTCGAACTGAGGCGGCATTGGCACAGCTTGCGGCGACGCTTCACACTTTGATCCCGACGCTAACCTTCGATGCCCATGCCCAGCGCAGGGTCGAGATGAGCCAGAGCCGCATCGATGCCGCACAGACGTCCGAAAAGCTCAGGGCCCAAGGATTGCTAAAGGCAATCGATTACGACATTGCTCGCGACGGTTCCATCGATCTTGAGAAAGCGCTCCTACATATCGCGGATACCGCCGCAAACTCTTCGACGGGTTCCTTTGAGGACGCAGCTCGCGCGTTTGAGGAGTGGACGGCGCGCATCATCCCGCTTATGCAGGATGAGGTGCTCGACATAGCACTGCGAAATCGCCTGGGTGCAAAATTCGAGACCGCCCGCGCCTCGTTTAACGCGCTTGGTCCAGATTCGAGCGAGGAGCAACGCCTTGCCGCCATGAAGATTCTCAAGGACTTCGAGCATGTGATGAAGAGTGCCCAGCATGAGTCGAACGAGCTTCATGAGCAGTATGAAGCATACCGACTGCGCGTTGATCTTCTTAATGAACGCTATCATCGTCCGACGGTGCTCAGACGGCCTCATGAGATTGAGGATTTGTACGCTGCCGTGGATGCCGCAGACGCTGCGCTTGCCTCGGCGGCTAAAGACGAATACATCGAGCGCTGTGTTAATGAGGTTATGGCCGAACACGGGGCTGACGTTGTCCGTTATGCGGTTATGGATGGGTCTGGCAAGCCATGGCGCCTTATCTTCGACACGAACAAGCGCAAGGCGGTTGCCGTCCTTAAAGGGTCGCACGAACAGCAGCTTGTGATGCGAGTTGTCGAGGCCGATCCATCCGAGTTTTCGGAAGATCCGGTTAATCCCACCGTCATCAAAGATATGAAGGCCCAAGATCAAGCGACGGTCGACAAAGTCGTTCAGGACCAAGTTGAGTTCTGCGATTTTTACCTGCAGTTTAAGGAAGACCTTAAAGAACGCGGCGTTGTTGTCGCATCCGACGCCCCCGGCCATTTTGTTCGACCCGCTGATCCTCAGACCGCCGTCGAGATTCACCCGCACGATTACGTGCCGCCCACACCTTCCGCAGATGCGGAACGTCGTCTGCGTAATCGCCGTCAAGCAAGTCAACTCAAGCAGAGGGAAATGAGGTAAACCATGACATGGGAATGCCCTATCTGTGGTCTTATGAACGATGATGCCCGCGATATGTGCGAGGACTGTGGGACGCCGCGTCCCGCTGGTGCGGCCCCCGCGCCTTCGGCCCCTGCGCCCGCGGTCTCGGCACCCGAGGCGCCAGTCGCCTCAGCGTCCGGCTTTGCCGCCGCGGTCGCTGAGCGTCCGGCTCCCGCCGTCTACCCTGCAACATCATCGATGGACAGTGCTTCGCGGCCTCAGCGTCCCGCACCCCAGCAGGCACATCAGGCTGCTCCTGCTCCCACGCCGCAGCCTACCCCCATGCCCGTTCCGCAACCTGCTCCGGTTCCTGCGCCGCAGCCGACGCCTGCGCCGGTGCCACGGCCGACGCCTGCGCCAATGCCGCAGCCCGCGCCGCAACCCATGGCGAATGCTGCAGCTACTCCCGCGGCTCCCGCGCTTACGCTTGCCGATCCAGTAATGGGTGAGCAGCTTCGTCTCACGGACGCTGCCGTGCTTGGACGCAACGCGTTTCCTTCTATGGCTTCGAACTTTGCCATGTCCCGGCAGCATGCCAGCGTTCGTTTTGAGCGGGGCACATGGATGGTTGCCGATGAGGGGTCCAATAACGGAACGGCTCTTATGCGTGGCGGCCAGATCCTCAACTTGGTTCCCGGCGTGGCCCAGCCGATTCATACCGGCGATACGCTACTCATTCCGGCTGCGTCTGGCGAATTTGCCCAATTGCGTCTGACGGTTACTGTGGAGGAACCGCCTGCGGCGCAACCCGTGCAGACCCAGGCTTGGTCTGCGCCTCAGCCCGCGTCTGCTGCGGCACCGGTTGTTTCTGCTGCTGGTGAGTCTGCGGGTGTCGAGGGCTGGTTTGTCGAGTGCCCCGAGTGCGGTCGTTTGCATCTCGTTGCTGATGAGCGTGCAAAGGTTGGGGATGGCTGTGAGGAATGCGGTTGCTCGCTTGCACGTATCTCGGCCGTGTACCGTACACTCGATCCGGGCGAGGATTACGCCGATGTTCGTTAGCCATGTGCTTGCCCCCGTCGTCTCGCTGGGTCCGGGAGAACGTATTGTTGTCTGGACCGCTGGTTGTTCAAAGCGTTGTGCCGGATGTATTTCGCCCCAATGGCGCAACCAGCTGCCCGAGCAGGATGTCGATGTTGATGAGCTTGCGCAGATGTTGCTCGATACCGCGCGCGAGCACGGCGTACATCGGCTGACGGTTTCGGGTGGAGATTCGCTCGAGCAGGCATCAGAGCTCGTGAAGCTACTGGCAACGATCCGCTGCGCTTACGATGACATTCTCGTTTACACCGGATTTACGCTCGAAGAGTTGCCGCAGGTGATCGGTGCGGATACGTGGGAGACGCTTAAGTCTCTTATCGATGTGCTGATTGACGGTCCGTACGTAGACGAGCTCAACGTGCCCGATTGTGCGCTGCGCGGCTCGACTAACCAGCGCGTAATCTACCTGAGCGACCGCCCACACGATGATTACGACCAGTATCTTCAACAGCCTCGTCAGCTTCAAAACTATGTCCAGGACGGCACGGTTATCACCGTTGGTATTGCCGACCGTTACCACCATGAATTTTCTGCCAAGGAGGTATAACACATGGCAACTGATTTCGAGCGCCAATCCTGGCAGCGCGAGATGCTCAACTTTAAAGGGGTGAAGAGCCTCTTTATTCTTGAGGGCAACGTCAACGACAAGTATCCCGATGTGGTTGACGGCAGCCTTCAGTTCTCGGAGCTTGCCGAGGTCGTACGCGGCCTTTTTGAAGACGCCAATGGCTCAGTTGAGTACAACGTGGCATATTTCGATCCCATCCAGCTGTTCTCGAGCAGCATGGGCAACGTCGATTGCAAACGCCTGGTGTCGCTGGCCCATGACGAGGCTTCTAAGAGCGATGATCGCATGATGGAGGCGAACGCCTGCATCGCCGATGGCCGCCAAGCATATGCCACCGAGCAGTCGAGCCTGCCATCATACGGCGAGGTTATCCGCTCAATGTTGCGTCTTAAATACAACGACAACCCCGATGGCGGCACCGAGGCCAAGCCGCTTTGCGTGATCGTCAACATGGCATCGCGTCTGCTTGCCTCCTCGACCGGTCTTATGCCCGACGAGACGCAGTTCTTCCTTAACCTGTACCTTGGTGCCAGCAAGGCGCGCCTCATTAACCGTACGGCCGTTAACACGCTCATTCTGGTAACGGATAACGTGCGCAACCTGCCTGTGTGGTTTATCGAGGAGAATCCCTTCCTGCGCACCATCACGCTGCCGCATCCCGATCGTGACATGCGCGAGGCCTACATCCAAAGCAAGTTTGGCTTTGGTGAGGCGCTGTCCGATTCCGATGACCGTGCAGTGCGTCGCTTTATCGATACCACCGACGGCATGAGCGTTAAGGAGCTCGAGGGGCTGCAGCGTATGTACCAGCGCGACATGCAAAACCCCGAGGCTTCCATCGAGGCCATCCTTCCCAAGCTCGTCGACGTCTACAAGTACGGCTTTCGCGAGAACAAATGGCAGCAGATGTTCGAGAAGCTCGAAGAGGATCCCGAGGAAAAGATCAAACGCCGCGTAAAGGGCCAGGACGAGGCCGTCGAGAAGGCCGTCACCGTGCTCAAGCGCTCCGTTATGGGCCTTTCGGGCGCCACCCATTCATCTGGCTCTAAGCCCAAGGGCGTCCTGTTTTTGAGCGGTCCCACCGGTACCGGTAAGACCGAGATCGTTAAGGCCATTACGGAGCTTCTCTTTGGCGACGAGCGCAGCATGCTGCGTTTTGATATGTCCGAGTACGGTGCCGAGAACTCCGATCAAAAGCTCTTTGGCGCTCCTCCGGGATACGTGGGCTATGCCGAGGGCGGTCAGCTTACCAATGCGGTCAAGGCCAATCCGTTCTCGGTGGTTCTTTTCGACGAGATCGAGAAGGCCGCGCCCAGCATTATGGACAAGTTCCTGCAGATCCTCGAAGATGGCCGCCTGACCGATGGCCAGGGTAATACCGTGTACTTCTCTGAGACGGTCATCTTCTTTACGAGCAACATCGGCTTTTCCAAGATTGAGATCGATGCGCAGGGCAACGAAGTTCGTAATACCATCGCGCCCAACACGCCCTATGACGAGATTTGCGAGCGCGTGCGCACCGAGATGGATCGCGAGTTTAAGCCCGAGTTCTTGGGTCGTATCGGCGACAACGTGGTGATCTTCAACTTTATCGATGACGCCGTGGCACTTCAGATCCTCAATTCCAAGATCGATGCCGTTAACCGCAACGTGCATAAGGCACAGCCCGATATTACGGTTGAGGCGACCGATGCCGCCCGCGAGCTGCTGCACTCCATTGCCATGACGGACGCCGTCAAAGCCAAGGGCGGCCGCGGCATTGGCAACTTGGTGGAGAGCGGTTACCTTAACGGGCTTTCCGATTTTCTGTTTGAACACCGCGCCGAGTGGCGCGGTCGCCCCGGTATGGTGGCACGCGCCGTGCCGCAGGGCGAGGGCGATGATGCGCATATCGCATTTGAGCTCATGCCCGGATCGATGGGAGGCGATTGGCGATGACGAAGTTTATCGCTGCAGCAAAAACTCAAGCGGGAACCAATCACCCCGTCAACGAGGACCGTTTGCTTCTTGACGGTAATGTCCTTTGCTATGGCCTGGTAGGCGATTGCGAGCGCGAGATGGGCTGCATGGCAGTCTTTGACGGCGTGAGCGAAGGCGGGCACGGAGCGGCCGCCTCGACTCTTGCTGCTCAGGCGTTTGCGCAGGCCGTGCGCGTCTTTGATACCGATGCTGTCAACGCGTTACAGGAGCGCCTGCGCATGGCGGGCGAGCGAGCCGAGAACGATGTTGAGACGTATGCGGCTCGCTATGGACTGTCTGTTGCCGCATCCACGGTTGCCGGCCTCGTGGTTGCTCCTGACGGGCACGGTGCTGTTTTTAATGCCGGCGATTCTCGCGTGTACCGACTGCGCGGCGGTGTGCTTGCCGTGCTTAGCTGTGACCATACGCCTGAGCGGCGCGTGGGCGGCGTTGGCGCTGAATACAGGGATGATGCCGTTTCGCATTGTATTGAGCTCGCGATTGGACTCAATCAGGGCGGTCGCAATCTTGAGGTCAAGACGACCGTGATGCTTCCGGGCGATCGCTATCTGATCTGTTCCGATGGTATCGATGGGCAGATTGCACAGGAACGTTTGCAGCAGATGCTTGCGAGCGATTCGACATGTGCGCAGTTGTGCGAAGAGCTGTATGCCGAGGCTCGGGTGAACGGCTCGACGGACGATGCAACGCTGATTGTAATTGAAGTGGGGGAGTAGCCATGTCTGATGAGACGATTACGGTACACCGAGATGGTGGCAATGGCAATGATGAGACCGTAACGGTGCGCCGCGGGAATGCGCCCGTAGGGGGAGAGACGGTTACCGTGAACCGTGGCGACCAGGCCTCTGCGCCTGGAGAGACCGTGACGGTACGTCGAGCTGACGCTCCGGCATCTGGTGAAACGGTCACCGTCCGCCGCGACGACGCGCCATCGACAAACGAAACCGTAACGGTGCATCGCCCGATGACCGAATCGAATGGTGAAACAGTAACGGTTGCGAGACCGTCTGTTGGTGCGTCCGCTGACGGCAAGACCGTTACTGTTTCACGCCCTGGTACTTCTGCGGCAGGCGAAACTGTCACGGTGCCGCGCGCTGCGAGCGCCGACGGCCAGACGGTAACTGTCTCGCGCAGCGCCACGGCCAGTCCCAACGGTGAAACGGTGACCGTTTCTCGTGGGGGCGCACATGCTGCCGCTGCATCTGCCTCGCCTTTTGTTGCAGAGGATGCGACAGTTGTCTCGAATGACGGGCAGCAGTTTATTATTCATTTGGGACAGGTCATTGGCCATGGCGGTCAATCTAGCATTGTTGCCGCCGAGCGGGTGAGCGATGGTTTGGCATGCGTTGCCAAGGTTTTTAAGCCTCTTGTGGGCGCCGAGCGTTCGGCATATCAAAAGGTGGTAAGCGCCGTAATGGGGCTTAATGGCCGCCCCGTGTCTCAAACGCATCTGCTGCCCATCTTTGCCTATCTGCACCAGGGCCTGAGCGCGACCGAAGTGGGTGCTGCGGCTCCTCAGCTGTGGGATGTTTCCATTACGCCGCTGGCCACATGCCTTTTTGATCGTCCCCGTAGCAAGAATATGGTTAAGAGCCGCGTGATTCCCGAGCTCAGCCAGGCAATCGAGTTGCTCCATACCGAGCTTGGCATTGTCCATCGTGACATTAAGCCGCAGAACGTCTACCTGTACGACAAGCAGATCGTGCTCGGAGATTATGGCTCCGCCCGCTCGCTTGCCGGATTTGACAGCCGACTGACGAACACCATGACGCGCTCCGACGGCTACACGCCCGGTCGTGGCGGCATGGTCGACCCTCGTAACGACTGGTATTCGTTTGGATACACGATCTGGACGCTCTACGAAAACAATGTCCATCCGCTGCAGGAGTTCATAAACGACAATACGCTTTCCGATCGCCAAGAGACGGGCGAGCCTGCAGACTTCAATCATCCGGAAGATGCGACCTTGGGGAACCTGCTCAAGGGTTTGACGTTTGAGCTATCGGGCGAGCGCTTTGGCTACGAAGAGGTCAAAGACTGGATGGCCGATCCGGAACATTTCTATCGCAAACTTCCCACCATGGATGCCGGTAGCGCACGCAAACCTTACGAGTTTGCCGGCAAGCTGTATAGCGATCCGGTGTTGCTCGCTCGCACGCTGTCCTCCAATTGGGACGAGGCCAAGCTTCGCATGAGCCAGCAGCAGCTCGAAAACCTGATGGGCGACTGGGGTGAAAATGACCTGCAGACCAGGATTCACCAGTTGGTCGAAGAGGATATCCAGACAGCGTCCAATCCCGACCTGGCCCTTGCTTGCGTAATCTATGAGATGTCCAACGGCAAGATTATGTCGTGGCGCGGCGAGGATGTCTCGCTCACCGATGCGAGCGATGCCCTCCCGGCACGCATCGCCAAGATGGATGTCACCGAAATTGATCGCTACGCCGTTCTGTCCGGTCTCGACGGGTCAAAATCGTCAGGCGTGCTGCCTTCGGGATTTTTATCTCGCATTCTTTCTCAAGACAACGATCTTAACGATGGGCGCGCAAAGCTTGCTGCCGATATTCATGAACTCGAAAAGTTGGCGCTGCACTCGAGTGATCCTCATTTCGCTGCTTGTTTATTCAAGGGGTTGCTGACGCGCAACGAGGAGAAAAGTTCTGCTGCTCAGACGGTGCTTATGTCGGTTGTTAATCGTCCGGCGGCGTTTTTTGGCGTTTGCTCGTCGGCTCACAAGCTGGATGAATTCTTGCTCAATTTTGCGGGCGTTTCTGAGATGGCGGCAATTATCTCGGCTCGAGATGCGGCAACTTCGCACGGAGCCGTCGATATAGATGTCGTGATCGATTATATGGATAAGGTCGCGGTCAATAAGAAAGCGGTGCGCGCGTTTTATCGTAAATTTGGTAGCTATGCTGCTTGGCTGTGGCTTGCCGCCCACACCGACCTCTACGACTCGGCCCAAGGCTCTGTGGGCGAGGCGGTTAAAGTTGCCCTGCTCGGATTGAATCCGCCGGCAAACACTGCCGTTTCCATGCTCATCCAGGCTGGTTCCAACGCGCGTCTTGAGGGAATCAAGCTTCGGGAAGATATGGAGCTCACGCCTGTTCCGTATGTGAACGGCTGGGAAGTCGACGGAAAGCACGGAACGCGCCCCTGCACGCGCAATGCGCTGTTTTGCGCTCAGGTCGGCGACGATGCCGTGCCACGCGGCTATGTGGCCGAGCTTATATCCCAAGGCGTTGACGAGCGGTTGCTCGCGGCTCGCGGCGTAAGGCTTCTTGCAGATGAAAGCTTGATCTCCTCTGCCGAATATGCTGAGTTCCTCGAGGATAGCCGCGGTGTTGCAGACGGCTCCTTAAAGGCCGCTATCGAGCAGGATACACGCGATTACGGTGTCGTTGAGGGTATTGCCGATAGCGATGCTCGCGCTGCTGCCATAAAGAAGGAGCAGCGGGGTGTTTTGATGTATACCGTTCTTGTGGCGCTTCTTTACTGCATCCTTATCATGTGCTCCCGTGGTGCCTTTGGTCAGCTGATTGTTTCTTGGGGTTCGTTTGGTCCGCTTGCGGGCATTTTCCTGGCGGTTGCGTTTATTGGCTGCTTTGGTTTTCTCGCTCTCAATCTTCTGCGCTCTTATTCGGCCGCCGATCGTGTTAGCGCGCTTAGGAACGATATCGATGCCAATTCGGATGCGCTTGAACGATATTTGCTCCAGCTCGTTGAGTTTGCCGATCGTAAGGGGCAGGTTTTTGAGGAGCTTGCGATGTCGGCAGAGGACAAGCCTCTTGCTCAGGTCGGTTCGCTTGCATTTTCAAGTGGTCGTGCGCCGGCGGCGTTTTACATGGATCCGCAGCTGATGGACAGACTGGGACGCTATGCTGGCCGCTTGGTCGTTTTCGTTCCGCTTGTCACCAGCGCCTTTGGGTTTATGGGAACGATGTTTGTTGATGGCGACACGTTTACCAAGCTTGACGTAGTAATGGCGATTCTCATCGGTGGGATGACGGTCATGCTTCTCTTTGGAGACGATGCTCACCCCGGTAGTGCAAAGTCGATTCGCACCTGGCTTTTCTCTTGGATCCTGCCGATCGTCATCGAGTTTTTCCTCTGGGGTATCGTGACCATTGCACAGCTGCTTAGTATCTTCGGATTTATTGTGATGCTGATTGGCTTTGGTATCTGCGCGTTCTTCTTCTACCTTTTCCTTTCCGCCTAATAGAGCGGGTCGCTCTTTTCATGAACTGTTTTGGGTCGCCAAGGAGGGTTTCTGGCTCCTTGGTGACCTGTTAATTTTGATAAACGATAGGAGCATGGTATGCCCACGCTACGACTGGGGAATATTTTCTCGGATTCCAATAATGGTCGCCAACAGCGACCGATGGCGCCTCGACCGCAGGTTCCCAATACACCGCAACGCAATGACGGTCTCCATGGCACCGAGCGACGCGCCATGGCTGCCTTTGATGACATGTTGGGTATTGAGAACGTGGCGTCTCAACGCGGCTCTCAAACAAATACACACTCGCGTTCGAACATGGCTCAACGTGAGATTCGAAACGACGTGGTGATCAATGAGGGCCTGGGCTCGTACGATGGGCGTCCATGTTCTATTAGGATTTACGAGAACCACCTTGAGATTATCGCCAAGCGTGAGGGGTCAACGCTCGATAACCATTCTGTGGTCAAGTCGCTCGTTCCAGGCTTGGGTCATAGCAAGGCGGTGGCGGGCAGGCTTTTCGCTCCGGGCAATTCCAATCCGCCGATTATCATCCCCTTTAATTCGCTGAGCGGGTTTCAAGAAGTGAGCGGCTTTATGCCCACGTTCGTCTTTAACCGGCGTAATCCTCAGACCAGAAAGATGGAGACGCACACTATTAAGACGGTGACCAGGGAGTTTGGGTATGCGCTTAACCGCTATGCCCAGACACACTTCCATTACTAATAGATAAAGGCAAAACATATGGCAAACGATAAACAGCAAGAAGGCTTGTCGGCGCAAGAGCGTCTCGCGCGTCTTTATAGCGCTCGTGCTGAGGGACAGCAGGAGGACGCGACATCGTTCGCGGGTGAGACTGCGGGAACGTCCATTTCGTCAGATGTACCGCAGGCTCAAACGGTTTCTACTCAGGAGCGTCTCGACCGCCTGCGTGCGCGCCGCGCCGGCGTGCCTCTTCCGGGCGATCCGGAGGCGGCTACTCCGGTTAACAACGAGGGCGCGAATCGCCCTCGCTTTAACATCAATCTTTCGCGCATTGTGGACGCGATTCCCACCATTGTTCGGTATTTCCCGCTGCGTATTTTTACGGTTTGGGGACTTTGCTCGGTCTGGTACCGCATGTACTTGAACGTTGGCGGAGACGATGTGTTGCATACGGGGCTTCCGGCGCCAGGGTATAGCGCATTCAATCCATTCGCTTTGGCCGCCGTTGTATTCATCGGCCTTCTCGTAGTTGTGACGGAAATCATTGCCGGCCCTTTGAGCATGATCATTAAGCAGCTAATCATCGGCGCCACGTATTTCTTCCGCGGTTCCGCCGCCACCCGCGAGGCCCGCGACCGCGCCCACGCCAACTTCAGCCTGCGCCGGCTCGTCACCGAGACGGTCCGCGGCTACCACAGCGGCTACTCGGTCTTCGGCTCCATGGCCCGCGCCGCCCGCGGCGCCCGCAACAGCGCCTCCACGCTCGATTACGGCGTCGGGGCCTTCACGGGGGAGGATCCCAACGCGCCCGTCTACGACGACGGCCTGGGCGACCGCCCCTCGCAGATGGAGCTCACTGACGACGCGGCGTCGAGGATCTGGGACCTGTACTACCCGGCCTACGGCGCCGAGGGCCCCATGTCCAACCTGCACGAGGCGCTCGCCTCGGGCGACCCGCAGGACTACACGACCCTGATGAGCCTCGCCCTCAACGTGGCGGAGTGGTGCGAGCAAAACGGCACGCCCGATACGCACGGCTGGTTCGACGACCCCGCCTACCCGGGCGACTACGTCGATGCCGGCACGTTCTACCTCATGGCGTACTCGTTCTGGGAGCAGGCGGCCGAGGCGCGGCGCGTGGGGCCGATCGAACCGCTCGCGGACGACATGAGCCGCTTCATCCTGCGCCACCTGAGCGACTGGTCGCGCGAGAACGCCCACGCCTACCGCTGGCGCGGTGACTGGCGCGACGCTGACTACTTCGACAAGGACCGCCTGTAGGCGGCGGAGGGGGAAACACGGATGGCAATTAATCAGAACGGGTCTGACCGCGGGGGCGCCGGATCCAACGGATCGGATATCAACGATATCGTGAACCGCTTGGGCGGTCCGCGCGTAGTGATCGTTCTTGCCGTGGTGATAGTCATCGCGATTGTGGCGGTCACGTCCATCACAAGCGGCATCTCCGACACCAATCGGCAGACCGAGCAGCGCGCCGAGGCCAAACAACAGCAAGAAGAGGAGGCGGCGCGCGCTCAGCGTAAAAAAGAAAAAGAGGAGCGACACCAGGAAGAAGCGAAAAAGGCCACGGTGCTTACGCTCGATGAAATTACGGACGAGGCGCTGCGCTCGGACTTAGCGCTCGATGCAGATGAGGACGGCAATATTTCGCAAGAGACTGCGGATGAAGCTAGCTCAATCGATGTCGAGTCGTTTGATTCGCTTCCGCTGTTGGCCAGCTTCCACAACATCACGACGTTTGGCATCGGCGATTACGACAGCGAAAACTACGACATAAGCTCCATTAGCAATATCACTCATCTGTCCATTGGCGACTGCTCGGTGCCTCAGGTTGATCTCACACGTTTTCCTCAGCTACAGCGCGTTACCATAAACAGGCTCGAGAGCCCCGTCGATACCTTGAATGCCAAAAACATGTCCTCGTTGACGAACGTCCAGATCGAAGGCCTTGATGGCAGTATTGGGACGCTTGACCTGTCGGGTGATGTGAACCTCGAGGTTCTGAAGATCAGTAGCAGAGTCGACACGCTTAATCTGCGCGGGGCAGGCAGGGAAGATGCCTTCCATTACACTTTTACGCCCAATTGCGTTGGCAAGATCTTGTACGACAGCGACACGAGCAGCAGCCTGGTCGAGTATTTGCAAAAAATGAGCAGTGACTACGGTTACACCATGGAGCAGCAGTAGCGATGCGCTCAAGTGAGGAGAAGCGATATGGCGAATTTTAAGCCCGACATGTCTTGGCGGGATAACGAACGGGTTCAGCGTGTAACCGAGCAGCCTTCGGGCGGGGCTCATGAGCAGGCTGCCGAGACGCCGGATGTGCGGGTGAATATGCGTCCGAACGGGCAGGCAACCGAACAGTCTGCTGGGCAGGCAGCTGAGCGTGCTGATGAAGCCGTCTCTCGCTTGGGCGGCGTTCGCGCCCTGGTAGTGCTTGCGGCGGTTGTGGTCATAGGCGCGGTTGCCGCTTTCGCCGTGATTGGCGGCGTCGGTGATGTGCAGGGCGGCGGGGGAGCCTCGTCGAGCGCCTCTAAAGAGTCGAGCTCAACTGACGCCTCTGGCTCCGAGACCAAGAAAGAAAAAGGTCTCGTCGATGTTGATGCGATCTCGGATGATACGCTGCACGGGTTGCTTGCCGACTACGATAACGATGACGATGGCCAGCTGACCGCCAAGGAGACCCAACGCATCACGGAGTTGGTTGTGAGTGACGAGGTGACGGATTTCACGCCCATTAGCAAGCTGGACAAGCTCGATACGCTCGGCATCAATACCCTGAGCGCCAAGAGTGCGGACTTTAGCGAGCTCGAGGCACTCGAGGTGCTCAAGTTTGGCGACATGACGACCCAGGACCTCGACCTGAGCGTCTGCCCCAAGCTTAATGCCTTTAAGATCGAGGGCCTTAAGGGTGCTGTCAGTTCCATCAACGCCTCGGGTCTTAAGAACCTGATGTTCTTTACCGTTGACCAGGGCCTTCAGGGTGACGTCGAGAAGATTGATCTTTCGAACGATGACATTCTTGGCGCACTCGAGATTACCTGCAACGTCGGTGAGCTCAACCTGTCGGGCTGCAGCCACTCGTTCCCCAAGCTCAACATCGCTGCGGATCATATCGACAAGATCGTGGTCGACAGCAACACCAATGCGGACCTGGTGGCAACCCTGCGTGACCTTTGCGCCCAGAAGGGCTGGACGCTGGAGGAGCGGTAGGATTCTCCAAAGGGATGGATCAGTGTTTGTCGCAAAGCCATAGCTAAATGAAAAGGGGGCTCGGTTTTGAACCGAGCCCCCTTTTGTCTATTTCTGAACAGCAGCTGCCTTCTTTTTTTCCTCCTCGAGCAGCTCGCCAAGCTGCTTGCCGTCCTTGGTCTTCCAGTCAGCCATGCCACTACTGCAGCGACCGATAACAAACGCAGATGCAGCAGAGGGGGTTGGGAATACCAGTTTTTCGGTTAGGATGTTGTCCCCATTGATGAGGTGCTGGTATTTTTGACGGCTTTCATATATGGGCTTGCGGGCAGATGCGGTGGTGCCTTCGGCAATTTTTGAGCCGTTCATTACAATGAAGCCATCGCTTGTGAAATACCCGATTGCATCGGATCCACGACCGTACGTATGAAGCTCGATTTCCGATATGTCTTGTGGGGCGCTGATTTTGACGGGGATGTCTTCGATTTCTTCAGTAGCGTCTTCTTGCATATGATCGATGGCAGCTTTGACTTTATTGGCAAGCCATTGAACAATACAGTCTCTAATAAAGAAATAATCAGGACCTTGGGCTTCGTTCTTGAGCAAGTCGATCAGTTTTGGCAATATGCCCTCGACGCCATTGACCTCTTTGATTTTTGTCCAAGTTTCGCAAGCATTTGTGTAGGCGGCTTCAGAATCCTCTTCATTATCAAAATGCAGCTTGGATTTATCGCTCAGTTTCTCTGCAACGGTTTTTTGGGCAGCCCAAAAAACCGGAACACAAAGGCTTCCGTGGTGTTTTTCACTATCGTTTCGAGTGTCAATTTGATTCGTGCGAAACGTGTTGAATTCATATCGGCAAGGATCGCTTGTAAGGTATGCTTCTGTAATAAATGCTAGGAGGATATCGCTGTTGGACAGATCTTTATCGATCTTCTCTTGCCACTTATCGCCGAGACTGATTGAATTTAAGTCGATCACCTTATCCACTCGGTATTCGGTGTCCTTGAGAAGATCGTTGTTAAGCTTGTCCATTGTTCGGTTAACAATATCTAGGAGATGGTTGAATAGATTGTCGTTGCGTCTGTAACTAATAAAGACCTTTACCAGGGTGTTGCCATTTTCATCTTTTTCAACCCCTAGCATGGACTGCTGCTGGCTCATGGGTTCCTCCGTTTTGCCGATTGCTGTTATTTGACGATGCTGCCCTTGGCGATGCGGGCTGAGAGGGCGACGATGATTCGGTCGTAGGCGTAGACGTCTTTGCCTAGCAAGAATCCGCGAGCGCCGAGTACGTCGTTGTCGGGTGTCATGTAGGCGTGACGCATGAGGGTCTCAGACTTATTCGTGCCTTCGGGCTTGTCTTCGGGCTTGTCTTCGGGCTCCTCCCCTTTAAGGAGAAGATTGACATTATATGCGCGCCTGCGCTGATCCCTCTCGTCCTCTCTGGTGCCGTGCCCCAGCTCGGTCATACCTATTGCCTGACAGTAAGCGAGCCAGCGCTCGTGCTCTATATCGCCCAATAGGCAGATAGTTTTAATTCTTCTGCGATAATTGGCTTCATTGTTGGCGAAGGTCTCCAATGTATCGCCTTTCTTTTTATTTTCGAGTAGGTATTGTCTTACCAGATGACCATTGTCTAGGCCTTCGCTTCTTCCGCCTTCTAGTTTCGCCAGATAGTCGTTTTCGAGCGTATCGATGGTTTCCGATAGACCAACCGACCAAAAGCGACTGGGAAGATACGCGGCCGACGCGCGACTGCTGCATTTGTTCCATTCACTCTTGTTAAATTTGTCGCGCGCCGTATCGTCTGGCATGGAGGCATCATAGCTGACGGTGGCATGGTCATAGTTGCACATCTCATATACCGCATTGAGCTGTATAGCGCGCTGTTCAAGCTTATTGTTGAGGAGATTGTTGTAGGTAAAGAAAGCTTTGCGAGAACCGAAGGGATGCATGATTCCGACGATGGGGTCCTTTTCCTTTTCGGAACTTGCTGCGGTCATGGCGAGCTTTCTTAAGGCTTTAAGAATCTCTTCGCTCTCGATGTGAGGGCAAATAACAGGGCGTTACTTCATGTAGTTTGGAGTGCCATGCTCGACAAAGCGGTTGAAAATCTGCCGTTGCAACATAAGGGAGCATGAAAGGTTCTGGCTGCAGCTGCCCGTGGTTACAAAGGCATAAACGAATGCGTTATCGGGCAGCAGGACACAACTGTCATCACATGCCACGCACTTGCTCTGAAGGTCGTAGTGCAGAGCAGCGACGCTGTTGCCTGCCATAAGGCGGTCAAGCGTGATTGAGGGGGCGCTGGCCTCGACAAAACGCACCGTAGGTGTCCCGTCTTGGATCTCTCCGAGCATTTCGGGATATCGTGCCGCCTCGCGCTCGACGATTTCGTGGGCATTAGGATCGACGATCACAATGCTGAGCTTTACCTGCGGCAGACGGCCCATCCAGTATGCGGTGCGTGCCGCCTGCATACCGTAATCTCCTGCGCCAATTACGAGCACTGTGAGGTTTTGGAGCTTGGTGCTGTCGTCGCGGGTGATGTCGACAGGAGCAAGCCATCTGAAAAGGGGCGCCTCGTCCAGAACGTTGTAGATTTCGTTTTGCGTACGAGAAACCAGGTGCAGATTGACGTTTTTTGGATAGGGCTTGATGGCATCAAAAACTCTCGGGTCGTCGGGGTTGCTGTGAAGACAATGGAGCGTAATCTTGGGCGCGCAGTCGGCCTGAGGATCCTTGTGCGTCGCTTCGAGCGTGTCGATCGTTGCGCTGACATTGTGTTCGGTTTCTTCGCTCGTTGCGACGACGTCAACTGCGGGTAGATGCTTAACTGCATCGCGCAGCGATGCAATCGTTGTGAGCACATCGGCTGCTTCGGAGTCGGTGAACACATAGCGCACATAGCCCTGGCACAGATTGCGCAGTACGCGCTGACGTTCGCCGTCCTTGTCGCTGCCTAGACAAAAGATGAGGGCGATGTCGCCGTTGCCATTCGCGTTATTGAGCGTTCCGTCCTTGATGTTGTTAACGATATCACGCGCGAGCAACTCGGCGTTGGCGTCGACGCTCTCAAAGATAATTGCATGGTCGGCATGCTTGAGGTGATGCTTGATCACGCTGCCCGAGAGGCGTGTGACGACGGCGTTGAAGGCAAGTAGGCCAACTTCAACGGGAAGGGCAATGATGTATGCGAGTGTTAGCAGCGAATAGAACAGGCGGCATGCTTGGTTGGGGATGACGCCGTTGACGACCGATGTTATATCGGTAAGGCCAGTCTGGATGGTTGTTGTCCAGCCAACTGTGAATAGGTTGGTGATGAACCAGCTGATATAATTCCAGCCCCCTGGTTCCCAGCCCTCGCCAAGGTCGGATGAAAAGCATTGCTCCCAGGTAACGGGCGCGAACAGGAAAAGGGCTCCAATGGCAAGGACGATGAAGGCGACGAGGCGACGATCATAATCTATTTCATGGCCAAAGAGCCTGTACTGATGACTGTGGAGCTCCAGGAAGACAGAGCAACAGAGTGCGACGAAAGCGATCGGGGACGCTAGGGTCCATAAGATTTCAGCCAAAGTAGAAACCTCCTAGGATTAGAGGGCAGTGTGAGCAAATGGGCATATCTTCCCACCGCCTACGTAAACACGCGATCCCTCAGCTCGGCCGCCTCGTTAATCTCGACATTGGTGCGGCCTTGGAGATCTTCGGTGCGCTTGCTGGTGAGCTTGCCGTCCTTTAGCCCGTAGGTGGTGTACTGAACGATTGCGCCGGCGGTTTCGGCTGCCTGACGTAGGGGCTCGTAGGTGTCGGTTTGCTCGCACCATGCATAGAAATCATCAACGGTGGCGTTGGGATTGCCACTAAAGAGTCGATACCATTCGCGTCCAAAGATGCCAAGGACCGAGAACGTCTTTTTCTCGACAAGCTTGTCGCTCTTGTATTTGTAGTCCAGCGTGAGGTCCACCAGATAGGCGGCTCCCGTTTCAAAGGCGTTCTCATTGCCCTGATGACCGATGACCTCGGCCTCCGGGTAGTACTTGTCAATAAACTCGGCGGCGTCGCCTTCGTAGTCGGCAACGATGCGCACACTCTGCACTTTGCCCCGCTTGTACGTGTAGTGCAGGATGCGCAGCAGTCGCTCCTGCCAAAACGCATAGGAAAACAGGTGGTCGACAAAGTGCGGATTCTCAAGCAGATTGGCCTGACCCATCCAAACGGTTTGGAACAGCTGGTAGTCGGCCTGCGGCTCGCCCGTGACCTCGCGGAACCACTGTACGGCGACGTCGGCGGGGATATAGAACGATAGTCGCTCCTGCGGAGTACCGCTCTTGGTCGTTTTGGCGCGCAGGGGAATCTCGACCTCGTAGCCAGAACCGTCGTCCGTTCCGCAGCTTAAAACGGGCGGCAGCATAAACTGGCAGGGGCCCTCGTCGCATACGCGCATCGGCTGGGGGCTAACAGGTTGCCCGTCAAACTCCATCTCGATGTCTGTGTTGTCTTCTTCGTCCTCGTCATCATCTTCGATGCCAAGGTCGTAGCCGGTGTAGTAGTCATCCAGGTGTCGTTCGTTTACATTTCGCCCGTTTACGACGTCAAAGACGGTAACACCCGTCATGCGGTCGCAATACTTTGCGACTTCAAAGAGGTTGCAGCTCTCCTCGGGCGTAAAGTTATCCATGCGGTGCAGGAACTCGGTAGCGCATTCCTCGGGATCATAGCCGTCCATGTCGCTGTCACCGACCCAAAAGTTGGGATCACGATTGCTTTTGAAGTACCACCAGTACCAGACGGGGCAGAATACCGCATTTACGCCAAAAAAGACCTTTTGGATGATGTTGCCGTTGCCGTCGAACTTGTAATCGAGCGGCAAGTTAACAACCGGATCGTTTGATGTGTCACGCGCCATGGTGTGCTCCCTGCGATGATTTGTGTTGCGCGTGCAGGCCAGATTCGATGCGTCTGACCTGCGCGCGCCTGTTACTTCGCATACTAGGCCGCCTGCGCTGCATTCTGTTGCGCAACATCGTGGACGGCGCGGTTCGACGTCCGGGGCCGATGCCGCGCAACAGATACATGGCCTGGCCGTGCCAATCGCTCTCTAGTAGCGCGCCGAGCGCTGGGCGTTGCCCGGGTTGTAGCCCGCCCAGGCGGCGATGACGTCCGACTCAACGACGCTCGTTGCAATGTTGATAAAGCTGCCGCCACGGGGCAGGTCGGTATGGAAGTCTTCGAGCAGGTTGGGCTGGAACCTAAAGTCCTCAAAGTTGACGGTGCTGGGGTTGTAGAGCTGACAAGTACCATCCTCGGTAGAGATCGGGCCAACCATGTAAACGGCCTTGTGCTCTACGACCTCGGTATCGTCGACGTCGATCACCTCTCCACGATCGTGCGCGGCAGCGGCGTGCTCCATGAGCTCGAGGAATCGGTCGGCTTCGGCGCTGCAGAGTACGCAGCGCGAGGAGAGCACCGTAAGCGCATAACCCGTTTTACGACCCAGTTTCTCTCGCAGCTCGCTAAATCGTTGCGACTGCTCCGGGGTCATGCGCGTTTTGGACGGTGCAGTCTGCTTGAGTCCGCACGCCTTAAGGAACATCGCGTTGGCCTTGCGAAGAGCGCTCATAGCGGCGGAGTCGCTCTTTGCCGCGGAGACGTCGATGCGTCCTCCCTCGGGAATCTGCTTATAGCGGGAGAAGCCCTTCTCGCCCTCGACGGGCATCCAGTATGTAATGACGTCATTTTCCACTACGCTAAAGCGGCACGTAAAGGGCGCGCCGATTGCCGGCGCCTCGCCGTAGAACTTTACGCGTACGGCTTGGTCGGTGTCCGCCATCCACATCATAAAGCGCTGGCTATTGTTGCCGTCATGGCTCCGGAGCTTTGCAATAAGGTAGCAAACCGAGTCGCAACGGCTTTCGAGTGCGGCGCCTCTTCCGGTGGCAATGGCGCTTATACCTTGGGCCTTGAGCTCGATATCGCGGTGCAGCGCGTTGAGCTCTTCGGATGTCAACAGGTCTTGGCCGAGAAGCCCCGCGACAAGCGAACCGACTTCTATGTCGGTAGCAAGGGCGGCGTCGACAACCTTGCGGTGCGCCTGGTGGCTTGCATAAGCCGGCATAGGTTTGCGGCCTGTGGCAAATCCAAATGGGTCGCGGATCTGGTCGCCGCCGCGATAGAGCGGCTCTAAAAAGAACATGTTCATGTCGTTTCGCTTGCCCTGCTTTTGACCGTAGGCATCGAGGGAATTCCAGACATGCTTCTCTGCAATGGGGTTCATCCACAGGCTGATTTTCGATTTTTCTGCCGAGGAGGTCGAAGTGCTCTTTTTGGAGCTTGCGGCGGGACGCGAGGCGGGTTTCTGAGATCCAGCGGGGAGAACTTGCTCAAGATCGAATTTTTTAAGCAGCCTAACGTAGACTCCGACCGATGCTTCTTCTGCCATTTCCGCCATGACCGACTGTGATGGGTCGTCGACAAAGGAAATGCGCGTTTTGCCATCATCGGAGACTGCCTGACAGTAGCCGCAACGAAGTGCAACGTAGCCTTCGTTGTCGCTGCCACGGTCAAAGTACATCTGCTCTTTGCATCCGAGTGTGCCGGGGATGAATGCGGTCGGGTTTGCCATGTCGGGGATCGTAATGGCAGCGCCGGTCGCGCGTTTAAGCTCATCGAAATACTCGACGTACAGCGGAATGTTGTAGTGCTGGACGAGCGCCTCGAGAACGATGACGTTGGGTACGGAGTGCGCCACGCGATAGCGCACGGAGTTATAGCCCCATTCGACATCGGTTGCATCATCGGGGATTCCGTGGCCTGCCATGGTCCTTAGGACCTCATCGGGTGAGTCAAACGTGCTATCGGGCGTGCCGCAAATCGCCTGGAGCGAGAACCCGCCAAAGCACTTGTCGAGATCATTGCGGATATACTCGCAGCAGTCATGATTGGGAAAGACGATGCGAAACGTCATCGCGCCCATGGCCTGGGACATGTAGACGTTGCCCGACGCCTGGGCATCGGACTCTGCCTGGGCATCGGACTCTGCCTGGGGCTCCTCTTGGGCGCCAAACTGGTCCTTGAGAAAGTCGAAGTACAGGGACACGTTTCCGCGCTGCGCATACGAACGCATGATGGGGTCGGTGGTGTCCTCAAAGTACTTTTGGCTTCCGTCGGGCATGGACATGGTTCCCATGCCGCAGCGGAATAGGGTGTCGGTGGCACCGTCGAACCCCTCCGGGAAATACACCCAGCAGCTCTTGTCGACCACGTTTGCAAACGAGACGCTATCGCCCTGCGCATCGGCGATCACGGCGCCGGCAGCGAGCTCATCGGCATCGGTGTACTCGTAGTAGACGGGAACGCCGATCATCTTAGAGATGGTCTTGGCAACCTCCAGCGAGGGGATGCCGTTGTATTCGTACTGGAGCGAGTTGTAGCCCCAGACGACGTTGGTGACCTCTTCGCCGTCGGACCCGCAGGTTTCCAGGGCGGCATTGGTGGCGTCGGTCGGATCCATGTGCTGGAAGTCCTCGTAATCGGGGATCACGGCAGCAAAGCAGAACTCGCCATAGTCTCGCTCCAGGGCAGCTTTGGCCTGCATGCAGATATCGTGATTGGGAAACACGATGCGATTGACAATCTGGTTGATCGAGATCCCTCGGTCGGTATCTTGAAGCAGATGCTCAAAAATCTCGTCCATCGTTCCTTCTTTCGTATGCGGTGGAAGCCCACGATCCCGGGTTTTAGGGCTCGTGGCTTTGCTAACCCGAACGCTACTGCCTCGATGGGCGAGAACGTTGCGCAACATCCGCGAGTGCGCAAATTGCAATGCGGAACGGTCTGTGCTGGTGCGTTTTGAGAGCGGATCCGCCTCGTTCCCGGCAATGTTGCGCAACGTCTGCTCGGTATGGATTTCTACACTTGAGTTGTCCAAAAGGGATTCGGTTCTTGAATGAGGGATGAACGATGAGCAGGAACTCCTATTACGATGACGATATGTCTGAAGAGGACTACGAGCGGGTCATGGAGCATATGTACGAGCTTGAGTGCGAACTCGAGGAACCTCATGATGCTCGCACCGACCAGTTGATTCGCGAGGAGCTCGAGCAGCTTTCGAGTGCCATGTTGTTTGAGCCGGTGGTCAAAAACGGTGAGTACCTTGGTGAGCGCGACCATGTGCCCGGGTATTGGACGGATCGTCGCGATTTGGAGTCCGCGTCTTCAGACGCTTCGAGCGAAGTCGACGAGGTGGAGAAGGATGAGCCGTTTGATTTAATTGGCTATCAGGGCTCTTCCTCGGGCGGTTCGGTGCTCGACATGTTTACTCCCATTTTAAGGAGTCGCGTGTTCTGGATCTTCATTGCGTTTCTGGTGTTTATCGGCATGCTCGACATGTTCTACGACAGCTTTATTGTTCCTTCGGGCTTCGCTATTAGCCGCATTAATTTCCAGGGCTTGGTGCTGCTGGCGATTGTCGTTGCATGCATTGCCCTGAGGCGTCGTCGCCGTTAACGGCGGTATTGATGCGGCTTCCGATGTTGCGCAACAGAGTGTTGGGGCAGCGCCGTATGCTTGGGTTGTCCTGAAAGCGAGAGAAAGGACAGGACAATGGTTGAGGTTGAAGTAAGGGCTTTGGGTCCCGACGACGTCGACGATATGGTCGATCTGGACGAGCAGTCGGGCTACGAGGTCTATGACGAGTACGCGGACTTTGTTGAGGACGAGGACGAGGAGAATAGCAGCCTCTGGGGCGTCTTTGTCGATGATGAGCTGGTTGGCTTTTGTGTGACGGGCGGTGCGGATGACCCCGATCTGCCGGATGCCGTAACGGAGCACCCGCTCAACGAGGAAACGTCGACGTTTTTGAGCCATGTGTATGTTGACCCCGACTACCGCGGTAACGGCTATGGTGCGCGCCTGGTGCACGACGCCCTGTTGGGATACTGGGAGAGCGAGGGCGAACAGCAGCCTACATTCCTGGATCTGAGCGGATATCTCTTTGACGATCCTGATGCGGATCCGATTAAGCTCGCGCATCTGCTCATCGACTTCTTTGGCAAGAACGGGTTTGAGCCCATTCCCGACGATGAGCACGACATTACCTACACCTGCATGGTCTTGGATCCCAAGAACTTTAAGGACCCGGACGCAGAGTAGGGACTGCGATCTGTTGGTTCAGCTTCCCTAGTTAGTGTTTGGCGGGGCCGGACGTTCCAGTTGTGATGGCTGGACGTCCGGTCCTTTTTGTGGCCTGTCGGGTTTGGTGATCGGCACGTTTGTCTCGATCTGTAACACCTAGACGAAGATTCGGCCTGTAGATGTTACAGATCGAGATGCTAGCTAAGGGGCTGACTGAATGTCTCGATCTGTAACAGTAGGAACCCGGTTTTGTCTCGTAACTGTTACAGATTGAGACGATCGGCCCAGGCTCGCCCGTCCGCCTCGTCATCTGTGGTTTACGTGGGGGCATACGGAGTACGGGTATACTAACCGGCGGCGAATCTGCTCCATCGCTTAGAGCTGCTGCGTCTGGACGGCGCGTGATAGGGCTGCCAAAGCGATCGCCAGCGTGCTGAGCAACGTCCTCTCTGTGCGCACCCGTTTTTGTATGTATTAGCGCACTACCAAGCACGCCCGCGCGGCCGCATGCCGTGCCCATTGCGCGTGCAGATAAGGAACAACAACATATGCGTAATTCTGTATCCGACGTCACCGACGCCGAGATTCTGGACGAGACCCGCGAGGCCATGACCCAGGCTGCTTTCGATGCCGCCGACGAGGCCAGCGCCGCCGAGACCGTCGAGTCTGCGACCGTGAACCTGCCCACCTTTGACGAGCTGGGACTTTCGGACGAGATGCTTCGTGCTATCGAGAACCTGGGCTACACGGCGCCCACGCCTGTCCAGGCTGGCTCGATTCCCGTGGTGCTTGAGGGCCGCGACCTGCTTGCCGCCGCTCAGACCGGCACCGGCAAGACGGCTGCCTTCTTGCTGCCGACCATGAACAACCTGGAGCACATCGCTCCGCCCAAGCCCGTGCGCGAGCGCGGAGGCCGCAACCGCCGTCGCGGCGCCAAGAAGCCCGAGGGCAACGGTCGCGGTCCCTTGATGCTCGTCATCACCCCCACGCGCGAGCTTGCCCAGCAGATCGACGAGGTCGCGAGCAAGATCGCCGACGTCACCGGCCATGTCGCCGTGACCGTCGTGGGCGGCGTGAGCTACAAGCCTCAGACCGCGGCCCTCAAGTACGGCTGCGACATCCTGGTCGCCACGCCGGGCCGCCTGGTCGACCTGATCGAGCAGGGTGCCTGCCACCTGGATGAGGTTAAGGTCCTGGTGCTCGACGAGGCCGACCGCATGCTCGACATGGGCTTTTTGCCCGCCGTCCGCCGTATTGTGCGCGAGACGCCGGCCGAGCGCCAGACGCTGCTGTTCTCGGCGACCCTCGACGAGGAGGCCGTGGGCGAGATCACCGACCTGGTGAGCGACCCGGCCCGCGTGGAGATCGCGCCCGCCACGTCGACCGCCGACACCGTCGACCAGTTTGTGTTCCCGGTGTCCATCGAGGCCAAGAACAACCTGCTGCCCGAGTTCCTCAAAAAGGAGGGACCGGAGCGCACTATCGTCTTTATGCGCACCAAGCACCGCGCCGACAGCTGCTGCCGTCGTCTGGAGCGCAAGGGCATCAAGGCCGCCGCGATTCACGGCAACCGCAGCCAGGCTCAGCGCGAGCGTGCCCTTTCGGCCTTCCGCGACGGTACCGTCGACGTGTTGGTGGCAACCGACGTGCTCGCCCGCGGCATCGACATTAGCGACGTGCGCTACGTCGTGAACTTTGACGTACCGGCCGAGCCGACCGACTACATCCACCGTATTGGCCGTACGGGCCGTGCCGGCGAGCTGGGTTGGGCCATTACGTTTGTGACCGAGCAGGACGTGGACGAGTTCTACGAGATTGAGAAGCTTATGGACAAGACCGCCGACATCTACGAGGCCGGCGACCTGCATGTGGGTCCCAATCCGCCCGCCGTTGACCCCGAGCGCGATCCTGCCGCCTTTAAGGTGAAGAAGAAGACCAAGCGTGGCAAGTCCAAGAGCAAGAAGAAGCTTGAGCAGGCACGTCGCGACGGCAAGCGCAACGGCGATGACTACGGCGATGTGGCTGGTCGTTCCAACCGCGGTCGCGACGAGCGCCGCGGCGACGGCGAGCGTCCGAGCCGCCCCAAGCGCGGTGGCAAGACTCGCGTGCGCGAGGGTGTTCAGGCTCGCGTGGACGAGGCTGTGGAGAGCGTGGCCCGCGAGGTGGCTGCCGAGGAGCGCGGCGGTGCTGCTGCCGTCGAGCAGGCTTCGCGCGGCAACCGTGCCGAGCGCCGTGCCAAGCAGTTCCAGGGCGAGGCACATCGCCGTCGCCGTGAGGACAAGGACCGCGGCGGTCGTCGCCGTGTTGAGCGCGAGGACGAGGGCCGTGGCTCGCGTGGCGGCAAGCGTGGCTCGGGCGATCGTCGTCGTTCCGGTCGCAATGACGAGCGCGGTGGCCGTGATGAGCGTCGCGGCGGCGAGGGTCGCGGCGAGCGTGGCGCCCGCAGCGGTGAGTCCCGTGGCGGCAAGCGCTTTGAAGAGCGCGGCGGCCGTGGCGGCGAGCGTCGCGAGAGTACTCGCGGTAATGGCGGGCGCAGCGGCGCCGGCCGTTCTGGCGAGTCGCGCGATCGCCGCGATCCGCGTGCCAGCCGCGATCGTCGCGATGACTGGCGCAACTACGACGATACCCGCGAGGATCGTCGCGGCTATCGCGGCGGGCGTGGCGGCAACCAGGCCGGCTCCCGTGGCGGCCGCGCCGGCGGTCGCGATAACCGTGGCAGCTATGGTAACAGCCGTGGCGGCAAGCGCGGCGGCAGCTCCCGTCGTCCCGGTGACGGCGGCGGCAAGCGCAAGTAACATACGCGTCGCGCGGTAAGGCGAGATGAGTTTGGGTCCCGAGCAGACTATACTCGGGGCCCTTTTTGTGGGCGCAGTTTGAGGTGGGCCGGCCCCCTCACGAAAAAGCACGGAGACGGTCGCGGCAAGAGATGTGGGTTATCGGCTTAGTTGGAGATTCGCGTATGCGGGGTTCTGGCATAGACGGAGAACGTGAAGCTCCCTACTGACGCACGGTGGCCGCAGTGCCCGGGCGGCCACGCCGGGGATTCCGCCCACTGCCTGGCGCCCTTGCCGTCACCCGGCTTCCACGCTCGCATTCTTCTGGATGCGGGCGTGTTTTTTCACGGCACGCACGGGTCCCCCGGGGCGCGCCGTGCATTTTCGGGAGTTTTCAGCAAGCCGGGGTGGCTGCATACGCGCCGGAAGCGTCTATTTGATCTCGCGAGATCCCTCGACGGGCGATTTGGGTCGGCAGACGGCGTACGACGTGGCGATGGCGCGCGTTTCGCGCCGAGCCGTGCCCCAAAGCGACGCCGGCCGCGCGATGCTCCCGGTTCGCGGCGTCGCCGGCGGGGGTCGCGATGCTGAATACTCCGGTTTTTGCACGGTCCAAGCGGGGGTACGTTGGGACGGGAAGGGGCGCCCCCGTCTATTTATGCATGGCACAAGCGAAAATATGCAAGACAATAGGGCGCCATGCGCCGGATGCCCAGATTGGGCGCGCCATACGCCGACGTTCGCCGCGTTCCTTCCGCGCCGTGCGCGAATCAAAAGTCGAGGGCAGTTATGGGCGTGCGGGCGGCCCTGCTGACGGCGGGGTTGCAGCGGAGCTTGCGCTTGCCGTGGGTAAACGCGCCCTGGGCGCCGGCGCTCGAAGGCCGCATGCTGTTGCTTGCCACACACGATTCCGTCGACGCTCAGGCCCTCAATATCTCGGACATCATCACGCTCTAAATACTTACTCAGCAACAAAATGATCCGTTTTTTCTCCGTTCCCATGGGGTCGGGTATGGTATTCTATCTGCGGGGTAATACTTAGGATTACCAAGTAATACCAACGCCGTAGAAACAAACTCCAGATGCGGGCCAATCGGGTTGCCTTCACAGCCCGTCGCCCAGCCGCGTGGTCCGCATCTATCCGCACCACCGTCGTTTAAAAAAGGAAGCGCCATGGCAGAACACATGACCCCGGTTGTCGCGAAGGTCTTGCCTGAGGAAAAGGCGGCCTTCGCGGCGGCAACCCAGCTCGTAGGCACCACGCCGTCTAACGCCATCCGCATGTTCATCGCCGCCTTCAATCGCTGCGGCACCTTTCCGTTCGACATTTCGCCCAGCGGGGCCTTTGGCACTGCGCCCGATTCTCATCAATAAGTGATCCGTTTTCCTCCGTCCCCATGGGATCAGCTCTCTGCCGAGTTGTGGTAGAACTAGGGAATGGTTTTGAGGAGGTTGGCATGCTCAATGCGATGATTTGGGCGCTTGCCTGTTTTGGCGTTGTCGCTGCCGATATAGCCCTGAGCGTGGTTCTGTTTTCAGCTCTCGATGCCGTATCGGTGCTGACGGGCTATCCGATCGATAATCTCGATATCCAATGGTTCCAGGCCGCCGCTCAGACGGCGTCTTTTTTGATGGCGCTGCTGTGGTGGCGCTATCTGTGGCCCCGCTCCTTCATGGCGCGCCGGCAAGGCGAGCGCCCGCTCGGTGGGGGAGCAGGCGCGGCATGGAAGCGCATCGTCTGCGTTGTCGTGATCGGCCTGTCCATGCAGGTGGTCATTAGCTACCTATGCGACGGCGTGCTGTCGCTGCTGCCCGAGGTCGCGGCAGACTATAGCGAACTTGTCGAGGAAACAGGTATGGGCGACACGAGCTATCTGGCCGTCCTGACCACGGTGCTCGGCGCGCCGTTTTGCGAAGAGCTCCTGGTGCGCGGCATCATCTTTGAGTTCTCACTGCGTGCGTTTAATCCACAGTGCCGTCCGCTCTGGAAACGTCGGCGCCGCGCGAACGCGCAAGACGGCACCATAGTGCCCTGGGCGGCCCCAAGTACGTGGGGTATCGCCGCGGCGATTGTGCTGCAGGCGGCAATCTTCGGTTTTATGCACATGAACTGGGTTCAGGGCTGCTATGCGGGCGCTGCCGGCCTCATTTTTGGTTGGGTGCTCGTGACGACTGGAAAGATTCGCTACACGATCCTGTTGCACTTTGCCTTTAACGCCGGGTCGTACCTCATGGGCCTGCTGTGGTTTGTGAACACGCCGCTCGACGTGGCGGTCACGGTTGCCATCGCCGGCGTGATCCTGGTGGAGGCGATGCGCTCACTGCGTCAAGCGTGCCAGCAGAGCGCTGCGAGCGCATCTACCGCATTCCCGCACTAATTGCGGCGTCCGCCTCCATTGGCACCCTGACGCCCCTGAGCTGCACGGTTGCGTCCGGCAGTGTTCTGCGCGCGCGACATGCCGCCGTGGCCCTTGCTGCCTTTGGGCCCCTTGCCGGCGGCGCCACCGTGGGCCTTGCCGCCTTTCTTGCCGGCGCCATGTCCGCCGCCGGCCGATGTCTCGCCCGGGCGTGGCGGCACGGGACGGATCAGGCAATGCTTGGTGTAGCCGATCAGGTCGCGACGCCCGGCCTTCTCCAGCGCCTCGCGCACCAGCTTGTAGTTCTCGGGCTTGCGATACTGGATGAGCGCGCGCTGCATGGCCTTCTCGTGCGGGTCGCGCGCCACATAGATCGGCTCCATGGTGCGCGGATCCACGCCGGTGTAGTACATGCAGGTCGACATGGTGGACGGGGTGGGGTAGAAGTCCTGCACCTGTTCGGGCATGTAGCCCATGTCGCGCACGGCCTCGGCAAGGTCCACGGCTTCCTTCATCGTCGAGCCGGGGTGGCTCGAGATCAAGTACGGCACCACATACTGCTTGAGTCCATACTCGCGGTTCAAGCGTTCAAATTTGCGGCAGAACGCGTCGTAGACGGCGCGGCTCGGCTTGCCCATCACACTCAGCACCGCGTCGCTCACATGCTCGGGCGCTACGCGCAGTTGGCCCGAGACATGGTGCTCCAGCAGCTCACGCAAAAACTCGTCCGAGGTATCGGCCATGGTGTAATCAAAGCGGATGCCGCTGCGGACAAAGACCTTTTTGACGCCCGGCAGCTGGCGCAGGTCGCGCAGCAGCTGCGTGTAGCCGCTCTCGTCGACGACCATGTTCTTGCACACGCTCGGCCACAGGCAGCGCTTGTTTTTGCATACGCCGTGCTTGAGCTGCTTGTCGCAGGCAGGGCGGCTAAAGTTGGCTGTCGGCCCGCCCACGTCGTTGATGTAACCCTTAAACTCGGGATCGCGCGTGAGCAGCTCGGCCTCGCGCATGATCGAGTCGTGGCTGCGCATCTGCAGCACGCGGCCCTGGTGGAAGGTGAGCGCGCAAAACGAGCACTCGCCAAAACAGCCGCGGTTGGAGCTAATGGAAAACTTGATCTCGGCAAAGGCCGGCACGCCGCCTGCCGCGTCATAGTTGGGATGCCAATCGCGTGCGTAGGGGAGTTCGGCCACCTCGTCCATCTCGTCGGTGGTGAGCGTCGCCGACGGCGGGTTCTGCACCACATAGACGCTGTTGGGGTAGGGCTCTACCAGGCGATGCCCGGTGATGGGGTCCATGTTCTGCTGCTGTACGTTAAAGCTGCGCGCGTAGTTGAGCTTATCGGCGGCAAGGTCGTCCCAGCTGGGCAGCAGGTCGTAGTCGTAGACCTCGTCGAGCGAGCTGGTGCGGTAGACGGTGCCATTGATATAGGTAATCTGATCGACGGGCAGTCCCGCGTCGAGCGCGTCGGCGATCTCGACGATCGCGTGCTCGCCCATGCCGTAGATGAGGATGTCGGCGCCCGAGTCGAGCAGTACCGAGCGCTTGAGCTTGTCCTGCCAGTAATCGTAGTGGGCCAAGCGACGTAGGCTTGCCTCGATGCCACCGATAATGATGGGGGCATCCTTAAACGTCTGGCGGATGAGATTTCCGTAGACCGTGACGGCTCGGTTGGGGCGGTGACCCTCCTCGCCGCCGGGGGTATAGGCGTCGGTGTGGCGGCGGTGCTTGGTCACCGAATAGTGGTTGACCATGGAGTCCATGTTGCCGGCGCTGACGAGAAAGCCCAGGCGCGGCTCGCCGAGCACGGTGATGCTGGCGGGGTCGGTCCAGTCGGGCTGGCAGATGATGCCCACTTTGTAGCCGTGCGCGTCGAGTACGCGGCTGACGATGGCCATGCCAAAGCTGGGGTGGTCCACGTAGGCGTCGCCGCAGATGTAGACAAAGTCGCACTGGTCCCAGCCGCGCGCATCCATGTCGGCGCGGCTGACGGGGAGGAACTTATCGCGGCCCGGGCGCCAGGGGCGGATGGGTGCTGCCGGGGTATGAGTGGCGTGGCCGCCCTGGGCTTTGCCGCCACGCTTTTGCTGCTGGCCCTGTTTGCCCTGCTGGCTGCGCTGGTTGTTCTGAGCGTGCTGAGGCTTTTTTGCCACGATCCCTCCCGGTGTTTGTATGCTGCACGTAATTGTAACCAGTCTTTTTGGGACGGGGCTAAAAAGACTGGTGGAGTACATGAGCTGGCGGATCGGCGCGTCGATGCGGGTGTCGTTTGTTTCCAGACTGTGTATCTGCGCGTTGGAGAACCCGTCTCGCGCGCACGCCATGTTGTCAATGGGTTACAGTATGAACGGCGGCTATGTTTCCGCCAACGCACGAGAGAGTCGTCAACAAGGAGGATGCACGACGATGCAGCGTGCCAAACAGATATCGGAGTCTATTGAGCTGGGCATCATCTTGGCGCTCGCCGGTGGCTTTATGGACGTGTATTCGTACATTGGGCGCGATCATGTTTTCGCCAACGCGCAGACAGGCAACATCTTGCTGGTGGGCGTGAGCATCTCGGAGGGCAATTGGGCACTTGCGGGGCACTATTTCTTCCCTGTGGTGTCGTTTGCTGTGGGCATTATGCTTGCCGACCTGGTGCACGAGCGTTTTGGCAGCTTGATCCACTGGCGTCAGGTGACGGTGTTCTTTGAAGCCGTTATCTTGCTGGGCGTGAGCTTTATCCCGGGCGGCGATTTCAACCTGCTCGCCAACTGCCTTACTTCGTTTGCCTGCGGCATGCAGGTCGAGAGCTTCCGCAAGATCCACGGTCACGGCATCGCCACGACCATGTGCATCGGCAACTTGCGCAACGCGCTGCAAAACGTGGACGACTACATCATCACCCACAAACGCGGCTTTTTGGAAAACGGCGTGCTGTACTTTGGCGTGATCTTTACCTTTGTGTTTGGCGCCGTGCTGGGCAACTGGTGTATTGAGCGCATGGGCCTGCATGCCATCGTCGTGGCGAGCTTGCTGCTGTTTGTCGCGTTTGCCATCATGTTCATCGACCGCGAGCGCGACTTGCGCTCTCGCTGGAAGCGTGCCTGCGAAGATTGGAAAGACGCCTGCCAAAAATAACGGCAGGATACGGCAAGGGGCTGGTCCCTTTGTCGCACTGATCATTATTGGGGAGGGGACGGCCATCTCGGCCGCCCCTTTTTGTTTAGTGGTCCGGCGATGACGATACCAGTTGTTGAAACGCTTTAACACCTTTGACGTTTTCACGCGTTTTTTGTTTCAAAAGCGTTAGGATGGGACTTATAGCGCGGGGCGTAATGGGCGCCCCGCACACGATGGGAGGCTATCAATGGCTAATCGTTTTGTTCTCAACACCATCTCTTATCATGGTTCCGGCGCCATCAAGGAGATCCCCGGCGAGCTCCAGCGTCGCGGCTACAAGAAGATCTTCGTCTGCTCCGACCCCGATCTGGTTAAGTTTGGCGTTACCGCTAAGGTGACCGACGAGCTCGACGCCGCCGGCATCGCTTGGAGCCTCTACTCCGAAATCAAGCCCAACCCCACTATCCAGAACGTCAAGGACGGCGTCGAGGCCTTCAAGGCCGCCGAGGCTGACGCTATCGTGACTATCGGTGGTGGCTCCTCCATGGATACCGCCAAGGCTATCGGCATCATCATCAACAACCCCGAGTTCGCCGATGTCCGCAGCCTCGAGGGCGTTGCTCCCACTAAGAACCATGCCGTGTTCACCATCGCTGTGCCGACGACCGCCGGTACCGCCGCCGAGGTGACCATCAACTACGTCATCACTGACCCCGAGAAGGTCCGCAAGTTCGTGTGCGTTGACACCAACGACGCCCCCGAGGTCGCCGTCGTCGATCCCGACATGATGGCTTCCATGCCCGCCGGCCTGACCGCTTCCACTGGCATGGACGCTCTGACCCACGCCATCGAGGGCTACACCACCAAGGGCGCTTGGGAGCTCTCCGACATGTTCCACTTTGAGGCCATTAAGCTGATCAGCGAGAACCTGCGCGACTCTGTCGCCGAGGCCAAGTCCGGTCAGCCCGGCTCCGGCCGCGAGGGCATGGCTCTTGGCCAGTATGTCGCCGGCATGGGCTTCTCCAACGTCGGCCTGGGCATCGACCACGCCATGGCTCACACCCTGTCCGCTCACTACGATACCCCGCACGGTGTCGCCTGCGCCATGCTGCTGCCGATCGCCATGGAGTTCAACAAGCCGGTTTGCGCCGAGCGCCTGGCCAAGGTCGCCGTCGCCATGGGCGTTGACACCACGGGCATGAGCACCGACGAGGCTGCCGACGCCGCTATCGCCGCCGTCAAGCAGCTTTCCGCCGACGTGAACATCCCGCACGTCTGCGAGGCCATGAAGGCTGACGAGATCGAGGTCCTGGCCAAGGACGCCATGGCCGACGCTTGCTTCCCGGGTAACCCGCGCGAGGCGACGCTCGACGACGTCATCGAGCTCTTCAAGAAGATCTGCCCGGCTGCCTAACCCAGTTTGGTGGTCCTTCGCCCGTAGGCGTATGGTCTTTTGACTTGCTGCTGGCCCCGCCGTGCTGCGCACGGCGGGGCTTTTTGTGCTGCGTCAATGTCCTGAGACGGGTAAAACCAAAGCATGCTGCCCGCTGCGGATAGGTGGTGCACTTCCCAGCGTGCATTTTTGGGAGTATTCAGCAAGCTCTGAAAAATGCATAACGTTGTGAATGGGCCGTAGTGGCCCGCGGGCGCCCATCGACAGCCCCTGTGGGCGGGCTATCGATGGACGGAGATGGCTGTCGCCGCGTTTTTGGTTTGCGACGGTCTACAACACTGCTGTAACCGCGTCGTTTTGTCGTTTGTGATGGGGTCGTTGGGGCCCACGGTGCTGAATACTCCGTTTTTTGCACGGTCCGGGGTAGGGTACCCTGAGACAAAATAAATAGATGCCTCATTTATATACATAAACCAATATGTATTATGCAAGATTAGGATTGAAATTCGCGTCTGTGCACAAAATCAGTGTGGGGACGTCTGGGGGCGGCTTGGCTCCCAGGGCCTTGCGCGTGCAGAACGGTTAAAATCGGGACTCGGTCTTAGTTTTACTTGGAAGGATGCATATGACTTCTAATATTGATGCTTCTCTAGAGGAGACGCTCTCCTATATCGCAGGACAGCTTAAGACGCTGACTTCTATTGCTTCGCCTACCGGCTATACCCGTGCGGCGACTGATTATCTAATGGAAACGTTGCGCGATATGGGCTTTGAGCCCGAGCGTTCCAATAAGGGCAACGTGCTGGTTGAGCTTGGCGGCGAGGGCGAGCCGCTCGTACTGGCGAGCCATGTCGATACCCTGGGCGCCATGGTGCGTTCCATTAAGGACAATGGCCGCCTGCGCCCCACGACGCTTGGTGGGCACCAGTGGTCTACGGCCGATGGCGAGAACTGCACCGTCTACACGCGCGACGGCAATGTCTACACGGGCGTGGTTCTTAACACCGAGCCTTCGGCGCACGTGGCCGACGAGCCGGTCAAGACCATCGAGAAGAACATGGAAATCCTGCTCGATGAGAATGTCGACAGCAAGGACGATGTGCTTGAGCTGGGCATTCAGACCGGCGACATCATCGCTATGGATCCGCGTACCACGGTGACGGAGAGCGGCTACATCAAGAGCCGCTTCCTGGATGACAAGCTGTCGGCGTCGATTCTGCTGGGTCTGGCCCGCGCTGTTGCTGACGGCGAGGTGTCGCTTTCGCGCAAGGTGTCGCTGCTCTTTACCGTGTACGAGGAGGTCGGCCACGGCGGTGCTTTCGTGCCGGCCGACACGCGCGAGATGATCAGCGTTGACATGGGCTGCGTGGGCGACGACCTGGGCTGCACCGAGCGCATGGTGTCGATTTGCGCCAAGGATTCAGGCGGTCCGTACAACTACGACCTGGTAACCACGCTGTCCAACATCGCGCGCGAGCTGGAGCTCGATTACGCCATCGATGTGTATCCGCACTACGGCTCGGACGTTGAGGCCACGCTCTCGGCCGGCTACGACATCCGTCACGGCCTGATCGGCCCCGGCGTGTACGCGAGCCACAACTACGAGCGCAGCCACATCGACGGCGTGCGCAACACCTACGAGCTCGTCCGCGCCTACGTGCAGCGTTAGGCGCATTTATAGCGCGTGGCAAGTTAAGAGCGCCCTAGCCGGTATAACGTTGCCGGCAGGGGCGCTCTTGTGCGTTGCGGTGAAATAGGGACTGTTTTTGCATTTGAAACGCATAAGCAGTCCCTATTTCACCGCAATTTATGAAGGGGATGGGGCTACTTAAGCGCGCCGGTCACGGTGCCGCCGCCCAGGACGACGTCGCCGCGGTAGACGACGACTGCCTGGCCGGGGGCGATGGCGCGCTGCGGGTCGTCAAAAGTTAGCAGCATTTGCCCGTCTTCGCCGCGCGTAAGGGTCGCTGCCTGGTCTTTCTGACGGTAGCGGTACTTGGCACCTACGCGAATGCCACCGGACGTGAGCTCTGCCTTCATGCGGTCGGCAGGGGCACTCCAGATCCAGTCGTTGGCCGTGAGCGCTGTGGCCGTTAGGTCCTCGGCCTCGCCCAGATGCACAGTGTTGTTGGCGGCATCGACGCCCGTTACGTACACGGGGTGCGCCATCGCGACGCCTAAGCCCTTGCGCTGGCCTATGGTATAGCGCAGCGCGCCGTTATGGCGTCCGACCACGCTGCCGTCGCGCCACACAATGTCGCCCGGTGCAGCGGGATGTCCGCAGCGGCGCTCGATATAGCCCGCGTAGTCGCCGTCCGCGATAAAGCAGATGTCCTCGCTCTCGGCCTTCTTGGCGTTGATGAAGCCCTGCTCGGCGGCAATGCGGCGCACGTCGCGCTCTTTGTCCAGCCCGGCCAGCGGAAAGATTGTGCGCGACAGCCGCTCCTGCGTAAGCGAATACAAAAAGTAGCTTTGGTCCTTTTTGGGATCTTCGCCGCGATGTAGCTGCCAGGTGCCGTCGGGCGCCTGGCTTGTTTTGGCGTAATGTCCCGTGGCGATGTAGTCGCAGCCCATATCCAGCGCCGCATCGAGCAACGCGCCAAACTTAATATGGCGGTTGCAGATAATGCACGGATTGGGCGTCAGCCCCTCCTGGTAGGCGTTCACAAAGCGCTCGATAACGCTGTGGTCGAAGGTCTGCTGCAGGTCGAGCACATGGTGGGGTATCCCCAGACGCTCGGCGACGGCCTTTGCATCGGCGATGTCGCGGTCGACTTTGCTCATGCCCGTGGCGGGGTCGGGTGCGGGGCAGGTGAGGCGCATGGTGGCACCGACGCATTCGTAGCCCTGGCTTTTGAGCAGGTACGCGGTCACGCTGGAATCGACGCCGCCGCTCATGGCGACGAGCACGCGCTTGTTGTGCATGGGGAGGTTCTCCTTGGTGGCATGTGGCCAAAAAAGAAAAGCGGCGCGGGAGGCTGGTTCCGCGCCGCAGACATTGTAGCAAGTTCGGGCGTCTCGTGGGACACCCTGATTGGATGGGCTCAGACTGCCGGGAGAGAGGCCTTGATTATCGACTTTATCCGAACACCTCCCACATTCATCCGCACATGTGCGG